>Ga0208602_1000001_pt1 | contig 15513 bp, 8 predicted proteins | sample MicForSoSWNC24_O_FD_188000 | JGI IMG/M metagenome (GOLD analysis project Ga0208602, IMG submission 188000) | Forest soil microbial communities from Harvard Forest Long Term Ecological Research site in Petersham, Massachusetts, USA - MetaG HF007... | ecosystem: Environmental > Terrestrial > Soil >...
GGAGCGCGAGTGCCGGGGCGAGCGCCGCGCCCGCCGAGTTACGGCGGCCGGTTTCGTCGACCAGGTGCCAGGACGAGTTGCGCTGCTCGACCGTGAGATCGGCGAGCAGGCGATCCGCCTCGGCGGTCCCGAGCGGCAGGGGACGGAGCGCCCCGGCGGCGGGTTCGCGCCGGCCCCGTCCCTTCCGCGGGCGGTCCCAACTGAGCAGCAGCGCCAGGCTGAACTTGCAGAACCCGCAGTCCGCGTCGTAGATCACCGTCACCCTTGCCATTCCTCGAGGGTAGGACGATGAGGCTCTGGCGTCGTCGCGCGCCGGTTATCCCGGGGGCCGAAGTCGGGAAGCTGCGCGACGAGACCTCCGTCGACGCGGAGACCGGGGCGGTCACCTCGCGGCAGGCCGGCGACATCGTCCTCCCCGCCGAGGCGATCGAGGGTCTCTGGGATCCCGAACACCTGGAGCGGGTCGCGCGCACCTACTGGACGACGTTGCAGCGATTCACCTTGGGGCTGATGCACGTCTCCTACACCCCGACCGAGCGCTCGGTCGTCCTCCTGATCCCGCAGCTGCGGCTGCTCACCTTCAAGGCGCCCGAATACGAGATGGACGCCTGCCGGGGGATCGTGCGGTGGCGGATCGAGAAAGGGCTGCTGGTGTCGAAGCGGGGCCTCGACGGCGACGGCTACCTGGAGATCGACATCCGTCGGCACGACGAACCGGAGCGCGGCAAGGTGCGGCTGAGCGTCGCGGTCGAGGTGGCGAACTACTACCCGCGGCTCGGCGGGATGTCGCGCCGGCTCTACTCGGCGACGCAGTCGCGCATCCACGTCATCTCCTGCAACTACTTCCTGCGACGGCTCGTCCGCCGCGACCTGGCCCGGTCGAAGGTCGGCCACTTCGCCGGCCCCTCGAGCCCCGAGCAGGCGCCGGACCCCCACTAGTCGACAGCCAGGTCTTCCAATCTCCCTCGAATGGCCTGGATCAAGCCGGTGCTACCGGCGGTCCCGACCTCCAGGAGATTCCGCGGAGGACAGGCGGCACGGATCGCGTCGGTCGCGGCGTGCTTGGCGCTGGCGATGACGACCGCCATCACATCGGCGCGTTCGGCGAGGCCGCGCATCTTTGCCGAACCGTCCAACTCCGCGTTCAGTTCGATCGTGAGGCTCGGATAGAGCTTTCCCAGGGTCTCCCTAGCCCGCTGAGAGGAAGCCGGGCTGAGGCTGTAGATCCCGACCGTCAGCGATCCCGGATCGAAGTCCTCCTCGACAGCGACCTCCGACTCCGGCAACATCGACGCGACTTCGTCGTCAAGCGCTCCGTCGAGGATCGGATTCCCTGCGAGTTCGCGGAGCAGGTTGCGAACGACGAAGTCGACTTCGGGCAGGGTCGCCGCGTCAGCGATCGCCTTTCGCAGAAGGCGCAACCGGGCCTCCGGCCGCGGACAGGGGAAGTAAAGGAGCAGCGCCAGGGCATCGGCCAGCCAGCCGAGGACGGCCGCCGAGCGGAGGTCCGCCCAGATGAACTCCAGCAACGCCACCAATTCGTCGTAGGCACCGGCCTGGGGGATGCCCGCCAGCAACTCGGGCAACACCGAGATGACCGTCTCCCTCATCGCACCGGTCCGCGAGGATCCGTAGGCGATCCGCTCGAGGACCGCCAGGTAGACGGGTATCGCGAGATCATCCTGGGAGGAACGGCGATCGAGATAGCGGAGCAGGAACGGCATCGCCCGCTCGACCGTCGTCGAAACCCGGACCGGGGCGTCGACCACCGCCCGCGCGAGCGCGTCCGCGGCGGCGGCATCGGCAGGCTCCCCCGCGGGCCATTCGAGCGCCCCCCGCTCGGCGACATCGAGGGCGGCATCGAACTCCTCCTCCCCGCCGAGACGCTCGAACCAGGCCACCCACGTGCTCACATCCTCGCTACCACGACCGCGGGCGAGCACCTCGTCCAGGGTGGCGGCCAGTCCAGGCACGGTCTCGAGAGCCGTTACTTCAGCGGCCGAGAGTCGGGCATGCGCCGTGGCGACCACGCGGGCGGCGTCGAGGCTTCCCACTCCGGCCGCGGCGCGCGCCATCAGGTCGATCGCCTCGGCGCTTGCCGTCCCGTCCAGGAGGGCCAGAACTTCCCTGAAGTCGCCGGCGTAGAGCGCCGCCCTCGCCGCGGCGGTCGGATCATCAGGCTCGCCGGAGGAGGAAGGCGTGTGCGCAGGGGACGCCGGCGGCGGCGTCGTCAGCGCCGCCAGCGAATCGAACCAAGGTCGATCGGTAGGGTCGGCGGCGGCGAGAATCGCATCGATGGACTCCCTTGTCCCGCCGCCGTCGACGATCGCGAGGAGCCTGATCTCGAGCGCCTCCGGCGAGGTCAGGTCAGGGGAGGAACGCAGCAGAGGGGCGAAGAGCGGAACGACTCGCCGCCGGTATCGATCCAGGGCTTCCTCCGGATCGGTCGCCGCGCGCGGTGCCTCGAGGATGGTCGCGGCGGCCTCGAACAGCATCGCGGTGACCGCCGACGGCCGACGGGCATTAAGCACGTCTTCGAGTCGCGGGTGGCCGAGGATCTCGTACCAGCGCTCGGCAGCCCCTTCGAGGCGCAGGCGCAGGAAGAGAAGATTCTGGCTCGACAACTCCCCCCTTGCGGTGAGTGCCGCGATCAAACGCTCGGCCTCGTCGAGGTCAGGGGCCCGGAGCGCCAGTTCGGTGTCGCGCAGCAGGTCTGGCAGCGCCACCGCCAGCAGATCGTCGTGATCGCGTCGAGGGCGCGATTCCCAGAGTCGACGCATCCGCTCCATCGAGTCCCAGACGGCGGGTCGGTCCACCTTCGCGAGACGGAGGACCAAGACCGGTCCAGCATCCACCTCGCGCGTCCACTCGATCAGCCCCCGCTCGACCGCGTTCTCGGGATCGAGGGGCGTGGAAGAGCCGTCGAAATCGGTCCAGGTCGGCCCGATGGCGGCGACCAATTCTTCGGCCAGGCCGCGCGACTCGGCAGCGTCGGGGGCGATCCCGTAGAGGACCGCTCCGTCGTCCTCCGAGCGTGGCAGGACCGTTGGAACTCCGGCTTCGAGACGCTCGATCCAGGGCGCCAGAGACGCGGGTGGGTCGGCGCCCTCGCCGAAGAAGACGTCCAGCAACGCAGCCGTCGCGGGGGTCCGTTCGCTCACCACTGGTCGGCGACCGAGATCCTCATCTCGGCGATCTCGGTCGGGTCGGTGTCATAGGTCACGGCCTCCTCGTTCAACTCGACGCCGCGAAAGGTGAAGTTCATCGAACCCCTCAACAGGCAGCGGCTGGTCAGCAGGCCCTTGGTGTGGAGGAGGTTGCCCTGCTTGGTCTCGAGATGATCCGCCAGGCCGGCCTCCTCAGCCCGCCGCCGCAAAGAGTCGAGCAGATCGACGCTGACCTGATCGGAGGTCGTCTTCACCCGGACGGTCGTGCCTTGCTCGAGCAACTCCCGCAGACAGTCGAACAAGCGGATCTCGCGTCGCCCCCAGGCCGGCTGCAGGGTGGCGAAATCGCCGGCACGGTTGTCGAGGACGGTGATATTCCGGATCCAGGGGGAGATCAGCCAGACCTCGCGCGACGGGGCAAGTACCTCCCCGGCGAAGATGCCGGCGAGCAGCCGGTGCACCTCCTCCCTGGCGCGGTCGTAGCGCTTGTAGATCGTGCGAGCCGTGCGATCGGTCATGACGAGGGGACCTCGAGGGCGATCGACGCGAACAGGGACCCGTCGCGTCGATCGGTCCGCTCCAGGAATCCGTGCAGGAGGAGTCCGCCGGTGTCGATCGCCCGTTGGCCGAAGAGGGCGATCGCCGCCGCCATCTCCGCGGGCCGCTCGACCTCACCGCGGAGCTCGCAGAGGCCGTCGCGGGTCAGTACCTCGACCGCGCGCTCCCACCAGTCGCCACCGATGTCGACCGTCGCGACCCCCGGAGGAACGAGGCGGCGCAGGCGTGCGGCGTCGCTGGGTGCCACGGCCCCGAACTCGTTGTAGAAGGACAGGGCATTCGCCCGGACGCGCCACCCGTGTGGCCAGAGGACACCGAGGATCTGGCCGTAGGTCCACTCGGAGCCGGCTCCGAGTGCTTCCGGGATCGCCTGCTCCAGATCGGGGCGGCGGCGACAGACGTAGGCGAAGATGCGGGTTTCGATCTCGAGGCCGAGGCGCTGCTCGAGGCTCGACCAATCCTGGCTCAGGTCGCGCAACGCCCGGTCGGTGGCGATCGACGTCCCGGGCCGCAGGATGCGCGAGTTGAGTGCGGCGACAACGGCATGACGGGTGTCGACCCCCTCGCGGCCGAGCACGCCTATCACCCGTTCGAGGGCGCTCCGGCGTGCGCGGTGAGACTCCGCGCCGCGCAACTCGTCGACGGCGTCGCGCAGCGGCCCGGGGACCCCCAAAAGGTCGAGGACGCGGGGCATCTCGGCGTCGACCGCCTCGAAGTCCCCCGGGGCCAGGGCCCGGTCGACGAGACGCAAGAAGCGGCGCGGATCGGCCCAGATCCGGCGCTGTAGCTCTTCGATCACCCCGCCTCCGCCGACCATCCGCTCGCTGAGCCAGATCGCGTCGGCCTCGTCGTCACCCGACTGGACGCCGGGGTCGAGATCGACCACGATCTCGCCCTCCGAGAATTCCGGGCACAGAGCGGCGCAGGCGTCCGCCAGACCACTCCCCAGACTCGACCGGAATCGACTTCGCGCCCACCGCTCCCAGTCGTCGTCGGGGTCCTCCCAGAGCACCGGGGCGAGGGCGTGGAGCGCCTCGATCACCTGCGGCTCGCGGACGAGCCGGGTGAGCCGGTCGACCCCCCGCCGCTCTTCGCTGTCGTCCTGAGAGTCGCTGGCGGGGATACCGGTGGCGAAGGTCTGGGCGGCGACCGCGGTGAGCGCGGCGGAGCCATCCTCGGCGCGCAACGATGTCCAGGCCGTCTCGAGGTCGACGTCATCCTCCGCCGCCCGCTCGATCAGCGCGCTGAGGTAGATCTGCTCGAGCTGGGCCCGCTGGAAGCCGTTGGCGAACCCGTCGAGACGCGAATCGGTCGCGACCCGCTCGGAGAAGAGGGCCGGCCGGAAGGCCCGTAGTTCGCCGGCGTCCGTGGGCGCCAATTTCCCGGCGAGGCGAGGCCGGATGGCGATGCCATCGACGTCCAACTCGAACCCCAGGGCGGCCGTGGCGCGGTCCCGGACAAAGCGGTAATCGCCCGTCCCCTCCTCCCCGCTCTCGGTCCGCGTCTCGAAGCCGCCACCGACGGCGAACCTCCTCACGGTGGCGGGGCTTCGGCGGTTATGGGTGTGGAACTCGAACTCCTCGAAGAGGGCGCGCCAGGGGGAGGTCGCCGGCACGTCGACGCGCAGCGGCGCGGAGCCGTCCGCTATCTGAGTTCGCCAATCGAGCCGGCCGCTCGAGGAGTCGGTCACTTCGGGCGGGATCGACACCGAGCGCATCGACCAAGGACGGAAGCAGTCGACCTCGACGATTTTTCCGTCTTCCCGGTAGGCGAAACGGCCGACCGGATCGGCGGTCGGCACGAACTCATCGATCTCGACGAGGCCATCGTCGACCGGGGGGACCACCCAGGATCGGGCACCGCGACGCTCGACCGCGAAGCGCAGGCTCACGTTGCCGGGGGCGAAGGTTCGCAGGGCCTGGAGGATCGGCACCGCGTGCTCGTCCTCCTCGGCGCCCTGGTGCTGGGGCGGCGTGGTGAGGCGGACCTCGGGGAGGCTTAGTTCGCTGAACAGATTGCCGGCGACGAAGTCGGGCAGTGGCGAATAGGGCGCGCGGAAATCGGCATGCGACCCCTGCGCGGCGAGGTACCAGTCCGAACGTAGCCGACGCAGGGCGGTCGGCATGACGGCAGTGACCAGCGCCCGAGGCGGCTCCCAGAGGATGTCGTCGACGGTGTCGGAGCCGATGCTCAGCGCGCGCCGCAGGTGCGCGGCGAATTCCGCGAGCACCGACGATTCCTCCAGCGTCAGCTGGATCAGATCGCCGATCTCGGCACGCAGTCGGGCCTGCTGATCGCCGCCGCCGGGTCCGCTGAGGGCCTGCCAGACGGAGCTGTGACGATGACCCCCGCCGAGACGGCGGGCCATCCAGTCGAGCCACGAATACGTGGCCTGCATCTTCAGCACGGCCCGATTGGAGATCGGCAGAGGCGGCGGTCGCAAGGCCGGGTCGAACAGCAGGTCGTAGGCGTCGTAGGCCATCCGGTCGCGGCCGAAATCGCTCAGCGACACCACCGTGAGAGGCCGCATCTGCCGGGTCCGCCCGGCACGACCGCGGCGCTGGATGAAGGCGGCCTCGTCGCGCGGCGCCTTGTGCTGGATCACTGCCCCCACCGCGGGATCGTTGAAGCCGACCTCCAAGGACGAGGTCGCGACGATCAGGTCCGAGCCGCCGTCGACGCCGGAGTCCTGAGAGGAAACCCGGGTCACGTCGAGCAGCGACTGCCCGGAAAGATCGTGGCCGATCTCCGCGGCGAGATCCCATGACTGCCCGTCTTCGCGCCGCGCCTGGAGGTCGTCTTCGGTGGTGGCGCGCAAGGCGGCCAGCGGGGTCGCGCCGCGCCGCCGGCGCCGTCCGTATTCGGCGAGCGCCTCTGCGTCGCGGACCGCGTGGAAGAGGCGATTGGTGACGTCGAGGTCGTCGGTGAAGACGAACGCCTTGCTCCCGTAGAGGCCCTCGGACGGACGGCCGTCGGGCAGATCGAGAACGCGCCGGACGAGCATCGCGGTCTGGATCGTGGTCGAGAGCAGTTGCGTTCCCGAACCGGGATCCCCGCGGAGAATCAGGTGGTACTCCATGCCCTCTTCGCTGAAGGAATGTGGCTCGACCAGTTCGACCTCCGACGCGGCGACCCCGGTCAGTCTGGAGAAGAAATCCGCCCCCTCGGCCAGCGTGGCCGAAAGTCCGACGAAGTGGACCGTTCCGCCCATCGCCGCGTGCCAGCGCCGCAGGAGCAGCGCCGTCTGCGCCCCCGACGCCCCGCTATAGGTGTGGGCCTCGTCGATCAGGCAGACCCGTGGCCGCCGTCGGCCGATTCCGATCAGGTCGGCGAACTCCCAACTGCTCATGTTGCGGTTCAGCATCTCCGTCGTGGTGAAGACCACCTCGGGAGGTTGATCTCGCATCCGCTCCCGGGTGAGCATGACCTCATCGCTGCCGACCGAGGCGCCGCATCCAGGACTCGCGCACCTGAGGCCTTCGACCCCCGCCTGCCGCTCGGCGTCCCGCCAGATCAACGGGCCTTCGCAGCCTGGAGTCGGACAACGCAGGAAAGGACAGGCGAAGCCTTCGCCGTGGCGCGTCCAGCCGATCTGCGCCATCCGTTTGTCGGAGTCCTTGGCGGTGTGGGGCGTCCCGCCGTAGAACGCCCCGATGCGGATCTTCGCGCCGGAGACGGTGGCGCCATCGAGGTGGCGGGCCTCCAGATAGGTCTGCGAGAACTGATCCTTCAGCAACTCGGTGCGCGGATAGATGGCGATCGCCTGCGGTCCTCCGGGAGGGCGGCCGGCGATGTCGGCCAGCACCGGCAGGTAGAAGGCGAGCGTCTTGCCGCTCCCGGTCCCGGCGCTGACCATGGTGGCGCCGGCGCGCCCGGACTCGATCCCGGCGAGGACCGAACGCGCGGCGGCAACCTGGAACGAGGCGAGCTTGAAACCCGCGCCGGACGCGGCGAGGAGCGCCTCCATCGCCTGTCGGGTCGGCACGGGCAGGTGCGGTACCCCGGTGGAGATCGCGGCGAGCGCAGCCTCTACCGGAACGTCTCGCGCGGGGAAACGCCGCGGCTGGAGGTCGAAGCGGAAGTCGGCGACCAGGCGCGGCGCCCGCCTCCAGCCGTGGCCGCGATGCTTGGTGAACAACTGGCGCAGCCGCGCGAGGAGCCGCACCGACTCGGCGATTCGAGTCCGGTATCGCTCCGAATCGCCAGGGACCCGGACGACCAGCCGGCGCTTGAGCATGTCGTCGAGGACGAAGTCGGGCGAATCCCCCGAGTCCAGCCGCCCCAACTCGTCGCTGATGAGGCCGAGCAATTCCTCCTCGTCGAAGGAGCCGTCGACGAGGCCCCAGGAGAGGAGTTCGGCCTCGGCGCGCTCCAGCGCGCTCAGCGCCTCGGCGGTCGGATCGATCATCGGTCGTTGATGCGGATCGCGAGGTTTTTCGCCGCGCCGCGCTGCTTCAGCTCGGCGAGGAGATCCGGGTCAAGGTCCTCGAGGGTCACGCCGCCTCCGAGCACCGACCGCATGAACTCGAGCAAGGGCCCGCCGCTCTCCGGGACGGCGTTGGCAATCGCCTCGGCAGCGTCGTCCACCCGCTGCCAATCCGCTGCCGACCTGGGAGCGTTGCCGGCGAACTCGTCGAGGGTCCCGAGCGCGGCATCGAGGCGCTCGGCGGGCTCGTCGAGCCCGACCAGGCCCAGCAGTTTGACGAGACTGTTCCCGGCGTCCCCTTTGGCCGCCCGCATCCGCTCGCGGACCGTGGCGCTGACCTGCGTCTGCAGGGTGTTGACGATCGACTCCAGCTGTTTTCTCTGCGGTCCACGATCACGGACCGCGGTCGGGTCCGCCTCGATCGCGTCGGCCAATCGTTCGACCCCCTGGATCGCTTTCGACGGGTTCGGGGTGTCGACCTCGAGGTCGTGCTCACGCATCCCGCGCACCTGCTCGACCAAAGGCAGCAGACGATCACGCTGCTCCTCGAAGACTTCGAAGGCATCGGTCAGTGCCGATTCCTCTGACGCGGCCTGTCGCCGCACGTCGATCCGGGACATCTGGGCCTCGACCGCGGCGGCCCGATCCAAGAGACCCCCTTCGACCTCGCCGGCGTTCATCCGCTCAACCCCTTCAGCGCCTCGCCCACCTCTCGCAGGGTCTCGACCAGGCGGACGGTCAGGGTGGACATCGGATCATCGCCCTCGCCGTGGCCGGAGAGTTGGGCGTCGGCCCGTTCGCTCGCCTCGGCGAGGGTCGTGTCCGCCCAGCCCAGGTACTCGTGTACAGCGGCGAAATCGCTGCGCTCCGCATCGGCGATCAAGGCCAGACGATCGCGCATGGACACGTCGTTCAACGATTCGAGCGGCGCCAGGCGATCGACGATGCCAAGGTCGGCGTCGAAGAAGCGCCGCTCGAGTTCGGCTCCCGCCGAGACCTGGCTCGATGAACCGACCCCCATCTCGCCCACCCGGGCAAGCGTCCGCTCGATCGCTTTCGCCAGCCTCCTCGGTTTTCGCTCACCACCGAGCAGGACAAGCGCTTTCCTACGGCGCTCGGCAAGGGATTCGAGACGACGTGGAATTTCTCTCTCGAATCCGCGACGCAGCGCGTCGGCGTACCAGCGAACGCCAGAATCGCAGTCGGCGAGTTCATCGGCGTCGGGGAGGCTCCAGCCCCGATCGTCCAGGGCCTGGATGGCATCGAGAAGGGGGGCCGAGTCGATTGCGGACGCCGAAGATCCGGACATCCCCTGACGCAAGCTTCGCTCGCCGACCAGGACATCGATCAGTTGGCTTCGCGGGACCGACCGTCCAGACGCAGGGTTGGTCAACTGCCCCCGAAAGTCCGCCCAGACCTGGTCGGTCGACTCGGTCCGCGGGTCCCGGTCGAAGGCCGACGCGATCAGTCGGGCCGGCGGATCCCCCGGCGCGGACAGGCCAAGCGGCACGTTGGACAGGAGCAACAACTGGAAGACCGGCGCGCTCTGATCGCGGCCCGCGGCGATCACGACCGCCTGGTCTGCCCACTCGTCCGCACGCGCCGAGAGAGTTGCCAGGCGTCGGGCGCCGCCGTCGAAGGTCCAATCGCCGCTGTCGCGCGCTGCCAGCAACGCCTGGAAGAAGAGCGCGTTGGCGGAGTTGGGCTCCACCGTGACCATCGCCTCTTTCTGGGTTCCCTCGCCTTTCGCGTTCGTCAGCGAGAAGGCGTTTTTCAGAAGCTGTTCCGTAAACCGCCTGTCGTCGACTCCGAACGCAGGCCACTCGACCGCACCTTTGACCGCCTCGGTCAGGGCTTTGCGCAGTTCGTTCGCGAGTCCCTGTTGCAGCAACTGGCCTTGCGCCCAGCGGTCGAGCTGCACGTTTCGCCGATCCTCCGGTTTCGGTCGAGGAGGAGGCGGCGGGACCGGACCGTCGACCTCGCCCGGCGTGCCCCTACGGTCCTTCGCCACCGTCTCCTCGTCGATCCCGGTGGGCAAGGCGGAGCCCGATCGAGTCTTCAGCTCGGGCAGATCTTCAAGGTCGAACGCTTCCATGATCCGCCGGTCCAGATTGACGGCCTCAGAGGGCACGGCACCCCAGAAGGTGACCAGGACCTGGCGTCGCTCGGAGGTCGCGGGATCGAGTTCGTCAAAGCGGATCCTGACCGCGGCCGAAAGGACGGGCAGATCGCGACCTCCGGCTGCCCCCCGAGCTTCGTAAGGTTCCGCCCACTCACGGTCGGGGAACTCGCCGTGCACGATCTTCTCGCGCTCGGAGGTGAGCGTCCGCTCCAGTATCTGCAGGATGTGGCGGGGGTCGAAACGGTCCATCCGCGAGTCGACGATGCGATCGAGGGCCGCCTCGTTGAACGGATAGAGGCCGTAACCACGCGCCACCCCGAACGCCGGGTGGCATCGCTGCCGGAACTCGCATCCATCGCAGGCGTTCGGCACCCAGTCGCGTCCGGCGGTCGCCTGCGTGAACGCGGCCTCGAGCCCATCGCGGCCGACGCGGGCGGCGTTCAGATAGGTGGCGACGAACTCGCGCACGTACTCCCGCGTCACTCCGATCCCCTCGGTGTCGAGCGGAGCGTCGAGGCTGTACACATAGCCGCCGCGAGTGTGGATCCGGGTCATCGCGGTCTCTTTGCCGTCGAAGTAACCGCTGGTGACGGCGAAGGCGCTGCGCATCGGACAGAGGACGCGCTCACCCTGGCTCTCGGGGTCGGCGATCATCGCATCGAGGAGCTGGGTCTCCACTCCCCGCAGTTGGGCGAAGTCCTCGACCAGGAGGATCAGGACCTTACCCTCGGTCATCAACGCCTCGCGCACCTCGAGCATCAGCTCGTAGATCTGGTCGCGCTCGACGTCGACGAGTCGGGCGAGGGCCTGGTTCAACTGCTCGTTCAGCATCGCGACCGCGAGTTCCTCGACCTCACGGGTGTAGAGGTCGTTGGCGACGTCGCGTGCCACCCCGCTGGCCCCTTCGATGTCTTTGACCCGCAGGGGGACGCGCTCGAACTGCGGCGCCTCGCCGGTGCCGGTGAGCGCGCAGTCGACGTTGGTCGCGATCACCCCGCCGTCGCCGAGGAAGTTCTCGCTGAACACCGGGTCGACGAGCAGGTCCGGCAGCCGCTCGGCAAGGTCGCGCCGTTCCTCCGGATCTCCACCCGCCCCCTCGGTCCCGTGCTCCCGGACCGCGAGTGACAACTCGTAGAGCAGCCGACGGCGGGCGCTGTCCGGCTCGAGGTTGGCGGCCGCGCCCTCGACCCGCGCACGGAGATCGGCGAAGCGCTCCGCGTGGCGCAGCGGGACCCCCTCGAGTCCGTCGAGGATCCTGATCAGGACCTGCCGCAGGCTGGTGCCGCGCTTTTCGATGTAGACGACGTGCCGGTCGTCGCGCTGCGGGATGTTGGCGTCGAGCCAGCGGATCAGATGGGACTTGCCGGTTCCCGACTCGCCGACGATCGGCAGGATCCGGTCGCCTTCGGTGTAGGGGTCCTGCCCGAGAAGTTCGTCCATCACCTCGCTCTCGGTGACCGGCGTGCCGGCTTCGGTCGTCCGACTGCGGATCTCCCTTCGCAGGATCCGCGCCGAGAGGTGGACGGCGCTGAAGACCGCACGGGCGTCGCGGTTCGCGTCGTCGACGACCGTCTGCGCGACCTCCTCCGCCTTCCAGCAAGCGTAATTACGCATCGCTCTTCACCACCACAGCGTGGGTCACGTTGCGACCGTCGAGCCGCAGCGAAGGCCCGCCGTAATCCGAACGGGACCGGAACTCGACCACTCCCTCCGCCTCCGCTCGCAAAAACGCGAGTTCGAGTGCGGCCGACAAGCCTTCGACTTCCGGCTCTTTGAGGAACTCCCGCATCTGACGCCAATAGAGGCCGCCGTCGAGAACCGGGATCCGATCGGCGACCCAAGCCTTCAAATCCGTGGCCGCCACCTCCTCGGCGGGATGCGACGCCAACTCCTCCAGCACGGCCCGGGACGGATCGACGATCAACTCCGTGCCCCTTCCCGTCCGCCGTCCGAGGCCGAGGTAGACGGCCCACGGGCGAAATCCGGTCCAGCGAGTGTCGTTGCGGACGAAACCGCCGCCGGGCAAGGTTTCCCCGAGCACCTGGAGGTCGCGTTCGCGAGCATCGCCGCCCCAGCGAAGTGCCCGTCCCATCTCCGCACGCATGTTCAGCCAGGTCAAGATCCGAGTGAACTCGGAGGCCTGGACGGTCGACAGGGCACCCGCGTCTTCAGCTTCGGCGCCCTCCTCTGGTGGGCCACCGGCAAAGAGGCCTGGGTTGTTGCGCTCCTCGAACAGGAGCGTGCGCAACGCGGAGGCGAAGTACCGCTCGGCGTCGACGCCCTCCGGCGGCGGCCCGATCGAACACCGCAACCTGCCCGCCTTCCCGGTCTCGACCAGCAGGCCCACTTTCCGCGCCTCGACGAGATTGTTGTCCACGGTCGACTCGCGGTTGGCCACCGACGGCACGCCGTCCGGCGGGACAAGCAGGGACTTGTAGCCGGCGACCTTTTCACCTTTGTCCCCGAAGCGGAAGCCGAGGCGATAGATCGCGCGCATCATCGCGGGTTGCACCCCGGGTGGGTTGATGATGCCCATCAGTTCAACCGTCCGACCAGTTGATCGAGTGAGAGGACCGGACGTCTCATTTCCCCGATTGTGCGATCGGGCCGATCGGGATCCTCCAGGTATTCAGGTCCGATCAGCACGCGCGACTGCGAGGCGATGTAGAACGAGGCGAGTTCGTCCGCTCCGGTCGCCTCGCCGGCGAGCATGAGCATCGGGCAGGCGGGCAGGCGGCGGACGTCCCGACACCTGCCGACGAACACCGACCGAGACGGCGCGCGACGCCAGGCATCGACGATCGCGTCGTAGCCGTCCTGTTCTGGATCGCCGATCATCGTCCGCACCCCACCGCTCGCCAATAGTTCGATCGCCCGCCTCAGCGAACGCCTGATCCGATCACGGCTCTCGGACGTGATCGCCGGGTGGAGAACGGTCAGCGGCCCACCGTCGCCGATCAGGTCGCCCAGCGGTCCGTACAGGGCCGGATCGGCGTCCCGGAGCGCCGCGGGACTGGGGATCGCTTCGTTCCGCGGGCCGCTGCCGTCGCGGCGCGTGACCGGGTCGCCGCCGGTCGAGCGGCCGATCTGGACCGCCAGATCGGGCAGCATCAGCGAATCTCCGGGATGGATTACGTAGGCCTCGTGGAGCAACTCGTCCATCGGCCGGGCAGCGGCCACAGCCTCCTGCATCAGTTCGAAGCTGCGGCGATCCCGCCGGCGGATGGCCGCCGCCTGCTCTTGGAGGCGCGTCCAGAAGGGCTCCTCGGAAAAGCTTCCGTCGCGAATCGTGATCACCTGCTCGGACCAGACCCTTTCCCACCCTTCATCGTCGGGCTCTTGATCGGCAGGTAACTCCGGGAGGTCGAGTTGGATCGCTCCGGCCCGCTGCATCAGCAGCAGGGTGAGCCGGTTCCACTGTTCGTTGCGGTCGCTGGCCGAATCGACGTATCCCGGAACCGCGTCGACCGGCACGCGGAAGCGCCCATCGCCCGTCTGCTGTCGCTGGTTCCACATCTCGAGCCAACGCATTTCGGCTTTTTCCCGACCGATCACCGCCGTCTGGGACAGACCCCGGGCAACCCCCTCGTCGTCCTCGGTGTGCAGGATCAGCGAGATCGACGGCCGGCCGTCCCGCCCGCCGCGACCGACCTCCTGGTAGAAGCGATCGATCGACTCCGGCAGGCAAGCGTGGACCACCGAGCGGACGTCGGGTTGATCGACGCCGAGGCCGTACGCACTGGTGGCGACGACCACGTCGAAGGCGGTCCGCTCGACGCCGTCTCCATTGGTTTCGCCGCGGACCCCGAGGATCACCTCGCGACGCTCTCGCGCCGGAGTCCGCCCGGTCACGCAGGCAACCCTCCCGTAGCCGGCCTCCTGACAGACCGCGGCGAGGCGTTCGGCGTCGGCGATCCTCGTCGTGTAGACGATGGCCGGGCGAGGCAGGCAGTGGAGCGCCTCGAGCAGCCGGTCCTGCCGCTGCTCCTCGCCGTCACACCGCTGACTCCAGTAGGACGGCTCGCGCCGCAACCCGACCGAGGAGACAACCTCGACCCGAGTCCCCGTCGCGGGCGGGAAGAGCATCAGGAGAGTGTCGATGGTCGTCGCGGTCAGCGTCCCGGACATCAGCAGGGTGGTGATCGGGACGGGACTGGCATCAGCCAGCATCCGTCGTAGCGCGCCCAGGGACTGGAATTCCGGGCGGAAGTTGTCGCCCCACTGGGAGACGGTGTGAGCCTCGTCGACGGCGAAGAGGCCGATCCGCCCCTGGCTCGCGGCGTCCCGGACCGCCGGGCGTAGCGCCCCGAGCAGCCCCTCGGGCGAGGTGAAGAGGATCGTCTGCGTCCCGTCGCGGAGTCGCTGCTTGATCGTTTCCTTCACCACCTCCCCGAGTTCCGAGTGGAACGCCAAGTTCGAGACCCCGACCGGGTCTCCCGCCGCCGCCGTCAGTTCCTGGAACTGTCGTTCCTGGTCCAACGCCAGGGCGGTCGTCGGGACCACGACGATCGTCGTGCGTCCACGCGGACGATCGAGGATCGCGGGAACGAACGCGAGGTGGCTCTTGCCCGCCCGGGTCGGCAGATTCGCGACCACCGTGCTCCCCGGACGCGCCGCGAGCACGGTCTGGATCCCGGCGCGCTGCCCGGCCGTTCGATATCCGTCCTTTCCGGTTGCCGCGCGGTAGAAGGGGTCAGCCGGTATCAGCACGTCACGAGGCGCCGCCAGGCCTTCGTACTTACCTCTGTCCGCCGCGCGGTCGGGCGGTTCCGACGCGGCTCCCGGCAACCATTCCGGGCGCCAAAAATGGACCGTGATCTCCTGACGGGAGCCGACAAGGCGACAGGCGCAACCGCCGTCGCGCCATTCCTGCGCGGTCGGTAGATCGGGGTGGACGGCGATCGACAGCGTCGGCTCGTTCTGTTCGCCGCCGAGGAAGACCTGGCGGACCAACGGGACGAGGTCGCGCGGACGCGCCGCGGGCCACCCCTCGTCGCCACGCAGCGCCCTGACCACGTCAAGTAGCCGCTGCTGGGCGCGCGGCCAATCCCGCGACCTGACCGACAGCGGTGGGGAATCCGGGAAGTTGGCGAGGGCACTCCTCAGCCAGGCGATCCCGTCGGTCATTCCGAGGCCCCGAGATCCTCGCCGCAGAGGACGACGAACCCGACCGCGTCGACCACCAAGGCAGGCCGTGAGAGGGCGTCGTCGATCGCCGCTGCGGCGGACTCCTCGAATTC
>Ga0208602_1000002_pt1 | contig 14530 bp, 14 predicted proteins | sample MicForSoSWNC24_O_FD_188000 | JGI IMG/M metagenome (GOLD analysis project Ga0208602, IMG submission 188000) | Forest soil microbial communities from Harvard Forest Long Term Ecological Research site in Petersham, Massachusetts, USA - MetaG HF007... | ecosystem: Environmental > Terrestrial > Soil...
CCATGCTGGCGATCGGCCCGGCGCGGTTCGCCGAGCTGCTGGCCGGCTTCCACGCGATGGACGAGCACTTCCAGCAGACCGACTCGGGCTCCAACCTGCCGATGCTGATGGGCCTGCTGAGCGTCTGGTACTCGGACTTCTTCGGCGCCGAAACCTGCGGCGTCTTTCCCTACGACCAGTACCTGCACCGCTTCCCCGCCTACCTGCAGCAGCTGACGATGGAGTCGAACGGCAAGCACGTGACCCTCGCCGGCGAGCACGTCGACTACGACACCGGGGCGATCTACTGGGGCGAGCCGGGGACCAACGGCCAGCACAGCTTCTACCAGCTGATCCACCAGGGGACGCGGTTGATTCCGGTCGACTTCATCGGCTTCGCCCACTCCCTGAACGAGCTCGGCGACCACCACGACAAGCTGATGTCGAACGTCTTCGCCCAGGGCGAGGCGCTGGCCTTCGGCAAGACCGCGGAGGAAGTTCGTGAAGAAGGGACGGCCGAGGCGGTCGTGCCCCACCGGGTGTTCGAGGGCAACCGGCCGTCGAACACGATCCTGGCCGAGCGCCTCGATCCGCAGACGCTCGGCTCGCTGGTCGCCCTCTACGAGCACAGCGTCTTCACCCAGGGCGCGATCTGGGGGATCGATTCGTTCGACCAGTGGGGGGTCGAGCTGGGCAAGAAACTGGCGCAGGCGATCATCCCCGAGCTCGAGGCCGGCGAGGAGCCGAAGCTCCACCACGACAGCTCGACCAACGCGCTGATCCGGCGGTACCGCAACATGCGTCGAGACGAGTAGCCAAATACTCGGCCGCCCTATGTAATCGACGCCACTTGAGCGACGAATGACACATACGGCTCAATCACCAACGGGTACTTTGGTCACATGGCCCTCTCCGGCGTAATTCCGCTGGCCGCGTCGGCGACGACCAACCTGTTTGCCGCGCGCGAGCAGATGGCGTTCACGCTCGCGTTCCACATCGTCCTCGCCTCGCTCGGTGTGGCGCTGCCCGCGACGATCCTCGTCGCCAACTACATCGGGCTGAAAAAGACCGACCACGACGCGATCGAGCTGGCCCAGCGCTGGTCGAAGGCGATGGCCGTCACCTTCGCCGTCGGCGCCGTCACCGGCACCGTCCTCTCGTTCGAGTTCGGCCTGCTCTGGCCGCACTTCATGGAACGCTTCGGCGCCGCCTTCGGCATCGCGTTCGGGATCGAGGGGCTCTTCTTCTTCCTCGAGGCGATCTTCCTCGCGATCTACATCTACGGCTGGAAGCGCCTCCCGCCGTGGGCCCACTTCTGGGCGGGCGTGCCGATGTTCATCACCGGGATCGGCGGCGCCTTCTCCGTCGTCGCGGCCAACTCCTGGATGAACCAGCCGCAGGGCTTCGTCCTCAACGCCGCCGGCAAGGTCACCGAAGTCGAACCGGTGAAGGTCCTCTTCAATCCGGCCACCTGGTACGAGGTGCCCCACATGATCCTCGGCGCCTACATGGTGACCGGGTTCTTGGTCGCCTCGATCTACGCGGTCGGGATGCTGAAAGGGCGCCGCGACCGGCTGCACCGCCTCGGCCTGCTGATCCCGCTGACGATCGCCTGCATCGCCACCCCGGTGCAGCTGCTGGTCGGCGACACCGCCGCCCGCGAGGTCGCCCACAACCAGCCGGCCAAGTTCGCGGCGATGGAGTGCGTGCAGAACACCGGCGGTCACCAGACCGAGTACCTGGGCGGCATCTGTACCTCCTCGGGGGTGAAGTTCGGGATCGGCATCCCCGACCTCGACTCGCTGCTCGTCGGCTTCAGCCCGAACGCCAAGGTCACCGGCCTGAACCAGATCCCCAACGACGAACGGCCGCCGGACAACACCTTCATCCACCTCGCCTTCAACGTGATGGTCGGGATCGGCTCGGCGCTGATGGTGCTGGTGCTGTGGCTCGCCTACTCGGTCTTCAAAAAGCGCGACATCCCGTCGACGCCGTGGTTCCTCAAAGCGGTTTCGATCTCCGGGGTCGGCGCGATCCTCGCCTTATGGTCGGGATGGATCGTCACCGAGGTCGGGCGACAGCCGTGGATCGTCTACGGGTACATGAAAACCTCGGAAGCGGTGACGCACGCGAACGGCATCTGGGGCGCCTTCATCTTCACCCTGATCCTCTACACGACGATCGGCACGATCGCGGTCCTGGTCCTGCGACGGATGTCGCGCAAATGGCGCGAAGGCGGCGAGGGCACCGCCGAGGATGAACCGTCGCCGTACTCGCCCGAGGAGACGGGGGTGGCCGTATGAGCATCGCTGCGGCAGTGATCCTTTGGACCGGCGCGTCCTTCTACGCGATCTTCGGCGGCGCCGACTTCGGCGGTGGCTTCTGGGACCTGATCGCGGGGGACGCGAAGAAGGGCTGGGAGCCGCGGATGGCGATCCAGCGCTCGCTGACCCCGGTCTGGGAGGCCAACCACGTCTGGCTGATCTTCATCCTGGTCGTCCTCTGGACCGCCTTCCCGACCGCCTTCAGCGCGATCTTCACGACCCTCTACGTGCCGCTGATCCTGGCGGTGCTGGGGATCGTCCTGCGCGGCTCGGGCTTCGCCTTCCGCAAGTCGATCGAAGGGCTGAACGAGCAGCGCGCCGCGGGCGCGACCTTCGCCCTCTCCTCGGTGATCACGCCGTTCTTCATGGGCACCGTGGTCGGCGCGATCGCCGCCGGCAACGTCCCCGGCCATGGCGGCGGCCCGGCCTTCTCCAGTTGGATCGCGCCGCTGCCGCTCTTCATCGGAGCGATGTTCGTCGCCACCAGCGCCTACCTGGCGGCGATCTTCCTGGTCGGCGACTCGCGCCGCGCCGGTGACCGCGCGATGGAGCTCTACTTCGAGAAACGGGCGCTCATCGCCGGCGCCGTGGCCGGGATCTTCGCCGTCGTCGGGCTGATCGCACTCCACTCCGAAGGCCACTACGTCTACCACCGCCTTCTCCACGAGGGCCTGCCCGTGGTGATCGTCTCCGCGGTCTGCGGCCTCGCCGCCCTGGCGGCGCTCCTCCTCGGCAACCGCCTCCTCCTCCGTCCCCTCGCCGCCCTCGCCGTCGTCGCGGTCATCTGGGGCGCCTTCACCGCGATGTTCCCCTACCTGCTGCCGACCTCGATGACGATCTCCGAAGCCGCGGCCCCGAACGCCACCCTGAGCGCCGTCTTCGTCGTCTTCGGCATCGCCGTCGTCCTGGTGCTCCCCGCGCTCTTCCTCCTGTACTTCCTCGCGCAGTCCGATTTCCTAGAGCACGAGCACTAGCCACGACGCGGATGACCGGCGCATCTCCGCGTCCTCGGTCGCTCGCGTGCGGAGCACGCCACGCTCCCTGCGTCCTTGACCTGCTTGATCCTCCACGCCGCGGCCCGGCGGCGCCCGGCACGTGAGGCTTCCGCCAGGAAGTCCACAGGTTCGGGACCTTCGTCACCCTTCGGTGCGCCCGCCAGGTTGACGGGCCGAAAACCTCCCTATATGTCCGGTTTTCGGCCCATCAACATCGGGGTGTCATGGGATGCGCGCGGAAGGCACGCGGTTCGTGGCGGAACACACGCCTTAGTGACGAACCCTTGTCCTCTCCCCGCACCCTCGGCCGTCTCGGCCACGGCCACAGCCTGCCCGGGCCGTGGACGAGACGGCCGTCCCTTTGGCCTACGGGCGACAGCTTCGGTAGCGTGCCCATCGCGATGAGCGATGCGATCAAAGCTGTGCTCTGGGACATCGACGGGACGCTTCTCACTACTGGCGGCGCGGGGGCGATCGCCTGGCAGCGGGCGTTCGAGGACCTCTACGGGGTCGAGGCGAACATCGACGAGAACACCCGCGCCGGGATGACCGACCCGGAAATCACCGAGATCATCTTCGCCCAGGTCGTCGGGCGGCCGGGGACGCCGGAGGAACACGCGGCGGTCGTCGCCAAGTACCTCGAGTACATGCCGGACGCGGTCGCTGAATCCCCGGGCTACCGGGTGATGCCGGGGATCGAGGAGATCCTGCCCCGCCTGGCGGAGGCGGGGATCGTCCAGGGGATCGTGTCCGGGAACGTCGAGCCGGCGGCGCGGATCAAGCTCGAGCGCGGCGACCTCAACAAGTACCTCTCCTTCGGTGGCTTCGGCTCCGATGATCGCGACCGGACCAAGGTCACCGAACGTGCGATCGAGCGCGGGGGGGAGGCGGCCGGCGCGCCGCTCGACCTCGCCGCGACGATCTCGGTCGGCGACACCCCCCGCGACGTCACCGCCGGCCACGGCGCCGGCATCCGCGTCGTCGGCGTCGCCACCGGCTCCTACAGCGTCGCCGAACAGGAAGAGGCCGGCGCCGACTGGGCCATTCCCGACGTGACCGCGGGCTTCCCCATCTAGCCATGGCGAACCCGCGAGACGCAGCCGCGATGAGTTCGCAGAAACCCGCGGATAGCGCGGGAAAGTGCGAACGCGCCGGGCAGCGGCTCGAGGATCTCGTCCTGTTGCGCCGGGTCCGTGACCGGATCGACCGAGAGTACGCGCAGCCGCTGAACGTCGAGGCGCTCGGGCGGGAGGTCGGCATGTCGGCCGGGCACCTCAGCCGCCAGTTCCGCCTCGCCTACGGCGAGCCGCCCTACTCGTACCTGATGACCCGCCGGATCGAGCGGGCGATGGCGCTGCTGCGCCGCGGTGACCTCAACGTCACCGAGGTCTGCTTCGAGGTCGGCTGCTCCTCGCTCGGCACCTTCAGCACCCGTTTCACCGAACTGGTCGGGATGTCGCCGAGCGAGTACCGCCGCGCCGAAGGGAGCGCCGTCGCCGGCTTGCACTCATGCCTCGCCAAACAAGCCACGCGGCCCGTCCGGCCCAGATCGGCCACACCCGCATCAGTCAGGAATCAAGAAGCGACCCTCCAAACGCGGGCCTAAGGTCGTCGCATGGACCTCAAAATTCACACCGCATATCTGCCCCACACCGACCCCGACGCCTCGATCGCCTTCTACCGCGACACGCTCGGCTGGGAGATCCGCCAGGACGTCGGCTACGAAGGAATGCGCTGGCTGACCGTCGGCCCCGCCGACCAGCCGGACACCAACATCGTGCTCTTCCCCCCGGCCGCCGACCCCGGCGTGACCGAGGAGGAGCAGGCGACGATCGCCGCGATGATGGCCAAGGGCACCTACGCCCGGGTCAACCTCCAGAGCACCGACCTCGACGGCGAATTCGCCCGCCTGCAGTCAGACGTCGAGGTGGTCGAAGAGCCGACCGACCAGCCCTACGGGATCCGCGAAGCCGCGATCCGCGACCCCGCCGGCAACCTCATCCGCATCAACCAGCGCGCCTAGCGATGGGAGCGTCGAACCTCTTCGATCCGGTCTGGGACTTCGAGGGGTCCCGCGAGGAGGGCGGCCCGACCACGCGGGCGGTGCGGCTCGGCGCTCAGGCGGGCGCCGAGCGCCTCGGGGCGAGCCTCTACGAGCTGGAGAGCGGGGCGATGGCCTCGCCGCTCCACTTCCATCACGGCGCCGAGGAGATCCTGTTCGTGATCGCCGGCGAACCGACGCTCCGCACCGGGACCGGGGCGGACGACGAGCGCGTCCTCGCCACCGGGGAGATCGTCTCGTTCCCGCCCGGCCGCGAGGGCACCCACCAGATCCTCAACCGCGCCGCCGGTCCCGCCCGAGTCCTCGTCTGCTCGACCAACGACCTGCCCGAGGTCGCCGAGCAGGTCGAGACCGGCCTGACCGTCGTCCTCACCTCCGAGTACGACCGCCTCTATAAGAATGGCGTCGACATAGCCTGAGCTTTCCGGGGCAAGCAGGTCAAGGACGCAGGGAGCGTGGCGTGCTCGGCACGCGAGCGACCGAGGACGCCGAGATGCGCCGCTCCGGGAAGCTCAGGACTTCTCGCAGCGCGCCTGGAAGATCGAGATGAAGCCTTTCTCGAAGCCGTTGCGGGCGGCGCGCAGGTAGAGGCGCCAGACCCGGATCCGTTCCGGGCCCGCCAGCTCGGTCGCCCGCTCCAGGTTTTCGTCGAGGCGGTTGGCCCAGTGACGCAGCGTCTCGGCGTAGTCGGGGCGGAAGTCCTCGACGTGATGGACCTCGAAGCCCGCGCGCTCCAAGGCCAGCAGCATCCGCGAGAGGTGGAGCGGCGCGCCGTCGGGGAAGACGTAGCGCTCGGAGAACGCTCCCGCCTCGCCGTCGGTGTGGCGCAGCCGGCCGATCGCGTGGTTCAGCAGGCGCCCGCCCGGCTCGAGCAGGTCGGCAAGGGTCTGGGCGTAGGCGTCGATCTGGACCGCGCCGACGTGCTCCGCCATCCCGATCGAGGAGATCGCGTCGAAGCGCTCGCCCCGGAGGTCGCGGTAGTCCATCACGCGGAAGTCGACCTTGTCGCCGACGCCCGCCGCCTCGGCACGCCGCCGCGCCTCCTCCGCCTGCGGCTCCGAAAGCGTGATGCCGACCACGTCGACGCCGTAATTCTTCGCCGCGCGGATCGACATGCTGCCCCAGCCGGCGCCGACGTCGAGCATCCGTTCGCCCGGCTTCAGGTCCAGCTTCGTCGCGACCATGTCGAGCTTCGCTTCCTGCGCCTCCTCCAGCGTCTTCGCCCCGCTGCGGAACCAGTTGGCGCAGCTGTAGGTCATCGACTCGTCGAGGAAGAGGGAGAAGAACTCGTTGCCGACGTTGTAGTGGTGGCGGACGGCGCGGGCGTCGCGCTCTTTGCTGTGGCGGCGGCCGCTGGGGACGAGCTCGGCGGCGGGGCGCGGCGGCGGCTTCGTCAGCCCGGCGGCGCGGACCGCGCCGAGCGCCAGGGCGCGCTTGTCGGCGCCGTCGAGCGAGGGCGGCTGCCAGCCGTCGAGGAGGCCGATCACCGCGTCGATGTCGTCGACTTCCAGCTCACCGGAGACGTAGGCGCGGCCGAGGCCGAGCTGGCCCGGGGCGCGGAGCGCGTGCATGGCGGCGCGGGGGGAGCGGATGGTGAAGGTGGGGCCCTCGTCGGCGGTGGCCGGCAGTACCGTGCCGTCCCAGAACTTGATCGTGAACGGGCGGTCGGGGAGGCGCGCGGCGAGCTCGCGGCGCAGCGAGGTGGGATCGGCGAATGGCATGGATCGGGACCCTAGCGACGGCGGGCTCCGCACCCCGGTTACGCGGGCGCGGGCGACAGAGCCGCCGAGCGCTCAAATCTAAATCTTTTCGCGCCCTTCAGCCAATTCGGGGTACCTAAACCCTATGATCGCGCGTCATGACTGAACCCGGCCTTCAGCCCGGTGACATCCAGCCGGTCGCGAACGAGACGCGCGACCGGATCATCACCGGCCTCGTCACCACGGTCCCCTTCGTCGCCCTCTTCTTCGCCGCCTGGCAAGTGTGGGGGTCGGCTCTGCACTGGTCCGACATCTTCCTGTTCCTCGGGATGTACGTCTTCACCGGGCTCGGGATCACGGTCGGCTTCCACCGCCACCTCACCCACCGCAGCTTCAAGACCTACGGCTGGCTGCACGGGTTCCTCGCGATCCTCGGCTCGGCGGCGATCGAGGGCCCGGTGATCTCTTGGGTCGCCGACCATCGCAAGCACCACACCTTCTCCGACAAGGAGGGCGACCCGCACAGCCCCCACGTCGACCACGGCCACGGCTGGAGCGGCGCCCTGCGCGGGCTGGTCCACGCCCACGTCGGCTGGATCTTCATCCACACCCAGCGCGGGAACAAGGAACGCTTCGCCCGCGACCTCGTCGCCGACCCGATCATCTCCTGGGTCGACCGCACCTTCATCCTCTGGGCGATCCTCGGCCTGATGGTGCCCTTCGCGCTCGGCTGGCTGATCGGCGGCACGATCTACGCCGCGCTCACCGGCCTCCTCTGGGGCGGCCTCGTCCGCGTCTTCGTCCTCCACCACTTCACCTACAGCATCAACTCGCTCTGCCACTTCTTCGGCCGCCGCGAATTCGACACCGACGACCAGTCCCGCAACCTCGCCCTGATCGCGATCCCGACCCTCGGCGAGGCCTTCCACAACAGCCACCACGCCTTCCCGACCTCGGCCACCCACGGCCTCGGCACCTGGCAGCTAGACCTCTCGGCCCTCGTCATCGACGGCCTCGAGAAGGCCGACCTCGCCTGGGACGTCGTGCGAGTATCGCCGGAGCGCCTCGCCGCGAAGGCGATGTAGTCGGGCCTGGCCGGCGTCTTTCGCCGGCTGGAGTTCGCGCCGTCCCGTCCGTCCGGGACGTGAGGGGTTCGTCTCACTTCTGTCGCTGTGGAGCCTTACCGCCGTATAGGGACGGTTTTTCTCCACAGCAAAGCGTTGACCAATGCTGGACGTGACGAAGATGCCGAGGGCGTCACGAATCCTCCGTTCGTTTCATACCCGGCCGTCTCGGCCACGGCCACAGCCTGCCCGGGCCGTGGACGAGACGGCCTCGTCTCTTGCCCCTCCGGGCGCCAGCCACGGGCCGCCCGACCTGCCGCTGCATGAGTTGACCTCCCTATAGGAGGGGCAACTCACTCAGGGGGATTCTTGGCCTTCGTACCAGTCGATCCACTTGCCGCAGGCGGCGCTCAGGGGGACCGTCTGGTGGGGTTCCGCCTTGGTCGCGACGATCTCGCCGATGTAGGCCTTGGCGTCCCAGCCGGTGAGGCTCTGGAACCAGTCGGCGGGGGCGGCGTGGATGGTGAATTCGACCTTGCCGCCGGGGCTCCGGAATTTGCCCGCGGGCCAGAACTGGCCGTTGTTGTTGAGGCTGATCGTGTTGGGGCGCTGGCCGTCGAGCGCGGCGATCAGTTCTTCCTTGAAGCCGGGGGCGGTGATCGAGAGGCCGAAAGGGGAGAAGTACTGGAGCGAGAGGTCCCAGGTCCCCTTCGGCAGGTTCAGGGTCTGGGACGTCGTTTCGCCGTTGCCGAGGATGGAGCCGTCAGACCACATCGGTTTCGTCCCGATCGTCGTTTCGCCGAAGACCGACGCCTTGCCGCCGCTCTGCAGCAGGATCCGCACCTCCGGCGAGCCGCAGTGGGCGAGGGCGCCGGCCTCGGTGCCCTCGAGCAGCACGTGGCGGTGGAGCGGCGTCGGCCCGGTCCGTTCCCAGAGGACGAAGTCGGCGGTCTTCGCGATCCGCTTGAAGTTTGGCGGCGCCTGGCTGTTCCAGGCCCCGCGGCTGGTCACCACGTAGGGGAAGCGGTCGAGGGTGCCGCGGTTGAAGGAGTCGAAGTCGATCGGCGAGTAGGCGTCGCCGGTGTCGAAGGGCTTTTCGGCGTTGGGCGAGACTTTCTCGTCGGGGAAGTCGACCAGCGGCACGTGCGTGTCGGCGCCGAGCAGCTCGTAGGCGGCGTAGCGATCCTGGCCGGCGTAGAGCACTGGCTTCCCGTGGACGATCGGCAGGAACGCCTCTAGCTGCGCCCCGTGGCCGGGAGGAGCGACCGGCGCATCGCGGAGCGCCAGGAACGTCGACCAGACCGCCCCGGCGACGAAGACGACGGCGAGCGCCGACCAGGCGACACGGGGCAGCGCGCCTCCCGAGACACTCCCGTGCGCCCGCTCCGTTGACGGGCCGGAAACCGGACTATCTGACGGGTTTTCGGCCCGTCGACCGAATTCGGTCACCAGGGGACGGACGATCACCAGCATCGTCAGCGGGGCGATGATCATCAGGGCCTTGGCCTGGCTGTAGTCCCCGGTGAAGGGGAGGGAGGCGAGGTAGACGGCGGCGCCGGCGCCGAGGGCCAGGGGGACGGCGGCTTCGCGGCGCTGAACCCACCAGGCGACCGCGACGAGCAGCGCGAGGACCGCGACCGCGCCCATCAGGCCCGGCAGCGCCGCGCCGCCGGCGGCTTCGAGGCGGTAGTTGGCCGCCGGCCAGATCCCCAGCGTCTCGACCGGGGAGACCGGGCCGTAGGTGTTACTCCCGGCGACTTCGTTGAAGCTCGAGCCGAAGCCGAACGGGCCGGCGACGGTCAGCGCGATCCCTACCCCGACGAGGACGACGATCCCGAGCAGGACCCAGGGCTTCAGCACGATCCGCAGCACCCGCGCCGGCCGCAGCGCCCGCCAGGTTGCCGGCTGCGCCGCCGCCCAGACGACGACGATCGCGATCGGCCAGGCGATCCCGGCGAACGAGTAACAGAAGAAGACGCCGCCGGCGATGGCGACCAGTGGCAGCGCCCAGCCGACCCGCGGCCAGAGCCCGCGCGGCGGCGCCTGCGGGCTCATCAGGTAGATCGCGACGGCGAGGACGAAGAGCGCCTCGGCGGTCTCCTTGAAGGCGGCCTGGGCGAAGTAGGAGGCGGCCATGTAACAGACCGTCACCAGGGTCGCGCCGATCACGCGCCGCCAGGTGGCGATCTCCCGCAGCGCGCCGAGCGCGGTCAGCCCGGTGAGCATGCCGATCGCGAAGATCTCGCCGATGAACGCCTGGCCGAGGCTGATGCCGGGGAATGCGGCGGTGGCGACGGCGAGGCCGTGCGGGCCGAGCGGGTAACCAGGGTCCGGTTCGGGCCCGGCGCCGCTACGCAGCCACTCGGCCCAGGCGAGGTGCAGGCCGAGGTCGTTGTTGAAGCCGACGCCGAGGAGCCCCCAGTGGCCGGAGACGGCGAAGGGGAAGGAGAGGACGATCGCGATCACCAGCGCCGTCGTCACGCCGACGCCGAGCGCTCCCGGTGCCGCGTACTCGCGCTCGCGCCAGACGACCGCCGCCGCGACCACGATCAGGAGGACGATCCCGAGCGTCGCGCTGGTGCCGTGGCCGGGCGCCCGGGCGAGGAGCCCGGAGACGGCGATGATCGCGGCGAAGCCGACCGCCGGCTCGATCCAGCACCACTCGCGTCGCCCGGCAAGCGTGAAGGTCGCGCGCCCGACCAAGAGCGAGGCCAGGCAGATCAGCGCCGCCGAGGCGTAAGTCCCGATCATCAGCAGGCAAACCTATGGGACTCAGTACTTCTCTGCCGCCGCCTCGAGCGTCGCCCGCAGCCCCTCGCCGCGCAGCGGCTGGTCGTGGCCGGTGCCGACGACCAGCGGTTCGAGCTCCGCCAGCCGCCGCAGGGACCGCTTCGCCTCCTGGTGGTTCCAGTTGAAGGCGGGGTGGGGGACGCTCGCCTCCCCCTCGGGCAGCGGTTTCAGCCGCGCCGAATCGACCAGGTAGACGACGTCGGAGACGAGCGCGACGCGGTCGCTCTCCCGCCACAGCCCGATCAGCCCAGGCGCGTGCCCGGGGAAGTGGAGGACGCGGAAGCCCGCCACCTCGTCACCCTCGGCGACCGTCCCGGCCACCCGCACCGGCCCGCCGTCCCAGTGCTTCAGCAGCGCCGGGTAGATCCAGCGCACCGGCGCCACCTCGAGCAGCGAGAGGTTGAAGTAGGGCGTCACCGCCTTGCTCGAGCCCGCGTCGTCGACTTCGTCGGGGTGGCAGAAGACCGGCGCGCCGAGGAACGGCGCGGTGCCGCGGTGGTCGGCGTGGGCGTGGCCGAGGACGATCCGCTTCAGCCCGCCGAGCTCCTGCGCCGCCGCGGCCGTCTTCTTGCGCATCGACTTCGTCCCGGCATCGAACTGGACGACGCCCTCGCCGTCCTCGATGAAGTAGACGTTCATCGCCCCGCGCAGATCTCCGCGCAGCAGCCAAACGCCGTCGGCAACCCGTTCTAACGCCATCCGCGCACCTTAACCGGCCGGCGGGTCGTCGGCGGGGATCGGGCGGGCGCTTCGCTCTAGGGTTGCCGTGTGCCTTACGCCTGGAGAATCGGAATGATCGTGCTGGTCGTCTGCCTGGTGGCCTCGATGGTGATCGCGATCGTGAAGCTCTCGTCGACGCCGGAAGAAATCATCGGCCTCGGGTTCCGCGGCCTGCCGCCCTCCTACGTCGAAGCGCACAAGCACGAATACGGCGGCGGCGAACCGGCCGAACCGTGACCCTTCTCCGCCGGGACCGCCCGCACCGCCGCTAGTATCGGCGCCGTACGGTGAGCGAGCGAAGGGGGCGGCGTGTTCACTCGAATCGTGGTCGGTACCGATGGATCGGACACCGCGGCGGAGGCGGTACGGCAGGCGATCGACCTGGCGAAGATAAGTGGCGCGACGTTGAGCATCGTCAGCGCCTACGCGCCGATCTCGAAACGGCGGATCCAGGGCGAGGCGGAGGGCGCGCCCCCCGACATCGCCTACGGGATCGGGCCGCGCGAGGACGTCAACCTGGTGCTCGACGCCGCGGCCGCCGAGGCGCGCGCGGCGGGAGTGGAGGTGCGTACCCACCCGGTCGAGGCCGACCCGGCCGACGCCCTCCTCAACGTCGCCGAACAGATCAAGGCCGACCTGATCATCGTCGGCAACAAGGGCATGACCGGCACCCGGCGCTACTTCCTAGGGAGCGTCCCCAACAACGTGTCGCACCACGCTCCCTGCAGCGTTCTCATCATCCAGACGACTTAGGGAAGCGCGGTCGCCCTCGCGGCGTCGATCAGGCCCGCGCCCTCCTGGGTGCGGGGGTATCCCAGGCTGCGGGACGTCACCTTCAGGCGTTTGATCACCGCGCGGACCTTCGCTTTCGGGTTCAGGCCCGCCGGGATCACGCCGGAGGCGAGGATCATCGCGACGACGCCGGAGACGTGGGCGGCCGCCATCGAGGTGCCTTCGTATTTGCTCGGGATCGCGAACTGGTTCGTCGTCCCTTCCTTCAAGGTCACCTGGTAGATCGGCCGCGAGAGCACCGAGGGGCAGCCGACGACCGGCTTGCCGCCGCCCGGCGCGACCACGTCGATCCCCTTGCCGGCGAGCGAGTAGCTGCCCATGCAGCCGCCCTCGGTGGTGCCGCCGACGCCGATCACGCGCGGGCCGGTGGCGGGCTCGGAGACGCAGTTGTCGGCGCTGGAGACGGTCGAGGAGTAGTTGCCGCCGGAGCCGACCGTGACGATCCCGGCCGCGTACGCTTCGCGCAGCGCTTCGTCGACCTGCGGCACCTTGGCCCCGCATTCGAAGTTGAAGCTCATGTTGATCACGTTCGCGTGGTGGGCGACGGCGAAGCGGATCCCCTTGGCGATCCGATTGGCGAAGCCGATGTTGTTGCGGCCGAGGACGCGGACCGGCATCAGCTTGGCGCCGTAGGCGAGGCCGGTGAGGCCGATCCCGTTGTTGGTCTGCTCGGCGATCGTCGCGGCGACGAAGGTGCCGTGGCCGTTCTCGTCGAGCGGCAGGTGGTCGTGGTCGACGAAGTCGGCACCGGGGACGAACTCTTCCGGCGAGAAGTCGGGGCTGCGGAGGTACTGGCTGCCGTAGTCGCGGTAGGCGATGCCGCTGTCGAGGACGGCGACGACGATGCCCTGGGCGCCGGGCCGGCCCTCCGCTTCGAGGTTCGCCCAGGCACCGACCGCGTTGATCCCGCCGGGGGAGATCGGCAGCCGCGAGGTCGGCGTGCCGCTGTAGTCGAGGAAGTCCCACTGGCGCGTCGCCCAGCCGCCGGGACTCGTCACCGAGCTGCCGGTGACCGCTTCGATCGTGCCGTCGTCGTCGGGATCGAACGGTTCCGGTTCGACTGCCGAGGCGTGTGCGGCAAAGTTGGGGACCGCGTATTCGACGTTCGGCTTGGCCCGCAGGGCGCGCGCGGTCTCGCGGACGCCGGCGCCGCGCGGCAGCCCGATCGTGCGCCCGTGCGCTTCGCCATCGAACTTGACGACCAGCTGGCGTGGCGCGAAGGCGTGGTGCCGGCCGATGGCCGAGGCGGCGCCCGCCGACCCCGCGCCCACGCCGAGCAGCGCGAGCAAGGCCGCCATCGCGGCTCCCAGAGCCAATTTGATTCGCATCGAGTTCATTGCCGGTCCCACTTCGAACACGCCTGCCGTACCGAAGTTCCAGGCGGGATACTCCTCTATTCGTGGGAGTCGACGGACGGAATTTCCCTGAGCAAGACGAAGCGGCGCACGAGCGCGGCATGCAGCTGGCTCTGGCGCAGGCGCGGCGGGCCGAGGAGCACGGCGACGTGCCGATCGGGGCGGCGATCCTGCGGGGCGGCGAGCTGCTCGCCGCGGCGGGCAACGAGCGCGAGCTGCGCAAGGACCCGACCGCCCACGCCGAGGTTCTCGCGATCCGCGCCGCCTCCGCCGCCCTCGGCGGCTGGCGCCTCCCCGACACGACCCTCTACGTGACCCTCGAGCCCTGCGCGATGTGCGCCGGCGCGATCGTCCTCGCCCGCATCCCGACCGTCGTCTTCGCCGCCCCCGACCCCAAGGCCGGCGCCGCCGGCTCCGTCCTAAATGTCCTCGCCGAGCCCGCCCTGAACCACCGCCCCCAGGTCATCGCCGGCATCCGCGCCCCCGAGTCCGCGACCCTCCTCCGCGAGTTCTTCGCCGCGAGGCGCTGATGCCGGGGGAGAAGAACTGGCTCGGCGTCGTCTCCCGCGACCACGTCCTGAGCGGCGTCGAGCAGGGCATCGCCCAGATCGGCCACGGCAAGAGCGGCGGACTCAAACGAATGAGCGCCGGCGACGGGTTCGTCTACTACTCGCCGCGGGACGCCTATCCGAAAGGCGCCCCGGTGAAAGCCTTCACGGCGGTCGGCCGGGTCGCCGACGACGAGGTCT
>Ga0208602_1000003_pt1 | contig 14521 bp, 12 predicted proteins | sample MicForSoSWNC24_O_FD_188000 | JGI IMG/M metagenome (GOLD analysis project Ga0208602, IMG submission 188000) | Forest soil microbial communities from Harvard Forest Long Term Ecological Research site in Petersham, Massachusetts, USA - MetaG HF007... | ecosystem: Environmental > Terrestrial > Soil...
TTCGCCCGCCCGCAGGCGGCGCCCGGCGAGCAGGTCGGCGATCAGCCCCGAGGCCTGGTCGCGGCGCGCCTCCTCGCGGGTGTCGAGGATCGCGATCCCGGTCAGCGCCGCCCGCGCCGCGCTACGCAGGTGTTCGTCGGCGCCCTCGTCGAGCTCGCCGCTCACCACCACCGCGCCCTGGACCTCGCCGCCGACGACGATCGGCACGACCTCGGTCACCCCCGGCGGCCACGGCGGCAGCCCACCCGCGACCAGCTCGGCGACGAAGCGTTCGGCGACCGTCCCGTGGGACCCGGTCGAGCCCGGCCGCGGCACCAGGATCTCGACCCGCGCGCCGACCAGCTCGGCCGCGATCGCCGCCACCCCGGCGAACCCCTCGCGCGCCAAGAGCGCCTCCGCCATCCGGTTGAAGGAGGCCTCCGAGAACGAGGCGGAGGACTGGGGCGGGTCGATCGGCCGGGAACGCATCGCCGAATCCTAGGGACCGCTGAGCCAGACGATCGTTTGGTGGACCGACGGTCGAGCCGCCGCCGTCCGGAAGTGGACCTCGGGTCGAGCCGCGCCCCGATCTTGGGACCGCGGGACAACCGGACCCCCTCCGATCTGTCCACCGGGACAGCGGCGCGCCCTTTCGCCGAAGGAATCCTGCGTGGGCCGCCCGGCTGCCCGCCGCGCGTCCTTGCCATACCCCACGTCCTTGGAGAGAGACTTGACCGCACCGCTCGCTTCCGTCCCGTCCCACGGCCGCCGTGCCGTGACCCTGCTGGCCCTCGGCCTCGCCCTGCTGGCGATGCTCTTCGCCGCGGCGAGCGCGTCCGCCGCGCCCGCCCTCGACCTCGACACGCTCTCGGGCTTCGAAGCCGAGGAAATGCTCGAGGCCGGCGAAATCACCTCGGTCGAACTGACCGAAGCGTATCTGGAACGGATCGAAGCGCTGAACAAGACCGGCCCCGGTCTCAACGCGGTCACCCAGATCAACAAGTACGCGCTCGCCGAAGCCGAGAAATCCGACGAAGAGCGGGCGCTCGGTGAGGACCTCGGGCCGGCGATGGGCCTGCCGATCCTGCTCAAGGACATCATCGACGCGAAGGGCATGTACACCTCGGCGGGCGACTGGGCGCTGCGCGACTCCTACCCCGAAAAAGACTCCGGCGTGGCGAAAGAGCTCCGCGCCCACGGCGTGATCGTGCTCGGCAAGCTCGGCCTCTCGGAGTGGGCGAACAGCTTCGGCAGCCAGCCCTCCGGGTTCAGCAACCTCACCGGCCAGGTCCTCAACGCGCTCGACGCGGCGCAGGGACCGAGCGGCTCGAGCTCCGGCTCCGGCGCCGCCGCCTCCTCGGCGCTGGCCGCGCTGACGATCGGCACCGAAACCTCGGGATCGATCATCAGCCCCTCGACCTCCCAGGGTGACGTCGGCCTGCGCCCGACCCTCGGCCTCGTCCCCGGCTACGGGATCGCCCCGATCGACGCCTCCCAGGACACCGCCGGCCCGATCGTGCGGACCGTCTCCGACGCGGCGATCACTCTGCAGTCGATCGCCGAGGTGACCGGCTCCGACCCTGAAGCCAACGAAGAGTACGAAGGCATGATGGGCCCGCACTTCATGGAAAACGAAGACATCCAGCCGGCCCCGTTCACCGAACTGCCGGACTACTCGAAAGCGCTGGACCCGAACTTCGTCCAGGGCAAACGGATCGGCTACAACGGCACCTCCGAAGCGATCCTCACCGCCAAAGCGGCGCTCGAAGCGGCCGGGGCGACCATGGTCCCCGACGAAGCGACCAAAGTCGCGACGATCCCCTCGCTGCCCTCCGGCTACGAGGCCCACGCGACGATCAACGAGTACTACGAGCACCTCGGCTCGGGCGTCCCGGTGAAGACGCTCGAAGAAGAGGTGGCGGTCGACAACACCAACCCGCAGGAGGGCGCGAAGGACGGCAACTCGGCCCACGCGAGTGAGGCGCTGGCCGAAATCACCCCCGGCGGCGCGAACCAGAAAGCCTACGAAGAAAACCTGCCGATCCGGAAGGTCGCCTACCACGCCGCGATCGAAAAAATGATGAATGAACCGAGCGGCGGCGGCGGTCCCGTGATCGCCGTGATCGGCTCGGTCCCGAGTGGGCCGCAGGCCGGCGATCCCGAGATCGCGGTGCCGATGGGCTACACGAAAACGCAGCGCCGCAACCAGGCGGTCGACGTCAACGGCGGTGCCTACGACGACTACAACCTGATCGGCGTCGCCTACGTGATCGAACAGGGCACGCACCTGCGCGAAGCGGCGGCCGACGTGAACCCGTCCGCCTACCGCTGCGCGCACACCGCGACGCCGGAGCCGTTCGCCGGCCGCGGCCACTGCAACCCCGACTACGTCTCGCTGATGAAAACGCTGGGCGGGCAGAAGACGGTGCTGCCGTTCTCGCTCGAAACGACCTCGGCGACCGAACTCGAGGCGAAGCTCGAAGAAGGGACGCTGACCTCCGAAGAACTGGTCAAGGCCGAGCTCTACCGAGCGGCGCTGACCAACGACAACGGGCCCGCGGTGCAGGCGCTGCGGGCGGTGGCCCCCGGCGCGATCGCGGCGGCGGCCGAAAGCGACAAACGGCGTAGCCGCGGTCGCTCGAAAGGCGTCCTCGACGGGATCCCGGTGGTCGTCGACGACTCGATCGACGTCAAAGGCCTGGCGACCAGCGCCGGCTCGATCGCCCTCCAGGACAACGTCCCGACGACCAGCGCCACGCTGGTGAAAAACCTCGAAGAACAGGGGGCGATCGTCCTCGGCGACACCAACGTCGGCGAGTTCGACGGGGCGATGGAAGGCGCCAACATGCCGCAGGGCTACTCCTCGCTCGGCGGCCAGGTGCTGCTCCCGTCCGACACCAACAAATCGCCGGGCGGCTCCTCGGCGGGCTCGGCGGCGGCGGTCTCGATGGGCCTCTCGCCGCTGGCGGTCGGGATGGAGACGTCCTCGACCGAAGGCGGCGCGCAGATGCTCACTCCGGCCGGCAACGCCGGGCTGGTGGCGCTGAAGCCGACCGTCGGCCTGGTCAGCACCGAAGGGGTGCTGCCGGTGGCCAAATCCCAGGACGCGCCGGGGCCGATCGCCCAGACCGTCAAAGACGCCGCGAGCGAGCTCGAAATGCTCCTCGGCGAATCGGGTGCGGCGGGCAAATACACGGCCGGCCTGAAAACCACGGCGCTGGTGAACAAGAACATCGCCGTCGTCGCGACCGCCGAACCGTCGAAACGGTCGGCCGCCGAACAGGTCTACGTCGCCGCCGAGAATCAGCTCAACAACGTCGGCGCGACCTACAGCAGGGTCACTCCCGGGACGGCCACCACGGCGGCCGGCGTGATCCCGTACGAATTCAAATCCGGGCTCGCCGAATACCTCGCCAAAGAGCCGAAACCGGCCTCCGAATCGTCGCTGGCGCAGATCATCGCCTACAACGAAGCGAATCCGGTCGAGGGTCTGAAGTTCGGCGAGGCCGGCCTGACCGCCGCCCAGGCAGTCGACCTGACGGCGACCAAAGCCACCTACGAAGCGGAACTCGCCAAAGGCAAGGCCGATGACCAGGCGGTGATCGACACGATGCTCGCCGCCGGTGCCAACTCGGCGATCATGGTGCCGCAGGGCAGCTCGCTGGTGGCGATCGCCGATCGCGCCGGCTACCCGGTGATCACCCTGCCGGCCGGGTTCGGCCTGCGGGACAGCTCCACCGGCGGTGACCCGATCGCGGTCGACCTGATCGGCACCAAAGAAAGCGAGGCGACGTTGCTCGCCGATGCCTACGCGCTCGAACAGGGCCTGAAAGCACGGCAGCTGGGTCCGGAATTCATGCGGGCGGCCAACCCGTCCGTCTCCGGGGCGCCGAGCGAGACCAACCAGAGCATGTTCCGCTGCGTCGAAGGCAGCGCCTTCTACAAGCCCTACGACTGCAACCCGGGCGAAGTCGGCTTCGAAGCACTGAAGATCGCCGGCGAAGGCAAGCTCGAAACGATTGGCGGTGGCGGCCCGACCGAAGGTGGCGGCAGTGGCGGGACGACCGAAACCGGTGGCGGAACGACCGGAACCGGCTCGACCGGCGGCGGCGACAACGGGGGCGGCACGACGACGGCCCCGCCGACCACGACCCCGGCCCCGCCGAAGTCCACCACCCCGAAGCCGACGGTGAAGCTCGTCGGGTCGGTCCACATGACCGGCAAGGGCAACGGGACGCTGAAGGTCCAGGTCTCCGGCCCGGGCAAGGCGACGATCAGCGGCCCCGGCCTGAAGACGGTCGTGGTCAAGGTCACCAAGGCCGGGACGGTGACGCTCCCGATCACCCTCAAGGGGGCCGAGAAGCAGACCCTCGCCGCCAAGGGCAAGGTGAAAGTGACCGTCAAGGTCGCCTTCGTCGCAACCGACGGCGCGAAGACGACCAAGACGGTGAAGGTCACGCTGAAGTAGGCGCGGCCCCCATGTCGATGACGAAGCGGTAGCGGACGTCGTTACGGGCGAGGCGGTCGAAGGCCTGATTGATCTGATCGGGCCCGACCGTCTCGACCTCGGCGACGATGTCGTGCTCGGCGCAGAAGGCGAGCATCTCGCGGACGTCGTCGGTGCCGCCGGCGCCGGAGCTGGCGAGGCTGAGCCGGCGCGAGGCCATGATCAGCGGGCTGACCTCGAATTCCTCGGGGATGCCGACCGAGCAGAGCGTGCCGTTCAGCTTCAGCGTCTCCATCAGCGGCGTCATCGGGTAGCCGGTCGAGACGGTGTCGAGTACGAAATCGAGGCTGCGGTTGTGGGCGGCCATCTGCTCGGCGTCGGTTGAGACGACGACCTCGTCGGCGCCGAGGGCGAGGATCGTGTCGCGCTTGCTCGGCGAGGTGGTGAAGGCGACGACGTGGGCGCCGAGCGCGTGGGCGAACTTGACGCCGAGGTGGCCGAGGCCGCCGATGCCGACGACGCCCACCTTGCTGTCGGGGCCGATCTGCCAGTGGCGCAGCGGCGACCAGACGGTGACGCCGGCGCAGAGGAGCGGCGCGGTGCCGGCCAGGTCGAGCCCGTCGGGGACGGGGTGGACGAAGCGCTGGTGGGCGACGAGCGACTCGGCGTAGCCGCCGCGGGTGCGGCTGCCGTCGATCCGGTCGAGGCCGTCGTAGGTGTTGGTCGGCCCGTTCTCGCAGTAGATCTCGGTGTTGTCGCGGCAGGCCTCGCACTCGCCGCAGGAGTCGACGATGACGCTGACCGCGACGATGTCGCCGACCTCGAGGCCGGTCACCTGGTCGCCGAAGCCGGTGACGCGGCCGACCATCTCGTGGCCGGGCACGATCGGGAATTCCTGGCCCCAGGGACCGACCGAGTGGAGGTCGGTGTGGCAGATGCCGCAGAAGAGGACGTCGAAGGCGACGTCCTCGGGCCGCGGCTCGCGCTGCTCGAAGTCGAAGGGGGTGATCGGCGCGTCGCGCTCCAACGCGGCGTAGCCGTGGACGGTGTGGGTGGGTCCCGCGGGGGCGGGGGCGATCGAAGGCGTGGCGCTCATGGGTTCTCCTAACCAACTGGATAGTTAGATGCTTGCCGAGCGTAGCAACTAACCGGATGGTTGGTTATGTGCGGCTTGTAACATCGACGGTATGGCGACCCCGACTGCGACGACCAAGGTGCGCGAGGGCGAGACGGCGAAAGCGAAGAAGCGCGACGCCGAGGCGACCAAGCGCCGCATCCTCGACGCGGCGACCGCCGAGTTCGCCGCCCACGGGATCGCCGGCGCGCGCGTCGACCGCATCGCCGCGGCCGCAGGCGCCAACAAGTCCCTGATCTACGCCTACTTCGGCAACAAAGATGGCCTCTTCGACGCGGTCTTCGACGCCGCGGTGACGAGCCACATCGACCAGGTCCCGATCGACGTCGACGACCTGCCCGGCTACGCCACCCGCCTCTACGACCACCGCCTTTCGCACCCCGAGCTGATGCGCCTGGCCGACTGGGACCGCCTCGAACGCGACGGCATCGGCGCCAAATCCGACGTCGCCCAGGCCGCCCAGTCCCACAAGGTCAAGGCCCTCGCCCGTGCCCAAAAAGAAGGCAAGCTCCCCACCACGATCACCGCCGAGGCCCTCCTCGAGTTCGTCCTCGCCTTCTGCCAAACGGGCCTCACCCTGGCCCCCGACACCCGCGCCGCCACCGCCCACCGCAAACGCATCGCCGCCGGCGTCGCCCAACTGGTCGAGGGATAGGGCTCGGGACGAACTCCACACTTCCGTCACCGTTCGGCCGCTTCTCGCGCCGCCGCCGGCGATGAGTTCGCAGAAACCCACGCTATGCGTAGGAAAGTGCGAACTCACCGGCGGGAGGGCCGGATGAGCCGTGACGTTCCATGGGTCTTCGTCACGGACCACTCACTTCGTCCCTTTTTCTTCGGCTCGGGCGCAGCGATCACTGGCGGATCGTCACCATGCGGTTGTGGGCGACGCGCGTCATCCATCGCTTGACGAGCGGTTCGACCCGGCGGTGCGGATCGTCGAGTACGACCCGGCGTGGCCGGAGATGGCGGAGGCGGAGATTGGTCGGATCGCGGGGGCGATGGGGGAGGTGGCGGTGCGGATCGACCACGTGGGGTCGACCGCGGTGCCGGGGTTGGCGGCGAAGCCGATCATCGACCTGCAGCTCTCGGTCGCCGATGTCGACGCGCGCTCCTTATATGTGGGGGCGCTGGAGGGGCTCGGGTATCTGTTCGCCCCTGATCCCGCGTCGCCCGACTTCCACTTCTTCGGATTGCCCGCGGCGCGGCCGCGGACGCACCACCTTCACGTCTGCGCGGCGGGGTCTGAGGACGAGCGTCGCCACCTCGCGGTGCGCGACTACCTCCGCGCCCATCCCGACGAGGTCGTCGCGTACGCGGAGCTCAAGCGCGGGCCCGTCGCTCGCGCGCCTGGCGACCGCCTCGCCTACATAGCGGGCAAGGATTCCTATGTCGCCGCGCTCGAGCGTCGAGCGCTCGCATGGGCGGCGGGCGCGGACGGTTAAAGCTCGCGGGAGCCCGCGCCGACTACCTGGGCATGACGACTTCCTCCGCGGACGGCTCCGAGCCGACGAACGACCAGCCCGCCTCGACCCGCGCGCTCAGCCGCCGCGGCCTGCTCGCCGGTGCCGCCGCCGCGGGCGCCGCCGCATCGCTCTCCCGCGTCCCCTTCGCCCGCGCGACCGAGCCCGGCGACGCGACCAAGTCGCGCACCTTCCCCTCGAGCACCTTCTTCAAGGAACCGGCGCTGAACTACGAGGTGCTCTCGGTCGTCGCGGCCTCCGCCTACGGCGCCTCGGAGGTCGGCGAAGTCCTCGCCGCCTTCGACCGCATCAAGGGCAAGAAGGAACGGCTCTCGGCCGTCTACGACGAGTTCCTGCGGCTCGGCCGCCAGGCCCGCCACCGCGGCGACGAGGACCGCAAGTCGGGCCGCCTCGCCAGCGCCCGCTCCAACTACCTGCGCTCGGCGATGTACATCGACGTGGCGCTCTTCTACGTGCTCGCGACCAAGGAGCCGACCCGCGCGCACGAGGGCCGCGCCTACAGCGAGATGGAGGCCTCCTGGGCGCGGGCGATGGCGCTCCTCGAACCGGCCGCGCAGGCGGTGAAGATCCCCTTCGACGGCTACCACCTGCCCGGCTGGCTGCTCACCCCCGGCGGCAAGGGCAAGCGACCGACGGTGATCATCAACAACGGCAGCGACGATCAGAACGTCGACGTCTACGTCACCGGTGGCGCCGCCGCGCTCGAACGTGGTTGGAACGCGCTGATCTTCGAAGGCCCCGGCCAGGGCGGCAACCTCTTCCTCCACAACCGCCCCTTCATCCCCGACTGGGAGCGCGTGATCACCCCGGTCGTCGACTTCCTCCGCGCCCGGCCCGAGGTCGACAAGCGGCGGATCTGCCTGACCGGCTCGAGCTTCGGCGGCTACCTGACCCCGCGCGCCGCCGCCTTCGAGCACCGCCTCGCCGGCCTCGTCACCGACCCCGGCGTCGTCGACGCCTTCTACAGCTGGACCAGCGGGCTGCCGAAGGAAGTCATCGAGGTCTTCGAAGCCGGCGATCGCAACGCCTTCAACCACATCTGGGACGAGATCCCGAGCCAGCTGAGCGCCAACGAACGCTTCGGCTTCGACAAGCGCGCCGAGATCTACGGCAACGTCGACGGCTTCGACAAGATGACCCTCGCCAGCCAGTTCCGCCTCACCCCGGATGTCGCCGCCAAGATCGAGGCGCCGACCGCTGTCTGCGCCCCCGAGCTCGAGCAGTTCTTCCCGGGCCAGTCCGAGCAGCTCTTCAAGTTGCTGAAGACGAAGAAGAAACTGCTCAAGTTCACGATCGAGGAGGGCGCCGAGCTCCATTGCGAGCCGATGGCCCCGCAGCTCCGCAACGAACGCGTCTTCGACTGGCTCGAAACGAACATGCAGCCGGTCGGCTGACCCGAGGCCCGAAGCCGCTTCGGTTCGCGCCGGGACGGCCGAGCGGATATCTTCGGCGCAGGGAGTCTGCGTCGATATAGGTAGGGGGATTTGCCGATGCGAACCATTGCCACCGTTGTCGGATCGCTGGTCGTCGCCATGGCCTTGGCGGCGAGCGCTTTCGCGGCCGAAGTGAGCCGGGACGAATACAAGGCCGCGGCCGAACCGATCTGCAAGACGAGCGCGAAGGAAAACGAACGGATCCTCGCCAACGTCCGCAAGGAAGTGAAGACGGGCAAATTGAAGCCGGCGGCGGCGAAGTTCGCGCAGGCCTCCAAGCAGCAGTCCGGCGCGCTGAAGCAACTCGAAGCGCTGCCGCAGCCCGTCGCCGACGAAGCGCGGCTCGGCAAATGGCTCTCCTACCTGAAGATCGAGGCCGAGCTCTTCGCCACCGCGGGTCGCAAGCTGAACTCCGGCGACAAGGCCGGCGCCGAGCACATCACCTCCAAAATCGCCCAGAACGCGAACAAAGCGAACGTGCAGGTGCTGCCGTTCGAGTTCCGTTACTGCCGCCAGGAACCGTCCAAGTACACGTAGGTCGGGACGCGCGTCGGGCTGAGCCGGCGGCGAGCTTCCGGCAAGATCGCCGGATGGCCGAACTGAGGACCGCGCGCGCCGAGGACCGGGAGGAGATCCGGCGGATCGACCTCGCCACCTGGTCGCCGCGGGTGACGCCCGGGCCGCCGCCGGACGGAGAGCGGGACCTGCTCGGGGACTTCGGCGCCGAGAACGTGATCGTCGCCGAGGCGGGGGAGGGGCTGGCGGGCTACTTGATCCTCGGCGCCTGGACCAAGCTCGATTCGTCCCGTCACGTGCTCGAAGTGAAAGGGCTGGCGGTCGACCCGGCGCGCCAGGGGGAGGGGCTCGGAGGAGCGCTGCTCGACGCCGGCATCGAGCGGGCGCGGAACGAACGACGGCGGAAATTGACCCTCCGCGTCCTCGGTCGCAACGACGGCGCCCGGCGGCTCTATGAGAGCCGCGGCTTCGAGATCGAGGGCACCTTGCGCGGCGCCTTCCTCCTCGAAGGCGACTACGTCGACGACCACCTGATGGCGCTCGACCTGACCGCCCGATGAGTTCGCAGAAACCCGCGGTATCCGCGGGAAAGTGCGAACGCACTCGCGGGCGGCGGCCAGGCGACAGGCAGGCCGGGACCGGGGCGTGACGACGGGCGGTGGCGTGACCGCGGGCGGCGACGAAGTGATCGGGGTCGGCATCGACGTCGGCGGGCGGCGCAAGGGATTCCACGGGTGCGCGGTGCGCGGGTCCGAGATCGTCGCCGGGCCGGAGCGGCTCGCGGACGTCGATGCCGCTGTCGCCTGGGTCGTCCTCCTCGCCCCGGCCGTCGTCGCCCTCGACAGCCCGCGGACCTGTGCGCCGCCCGGCGCCTCCTCGCGCGCCGACGAGCGGGAGCTCGCCCGCGCCGTCTGCGGCATCCGCTGGACGCCGGAGCGCTCGCGGCTCGCCGGCAACCCCTACTACGAGTGGGTCGAGCACGGGCTCGAGCTCTACGCGGCGCTCGAGTCCGCCGGCGTCGCCACCGACCGCCTCGTCGAGACCTTCCCGACCGCCGCCTGGACGATCTGGGCGGGGCCGCGGGGGAAGGTCCCGCGCTCGGAGTGGTCGGCCGCCGCGCTTGCCGACCTCGGCCTCGCCGGACTGCCCGACCACCGCCTCTCCCAGGACGATCGCGACGCGGTCGCGGCCGCCTTCGTCGCCCGCCTCCACGCCGAGGGAGCGACCACCGTTTACGGCGAGATCGTCACTCCGGCGGCTCACCCCGATGGCCGTCCTGCCGCGCCACCACGAAGAGTTCGAACCAGTCCGGCACCGCCCGCTGCAGCCCGATGTAGACCAGGGACGGATCGGCCGGGATGACGATCCAGTGCTCCTCCATCCGCGGCGGGTCGAGGATGTCGACCGCGCTGTAGAGCGAGCGCACCGCTTCCACCATCCGCTCGCGACCGAGCTTGGTCGCCATCAGATCCGGTTCGGGCGCAAGGCGAGTTTCCCCCATCAGAGGGAGCTTGCCCGTCTCGCATCCCAAATACTGGGGAGTGGACGAAGAATCGATGCTCAGGAGAGGCGATCGACCCGCCGATACAGACGCCGTGATCACCAAGTTCTCGATGCGGCGCTCCCTGGCGCTGCTCACTCTCGCCGCGCTCCTCGTCCTGCTCGTCGCCGGGTGTGGGGGTGGCTCCTCGTCGAGCGGCGGCTCGGCCTCGACGGGTTCGTCCACCAAGGCCACGAGCGGCGCCGGCGAACCGACTACCGGCGGCGAATCGACCTCCGGCGCAGGGGCGCCCAAGGTCATCCCCGCGAAGACGCTTGAACCCGGCTACAGCGACTGGCCCTTCTTCGGCCGCATCCCCCAGCGCACCCACTACCTGCCCGCCAACCGCGGCATCGTCGACCGTCCGCTCGACCCGCCGCTGAAGCAGGCCTGGTCGATCAACACCCACGCGCTGATCGAGTTCCCGCCCGCGATCGGCGGGGGCGTCGCCTACGCGATCAACAAGTACGGCAACGGCAAAGCGATCCAGCTCGGCGATCGCAAGGTGATCGGCGAACTCGCGCTCGACCCGAAGAACAAGGGTCACCAGTCGATCGTCACCGGCCCCGCCTACTACCGCGGCGACGTCTACGGCGCCTTCCTCGACGGCACCCTCGCCGCGGGCGACGGGAAGACCGGCAAGGTGATCTGGAAGGACCATCTGCACGCCCACCTCGAATCCTCGCCGCTGCCCGTCGACGGCAACCTCTACCTCGGCACCGACACCGCCGAAGTCCTCGCGATCGACGCCGGCGACGGCCACCCGGTCTGGAAGTTCAAGGCGCCGGGGGCGATCAAAGCGAGCCCCTCCTACGACGCCGGCAACGTCTTCGTCGCCGATTACCAGAGCTCGATGTTCGCGCTCAACGCGGATACCGGCAAACCGGTCTGGAAGACCAACACGAGCAAGGTCGCGCCCTACGGTAAGGGTGGCTTCTTCTCCTCGCCGGCGATCGCCTTCGGCAACGTCTACGCGGCCCGCGACGACGGCACCGTCTACGCCTTCGACGAGGGGACCGGCAAGGTCCGCTGGGCCTTCCCGACCGGGGCCGCCGTCTACGGCTCGCCCGCCGTCGCCCAGGTCCCGGGGACGCCGCCGACCGTCTACATCGGCGCCGAAAACGGCACCTTCTACGCGCTGAACGCGCGCACCGGCAAGGTCGAGTGGACCTACGACGTCGGCGGCCCGGTGCCGGGGACGGCGACCGTGATCGGCCACACCGTCTACGTCTCCAGCTTCCAGACGAAGAAGACGATCGGCATCGACGTCCGCACCCACAAGCGGGACTTCAAGATCGACGAGGCGGGCTACACGCCGATGATCTCCGACGGCCGCCGCCTGATCCTGGTCGGCTACTACACCGTGATCGGGCTCGAACCGACCACGCCCTAGGGAGGGGTGCCGGCCGCCTATGGCGACGCGGCGCCACGCCTAGGCGCCGTCGCGGACCAGCAGCGCCACCTGCACCCGGTTCTCGACCCCGAGCTTTTCGAAGAGCCGGGAGACGTGCGCCTTGACGGTGGCGACGCTCAGGTGGAGCTCGGCGGAGATGTCGGCGTTGGAGAGGCCGCGGCCGACCGCCCGGGCGACCTCGAGCTCCCGCGGGCTGAGCTCGGCGAGCAGGCGGGCGGCGTCGGCCGGCGGGGTGCCCGCGTCGGGCTCGCGGGCGACGAGGTCGATCAGCCTGCGGGTGACGGCGGGGGAGAGCATCGAGTCGCCGGCGGCGACCAGCTCGATCGCGCGGACGATCTCGGCCGGCGGCGTGTCCTTCAGCAGGAAGCCGGCTGCGCCCGCGCGGAGCGCCCGCAGGACCAGGTCGTCGGCGTCGAAGGTGGTCAGCATCAGGACCGCGGGCGGGGTCGGCTGGCGGGCGAGGAGGGCGGCGGCGGAGACCCCGTCGAGCCGCGGCATGCGGACGTCCATGAGGACGACGTCGGGGCGGTGGCGGTCGACCGCCGCGAGGACGCCGTCGCCGTCGTCGACCTCCGCCACCACCTCGATCGTGTCGGCGCCGCCGAGCAGCATCCGCAGCCCCGAGCGGACCAGCGGATCGTCGTCGACCAGCATCAGGCGGATCACGGCGCGCCGTCCAAGGGCAGCGTCGCGACGAGGGCGAACCCGCCCGCGTCCCATCCGTGGCTCAGCTCGCCGTTCGCCAGCTGGACCCGCTCGCCGAGGCCGATCAGCCCGCTGCCGGCGCCCGGGAGCGTCGCGGCGGGCGGCGGCGACAACGGGGCGGGGTTGCGGATCTCGATCCTCAGCGCCTCCGCCGATGTCGTGACCGTCACCCGCACCAGGACGCCCGGGGCGTGCTTACGGGCGTTCGTCAGCCCCTCCTGGACGACCCGGTAAGCGGTTCGGCCGATGCTGCCGCCCGCCTCGGGAAGTTCGAGGTCGGCCTCGATCCGCATCCCCGCCGCCCGCGACTCCTCGATCAGCGCGGGCAGGTCGGCGAGCGTCGGCTGCGGTGGCCGCGACTCGCCCTCGGTCCCCTCGCGCAGCACCCCGATCACGTCGCGCAGCTCCTCCAGCGCCTCGGCGGCGGCCTCGCGGACGACGCCCGCGGTCGCGGCGATCTCCTCCGGCGGCGCGTCGGGCCGATATTCGAGCGCCCCGGCGTGCAGGCTGAGCAGCGAGATCCGGTGGGCGAGGACGTCGTGCATCTCGCGCGCGATCCGCTCCCGCTCCGCCGCCCGCGCCTGATCGGCCCGCAGCCGGCCCTCTTCCTCGAGCCGCGCGTTGCGCTCGCGCAGCGAGTCGACGAGGTCGCGCCGCACCCGCACGAAGAGCCCCCAGCCGATCGCGAATCCGAACATCAGCAGGCCGAGCAGCACGTCGTCGCGGAGGTCGGGGCCGTTCGCCGCGTAGATCAGCGAGTAGACGATCAGGGAGGCGACGGAGGCGAGCGTGATCCAGGCGAGCTCACGGCGACCGCAGCGGATCGCCGAGTTGAAGAGGACGACCAGCCCCGCGCCTCCGGCGAGCGCCGAGATCGCCGAGGCGGGGATGACGAGGGCGGCGACGCCGACCGGATGGCGGCGACGGTCCCAGAGCGCGACCGTCGAGGCGACCCCGAGGACGATGTCGACGACCCGGAGGGCAAGCCCGTGCTGGTGCCAGGTGTCGTGCATCGCGAGCACGCCGAGCCCCAGCGCGACGACCGTCACCAGCGCGTCGACGGCCCAGTCGCGGAGGCTGCGCCCGGCGCCCGGCCCGTCGACCATCGAGCCGGGCAGCAGTCGCCGCTGCCAGCGCGCCGGCTCCATCCCTCGCTTCATCTCGACCGCGGCCACGTTCACAGCGTAGGGCCGGGGACCGGTCCGAACCCGGTACCAAAGTAGGGGTCGGCCGCCGACCTAAGGCGGGGCGAAGATGAGACTTGCGGCGGATGCGGGGGCCGCGAGGGAGGGGAATGCTGCGGGAATGATCGAAGCCGAGAAGTTGACCAAGAGATTCGGCGGGAGGGCCGTCGTCAGCGACGTCTCCTTCCGCTGCGAGCCGGGCACCGTGACCGGCTTCCTCGGCCCCAACGGGGCGGGGAAGACGACCACGATGCGGATGATCTGCGGGTTCGCCCGCGCCGACTCGGGCCGCGCCGCGGTCCTCGGCGGGGCCTATCGCGAGCTGCCCAACCCCGGGCGCCGGGTCGGCGTCCTGCTCGACGCCTCCGCCCAGCACGCCGGCCGGCGCGGGCGCGAGGCGCTGGCGCTGTCGGCGCAGACGATGGGGGTCGAGGAGACCCGCGTCGACGAGCTGCTCGACCTGGTCGGGCTGGAGAAATCGGCGGCGCGTAAACGGGTGCGCCAGTACTCGCTGGGGATGCGCCAGCGGCTGGGGATCGCCAACGCGCTGATCGGCGAACCGGAGGTGCTGATCCTCGACGAGCCCGCAAACGGGCTCGACCCCGAGGGGATGCGTTGGATGCGCGGCCTGCTGCGCGATTTCGCCGAGCGCGGCGGCACCGTGCTGCTCTCCTCGCACCTGCT
>Ga0208602_1000004_pt1 | contig 14067 bp, 9 predicted proteins | sample MicForSoSWNC24_O_FD_188000 | JGI IMG/M metagenome (GOLD analysis project Ga0208602, IMG submission 188000) | Forest soil microbial communities from Harvard Forest Long Term Ecological Research site in Petersham, Massachusetts, USA - MetaG HF007... | ecosystem: Environmental > Terrestrial > Soil >...
CGATCGCGCCTGGCGGGCGGCCCTGGTGGCTCCCAGCCAGGCGCTCGAGAGCATGCCGAGGAAGAGCAGCAGCGCCAACGGCCCGGCCTCGACGAGGATCTCCAGGTAGCTGTTGTGGACGACCGGATCTTCGAGCTCGATCGGGCTGTTTTTGACGTAGTTCTTCGCTTCGATCCCGAACCGCGCCGGGCCGACCCCGAAGATCGGATGGTCTTCCCACATTTCCTCGGCGGCCATCCAGAAGGCGGCGCGCGATTCGGTGTTCGCGGCGGCGATGCTGGTCTTCTCGGTGAGCCGTTCTTCGACCGTCGACGCCCAGAAGGTGAAGGCGGCGGCGACGATCAGCAGCGCGGCGGCGACGACCGCGAAGGTGCCGCCGACCCCGATCCGCCTGGTGATCACCGCCCAGAGCAGTAGGGCGGCGAGCCCGACGATCGCGCCGCGCGAGAGCGTGGCGAAGGTAGCCGCGATCAGCAGCAGCGTCGACGCAACCCAGGCCAACCGCCAGCGTCGATCCTCGACGCAGAGGAAGATCGCGAAGGGCAGCACCGCGGCCATCATGTAGGCGAAGTCGTTGGGGTCGGCGATCGGCCCGGAGGCGCGTTCGACCGCCCCGGTGATGAAGCTGACGCAGCCGTAGAGGGAGGCGGCGGCGCAGGAGGCGACGAGGACGCGCAGCAGCCGGATCGCCTGCGCGCGGTTGTCGATCATCTGGATCATCAGGAAGAGGAAGAGGATGAAGAAGACGTAGCGGAAGGCTTTCGACAGGCCGGCGCTCGGTTCGGGGGAGGCGATCAGCGCCACGCCGACGACGAGGCCGAGGCCGAGCGCGAAGCCGAGGACCGGAGGCAGCCTGACGGTGTCGTTGCGGCGAACCGCGCGCAGGAGATAGGCGGCGACCAGCGCCAGGCCGAGCAGCTTGACCAGCGAGAGGGTGGCGTTCGGGTACTGCAGCTTGTCCTGCCAGGGAAGGGCGGCGACCACGACCAGCAACACCAGGTCGGGTCGCATGATGACCCAGCCGGCGAAGACGATCGCGACCAGCAGGGCGACCGCGATCAGCGGCGAGTGGACCGCTCCGTAGGCCATCGCGAGCGAGACGAGGAGCGCGACGGCGACGATGTCGCCGCCTCCGAAGCGGCGGAAGGACATCAGCTCGTCGAGTTGACGGCGGGCTGCTGCTGCTTCTTCTTCGGCGTGGTCGGCCGGTAGTAGTCGTACCCCTGCGTGTCCTCCATCGCCTGGTTCAGGACGACGCCGAGGATCGAGGCGCCGGCGAACTGCAGCGACTCGATCGCGCTGCGCAGGGTGCTCGGCTTCTCTTTGTTGGCGGAGACCGTGAGGATCACGTGGTCGGCGCGACCGGCGAGGATGCGGGCGTCGGAGACCGGCAGCAGCGGCGGCGAGTCGACCAGCACGAAGGCGCCGGTCCCACGCAGCGTCTCGATCAGCGAGCGGCCACGGACGTGGAGCATCTCGGTCGAGTTCGGCAGCTGCGGCCCGCTCGGCAGCAGGGTCAGGTTCTCGTAGGGGGTGGTGGCGCGGCGGACTTTGGTGTGGGACCCACCGGTCAGCAGGTTCGACACGCCGAGGTCGTTGCTGACGTTGAAGATCTCGTGCTGGGAGGGGCGCCGCAGGTCGGCGTCGACGATCAGCGTCTCGACCCCGATCTGGGCCAGGGCGACGCCGAGGTTGGCGACGATCATCGACTTGCCCTCGCCGGCGACCGGGCTGGTCACCTGGACGACGGCCGTCCCGTCCTCCATCAGCAGCTCGAGATTGGTCCGCAGCGCGCGGATCCCTTCCTGGAGGCCGCTGAGGTTGAGGTCCTCCCAGATCAGGCGCGAGGGTGAACGGGAGAGCTTGCGCTCGCGCGGCAGCACGCCGATGATCGGCAGCGCGGTGACCGCGGCGACGTCGGAGGCGCGTTCGATCCGGCCGCGGACCTGCTCGACCGCGTAGGCCAGCATCGCGCCGGCGATCAGCCCGAGGAGGATGCCGATCGCGATGATCAGAGCGTCGCTCGGACCGGCCGGCGAGGTCGGCAGGCTCGCCGGGTCGACGATTTCCGGATCGAAGAGTTTGTTGTAGCCGATGTAGTTGACGAAGGCCCGCGAGATCGCCACCGAGGTTTCCTCGGCCGCGGCCGGCGAGTCGGCGACACCGGTGATTTCGAGGATCCCGGTGCCGGCGTGGGTGCCGGTTTCGACCTTGCCTTCGATTTCTTCGCCGGTTTCGCTTTCGGCTTCGACCCGCATTTTTTCCGACTGGGCGGTCTGGGCGTAGGTGCCGAGGAGCGCGTCGAGGGTGTCCGGGGTGACGAAGCCGGCGCCGGCGGTGCTCGGCGTCATCGCGATCGTCGAGACCGATTCGTATTCGTCGGTCCGGGTCAGGGCGAAGGCCGCGGCCAGCGCGGTGGTCGCGACGACCACCAGGACGATCAGCCAGCGTCGCCGCCAGAAGAGTTGAAGTAGCTCCCGGAATTCCATCAGCTCAATCCTAGAGTGGTCACCGGGGGCTTATCGGTCGCGATCGGCGCCGGCATGAGCGTACGCATCATCTTCTGCAGAACCGGCGCCGGACCGCATCGGGCCGCCACTTGGCGCCGTTTCGAGCAGCGAGGCGTAGAGCTCTTTCCAGCCCTCGGTCATCTTCGCCGCGCCGTAGGCCGGCCGCCGGCGGCGCTGCTCCCTCAGCATCTCCTCGCGCAGCGACGGGCTCTCGACCACGCGGCGGAGCAGCTCACGGCCCTCGGCCTCGGTCGCCCGGACCTGACCAGGCCCGACGATCTCCCGCACCGCGGCGATGTCGTGGCCGATCACGACGACGTCGTCGGCCAGCGCCTCGAGCACCGAGAGAGGCAGGCCGTCCCAGCCGGTCCAATGTAGGAGCACGGTCGCCTCGGCGAGCTTCGACAGCGCGCTGGCGCGGTCGACCCAGCCGCTGATCGGGACGCCCTCGTCGGTGACCACCGAGACCGGGATCTCGCCGGTCCCGCCGCCGCCGATCCATTCGACCGCGGCGCGGTCGGCGACGGAGGCGAGCAGGCGGGCCGATTCGAGCGGCAGGTGTTGCGGGACGACCCGGCCCATCGCGATCACGCGAGGGGGATCGGCGCGGCGCGGCAGCGGCTCGTCGACGCCGACGTCGTCGAGCTCCGGGATCCCGTTGCGCACGACCTTCACCTTGGCCGCGGGGGCGACCGTGCGGGCGGCCTCCGCCTCGGCCTCCGAGACGGTGACGACGACGGTGACGCCGCGCGCCGTCAGCCGCTCGGCGAGGCGGAACGCGAGCCGGCGGACGGGGCTCTGGTGGCCCATCGTGAACGAGTAGCCGTGGGGCGTGTAGACGGTCGGGACGCCGAGCCCCGCCAGCGCCGTCGATCCGATCAGCCCGGCGAAGGAGGAGTGGAGGTGGACGACGTCAGGGCGCCAGGTCCGCACGACCCGGCGCAGCCGCCGGCAGGCGCGGACCTGTTCGGGCAGCGTCCGTCGTTCCCAGCCGAGCGAGAAGAGGTCGATCTCGTCGGCGACCCGCTCCCGGACGTCGACCGGGGTCTCGGGCCGCCGCCCGTAGGCAATCGCGACCGGGTAGCCCGCCGCCGCCAGTCGCTCGGAAAGCGTCGTGACCATCTCCTGGACGCCGCCGCCGAACGCCTCGGAGACGTGCAGGACGCGCGGCGGCCGGCCGGCCGGGCCGACGCTCAATACGCGCCTCGTCCCGAGGCGACCGCGGGGATCGTCGCGAGAAGCAGCTCGACGTCGCGGGCCAGGGACCAGCCGGCGACGTACTGGTAATCGAAGCGGACCATCTCCTGGAAGGGGCTGTCGGAGCGGCCGTAGACCTGCCACGGGCCGGTCATGCCAGGGCGCAGCTCGAGGCGGCGGAGGTGCCAGCGCTCTTCCAGCGCGGCGGTCTCGCTGAAGATCAGCGGGCGCGGGCCGACCAGGCTCATCTCGCCCTTGAGGACGTTGAAGAGCTGCGGCAGCTCGTCGATCGAGAAGCGGCGGATGAAGGCGCCGACCCGGGTGATCCGGGGGTCGTCGCGAATCTTGAACATCACCCCGTCGTCGCTTTCGTTCATCGCGTCGAGGTCCGCCTTGCGCTGCTCGGCGTCGATGTACATCGAGCGGAACTTGATCAGGTTGAAGCTCCGGTTGCCGCGGCCCGCGCGGGACTGGAGGAAGAAGACGGGGCCCTTGGACTCGAGCTTGATCGCGATCGCGGTGGTGACGAGCACCGGCGAGAAGATCAACAGCAGGGCGGCCGAGCCGATGATGTCGAGCACCCGCTTGGCGGCGACCATGGTCGAGCCGAGGGCCGGGGCGCCGATCGAGATCAGCGGCAGGCCGCCGATCTGGTCGAGCGAGCGGACGCCGTCGAGGAACTCGAACAGCCGCGGCACCACGTCGACGGCGACGCCGGCGTCGCGGCAGGCGCGGATCGCCTCGAGCAGCTCCTCGTGGCTGACCCGGGAGAAGGCGATGATCACCCGATCGATGCTCTGCATCTCGATGATCTTCCCGAGGTCGGCGAAGCCGCCGAAGCGGGGGAGGTCCGGGGTGCCGATGTCGTGGACGACGTTGTCGACGAGGCCGACCGGGTCGAGCCCGAACTGCTGGTTGGTGCGGATCTTCTCGACCACCTGGCCGGCGACGACGCCGGAGCCGAGGATCAGCGTCCGCTGGCGCAGGGCGGGGTTGCGGTGGAGGGTGGCGCGGACGACCGTGCGGGCGATGCCGGCGAGGATCGCCATCGCGCCGACGGTGACGAAGGCGGTCGCGATCGCCGGCCCGATCCCCATCAGCGCGGCGAGGCCGAAGATCGGCCAGGTCATCAGCATGATCGCGACGACCCCGCGCGGGACCTCGGGGACCGCCGAGGCCCAGGAGGAGAGCTGATCGGCGCGGTAGAGGCCGATGCTGAAGGCGAGCAAGGGCCAGAGCAGGGCGACGGCGATCACGAACAGCGGGCTGTCGGTCACCGGGCCGTCGAGGATCACCAGGGCGGCGGTGGCCGCCAGCAGCGCGGCGATCACGTCGCCGGCGAACATCATTTTCGCCATCACGACGCCGCGGTGGCGCGGTCTGCTGCGCTCCGAGCGCGGCCCGAGCGACAGCGAATCGCGACGCGATTCGCCGTGGGCGCGTTCTGAGTGATCTACAGTCGAAGACTCCACCATCTACCTACTTAATACTTAGTACGTAAGGTACCGGCTGCTGGACGACAAGGCCGCAGCGGCACCCGAGGTTCCACATTATGTCTCGCCCAGGAAGGTTCACCGCTATCTAGGGTCGACATCGGCATCCGACCCCTTCTCGACTGAATCGGCGGTTGCAATCTCTCCCCGACTGGACGGATGTTCTCAGTCGTCGGCGCCCCCGAGCCTCGCTCACGGTCCACGCGGGCCACTATGGTGCGCCGTTCGTGGACCCGAGTTCGCCGGACAACCCGGAAGCCGCGCAGGACCGTCGGTCTCTGAGTTCATCCTCCGCGTCGATCCTGGTCGGCGTCGCCGTCTGCGGCCCGGCGGCGATCACCGGGTACCTCGCCTTCCGCTCGGGCGGCTACTTCGCGGGGGCGCCGGCGATCGTCGCGGTGGTCCTCGGCGTCGCCCTGATGCTGCGCCTGGTCCTCGCCGAGAACCCCTTCGAAGGGTTCGGCCCGGCCCTGATCTGCGCTGCGGTCGCGCTCGGCCTGTTCGCGGTCTGGACCTTGGTCTCGACGCTCTGGTCGCACGCTCCGGCGCAGGCGCTGATCGAGTTCGACCGCGTCCTCATGTACTGGCTGGCGCTCGTCTTCTTCGGCTCCTTCGGCTGGACCCGCGAGCGCTTCGTCTGGGCGGTGCGGATCCTCGCGGCGACGATGCTCGCGGTCGCGATCATGGCCCTGATCACCCGGATCCTGCCCGGCATCCACTCGATCCCGGCGACGATCGAAAACAACCGCCTGAGCTACCCGCTGACCTATTGGAACGCGCTTGGCCTCTTCGACTCGGTCGCGATCCTGCTCTGCGCCGGCCTCGCCACCCGCAGCGAGGAACATCCGGTCGCCCAGAGCCTCGCCGCGGCGGCGATCCCGATCCTCGTCGTCACCCTCTACTACTCGTTCTCGCGCGGAGCGATCGGCGTCCTGGTGATCGGCGTCGCCGCCTTCGTCCTGATCGCGGCGCGGCGCGACCTGATCCCGGCGGCCCTGGCGGTGCTGCCGCCGACCGTCGTCGCGGTTCTGATCGCGCTCGGCACCCACGTCCTCTCGAGCGACAGCTTCGCCGACCCCGCCGGGGTCAGCGAAGGCAAGACCCTCGCCTGGGAGCTGCTCGCCTGCGCGGTCGCGGCGGGGCTCCTGCGTTACGTCCTGCGGCCGCTCGACCGCCGGCTCGCCGAGATCGAGATCACGGCGGCGACGCGCAAGCGGGCCTGGATCACCTTCGTCGGCGTCGCCGCGGTGGTCATCGTCGTCGGCTCGGTCGCGGTCGACGCGCCCCACAAGATCAGCCACGGCTTCGAAAAGTTCACCGAATCCAAGCCGCCGAGCGACCCGGAAGAACTGCAGGACCGCCTCACCGACCTGAACAGCAACGGCAGGCTGCAGCAGTGGGAACTGGCGCTCGAAGTCTTCGACCGCCATCCGCTCGACGGCGCCGGGGCGGGCACCTTCGCCCGGATCTGGGCGCACGAAGGCGCCGAATTCAAGGTCGTCAACGCGCACTCGCTCTATATGGAGATGCTGGCCGAGCTGGGCCTGCCGGGCCTGCTCCTGCTCGTCGTCGCGATCGTCGCAATCTTCGTCGGCCTCGGCATGCGGATCCGCGGGCCCGACCGCGTCCTCTACGCGGCGCTCTTCGCCGCCTCGCTCGCCTGGGCCGCGCACGCCGGGGTCGACTGGGACTGGGAGATGCCCGCCACCGGCTTCTTCTTCTTCGGCCTGGGCGGGTTGGCGATCGCCGCCGAGCGGGGCCACGCCTCGGTCTGGGCGCCGCGCGCCCCGCAGCGGTTCGCCCGCCTCGCGCTCGGCGTCGGCTGCCTCGTCCTGGTCGTCACCCCGGCGCTGGTGGCCGTTTCGCAGGGGATGCTCAACTCGGCGGTGACGAAGTTCAGGGAAGGCAACTGCGGCGGCGCCTCACAGGAGGCGCTCGACTCGATCCACGTCCTCTCTGTGCGGCCCGACCCGTACCAGGTGATCGGCTTCTGCGACATGCTCGAAGGCCAGGACGAACTGGCCGTCTCGATGCTGCAGACCGCGGTGAATCGCGACGAAGGCGAATGGGAATCCTGGTACGGGCTCGCCGTCGTCCAGGCCGCCGCCGGCCAGGACCCGCGGGCGGCGGCGAAGAAGGCCTACGAGTTGGCCCCACGCGAACCGCTGGCCGAAGAGGGCAAGGACCTGTTCACCCGCGGCAACCCCAAGAAATGGAAAAGGCGGGCCGAAACGGCCCGCCTTCCCATCAACTGAAAACCGTCGCCTGGGCGACTGTCGCGAAGCGCTCCGCGCTAGGCGGTGTGTTCCTTGCGCGATTTGAAGCGGAGCATCGCGCCGCCGACAACCATCAGGACGCCGATGATCAAGAGCGGAATGGCGACGAAACCGGTGAACGGAAGGCTGCTGCCGCTGCTGACGACGGCCTGCTGTTCGGCGGGCACCGGGGCAACTTCGACTTCGGCCGGGGCCGGTTCGGTTTCGGCGGGCTCGTTGCAGTTGCTGCCGTTGGCGCCGGAGTTACCGGAGTTGCCGCCACCGCCGTTGGTGCCGTTGCCGTTGCCGTTTTCAGAGCACTTGTTGCCGCCCTTGGTCGCGGCACCCTTCACGCCCTGGTTTTCGGAGTGATGGCCGCCGTGTTCTTCGACGCCGGCGGGGGTGTACTGGCTTTCGGCGGCGCTGCCGCTGCTCGAGCTACCGCTGATCGCGAGGCCCGCACCGGTGGTGCTGAGCATGAAACCTGCCGCGATCACGAGCATCATTGCGAGTCTCGACTTCATAAAAGCTCCTTTTTGACGTGCAACAAAACTCGGTCGCCCTTGTGCGGCCTGGCGGATCGCCTGAAGCTTGATCCGGTCGAGCTCCAACGGGGAGGTCTCGGGCCGATTGGCGCGGAGGGTCTCCTCGATGTCATGAAACTCGGCTGGAATGCCGTCGCGGTTCGAGTTGCTGTCCATTTAATGCCTTATACGAAGCACAACGGCATTTCCCAACTGGAACTTTCAAACGGATGAAAAAAGACGGGTTCGAGCAGTTGTATGAGGAGCACGCCGAGGCGCTGCTCGGCTTCCTCGTGTACCGGACCGGGGACCGGGCGCTGGCCGAGGAAGTCCTCGCCGACACCTTCGAGCGCGTCCTCCGCTCGCGCAAAGCTTTCAACCCGCGGAAGGCGAGCGCCAAGACCTGGATCTACTCGATCGCCCTCAACCGCCTGCGCGACGTGATGCGCAAACGCGACGCCGAGTCGCGGGCCTTCCAGCGCCACGACGCGGGCGCCCCCGAAGCGGCCCTCGACACCGACCGCGTCGAGGAACGCGGCACGGTCGCCGCCGCCCTCGCCCGCCTCGACGAGGACGAGCGCGAGGCCGTCGCCCTCCGCTACGGCTCCGACCTCTCGGTAGCCGAAGTGGCAAAGACCCTCGGCGTCAAGGTCTCGACCGCCGAAGGCCGGATCTACCGCGGCCTCCGCCAGCTCCGCGAGCTGCTCGAGGAACCCGCGCCGCGGGGCTGAGGCTCAGGCCGCCTGCTCGAGGCGGTCGGCGATCAGCTTCGAGATCGCCAGCGAGGAGGTCGCGGCGGGGGAGGGGGCGTTGCGGACGTGGACGGCATGCTCGGTGCGGTGGACGACGAAGTCGTCGACCAGCTTGCCGTCGCGGCCGAGGGCCTGAGCGCGGATCCCGGCCGGGCCCGCGGTCGCCTTGGCGCCCGCCAGGGCGGGGACCATGCGGGCCGCCTCGGCGACGAAGCTGGCGGGGCTGGCGGCGTTCCGCATCTCGATCAGCCCGGCGCGCCAGTGGCTGGCCATCATCTTCCAGGTGCCCGGCCAGCGCAGCGTTTCGCCGAGGTCGCGGCGGCGGACGTGGGTGAGGTCGTAGGCGTCGCGGGCGGGCGCCATCAGCGCGCTCGGCCCGATCAGCACGTCGCCGGCGAAGTTGCGGGTGAGGTGGGCGCCGAGGAAGGGGAGGTCGGGGTCGGGCACCGGGTAGACGTTGGCGCGGACCAGCTCGGCGTCGGCCGGCGCCAGCTTCAGGTAGCCGCCGCGGAAGGGGACGATGCGGGGGTCGGCGGGGGCGCCGCAGGCGACCGCGAGTCGGTCCGACCAGAGGCCGGCGCAGAAGACCGCCTCGGCGGCGACGGTGGTGCCGCGCGAGTGCTCGATCGTGAGCTTGTTGGTGGTCCCGGGGCCGCCGACCGGGCGGGCGCCGCGGACGCTGGTGCCGAGGTGGAGCGTGCCGCCCGCCGCCTCGACGTCGGCGGCATAGGACTCGGCGACGGCGACGAAGTCGGTGACCCCGGTGTGGGGCGAGTGGAGGGCGGCGACGCCGCGCGCGTTGGGCTCGATCGCGGCGATCTCGTCGGCGCCGACGCGGCGCAGCTCGCGCACCTCGTTCAGCGTCCCGCGCCGTTCGAGCTCGTCGAGTCGGCCCAGTTCGCCCTCATCGACCGCGACCACGAGCTTGCCCGACTTGGAGTACTGGACGCCGTGCTCGTCGCAGTAGTCATAGAGCGCCCGCGAGCCTTCGACGCAGAGCTGGGCCTTCAACGAGCCGGGCTCGTAGTAGATGCCGGCGTGGATGACGCCGCTCGAGCGGCCGGTCTGGTGCAGGCCGATCTTCGGTTCGGCCTCGATCACCGCGAGGCGCGCGCCGGGCCGGCGCGCGAGCAGCTCACGCGCGACCGCCTGGCCGACGATGCCGCCGCCGACGACGACGATGTCGCACTCGGCAGGGGGTGCGGAGGTCCGGTCCGGGGTCGTCAAGAGGGGGAGGCTATGCGCGCGGCGCGGTGGACGCCAGTCGGGAATTCGCCCGGTTCGCCCGTTTGGCTAATGGACGTCGCCCGACGCGTGGGCCGGCGGGCGTGACTCCTCGGCCAGCGAGGTGATCTCCAGGATCCCCTCGGCGGCTTCCTCGAGCACCTCGGTCGCCTCCTGGGCGGAGCGCGCGTAGAGCTCGACCAGCAGGTGGACGACGATCTGCTCCTCGTCGTGCTTGTGGAAGCGGACGTGGGTGAAGAACTCGCGCACCCCGGCATCGCCGAAGGCGCCGTAGGTGAGGAACTCGGCGGCCTCGGGGCCGGAGCAGCTCTCGACCCGGTCGGCGTCGATCGTCACCGTGCACGACGCGACCCAGGGCGTCCCCGCGACCATCCGCGGCCAGCGCTCGTCGATCGGCCGGACCCGGTCGTCCTCGAAGGTCAGGTGCGGCTGGTCGTGCATGCAGTCGAGGCACTGCACGACCGCTTCCTGCACCTCGTCGACCCCTTCCGCCAACGCCCCCGACTCCGGATCCACCCGGCGGATCGCGTCGTAATGAATCTGGATCTCGAGGTTCTGCGACCAGCAGCGATAACACCGCAGCCAGGCCGAGCGTTCGTCTTGAAAATCGCTCATGTCTTTATTCTCGCGCTCGGGCCAAGTCGGCGTCTCACTCGGCTCCGTAGGAGGGAAGTTCCAGGCGGATACCCAGCGCTTCCGCCTCGTCTTCGGGGATGAACGCGTTGGTCGAGTTCAGCCCCTCCTCGGCGATGCGGAGGTCGCCCCAGAAGATCTCGGCCGCGTATTCCTGGGCGTAGTCGAGGACGCGGATGAGCGGTCGCGTGTCGGCCCCGCGCGACAACGCTCGCAGGCCTTGGAGGTAGTCACGCCGATACGGCAGTGGGATCACGATCCGCTGGAGCCCGGCGGCCGTCAGCTCGGCGTTCATCAACACCCGGGCGACGCGGCCGTTGCCGTCGGTGAACGGGTGTACCTCGGCGACCAGGAACATCATGAAGATCGCTCGCGCAAGTCCCGGTGGCAGGGCCTCGTAGAAACGGAACCCCTCGGTGAGGGTGCCGACGACGAGGTCGGGGTGGACGAAGCTGGTTCCACCCGCCTGGTTCGCCCTCGTCTTGAACCCGCCGGGCCTGGCCCTGGGGCGCTGCGCCAGCATGATCGCGTGATGGGAGCGCAGGAGGCCGATCAGGTCGGGCGCGTCCTTCGGAACGCGGCCCCTCTTATCCGGGTCCGCAATCAGTTCATAGGTGCCGAGCACGTCGTGCGCGTCTTCGAATCGTTGGTCGGGGACGGCCTTGTTGAAGACGATTTCTTCGGCTTCCCACAGTCTGAACTCGGTCCCCTCGATGTAGTTGGAGAAGTAGGCCTCGATGAACGGCAAGGCCGCTCCCTCCTCCGGTTGCTGCGGGCGTTCGGGAAGTGGGGCAACGTCGAGGAGGCGCGCCTGTAGTGCCTCGAACAGCTCGGAACGCCGGGGGTCGAAGCCCTCGCCTCTGCCGTGGGCGCGGGCGACCGCGGACGCCAAGGTCGCTTCGCGGGTGCCGAGGACGGCGCCGACCAGATCCTCCAAGGCCGCCATCTCCGCGTCGGCGCCGAGGGCCGGGGCGACGCGGCGGGCCTTGTCGCGCAACTCGTTCAGGGCGTCCTTGCCGCGCAACGCGACCATGCGAGCGAGCTCCTTCTCTATCTCGTCACGCGAGAGCGTCCGCGAGACGTCTCCGTTGCGAGGACGGGACGGGCGCATGTTGTCGAGGAACTTCCGTGCCGGGCCCGCGAAGTAGAGACCGTCCATGAACGGCATGTCGCCCTCGACCGGGCCGGGACCGGAGCGCGGTCGAAGGATCAGCCCGGGCAGCTTCACCGTCTCGCGGCGGCCGCGACTGCCGACGTCGAGGAAGATCGAACCGTCCTTGCCGGGTTTGGCGTCGAAGGCGCTGCGGTCGACGACCACCGCGCCGGGGAAGTACCCGGCGGCGATCCGGTGCCAATTGCGCCGGCCGACTTGCTCGAGGGATGCGGCCATGTTCCTCGTGTAAAGCCGTGGGCCGAGCTTTCTCGCCCCCCCGGCCTTGACGGCGGCGCCCACTTTCCGCGAAATCGCGGCATTGCTGAGGAAGACCTCTGGGAGATCGTCGAACGGAAAAGCGGGCTTAAGGACGGCCGACATGGTTCGGATTGTAAATAATCCGTACATAAGAGCCGAAAAACGACAATATTCCGTACATAAGCGCCCTCGCGGGCGCGTGCCGCTGGCGGAGTGAGTGCTCTTATGCGGCGGCGCCGGCGGCGTGGCGGTCGCCGACCAGCTCGACGATCTCGGACATGATCGAGTTGATGTCGAAGTCCTTCGGCGTGTAGACGCCGGCGACGCCGGCCTCGCGCAGGCGCTTGGCGTCGGCGACGGGGATGATGCCGCCGACCACGACAGGGATCTCGAGGCCCTCCTCGTTCAGCAGCCGAACGACCTCGGGGATCAGCTCGAGGTGGGAGCCGGAGAGGATCGAGAGGCCGACCACGTCGACGTCCTCCTGCAGGGCCGAGGTGGCGATCTCCGCCGGGGTCAGGCGGATGCCCTGGTAGATGACCTCCATGCCGACATCGCGGGCGCGCAGGGCGATCTGCTCGGCGCCGTTGGAGTGGCCGTCGAGGCCGGGCTTGCCGACCAGGATCTTGATCGGGTGGCCGATCCGCTTCTCGGTCTCGAGGACCTGCGCGCGGATCTCCTCGAGCTGGCCGGGGTTGTTGGACGCGGTGGCGCCATCGACGCCGGTTGGCCCGCGGTAGGCGCCGAAGACCTCGCGCATCGTCTCCGCCCACTCGCCCGTCGTCGCCCCCGCCTTGGCGGCGGCGATCGTCGCGGGCATGATGTTCTCGCCGTCGTTGGCGGCGACCCGGGCGAGCTCCGCCAGCGCCGCGTCGACCGCGTCCTGGTCGCGGGTCTCCCGCCACCGTTCGAGCGCCGCGATCAGCTCGCGTTCGACCTCGGGGTCGGGGGTCATGATGCCGCCGTCGGCGCCCGCGGTGAGCGGTGACTCGGCGGTCTCGGTGAAGCTGTTCTGGCCGATCACCTTCTGCTCGCCGCGCTCGATCCGGCCGACGCGCTCGCGGTGGGACTCGACCAGGCGCGCCTTCATGTACGGCACCGCCTTGACCGCGCCGCCCTGCTTTTCGACGACCTCCATCTCCTCGCGCGCCCCGGCCGAGAGCTCCTCGACCAGTCCGTCCATGACCACCGAGCCCTCGAAGATGTCGGGGTACTCGAGCAGGTCGGTCTCCTCGGCCAGCACCTGCTGGATCCGCAGCGACCACTGCTGGTCCCAGGGGCGGGGGAGGCCCATCGCCTCGTTCCAGGCGGGCAGCTGCAGGGCGCGGGCGCGGGCATCGCGGCTCATCGTCACCGCCAGCGCCTCGAGCACGATCCGCTGGATGTTGTTCTCCGGCTGCGCCTCGGTCAGGCCGAGGCTGTTGACCTGGACGCCGTAGCGGAAGCGCAGCATCTTCTCGTCGGTGACGCCGTAGCGCTCGCGCCCGATCTGCTCCCACAGCGCGCCCATCGTCCGCAGCTTCGCGATCTCCTCGACCAGCCGGATGCCGGCGTTGACGAAGAAGGAGATGCGGCCGAAGACCTTGGGGAAGTCCTCCTCGGCGACCTGGCCGCGCGCTTTCACCTCGTCGAGCACGGCGATCGCGGTCGACATCGCGTAGGCGATCTCCTGGACCGGCGTCGCCCCCGCCTCCTGCAGGTGGTAGCTGCAGATGTTGGTCGGGTTCCAGCGCGGCACCTCGTTGACGCTGAAGGCGACCATGTCGGCGATCAGCCGCAGGCTGGGCTCGGGCGGGAAGGCGTAGGTGCCGCGCGAGAGGTACTCCTTGATGATGTCGTTCTGGGTCGTCCCGGAGAGGGCGGAGCGATCGACGCCACTCTCCTCGGCGACCGTGACGTAGAGGCCGAGCAGCCAGGCGGCCGTCGCGTTGATCGTCATCGAGGTGTTCATCTCGTCGAGCGGGATGCCGTCGAGCAGCTGGTGCATGTCGCCCTTGTGGGCGACCGAGACGCCGACCTTGCCGACCTCGCCGCGGGCGAGGACGTG
>Ga0208602_1000005_pt1 | contig 13941 bp, 12 predicted proteins | sample MicForSoSWNC24_O_FD_188000 | JGI IMG/M metagenome (GOLD analysis project Ga0208602, IMG submission 188000) | Forest soil microbial communities from Harvard Forest Long Term Ecological Research site in Petersham, Massachusetts, USA - MetaG HF007... | ecosystem: Environmental > Terrestrial > Soil...
TTGCGCCACGCCCGCCCACACCAACATCAAGGAGAGGAGGAGCAGGCCCAGGGCGAGCGCTGAAAATCCCACCGTCCGCCGCTCCGGCCCCCATCCGACGAGAGTTCCCGCTCCCCCCATGGGCGAATTACTACCACAAATTCAGTAGTTAAAACATAGATTATTGAGGGGCAAGGCTTGCCCTGTGCGAAATCCGCCCATAGGACGGAAAACACACAGCGCTGGGCAGCCGCCCCTAGTTGCCGACCATCCCCATGCCCGCCTCGTCGTAGCGGGCGCCGCGAACGGCGTCGCGGGAGACGGCCGCGTCGAGCTCCGCGACCTGGGCGTCGCTCAGGGTCAGGTCGGTGGCGCCGACGTTCTCCTCGAGGCGGGTCGGGCTTTTGGTGCCGGGGATCGGGACGAGGTCGTCGCCTTTGGCGAGCACCCAGGCGAGGGCCACTTGGGCCGGGGTCGCGCCGATGCCCTCGGCGAGCTCCGCCACGCGGTCGGCGAGGCGCAGGTTCTCGGCGAACGCCTCGCCCTGGAAGCGCGGGTTGGTGCGGCGCCAGTCGTCCTCGTCGAGGTCGTCGATCGAGCGGATCTGGCCGGTGAGGAAGCCGCGGCCGAGCGGCGAGTAGGGGACGAAGCCGATCCCCAGCTCGCGCAGCGTCGGCAGCACCTCGTCCTCGGGGTCGCGCGTCCACAGCGAGTACTCGCTCTGCACCGCCGACAGCGGGAAGGTCGCGTGGGCGCGGCGGATCGTCTCCGGCGCCGCCTCCGAGAGGCCGATGAAGCGCACCTTCCCCGCCTCGACCAGCTCGCCCATCGCCCCGACGGTCTCCTCGATCGGCACGTCCGGGTCGACCCGGTGCTGGTAATAGAGGTCGATGTGGTCGGTGCCGAGCCGGCGCAGCGACTCCTCGGCGACGCGCTTCGCGTTCTCCGGCGAGCCGTCGACGCCGCGGGTCGGGCCCTTGAAGTCGAAGCCGAACTTGGTCGCGATCGCGACCTCGTCGCGGTGCCCGGCGAGCGCCCGCCCGACCAGTTCCTCGTTCGTGTACGGGCCGTAGACCTCGGCGGTGTCGAAGAGCGTGACGCCGAGATCGAGCGCCCGCGCGATCGTCGCGATCCCGTCGGCTTCCTCGGCGGCCCCGTAGGCCCAGGTCATCCCCATGCAGCCGAGCCCCTCGGCCGACACCTCGAGTCCCTGACTGCCCAATTTACGTTTGTCCATCGTTGCCTCCTTCGCTGCTGACTGGGTCTGGCGAGCATATGAAGCGGGGCGCGTCGGCCCGTGATGACGGGACGACGAGCGGGATCCGGGCCGTCGGCTCAGAACGGGAGGACGAGCGAGCCGTCGTCCTTAAGGGTGAAGCCGGGGTTGTGGGCGATCTCCCACATGTGGCCGTCGAGGTCGGCGAAGTACCCCGCGTAGCCGCCGTAGAAGGTCTCGGCGGCGGGTTTGGTGATCCTCGCGCCGGCGCCGGCCGCCGCGGCCATGATCGCGTCGACCTCCTCGCGCGAGCGCACGTTCTGGGCGAGGGCGACGCCACCGAAGCCTTCGGCGCCCGCGTCCTCGATCCCGGCGTCGTCGGCGAGCTTGTCCCGTCCCCAGAGCACCACGGCCGAGCCGCCGGCCTGGACGAAGACGGTCTCCTCGACTTCCTTGCACTCCCAGCCGAGCGCCTCGTAGAAGCGGCGGGCGGCGGCGAGGTCGCCGACGCCGAGCGTGATAAGGCTGACGCGCTGGTCCACCTGCCCAGCCTAGCGGCGACCCGGCAGCGCGCCGAGCCGGCGTTCGCACTTTCCCGCCCTATACGGGGGGAAAGTGCGAACGCACTCCGGGCGGCCACCCGGGGCGGTGGCGGGCCGGGGCTCTAGAGGTGCATGCCGCCCGAGGCCTCGATCCGCTGGCCGGTGACCCACTGGTTCTCGTCGCCGAGCACCGCGGCGATGACCGGGCCGATGTCGTCGGCGACCGCGTGGCGGCCGAGCGCCGTGTTTTCCGCCAGCGATTCCTGCATCGCGGGCGTGTCGCGGACGACGCCGCCGCTGAAGTCGGTCGCCACCGCTCCCGGCGCGACGCAGTTGACGTTGATCCCCCGCGGGCCGAGTTCGAGCGCCAGGTAGCGGGTCAGCACCTCGACCGCGCCCTTGACCGAGCCGTAGGCGATCCGGTTCGGGAAGCTGAAGCGGGCGAGGCCGCTGGAGATGTTGACGATCGAGCCGTTGTCGGCGATCTGGCCGAGCAGCCGCTGGGTGAGGAAGAAGACGCCCTTGAAGTGGATGTCGATGAGGCCGTCGAGCTCCTCCTCGGTCACCTCGGTGAAGCTGCTGTTGGAGGAGTTGCCGGCGTTGTTGACGAGATAGTCGAAGGTGTCGCGTCCCCAGGTCTCCTGGAGGGCGCCGGCGAGCGTCGCGGAGAACGCCTCGAACTGGGACGTGTCGCCGGTGTCGAGCTGGAGCGCGACGGCCTTGCGCCCGAGCGCCTCGAGCTCGGCGACGACGGCGTCGCCCTCCTCCGGGTGGGTGCGGTAGGTGATCACCGAGTCGACGCCCTTGGCGGCGAGGGCGAGCGCGGTGCTGCGGCCGATCCCGCGGTTGCCGCCGGTGATCAGTGCGATGCGTTGCTGGGAAGACATGTGGTTCCTTCGGTCGGGTTGGGGTGCGATCCCAGGATGCGCCTCCCCCGCGCGCCTGAAAAGAGGCCGCTTCAGCCAGGGACAGGCCGTCCCTGGCTACGGCGAGGCCGGGGGCGCATACTTGACGTATGGACCGTGAAGACCTCGCCGACTTCCTCCGGCGCCGGCGCGAATCGCTGAGCCCCGACGATGTCGGCCTGCCCGCCGGGCGCCGTCGCCGCACCGCCGGCCTGCGCCGCGAGGAGGTGGCCGGCCTCGCCAACATGTCGACCGACTTCTACGCGCGGATCGAGCAGCGGCGCGGGTCGCGACCCTCGGAGGCGACGGTCGCGGCGCTGGCCCGGGCGCTCCGCCTCACCCTCGACGAGCGCGACCACCTCTTCCACCTCGCCGGCTACGAGCCGCCCGCCCGCGGCATCCGCTCCGACCACGTCAGCCCGCCGCTGCTGCGGATCCTCGACCACCTCGACGCGCCCGCCCAGGTCACCTCGGACCTCGCCGTGACCCTCGTGCAGAACGAGATGGCGGTGGCGCTGCTCGGCGTGCAGACCGAGTTCGAAGGGCCGAGCCGCAGCCTCTTCTACCGCTGGTTCACCGACCCCGAGGAGCGCGAGCACTACCCGCCGGAGGACCACGACGAGCACTCGCGCACCTACGTCGCGGGCCTGCGGGCGGTGTACGGGCGGGACTCGGGCGACGCCGAAGCGCATGAGCTGGTCGAGCGGCTCCAGGCCGAGAGCCCCGAGTTCGCGCGGCTCTGGGACCAGCACGAAGTCGCCGTCCGCCGCGACACCCACAAGCGGGTCGTCCATCCGACCGTGGGGACGCTGGAGCTCGACTGCCAGATCCTCACCGCCGAGAACAACACCGAGCGCATGATCGTCTTCACCGCCGCGCCGGGCAGCGAGGACGCCGAGAAGCTGAAGCTGCTCGCGGTGGTCGGCAACCAGACCTTCTCGAGCTGAGAGCGGGGCGCCGGGGAGGCGCCGCGCCGGGCCGCCGTCGCGAGTCCCTACATCTTCAGGCCGGGAAGGCGCGCCGCCTGGCGCACCCAGTCGGCGAACTGCTCCTCGTCGATCTCCTCGTCCTCACGGACGTCGAGCGAGCGGACCGTCTCCTGCGTGGAGGTGCCCGGAGGCGGCGGGTCGAGCGCGGCACCTTCGAAGAACGTGACCTTCACGTAGTTGGTGAAGCAGTGGACGCCGAGGAACCAGTGGCTCTCCTCCCCCGCTCCATATAAGGGCGAGTTCCACTTGACCGCCTTGCGGACGTCGGGGAGGGTCGCGGTGACGATCGCGTCGACCTGGCGCCCGACCTCGCTCTTCCACTCGGGCATCGCGGCGATGTAGTCCTGGACCGGCCCGTCCCCCTCCCCCTTCGGGATCTGCGGGTTGCCGCCGGAAAGAAGCTTCGGCGAGCCGGACTTGAAGGCGCGCTCGGGCATGCACCGACCGTACACCCTTCCCCGACCGGGTACGTCATTTCTTGTTTTTCTCGGTCAACTTACTGCGCTTATACGGTCTCCCCCACGATGGCGACCACCACGCTGCTCGAACATCCCCTCCCCGGCACCCCCGCCCTGACGCGACTGCTCGAGCAGGTCGCCGACGGGGCCGCCGAGCGGGAGCGCGCGCTCGAGGCTCCTTTCGCCGCGATCGACCTCGTCCGCGAGACGCGGCTCGGCGCGATCCGGGTGCCCGCCGAGGACGGTGGTGGCGGCGCGTCGCTTCGCCAGCTCTTCGAGACGCTGATCGCGCTCGCCGAGGCCGACTCGAACGTCGCCCACATCCTCCGCGTCCACTTCTCCTTCGTCGAGCGCCTCCGCACCGGCTTCGACGCCGACCACCGCGACCGCTGGATCGGCCTCGTCAACGAGGGCAAGATCTTCGGCAACGCGATCAGCGAGCAGAACGGCCGCCAGGTCGGCATGGGCGGGCTCGAGACGATGCTCACCCCCGACCCCGAGGGCGACGGCTTCCGCCTCAACGGCGAAAAGTTCTACTCGACCGGCAGCCTCTACTCGGACTGGACGCAGATCTACGCGGCGACGCCGGAGGGGACGATCGCCGCGGTCACGCTGCCGGTCGACCGCGAGGGCCTCTCGATCCTCGACGACTGGGACGGATTCGGCCAGCGTCTCACCGGCACCGGCACGACGCGCCTCGAGGACGTGCGGGTCGCCCCCGAGGAGGTCGTCGACTTCGGCCTCCCCGAGGACCTGGTCGCCGCTCCCAACCTCCACGGCGCCTTCCTCCAGCTCTACCTCCAGGCGGTCACCGTCGGCGCCCTGCGCGCCGTCCGCAACGACGCCGTCGCCCTGGTCCGTCGCCGCCGCCGCTCCTTCAGCCACTCCGCGACCGAGAGCCCGGCAGACGACCGCCAGATCCTCCAGGTGGTCGGCGAGATCGCCGCCGACGCCTTCGCCGCCGAGGCGATCGTGCTGGCCGCGGCGGAGCGGATCGACGCGGCGAACGGCTCGATCGTCGACGGCGTCCCCGACCCCGACCTCGCCGAAGCCGCCCAGGTCGCGGCGGCCGAGGCGAAGGTCGCGATCGACGCCTTCGCCCCCCGCACCGCGTCCCGCCTCTTCGACGTCGGCGGCGCCAGCGCCACCCAGTCCTCCGCCAACCTCGATCGCCACTGGCGCAACATCCGCACGATCTCGACCCACAACCCCACCATCAACAAGGCCTCCGCCGTCGGCGACTTCCTCGTCAACGGTACCCCGCCGCCCCGCAACGGCTTCTTTTAGCGCGACTGATCACTTGTCCACCCCAGAGTGGGGACAAGTGATCAGGCGTCGGCGCTCAGGCGGCGCGCTGTTGGCCTAGGGCCTCGAAGGCTTGCCACATCGCGGCGTAGCGGCCGTCCCTCGCGAGGAGCTCCTCGTGGGTGCCGACCTCCTCGATGCGACCGGCGTCGAGGAGGACGATGCGGTCGGCGGTCTGGGCGGTCTGGAGGCGGTGGGCGATGACGATGGTGGTGCGTTCGCTTGAGAGCCGCTGCATCGCGGCGGCGACGCGGGCCTCGTTGGCGAGGTCGAGGTTCGAGGTCGCCTCGTCGAGGAGGAGGATCGCGGGGTCGACGAGCTCGGCGCGGGCGAGGGCGATCAGCTGACGCTCGCCTGCGGACAGGGAGCGGCCGCGCTCGGCCACCTCATGGTGGTAGGCACCGGGCAGCGCGGCGATGAAGTCGTGGGCACCGACCGCGCGGGCCGCCGCCTCGACCTCAGCGTTGGTCGCGTCGAAGCGGCCGTAGGCGATGTTGTCGCGGATCGTCCCGGTGAAGAGGAAGGCCTCTTGGGGCACGTAGCCAAGCTGGTGGCGGTAGGCGGGAAGGTCGAGGTCACGGAGGTCGATGCCGTCGACCCGCACGCTGCCGCCGTCGGGGTCGTAGAAGCGCGAGAGCAGCTTGATCAGCGTCGACTTCCCCGCCCCCGTTTCGCCGACCAACGCCACCGTCTCCCCGGCGCCGATCCGCAGGTCGATGTCCCGCAGCGCCTCGGGAGCCTTCAGCGGCACCGCCATCCCGGCGTCGCCGAAGCGGGCGTCGGCCGGGCCCTGGGTCGCCGCGATCGCGCTCGGCGCCGCGGTCGGCTCGGGGTAGGAGAAGCTGACGTCGGTGAGGGTCACCTCGCCGCGCAGGCGCCCCGGCTCACGCGGCTCGGCCGCCGCCGGCGTCCGCGTCTCCAGCTGCATCACTTCGTCGATCCGCGCCACCGAGATCCGCGTCTGCTGCCAGGAGTCGAACACCTGCGAGAGCTGCTGGATCGGGCTGAAGAACATGTCGACGTAGAGGATGAAGGCGATCAGCACGCCGGTCGTGAGCCGCCCTTCGTGGACCATCTGGGCGCCGACCGCGAGCACGATCACGTCCGCCAGCGAGGAGAGGAACTGGACGAAGGGGAAGTAGATCGAGACCAGCCGCTGGGCCCCGACCCGCGACTCGTAGTAGTCGTTGCCGAGCTTGCGGAAGTGGCGCCCGGTCTCCTCCTCATGGGTGAAGGCCTGGGCCTCGCGCACGCCGGAGAGGCTCTCCTGGAAGTCGGCGTTGACGATCGCGATGCGGTCGCGGGCCTCGTCATAGAGGACGCCCGAGCGGCGGCGGAAGACGACCGTGGCGAAGGCCAGCGGGATGATCACCGAGAGGGTCGCGGCGCCGAGCTCGAAGTTGAGGATCAGCAGCGCGACGCCGACCCCGAAGAAGGTGGCGAAGGCGACCAGCGCCGAGAGCAGCCCGTTCTCGATCAGCGCTTCGAACTGGTCGACGTCGGTCGTCATCCGGGTCATGATCCGGCCGGCCATTTCGCGCTCGTAGTAGTCGAGGCCGAGCCGCTGCAGCTGCGCCCAGATGCGGATCCGCAGCGACAGCATCACCCGCTGCGCCGTGCGCCCGGTGACGAAGGTCTCCCCGACCTCGTCGATCAGGTCCGCGAAGGTGACGAAGAGGAAGATCGCCGAGGCGACGAAGAGCGCCGACTGGGAGCCGGCGGCGACGCCGTTGTCGATGCCGTTCTTGACCAGGACCGGGCCGGCGAGGCCGGCGAGCGCGTCGAGGATGACGAGCACTAGGCCGATGAAGAGCGGCATCCGGAACTCGCGCAGGAGCTTGCGCAGGGTGAAGCCGCGGATGTGGCGGGCCTCGAAGTCGAGGTCGACCTTCGCCTCGTCGCGGATCGGGCCGAGCTTCTCCACCTGCGCCATCAGCTGCGGCGTCGGGGCGAGGCTTTTCGCCATCGGGCCGCCGCGGGCGCCGCCGGCTTTGCCGAGCCCACCGCCGAGGCTCGGCGCTTTGAAGCTGTTCACCGCGGTCGCGGTGGCGCCGGGCGCGCCGGGCGCCACTTTGCCGCTCCAGGCCGCCGCGGTCGTCTGGCCGACCCGCTCGCTCAGCGCGTCGACGCGGCCCTCGACCGCCTCGGCGACGTCCTCGTCGAGCCCGGTCAGCAGGCCGCGGTAGATCGCGCTGCGCTCGTAGAGCTCCTCGTGGAGGCCTTCGTCGATCACCCGTCCCTCGTCGACGACGACGACGCGGTCGGCGAGGTGGAGGGTCGAGCGCCGGTGGGCGACGAGCAGCGTCGTGCGATCGGCCATCACCGTCCGCAGCCCCTCGTTGATCGCCTCCTCGGTGCGCGAGTCGACGGCGCTCGTCGCGTCGTCGAGGATCAGGATCCGCGGGTCGGCGAGGATCGCCCGCGCCAGCGCGATCCGCTGCCGCTGCCCGCCCGAGAGCGTCAGCCCGCGCTCGCCGACGACGCTGTCGTAGCCGCGTGGCAACGCCGCGATGAAGCCGTCGGCCTGCGCCACCCGCGCCGCCGCTTCGATCTCCTCGTCGCTCGCCCCCGGCCGCCCGTAGGCGATGTTCGACTTGACGCTGTCGCTGAAGAGGAAGCTCTCCTCGAAGACGACGCCGATCTGCGAGCGCAGCGAGTGCAGCCTCAGCCCGCGGACGTCGCGCCCGTCGACCAGCACCGCGCCGCGGTCGGGCTCGTAGAAGCGTGAGACCAGCAGCGTCGCGGTCGTCTTGCCGCTGCCGCTCGGCCCGACGATCGCCACCCGCTCGCCCGCCTTGACGCTGAGGTTGAAGCCCTCGAGGACGTCGCGGCGCTCGTCGTAGCCGAAGCCGACGTCGACGAAATCGATGTCGCCGGCGACCGGCGGCAGGTCGACCGCGTCGGGCGCGTCCTGGATGTCGGGTTCGTGGTCGAGCAGCTGGAAGATTCGCTCGACCCCGGCGCGCGCCTGCTGCCCGATCGCCAGCAGCCCGGCGAGCTGCCGCGTCGGCGAGACCAGCTGCCCTACGTAAGTGGTGAAGGCGAGGAAGGTGCCGAGGCTGATTTCGCCGTGCAGCGCCAGCCAGCCGCCGAAGGCGAGGATCGCGACCTGGCCGAAGCTCGGGATCGCCTGCATCAGCGGCTGGTAGCGCGAGGTCAGCCGGACGGCGCGCATCTGCGAGCCGTAGAGCTCCTCGGAGGATTCGGCGACGCGTTCGAGCTCACGGTGCTCCTGGCCGAACGCCTTCACCACGCGGACGCCGTTGACCGCCTCGTCGACGATCTGAATGACCTCGCCTTCCTTCTGCTGGGCGTCCCAGGTGGCGGGGAAGATTTTCGTCCGCATCCGGTAGCTGACGGCGAGCAGCGCCGGGGCGATGATCAGGCTGACCAGGGCCAGCGGCGGCGAGAGCCAGAGCATCACGCCGAGCGACAGGATCATCAGCAGGACGTTGCCGCTCATCATCGGGATGAACATCAGGAGGCCCTGGACGAGGGTGGTGTCGGAGCTGGCGCGGGCGACGAGCTGCCCGGTCGGCATCTTGTCCAGGTTGGTGAAGTCCATCCGCTGGAGGTGCGCCTGCATCTCGTTGCGGAGGTCGTACTGGACGCCGAGCGCGACCTTGCCGCCGCGGTAGCGGCGCAGGTGGGCGGCGAGGAAGGCGCCCGCGGCGACGACCACGAGGGCAATCAGCCAGGGCAGGAGCGATTCGTTGCCTTCGACGATGACGCCGTCGACGATCTGGCGCTCGAGCAGCGGCGCGCCGGCCTGGCAGGCGGCGCCGAGGACGGCGGCGGCGAAGGCGACCAAGACGTCGCGGCGGCGGCGCATGACGTAGCCGATCAGGCGGCGAAGCCAGCCCTGGGAAGAGGCGGACGAGGTGACCGCCTCCTCGTTGCCTTGCGAGGGGGCGGACGAGGTGACCCCTTCGCTCACGAACTGCGGGGAGGTTCGTTCAGGGGTCACCTCGTCCGCCCTTCCGTCGCTCCCGCGGAGTCCTTTCCACGCTTGGTGGCGCGGTGGGCGGCGCGGTCGGCGGCGATCTCGTCGAGGGCGACGCCGACCTGGCCGAGCGCCTCGACCACGGCGTCGGGATCCTCGGTGCGGCGGAGGATCTCGTCGATCCGTCCCACCATCAGCTCCTCGACCTCGGCCAGCGCTGCTTCCCCGGCCGGGGTCGGCGAGAGGGTGGCCACGCGGCGATCGTCGCCCGAGACCTCGCGGGCGAGGAGGCCGCGCTTGCAGAGCGACTCGACCGCGGCGCTCACCGTCGGCTTGCCGAGCGCGAGCCGCTCGGCGACCCGCGAGGCGCGCTCGTCGCCGTCGGCGACCGCCGACAGCACCCGGTAGTGCGCCAGGTTCAGGTCACCGGAAGACCGTTCGAGCGTCCGCGCCAACCGCGCCATCGCCCGCACCGCCTGCACCTTGCTTTCGTTCGTCCGTCGAACCATCTCTCCCAAGGTAGCAAGATGGTTCGACCGGCGAACTAACCTCCAGCCGCGTTCGCCGCCTCGATCCAGTTCGAGAACTCGCAGGCGAGGTGCCAGCGGTGGGCGCGGACGAACCGACCGGGGGTCACCCGGGGGAACTCGATCGTCAGCCGCGCCGTGAAGCCGTCCGGGTCGTCGCGGAACTGATGGCGGATCGCGCCGGAAGGTGGAGCGTCGAGACCGGCGCGGCCGATCGCCACCCACTGGACCGGAAAGTCCGGATCGGCCGTGGTCGTCACCGGGCCCGAGTCGGCGTCGCCGAGGAAGATCCGCGAGGCCAGCGGCGAGCCGCCGGTCGTCTCGATCACCTGCTGGACCCCGTCGTCGTCTTGGCGCAGGACGTAGTGATCCGGTGACGCGGCCAGCAAGGGCGCCTCGTCGCCGTTCGCCATCGCCGCCGCGTAGAAGGCCGGCATCGCCTCGGCGGAGCCGCCGCGGCCACGCAGCTCGACCGTGCAGAATCGACGCCGGCCGCGCGAGAGCGCCGTCATCACCCGGCTCGAGCGCGCCGCCGTCGCCATCTCTCGGCGCAATCGCCGTTCGAGCTCCGCGTGTCCCAGCTCCAGCTTGTGGGCGACCAGCGCCTCGCGCCGCGCCCGGAGATCGGCGGGCGGCTCCCCCATCCCCAGCTTCTTGTAGACGGCGGCGGCACGGTCCGCCTCCCAGCCGAGCACCTCATCGCGGGAGACGGTTCGCTCGCCGATCGTCGCCGTGATGTCGAGCGTTGCCGCCATCGCCGGCGATACTAATCACGTTCCTATAGCTTGAGTGTGAGCCACGTCAATCATCTCCGCGAGGAGGAGTCGCAGCGTGAGCAACCCCGAAGAGCACCGACCGCATGGCTGGCTTCGCACCCTCGGCCAGGGCCTCAGCCCGGTCGCGATGACGGCGAGCTCGGTGTCGTTCGAACGCGACCGGGAGCTACGGATCGCGCGGCTGCGGGCGGCGGCGCGGGACCTCGCCGCCGAGCGGCGCCGGCCGAGCCGGGCGAAGATGCGGGCGCTGCGGGTCGCTCCCGGCGGGCGGATCGAGTGGCGGAGCGCGCCGGCGCCGCCGCCGCCCGGGCCGAAGGAAGCGATCGTCCACCCGATCGCCGTCGCCACCTGCGACCTCGACCGCGCGATCATGCTCGGCCGCACGCCGTTCCCGATGCCCTTCCACTACGGCCACGAATCGATCGCCGAGGTGGTCGAGGTCGGCTCCGAGGTGGAGCGGGTGAAGGTCGGCGAACGGGTCGTCGTCCCCTTCCAGATCAACTGCGGCGAGTGCGCCGCCTGCCGCGCCGGGCTGACCGGCAACTGCCTCGCGGTGCCGCCGCTCTCGATGTACGGGTTCGGGGTCGCGGGCGGCCACTGGGGCGGGCACGTCGCCGACCTCTTCAAGGTCCCCTTCGCCGACGCGATGCTCGTGGCGCCGCCCAAGGGAGTCGACCCGGCCGCGGCGGTCAGCGTCAGCGACAACGTCTGCGACGCCCACCGGCACCTGGCGCCGCACCTGCCGCAGATCCTCGAACGCGAACCCGGCGCGACGGTCCTGATCCTCTCCGCGCAGACCCGCGACCTCCCCTTCGGCGCGTCCCTCCCGCTCTACTGCGGCCAGATCGCGCTCGCCCTCGGCGCCGGCCGCGTCGTCCTCGTCGACGCCCGTCCCCCGGTCCGCCTCCGCGCGATCGAGCTCGGCCTCGAGGCGATCCCGCCCTCGGAGCTCGGCGGCCTCGACCCGGCCTCGCTGGTGCTCGAGCTGACCACCACCCCCGCGGGCCTGCGCCGCGGGCTCGAGCTCACCGCTCCCGACGGCATCTGCACCAGCGCCGGCGGGCTCCACGGCACCGCCAAGATCCCCTACGGCCTGATGTTCGGCCGCAACGCGACGCTGAAGATCGGCCGCTCCCACGCCCGCGCCGAAGTGCCCGCGGTGCTCGACCTGATCGCCTCCGGCCGGATCGCCCCGGAGCGGGTGAACTCGACCGTCGGCTCGATCGACGCCGCCCCCGGCGCGCTCGGCGAGCACGCCAGGGGCAACGCGATCAAGACCGTCCTGGTCGAGTGACTACTTCGCCCAGGTCGCGCCCGAGTCGCACCAACGGTCGAAGTGCTCGCACATCGCCGCGGTCATCGTGTCGGCGAGGTTCGTGTCGCCGGCCTTGCTCGGGTGGATCCAGGTGTCGTTCTTGAAGATCCACGAGTCGTTCGAGGTGGGCTGGTGCTTTTCCCAGTCGGCCTCGTTCGGCTGGGTGTAGACGAGGTCGTCGGCGACCTTCGGGCCCCAGCGCTTGTCCGCCTCGGCCTTGGCCTTGTCGACGGCATCATGGATCAGGTTGTTCAGTTCGGAGCCGACGGCGATCGCCTGCTCCCACTGGGAGACCTTCTTCGAATCGTTCTTCGAGATCTCGCGGGTCTGGCTTTTGCAGTCCTTGCCCGAGGCCGGGCCGCTGTAGAAGTTCGCGTTCGGCTGCCAGTTGCCGAACGACCAGGAGCAGTCGCGGTAGTAGCCCATCACGACGACCTTGTCGTTCTGTTCCAGCAGCGTCGTGTAGAGATTGACCAGGTGCTGCGTCTGGTCTTCGGCGTTCCATTGCTGCTTCAGGCACTCGACCGCGTTGCTGATCGGTCCGGCGTACTCCTCGGGACCGTAGCCGAGCCAACTCCAGGCGCTTTCGACCTTGAAGGTCGAGAAGACGCATTTGCCTTCGACGTTGGTGGTCGGGACGTTGGTTTTGATCTTGGTGAAGTAGGCGAGCAGCGGGTTCGCGCCCAGCGTCATGCCGACGTACTGGTTCTTCAGTTTGCCGACGACGCCGGAGAAGGCGCCGCTCTCGACCGGGTCCCAGTTGTCGGGGGTCGATCCGGTCATCGCCCAATCGGACACTTCAGCCTTTTCGTCACCCTTCTGACGCGCGGCGATCTGGAACGGGTAGGCGACGTTCGGCGCGTTGTCGCCGGCCTCCCAGGCCGCGTGCAGCCACGGTTTGCCTTTGTAGTTGTTGTTGCTGCAGGCGTCGCTGGCGAGCGCTTCGTCCTTGGGTGCGCAGTCGCCGAGACCGTTTTCGCCGGTGACCCCCCAGGAGTTGTCCATTTCCTGGTTGGTCTTGCACTTGGTCGTGTCCTTCTTGTGCTCGACGTAGCCGCAGTAGCCGAAGCCCGCGGTGACGGAGTCACCGATGAAGGTCACTTTGTTCTGCAGTTCCGGGGTCGTCGGGCCGCCGAACGACGGCGTGTCGTTGTCCGCGGTACCGGGCGTCGTGGTGCCGGGCGTCGCGGTGCCGGGCGTCGCGGCGGCGGCCACGCCGGCCGAGAGGGCGAGGAGCGCGAGGAGAGCGCTGAGACACAGGGCCAGTCGCCCTGCTCGAAGCTTGATCATGTGGGGGTCACCATTTCTTTCTGGGAATTGACTTCGGTCAAAGAGATCGGCCGATTGAGACCGGGTCTTGAATTGGATTCGGTCCAGACGGCGGCGGAAGAGGGCGGTCAATCGAGCCTCCGGGTCAGCGCCTGGCGCGATTCCGGGGTGCGCTCGGCGCTGCCGAAGCGCAGGGTCACGCCGTAAGGGAGGCCGTCGCCGGCGAGCTTCGGGACGCTCGCGGCGAGCGCCGTCTCGGCCGCGCTGGGCGGTTCGGCGGCTTCGGCGTTCCAGCTCAGCGAGAGCCCGTCGGCGCCCAGGGTCAGGGACCCGGGGCGTTCGAGCGCGAAGGTCGTGGCGAGGTCGCCGCCGGTTACGCGGGCCAGGCTGGCGGAGCTGTAGGCGATCTGGCGGACGCCACCGGGCGCGGGGGTCGAGCGCGGCGCGCTGCCGTCGAAGGCGACGCCGGAGAAGGTCACCAGGTAGCCGAGCGCGGGCTTCGCCGCCGCTTTGCGGAGGTCGGCCGGCAACGGCACCAGCATCGTGATCTGTCCGCGGTCGGGGTCGTAGACGGCGCTCGCCGGGACCTCGAGGCCGCGGCTCGGCGCGTAGGCGCTCCGCCTCGGCGGCGGCGGCCTCCAGCATCGCGGCGGCCTGACGTTCGGTCTCGGCCCGCTGGACGTTGATCTGTTCGAGCAGGGCCTTGGCTTCTTCGCT
>Ga0208602_1000006_pt1 | contig 13589 bp, 12 predicted proteins | sample MicForSoSWNC24_O_FD_188000 | JGI IMG/M metagenome (GOLD analysis project Ga0208602, IMG submission 188000) | Forest soil microbial communities from Harvard Forest Long Term Ecological Research site in Petersham, Massachusetts, USA - MetaG HF007... | ecosystem: Environmental > Terrestrial > Soil...
GAGATGTTGCCGGGTTGGGAAGTGGGCCGATCCGTCCAATCGCCGGTCGCCTATCTTGCGGCGGACCGTGACGATCGAGAAGAGCGCGCTGGAGCTGGTCGGGGACGTCTACGGGCTGCTCGAGATCGACGAGTTCCGGCCCGGGCTGCTCGCCGCGCTGCGGCGGGCGGTGCCCTCCGACTGGGTCTCGCTGAACGAGGTCGGTCCCGACCCCACCGACACGGTCGCGATCGCCGAGCCGCCGCTCGAACACCGCTGGCACAAGGTCTGGCGGGCCTACGCGATGGAAAACCCGCTTGTGGCCGCCTACCAGCGCACCAAAGACGGGCGGCCGTACCGGTTCTCCGACGTCCTCTCCGCGGAGGAGCTCCACGCGCTCGACCTCTACCGCGAGTTCTACGGGCAGATCGGGCTCGAGCACCAGATCGCCTTCGTGCTGCCGGGCGCCTCGGGCGCGGTCATCGGCGTCGCGCTCTCCCGTCGCGACCATGACTACACCGACGCCGAGCGCGACCTCCTCGAACTCGTGCGCCCTCACCTGATCCAGGCCTACAGCAACGCGCTCCGCTACTCGGAGGCGCTGCGGGCGGGGCGTGACGACGGCGGAGTTCGGTCGATCGCCCGCGCCCGGCTCGAGCGGCTGCGCGAGCTGGGCCTGACCGCGCGCGAGGGGGAAGCGCTCGTCCTCGCCGCGAGCGGCAGCTCCGATCGCGAGATCGCCGAGGCCCTCGGCCTCAGCCCGCGCACCGTCGCCAAGCACCTCCAGCGCAGCTACGTGAAGCTGCGGATCGAGGGTCGCTCGGGGGCGACGGCACTCGTCGACGACCTCGATCGAGCGGCGCGGCGACCTACGTAGTCGACTACGTATGGGGCGAGCCGAGCCGTCCCTACGATCCCCGCGAAGTTCGTCCAAACGGGGAGATGCAAGATGAGTTCGACGGTCCCGCGAGGCCCGGTCAGAGGCCTGTCCATTGTCGTCGTCGCGGTGCTCGCCGCGCTCGCCCTGGTGCTCCCCGCGAGCGCCGCCGCCGAACCCACGCCCGAATACTTCCCCCTGCCCGAAGCGCGCCCGATCGGCACCGGGATGACCGTCGACTCGAGCGGCGACGTCTGGTTCGGGGCGCAGGGACCGTCCACGGCGATCACCCCGCCGCTGGCGCGCCTCACTCCCGCCTCCGTCTCGCCGGGGACCTCGAACGGGATCGAATACTTCCCGACCCCGGAAATCGAAGACGAACCCTGCTGCGCGAAATTCATCCGCGACGTCGCCTTCGATCCGGTCAACGACCGGGTCTGGTTCGTCGACAGCACCGGGGCGATCGGCTACGGGGTCCCGCCGCTGATGTCGGCGGGCTCGCTGAGCGGCCTGCAGGTCGCGACGACGCCGGGATTCCCTGACCTCGGCGGGGTCGCGGTCGATCCCAACGGGCTCGCCTGGTTCACCGAGAACAGCTCCAACAACGTGGCGCCCGCCTACGCCGGCAACCGCGTCGCCCACACCGACGGCTCGCTCATCATCCAGCAGTACCCGGACCTCTGGCACCAGCCGGGGAACACCAACGAATCGCGCTACGACGCCAAGCCGGCCGGGATCACGATCGGCAAGGAAGGCGCGCCGTGGTTCGCCGAGGCCGACTCCGGCCTGGCGGGCTACCGGCTGGCGAAGGCGGTCGGCGGCGAGTACCAGGAGTACCTGCTGGTGCCCTGCGAACCGACCTTGCCCTGCTCGGGCTCCTACACGAGCACCGGCCCGCTCAGCGTCGCCACCGCGCCCGACGGCTCGATCTGGTTCACCAACGTGCTGAAGAACACCTTCGGCAAGCTCGATCCGGGGACGGGGGCGATCACCCAGTACAGCCTGCCGGGGATCGACTCGCGCCTGGCCGGGGGCGAACCGCGGGTGATCCGCGCCGCGCCGGACGGGACGCTCTGGCTCGCCGAGCGCGGCTTCGTCTCCCATCCGCTCGCCAACGCGCTGGTCCGCATCGTGCCGACCGATCCCCCGACCGCGACCGTCTACGACCTCGGCTCCGGCCACGCCCCGATCTCGCTCGCGCCGGACTCCGCCGGCAACGTCTGGTTCGGCGTCGCCGACACCACCCCGAGCGCGGTCGGGCGCCTCGCCGGCGTCGTCGGGCCCGGGTCGGGCGGCGGCCCGGGTGGAGGGTCGACCCCCGGCGGCGGTCCGTCGGGCTCGACCTCGGGCGGTTCGTCGACCACGTCCCCGACCACGCCCCCTGCGGGCAAGATCGTCGTCCACCCCGGGACCGTCGCCGTCGCCAAAGTCGGCGAAACCCAGGTCAAAGGCGACTCGCTCTCGATCCGCCAGATCTGCGTCGGGCCACCGACGGACCCGTGCGCCATGGTCTACCTGCTCGACGCCGGCGAATACGCGACCGGGTTCCCGGGGACGAGGCCGCGCGCGTTCGCGGCCAGGGCTGGCGGTCGCAAGGTCCGGACGGTCGTCGTCGGCAGCAAATCGGTCAGCGTTCCCGGCGGCAGCACGGCCAAGGTCGTGATCAAGTTGAACGCCAAGGGGCGGAAGATCCTGAAGCGCGACGGCGTCCTCCACGTGACCCTCCACGTCTCGCAGAAGATGAAGAAGGGCAAGCCGAAGGTGCTGACGACGAAGAAGGTCACCTTCACCGCGCCGAAGAAGTAGCGGCGCCCGGAGAGGCCCCGCGCCCGAGGCGCGACGCGCGCGGGCAGTCCGACGCGCGCGGGCGGTCCGGGCCGCGTGGACGGCGCGGCCCGGGGGATAGGGTCCCGGCGTGGCGCTCGCGATCACCCTGTTCACCGACCCGGCCTGTCCGTTCGCGTTCTCGGCCGAGCCCCGGCGGCTGCGGCTGCGCTGGCACTACGGCGAGGGCCTCGAGTGGACGACGCGGATGATCGTCCTCACCCGCGAGCCCGGCGAGGCCGAGAACCTGGCCGCGGGCGCGCCGGGCCTGCAGCGCAAGTTCGGGATGCCGATCGACCCGGCGCCCTACCCGCGGCCCTCGTCCTCGGAACCGGCCTGCCGGGCGGTCGTCGCGGCGCGGCTGAACGCGCCCGAGCGCCAAGAGCTGTTGCTGCGGGCATTGCGGGTGCGAAGGATGGCCGGCGGCCTGCTCGACGATCCGATGCTGATCGAGGCCGCCGCCGTCGACGCCGGCATCGACCCCGGCGACCTGGCGGTCTGGGTGGCGAGCGAGGAGACCGGCGCCGCCCTCGAGGCCGACGTCGCCGCGGCCCGCTCGCCCGCGCCGGCGGCCCGCGCCCTCGACCACAAGCTCGGTGGCCCGCCGGAGGAGCGCCGCTACACCGCGCCGAGCTACGAGTTCGGCGACGCCGGCGAGGCCGGCGAGGCCGGCGGCGGCATGATCGTCGTCCCCGGCTTCCAGCCGTTCGAGACCTACGAGGTCGCGGTCGCGAACCTGGCGCCCGAGCTGGAGCGCCGGCCGGCTCCCGATGACGTCGGCGAGCTGCTCGACTGGGCGCCCTACCCGTTGGCCACCGCCGAGGTGATGGCGATCGCCGGGCTCGACGCCGACGCCGCCGGCGACGCCCTGGCCGAGGTCGCCGAGCCGATCCCCTCAGGGGCCGACTTCTTCTGGCGCCGCCCCTCTTGATCTGACGCCGGCCCGTCTTAGGATCGGAATATGTGCAGAAACATCAGGACCCTCCACAATTTCGATCCACCCGCGACCACCGAGGAGACCCACGCGTCGGCGCTCCAGTACGTGCGCAAGATCAGCGGCTCGACCAAGCCCTCGCAGGCCAACGCCGAGGCGTTCGCCGAAGCCGTCGAGGAGGTCGAGGCGGCGACCCGCAAGCTGCTCGACCACCTGGTGACGACGGCGCCGCCGAAGAACCGCGAGGTCGAGGCGGCCAAGGCCAAGGCGCGCTCCGAACAGCGCTTCGCCGCGTAGCGCGTCTCCCAGAGTCGTCCGCGTCCCCGGTGCCGCTCGGCCCCGGATCACAACCTTTGTCCGTTCGCTCATACCGAACGCCTGCGCTACCGATACACCTTTTACACCGGAGCAGACTTTTCGACTCAGGCACCCCCGTCGCGAGACGGGTCCGCAGGGTCCCGGAACTCCGTCGGAGTTCGTCGGGACCACCAGAAGATGAGCGTTGTCTGGGCTGTTCCCACTCAGGAGGACTACATGTCCCACTCCCTCGACTTCACTCGAGGCCGCGTTGCGTTGATCGGCATCGCGCTCTGCTTCGTCTTCACGGCGATCATGGTTGCGATCCCGATCGCCGCCAACGCCGCCCCGGTCGGCCTCGCCACCGCCCAGCCCTTCGTCGTCCTCGGCGGCCAAGGCGTCACCAACACCGGCCCGTCGGTCCTCAACGGTGACCTCGGCGTCACGCCCGGCACCTCGCTCAGCGGTTTCGGCGCTCCCGCCGTCGTCAACGGCGCGACCCACGCAAACGACGCCGTCGCCGCCCAGGCCCAGGCCGACCTGACGACCGCCTACAACGTCGCTGCCGGCCAGCCGATCGCCCCTGGTAACGACAAAACCGGTGTCGACCTCGGCGGCCTCACCCTCTCCCCGGGCGCCTACGGCTACAGCACCTCGGCGCAGCTCACCGGCCAGCTCACGCTCGACGCCCACGGCGATCCCAGCGCCCAGTTCGTCTTCGTGATCGGCACCACGCTGACCACCGCCTCGGCGAGCTCGGTCGTCCTCACCAACGGCGCCTCGCCCTGCAACGTCTTCTGGAAAGTCGGCAGCTCGGCGACCTTCGGCAGCGCCACCGCCTTCGAGGGCAACGTGTTGGCCCTGACCACGATCACGATGGAAAGCGGCGTCACCGTCCTCGGCCGCGCCCTCGCCCGCAACGGCGAAGTGACCCTGAACAACGACGTGCTGACCCTGCCCGGCTGCGCGACCGAAACGTCGACTACGCCGACGGAAACCGTGACCTCGACCAGCGCCGGGACGACCACCACGCCGACCACGTCGACCGTCGCCAACGGCGGCGCAGGCAAGAAGAAGCCGAAGGGGAAGTCGACGAAGCCCTCGGCGGCGGAAACCGGCGGGACCGCGACCCTCGTCCGCGGCAAGAAGAGCGCCTCGGGCGTGAGCGCCAGCGTCCAGGGAAAGCGGATCGACACCGTCACCTTCACCGACAACGGCGTCCGCGTCGGGGCCGCTGGCTCGCGAACGGTGCACGTCGCGATGACGCCGGGAGTCCACCACGTCGTCGCCCACGTCACCTTCAACGGCGGGACGAAATCGAAGACGCTCGCGTTCAGCTTCCGCGTGCCGACTCCCGTGCTGCACCCGAAGTTCGGTCCCTCGCAGTTCACCGGATGACCGGTAGCCGGATCCGGTCCCGACCCCGCGGCCTTTGCCTCGGGGTCGTGGCCGGCCTGGCGGTGCTGGCGATCGGCGGCGCGGGAAGTGTCGGCGCCGGGTTCGCCGGTGCCGCGCCCGCGGCGACGACCCGGCCGGCGTCCTCACAGGCCTTGGTCGTGCTGCTCGGCGACCACATCGCTCGCCGCTCTCCGAACGCCGACGGCGGGCGCATCGAAGCGGTGGCGGCACGTCGGCCGCTCACCCGGAGCAGGACGGTGCTGCCGGTGCTCGGCCACGGCGGTCCCGGCGACGCCTGGCTGCGGGTGCGGCTCCCGGGCCGGCCCAACGGCCACACCGGTTGGATCTCCGCCGCGCGCACCCGGTCGACCTCGACCACGTGGCGGATCGTCGTCTCGCTGGCGGCGCGCAAGGTGATGGTCTCCCGCGAAGGCCGCGTCGTCCGCCGCTTCCCGGCGATCGTCGGCAAGGCCTCGACCCCGACCCCGCGCGGCACCTTCTTCGTCGAAGAGGCGCTCCGACTCTCACCGAGCGCGCCAGGCGCTCCATTTGCCCTGGCGACCAGCGCCCGCTCCAACGTCCTGCAGGAATTCGACGGCGGCCCCGGCCAGATCGCCCTTCACGGGACCGACCACCTGAGCGGCACCCTCGGCACCGCCGCCTCACACGGCTGCGTCCGCCTCGCCCCGCGGGCGATCGCCTGGCTCGCGAGCCGCATCGGCGCCGGAGTCCCGGTGTCGATCGTCCGGAGCGTCCCGGCCACGAATCCGTAGCGAGCGGCTACGGTTTTCGGGTGGACGAGGACGCCCGACTCAGCTCGTCATTCGGCGCCGCGGCGCTCGCCTACGCCGAGCACCGTCCCGACTACGCGGGGGCGGCGGTGCGGTGGGCGCTCGAGGCCGCGCCCGGCCGGCGGGTGCTCGACCTCGGGGCGGGGACCGGCAAGCTGACCGCCGGGCTGCTCGCGGCCGGCGCCGAGGTCACCGCGGTCGAGCCCGACCCGGAGATGCTGGCCGAGCTGCGCCGCGCGCTGCCGGGCGTCCGCGCCCTGGCGGGCGGCGCCGAGGCGATCCCACTCGCCGACGCCTCGGTCGACGCGGTGGTCGCCGGCAACGCGATGCACTGGTTCGACATGGACGTCGCCGGCCCCGAGATCGCCCGCGTCCTCACGCCCGGCGGCACCTTGGCCGGCCTCTGGAACGTCCTGGACGACCGCGTCGACTGGATCGCCGGCCTGGCGGAGGTGAGCGGCCCCGCCGCGATCGGCCCCCGCGACACGCCCGCGCCCTGGCGCGCCGAGACGGCGACCATGCACCTGCCGCGCTCCGGTGGGCCCGCCCGATTCGACTCCCCCGAGCAGGCCGAATTCCCCCACGGCCAGCCCCGCACCGCCGACTCCCTCGTCGCGACCCTGGCGACGAGGGCGGGCGTGCTGGTGATGCCGGACGCCGAGCGCGAGGAGCTCCTCGCCCGGATCCGCGCCTACCTCGCGAGCCGCCCCGAGACCGCCCACGGCGAGTTCAGCCTGCCGATGCTCACCTGCGTCCTACGCGTGCGAGCGACGGACTAGCCGCTCGGTTCGGCGACCGCTCAGGAAAGTGTGCGGATAATCCTGGTTGCTGAGGACCCGGAATTCTCCGCAGAGGTCCCTGACCGGTCGGGCCGTAGCTCAGGTCGCGGGGAACGCCATCACCGAGAGGTGGCAGGTCTGCGTGCCTCCCTGGGTCGACGCCGTCGTGTGGAGGTTCAGGTAGCCCCGTTGCGGGGCGAGCTCGGTGACCTCGGAATGGTGGTCGGATTGACTCCCGCCCGAGTTCGCCGTGGCCGCGGCGATCGGGGTGGGCGTCAAGACCGAGCCCGCCGGGGCGTTGGTGCTGGTCGAGCGGACCGTGTTCGTGCCGTTGTCGGTGAGCTCGGTGCCGACGTCCCAATGCAAGGAGCCGTCCGACGGCAGCACGAAGACCACGGATTCGGCCTCGCCCGGGGCCGGGATCGAGCATTCGGCCGAGAAGGTGACGCCGAGCGCCGTGCCGATGGTTTTGGCGACGGGGGTCGCGCTGGCCGCCTCGTCCCAGTTCAGGATCGTGGCTCCCGGCCCCGCCGAGCCGGGGTCGCCTTTGGGACCCACTTCGCCACGCGGCCCGGTGTCGCCCTTCGCGCCGGAGTCGCCTCGCGGGCCGACGTCGCCGCGTGGGCCCTGCGACCCCGTGGCGCCGGCTTCGCCCTTCGGGCCGGGCGTCGAGAGCGCGGTCTTGGCGGCCGGGCTGAGTTTCGGCGGCGTCACCGCGCCTTGCTTCAGCTGCGCCGCCCCGACGGAGTTGGCCGGCAGTTTGAGCGCGGCGTAGGCGCCGCCTCCGAGCGCGACGAAGAGCGCGACGAGCGCGACAACCATCGCCGGCGAGGGCCGGCGGGCCAGAAGACGATTCACGATGTTCCCCTTTGCGGCGATGCGTGATCCCGCTCTCGCCCCAGACGGCGAGTGGGCGGGGTGGACGGAGTTGGACGAGGCCGATGCCTCGGGCGTACCTTAAAACGCCCCCGGGCCCTCAACAACCCCGCATCGGACCAACGTCCAGGCGGCCTCGGCGGCCGCTCAGCCCTCCATGTCCGGCGCGAATCGCCAGGCCGGATGCGACTCGCGGAGCGCGGGAAGGCACTCGTCCCAGGCCGATCCGGGGAGCTCGGTCGGGCCGACGATCGTCACCTCGCCGGCGGCGATCGCGAAGCCCCAGGCGAAGCCGAGGATGGCGAGCGCCTCGAAGTCCTCGCGGATGCCGGCGAGGAAGGCGCGCGCGGTCCAGGTCATGTCGTCGCGGGTCGGCCGCGACGGGCCGTCGAAGAGCGTCGGCGCGAAGCCGAAGAAGCAGAAGGGATGGGGCACCTCGCCGAGCGGCTCGAACGGGTCGATCGCGAAGCCGCCGGGCGCGTCGGAGGAGTCGACGAGCTGGATCCACCCGAGCGCGTCGGCGTAGCCGCGGGCGTCCTGCTCGATCGTCGCCCGGCAGTAGGCCAGGCCGCGCGAGCCCTCCGAGCAGCCGAGCGCCGCCGGGTCGTCGTTCGTCGCGACCTCGACCGCGACCGTCCCCGGCTTCCCCGCGTGGACGAAATCGATCCGCATCGAGGCCCAGCCTAGCCCGGCCGTGGGCGGCGACGGCGCTCGCCCGCGGCCGGCGGTCAGGCCTCCTCGCGGGCCTGCATCGGCAGGCGGAACACGAGGAGGAAGGCGGCGACGAGCGGGACCAGGCAGGCCCAGGCGGTGATCGCCAGCGCGTGGCTGGGGAGGTGGCCCGAGAAGGCGGAGAAGAACACCGTCCCCAGGGCCGCGACGCCGGTCGCGCTGGCGAGCTGTTGGGCCGCCTCGAGGACGCCGGAGGCGGAGCCGACTTCCTCCATGCCGACGCCGGCGAGGATGAAGTCGAACAGCTGGCCGAGGCTGGCGCCGCCGCCGATGCCGATCAGGAACAGGGCGGGGGCGAGGTCCCAGGTCGAGACGCTGTCGGATCCGGTGACGGTCAGGGCGAGGACGACGGCGCCCGCGGCGATCAGGGCGACGCCGATCTGGATCAGCCGTCGTCCCAGCTTTTTGACCAGCGCGAACGACCCGGCCATCCCGATCACCATGCCGACGACCATCGGCGTGAGGGTGAGGCCGGCGTGGATCGGCGAGAAGCCTTCGCCGAGCTGGGTGAACAGCGAGACGCAGAGGAGCACGCCGCCGAAGGCGCCGAAGGTGGCGATCGCGACGAGGATGCCGCTGATGTAGGTGCGGTTGGAGAGCAGCCCGGGCTCGATCAGCGCGTCGCCGTGCATGTGGCGCTCCCAGAGGTAGAAGGCGCCGAGCACCGCCGCGCCGGCGGCGAGGCAGATGAAGGTCCAGGCGGGCCAGCCGTCCTCGCGGCCTTCGATCAGCGGGTAGATGATCGCGGTCAGCGCGATCCCGATCAGGACGACGCCGACTTTGTCGAGCTTGATGCCCGGATGGGCGACGGTGCGGGGCAGGACGCGGAGGGCGATCGCGAGGGTGGCGATGCCGATCGGCACGTTGATCAGGAAGACGAGGCGCCAGCCGCTGCCCCAGAGGTTCCACTCGACCAAGGCGCCGGCGAGGATCGGCGCGACCAGCATCGAGATGCCCATCACCGGGCCGAAGAGGCCGAAGACCTTGCCCATTTCCTCCTCGGCGAAGACCTCTTTGATCATCCCGAAGCCCTGCGGGATCATCAGCGCGCCGAACGAGCCTTGCGCCATCCGCAGGATGATCAGCACGGTGGTCGACGGGGCGACCGCGCAGGCCGCCGACATCACGGTGAAGCCCGCCGAGCCGATCAAGAAGAGGCGTCGGCGGCCGAACATGTCGCCGAGGCGGGCGCCGGTGATCAGGAAGACGGCGAAGGCGAGCGTGTAGCCGGCGCTCAGCCACTGCAGGGCGGCGTCGGAGCCGCCGAGCGCGTCGCGGATCGAGGGACCGGCGACGTTGACGATCGTCGCGTCCATCAGGTCCATCATGTTCGCCGCCATCACGACCGCGAGGACGAGCCAGCGCAGCGGGTGGGCGAGGGAGGAGGGGGACGACTCGGGCTTGGTCGACGGGGCGGATTCGGTGGGGGAGGCGGTGAGGGTCTCGGGCATCGGGGGACTCCTTCAGGGAGGGAGAAATGTGACGAACAACGTTCGCTACGAACACTGTACGGAACGAACGCCGTTCGTGTCAAGTAGGATTCCGAGCCATGGACGCCTCGGTGCGCAGCCGCTCCACCCGGGACCGGCCGGCGAAGGCCCCGCTCAGCGAAGCGGCGATCGTCGACGCCGCCCTCGCCGTCGCCCGCAGCGACGGCCTCGCCGCGGTGACGATGCGCCGCGTCGCCGCCGAACTCGACACCGGCGCCGCCTCGCTCTACGTCTACGTGCGCAACCGCGACGAGCTGCTGCACGCGATGCTCGACCGCGTCGCCGGCGAGGTCCCGCTGGTGAAGCCGGATCCGAAGCGCTGGCGCAAGCAGCTGATGGCGGTGCTCGACGCCTTCCGCGAGGGGCTCGAAACCTACCCCGGCCTGGCGACCGTGCTGCCGGAGGAACCGCTGGCGACCGACAGCTCGCTGGCCGCGCTGGAGAACCTCCTCGCGCTGATGGCCGCCGGCGGGATCGCGCCCCAGGACGCGGCCTGGGGCTGCGACAACCTGATGCTGATCGTCACCGCGACGGCGAACGAGGCCGACGTCCGCAAGTCCGCCGGGGCGACCTTCGACGACGACTTCGTCGAGCGCCTCCGCAAGACCTTCGCCGGCATGCCCCCCGAGGACTACCCGAACGTCGTCAGCCACGCCGACGCCCTGGTCGCCGGCGACGGCACCAAGCGGTTCCACTTCGGGATCGAAACCTTCCTCGACGGCCTCGTCGCCCGCTCGTCCCGCTCCACCCACAGCTGAGCGTTCGCACTTTCCCGCGGATAGCGCGGGTTACCGCGAACGCGCTCGTCGTCAGACGGCGGTGAGGATGATCGGGTCGCCCTTGGTGATGACCATCGTGTGCTCGAAGTGGGCGGCGGTCGAGCCGTCGCTGGTGAGCATCGTCCAGCCGTCGCCGGCGTCGCGGACCCAGCCGGTGCCGGCCGCGATGATCGGCTCGATCGTCAGCACGAGGCCCTCGGTGAGGGGCTGGGTCAGCTCGGGGACGCGGAAGTTGGGGACGTCGGGCGGCTCGTGGATGCGGCGGCCGATGCCGTGGCCGATCAGCTGCCGGCAGACCGAGTGGCCGTGGGCGCTGACCGTCGCGTCGACCGCGGTGCCGATCGCGTTCAGCGGCGCGCCCGCACGGGCGACCGCCATCCCGTCGGCGAGCGCCGCCTGGGCGGAGGTCATCAGGCGCAGGGCCTCCTTGCGCGGCTTGCCGACCGGGACCGAGATGCAGGCGTCGGCGTAGAAGCCGTTCAGCTCCGCGGTGACGTCGAGCTTCACCAGATCGCCGCCGCGCAGCTTGCGCTTGCCGGGGATCCCGTGGACCGCCTCGTCGTTGACGCTGATGCAGGTGACGCCGGGGAAATCGTAGTCGAGCTGCGGGCCGGAGCGCGCTCCGGCCCGCTCGAAGACGTCGCCGGCGATCGCGTCGAGCTCACCGGTGGTGACGCCGGGGCGGACGTTGCGGCGCATCGCCTCGATCGCGTCGGCGACGACTTTTCCGGCGGCGCGCATCGCCGCGAGCTCCTCTGGCGTATCGATCGACATAGACGTAAAGTAGCGAGCCGGAGGCGGGGACCCGAACGTAGAGGATCGAGCGCGCATGAGTGGCATCGAGAACGAGATGGTCGTGGCCCACTTCATCGTCTCCGACGACGTCGAGCGCTCGCGCCGCTTCTACACCGACGTGCTCGGCGGCAAGACGGTGATCGGCGGCGAGGCGGGCGACGCGGTGACCTACGTCGCGCTGGCCAACAGCTGGGTGATCATCAACGAAGGCGGCGGCCCGACCGACGACAAGCCGACGGTCACGCTGGAGACCCCGGCCGACCCCGACCGGGTCAGCAGCTTCCTCAACGTCCGCGTCAAGGACATCGCCGCCGTCTACGAGGAGTGGACCGCCCGCGGCGCCGAGTTCCTCACCGAGCCGAAGGTGCACGAGACCGAGATCCGCGCCTACGTCCGCGACCCTGACGGCTACATCATCGAGGTCGGCCAGACGACGCTCGACCGAGGCTGGCGCCCACCCTCCTAGACCACCGGAATGAGTTCGCAGAAACCCGCGGATAGCGCGGGAAACTGCGAACGCGCTCGCGTCAGGCGTTGTTGGGCGCGGTCGCGGCGCGCAGCATCAGCGTCGTCGCGCGGCGGATCCCGACGTCGGCGACGAGGGCGCGCCAGACCATCCAGCCGGGGCGGGGAGGGTCGGCGGACGCGGCCGGGGCGCCGAAGCGGGCGCGCTCGGCGACCAGCGCCAGGTCGGCGGTGGCGGGGCCGATCTCGGTCAGCGTGGGATGAAGGCTGCGGAGCGTCGTGCGGGGGCCGGAGGGCTCCGGCGCGAGCCGCACGAGGAGCTCGCTCAACGGGGTGCGCGGGGCGCGCCCGCGGCGGCTGAAGCGGGTGGCGAGGAAGAGGAGGAGCGCGACCGCCGCGGCGCCGCCGAGTAGCTGCAGGGCGGTGCCGCCGGCGCTGGTCGGGCCCTCGGCGCTGGCGCGGAGAACGTCGATCCCGGCGGAGATGTCGGCCGGCGCTGCCGACGGGGTCGGGTTGAACGGGACCCAGCCGACCCCCGGGAAGTAGACCTCGATCCAGGCGTGGGCGTCCTCGTCGCGGACGGCGTAGGTGTCGTGGCCGATCGGTTCGCCGGTGGCGAAGCCGACGACGACCCGGGTGGGGACGCCCGCCGAGCGGAGGATCAGCGCCGCCGCCCCGGCGAAGTGCTGGCAGTAGCCCTTGTGGGTGTGGAAGAGGAATTCGAGCAGCGGTTCGCGGCCGGGCGCGCCGACTTCGGTCGTGTACTGGTAGCGGTTGCCGTCGAGCAGGTAGTCCTCGACCCGCCGCACCACCTTCAGCTCCGACTTGACCCCCCGCGACAGCTTCCACGACAGGCTGAAGAGCCGTCCCCAGTAGGTCCCTTTCAGCGGCGCGGGCATGTCTTTCGCCAGGCGCGCCAGCGGCTCCGGGATGTAGCGCGGCGGCCGGCCGAGCCCGAGCTGGGTGAGCGGCTCGTATTGATGCCCCTTCGGGATCGTGATCGACGCCAGCCGCGCCGCCGTCGTGTGCACCGTGGCGGCTTCGACCGTGTAGACGTTGCCTTCCTTCGGCTGGGCGAGGAGGGCGCGGGCGTCGCCGGGCTCGGGCAGCGTCCCGCCGGTCCCGAGCACCGCGGTGATCCGGCCCGGCGAGACAAGGCTGCGGTTGCGCAGCCCGCGCACCTCGACCGTGGCCTTGGTCCGCGTCGCCGCCGGTTCCGGCAGGTGGGTCGCTTCGCGCGAGACCAGCCAGCGCACGTTGTCGAAGGCTTCCAGCACCTGCATCCGCCACAGCGCCGGCCGTCTCGCGGTGACGTCGAGCATCACCGCGCCGGTGCGGCGGTCGCCGAGCGGGCCGTAGGTCTGGGCGGTGTCGAGTTCGTGGAACTGGGCGAGGTGGCTGTGCCCGAAGGGCGCCCAGCCCGCGCGCGGGGCGGCGACCTGGGCGCCGAAGAGCGCGACCGCGCCGACCATCGAGGCGGTGGCGACGATCGGGATCGTCCGCCCGTGGGCGATCCGCAGGACGACGGCGACGAGGACGAGGGCGCCGATCCAGGAGGCGTCCGGGGTCTGCT
>Ga0208602_1000007_pt1 | contig 13393 bp, 11 predicted proteins | sample MicForSoSWNC24_O_FD_188000 | JGI IMG/M metagenome (GOLD analysis project Ga0208602, IMG submission 188000) | Forest soil microbial communities from Harvard Forest Long Term Ecological Research site in Petersham, Massachusetts, USA - MetaG HF007... | ecosystem: Environmental > Terrestrial > Soil...
GCTCGGCGGGATGATGGACCCGCTCGAGCTGCGCCGCAGGCTCGAGCCGTTCGGGATCGGCGAGGAGGCGGCGGTGCTCGTCTTCGCTGTCGACAACCCCGCCGCCGCGGCGGCGACCCTGGAAGCGACGCTCGCCGCCGACGGCTGCGCGGCGGTCGTCGCCCCGCACGAGATCGGCGGCCGCGAACTGCTCTGCGCGGTGCTCGACACCGCCGACACCGACCCGCTCGAGGCCGCCGCCAAGGCACGCGGGACGCTGATCGAGGCGCACGGCTCGACCCGCGCCGCGGCCGGTCGCGTCGGCCCGCCCGCGTCCCTGCGCCACTCCTTCCACGAGGCGCGCTGCGCGCTCGAAGCGACCGCCTTCGCCAACGGCTCGGCCCCGGAGGTCGCCTCCTGGCGGGACCTCGGCGCCTTCACCCTGCTGCTCTCGATCCAGGACGACGACGCGCTCGGGCTCTACTGCGACAGCGTCCTCGGCCCGATCGAAGAGGGCGACGAGGAGTACGGCGGCGAGCTGCTGCGCTCGCTGGAGGCCTTCATCGAGCAGAACGGGCAGTGGGAGCGGGCCGCCCGGCAGGTCTATTGCCACCGCCACACCCTGCGCTACCGGATGCGCAAGGTCGAAGAGTTGACCGGCCGCGATCTCTCGCGCGCCCATGATCGGATCGAGTTCTGGTTGGCGCTGCGCGCCAGAGAGTTGGTGACTGCATGAAGGTCGGCGTACCTACGGAGATCAAGTCGGACGAGTACCGCGTGGCGATCACCCCGGCCGGGGTGCGGGAAATGGTCGAGCACGGGCACGAGGTGCTGATCCAGGCCGGGGCCGGGGTCGGCTCGGCGATCTCGGACGAGCGCTACGCGCTGCAGGGGGCGACGATCGTCCCCGACGCGGCGGCGGTGTTCGCCGAGGCCGAGATGATCATCCACGTCAAGGAGCTGCAGCCGTCGGAGATCGCGATGTTGCGGCCCGAGCAGCTGCTCTTCACCTACCTGCACCTGGCGCCGGACCCCGAGCAGACGCGCGGGCTGATCGAGTCGGGCGTGACCGCGGTCGCCTACGAGACGGTCGAGGACGCGGGCGGCGGCCTGCCGTTGCTGGCGCCGATGAGCGAGGTGGCGGGGAAGATCGCCACCCAGGCGGGCGCCTACATGCTGCAGAAACCGGAGGGCGGCCGGGGGATCCTGCTCGGCGGCGTCCCCGGCGTGGCGGCGGCCAACGTGATGGTGATCGGAGGCGGCGTCGTCGGCATGAACGCCGCCTTCATCGCGATCGGGATGGAGGCCGATGTCTTCGTCTTCGACCGCTCGATCGACCGGCTGCGGGACCTCGACGTGATCTTCGGCGGCCGCTGCTCGACCGTGTACTCGACCACGCTGGCGGTCGAGGAGATGCTGCCGCGGGCCGACCTCGTCATCGGCGCGGTGCTGGTCCACGGCGCGCGGGCGCCCTACGTGGTGACGCGCGATCAGCTGAAGCTGATGAAACCGGGGGCGGTGCTGGTCGACGTGGCGATCGACCAGGGCGGCTGCTTCGAGACCTCGCACCCGACCACGCACGCCGAGCCGACCTTCGAGGTCGAGGGGATCACCCACTACTGCGTCGCCAACATGCCCGGCGCGGTGCCGATCACCTCGACCCAGGCGCTGACCAACGCGACGCTGCCGTACGCGATCGCGCTCGCCGACCACGGGCTGGCCGGGGCGATCGAGCGGATCCCCGGGCTGCGTCCCGGCGTCAACGTCGCCGCCGGCAAGGTCACGCACCCGGCCGTCGCCGACGGCGTCGGCATGGAGTACGTGCCGCTCGAGGACGCGCTGCCGCTCGTCTAGGGCGGCGCGGCCGCCTTGCGTGGCGTCGGCCGCCCGGTTGACGGGACGGTCACCGGGATCGGCCTCGCCGCCCGTATGCTGCGCGGCGTCGTGGGTCGAGGCCGGGGCAAACTCAGGGGATCGCTGCTGCTCGCGGTGATGGCGCTCGTCCTCGCGGCGGCCGGCGCGGCGCTCGCGGCGGGCGGCTCCGAAGAAGCCGAAGTGCACCGCTGCCACGGACGCGTCGCGACGATCGTCGGCACCTCCGGGGACGACGTTCTGCACGGGACGCCGGGGCGCGACGTGATCTGGGGCGGGCCGGGGAACGACACGATCAGCGCCGGCCTCGGCAACGACCTCGTCTGCGGCGGCGCCGGCGACGACGTCATCCACGGCGGGCGTGGCAACGACGAAGTGTTCGGCGGGCGCGGCGCCGACCGCGTCTTCGGCGACCTCGGCGACGACAAGGTGAGCGGTGGGGCGGGGGACTACGACGACGTCGCCGGCGGCCTCGGCATCGACACCGTCAACGGCGGCCCCGGCGACTACGACCTCGTCCACGGTGACTACGGCTACGACCGCATGTCGGGCGGCCCGGGGAAGCACGACATCGCCTCCTTCGCGACCGCGGTGGCCGGCGGCAAGGGCACCGGCATCTGGGCCTCGCTCCGCAAGCACATCGCCCGCGGCGACGGTCACGACCGGCTCTACGAATTCGAGGACCTCGAAGGCTCGGCCTTCCGCGACACGCTGATCGGCAACGGTGGCCCGAACGAAATCAAGGGCGGGCCAGGGAACGACACGTTGCTCGGCGGCGGCGGCCAGGACACTCTCGACGGCGGCCAGGGGACCGACGGCTGCCGCGGCGCGCTCGGCCGTACCGTCTCCTGCGGCCCCGAAGCCCCGCCGGTGGGCAGCGCCTACGTCCAGGTCGACGAGGCGCCGAACGGCGGCGGCGGGGTCCAGATCGTTGGCGGCGCCGGCGACGACGACATAACCGTGTCCTTCGACCAGTCGACCGAAACCCTCACCGTCACCGCCGCGGCTCGCCTCGCCGCCGGCCCCGGCTGCGCCCACCCGATCGACGTCGCGCCGAGCTTCGCGCCGAAGCGGGTCGAATGCGCGCTCGACGGTCCCGCCCGCTGGCTGATGGCCGACCTCGGCCCGGGGAACGACCGCTTCGCCGTCAAGGGCTCGCTGGTCGCCGTCGGCAGCGTCCGGGTCAACGGCGGCGAGGGTGACGACGTGATCCGCGGCGGCCCCGAGGACGACCTCTTCGAGTCCGGCCCCGGCGCCGATCGCCTCTACGGCGGCGCGGGCGCCGACGGCCTCGTCGGCGGCGAGCCGGGCCCGACCTTCCTCTACGGCGGCCCGGACGGCGACCTGCTCGCGGCGGGCGGCGGCTGCGCGGGCGGCGCGCTGGTCGGCGGCCCCGGCCGTGACGACGCCTCCTTCTCGGAGGTCGGCACCCACCCCGGCGTCCTCATCGTCAGCTTCCCCCAGCACTCCGCCTGGATCGACGCGGTCCCCGGCTGCCGGCACGTCTACCTCTCGCCGACCGACGAGGACATGGAGGGCTCCTTCGGCCCCGACATCCTGATCGGCAACGCGAAGGCCAACGCGATGCTCGGCCAGCCCGGCAAGGACACCTTCATCGGCAACGGCGGCGACGACGTGATCGACGCCCGCGACGGCGTCAAGGACACCTCGATCCAATGCGGCCGCGGCCACCCCCTCATCCCGGCGGTCCCAGCCACGAAATCCCACAAACGCATCCCCGCGATCCCCGCCACGGGCCGCCCCGAAGGCCGAGCCCTCCTCGACCCCATCGACCCCGCGCCGCTCCAGTGCGCGACCGTGGTCCAAGGCCACCCCGTCCCCGGCCTGAACGGCTAATTCCACCTCCCGAGGGGGGAGAAACTCCCAACCCTTAGCCCTTAGTAGCCCTGTGGGCGACCAAGATCTAAGGGTTCGGCACGGAGCGCTGGCGGAGCTGGCGACGAGGCAGCATGGAGTCGTCGCGACCAGGCAGCTCGACGTGTTGGGGTATTCGAAAAGCTCGGTGGCGAAGGCCGCGAAGGTGGGTCGACTCCATCGGTTGCACAGAGGCGTGTACGTGGTCGGGCATCGGGAGCTCACCTGGGAGGGGCGATGCATGGCGGCCGTACTCGCCTCCTATCCCTCAGTCGCCAGCCACCTGTCGGCCGGCTGGCTCTGGGGACTGCTCCAGTTTCGGCCGGGGACGATGCACATCACCTCTCGGAGCCCGCGCTCTCGGAAACGTCCCTTCGTCGTGCACACGGCCGATCTGGCGCGGGCCGACCTTGCCCGCCGCGACGGGATCCCGGTGACCTCGCTCGCCCGCACGATCCTCGATCTCGCCGTCGATTCGCGGGAGCGGACCGTGCGGCGCTTCATCCGACGGGCCGACGACGACAAGACCTTCGACCTGCGGGCGATGGAAGACCTGCTCGAACGCACCAAGGGCCACCGGGGGCAGCCCAAGGTCCGTGCGGCCCTGGAGATCTACGACGAGACGCCGGTCTTCACCCGCTCCGACCTCGAGAAGCGCTTCTATGAGGCCGTCACCGCGGCGGGTCTACCGGCGCCCTCGATGAACTGCTTCGTCGCCGAATTCGAGATCGACGCCTGGTGGGCCGACCACCGCTTCGGGGTCGAACTCGACATCTACGAGACGCATGGGTCTCGTCTCTCCTTCGAGGAGGACCGGGAACGGGACGACGAGCTGCTCCACGCCGGGATCGAGACCACGCGGGTCACCGGGCCGCGGCTCGCTCGCGAACCCGACGTCGTCGTCGAGTCGGTCCGTCGGCATCTCCAGCGGCGCGCGGACGACTCGCGCGCCGCTGGAATAAGGTTGGGACGTGGCCGAGAAGACCGCATCCGGAGCTGAGGCGGCGGCGATCGCAGCGGCGATCGCGCGCTTCGAGTCGGAGTTCGCCGGCGCGCCCGCAGGAGAGCCGGAGGACGCGATCGGACCGTGGCAGCGCGCCGCGCTGCTGGAGGGAGTGGGCGCCAAGCAGGACATCCAGGACCCACAAGCACGAGGAGGAGCGAGATGGCAGTCGTGAAAATCATCGAGCTCGTCGGCAGTTCGAAGACCTCGACCGACGACGCCGCCAAACAGGCACTCGCGCAGGCGCAAGGTTCGCTGCGCAACATCCGCGCGGTCGACATCGTCTCGACCGGGATCCGCGGCGAGAACCTCGACGAGTACCGGGCGCACGTTCGCGTCGCCTTCCTGATCGAGGGATCGGAGGTCGGTTGATGGCCGAGGCCGACGCGTCGCCCCGCGAGGTCGGGCGCGACGAGGCACGGAAGATGATCGAGGCGGGCGCCCAGCTGGTGGACGTCCGCACCGATCACGAGTGGGAGGCGGGCCACATTCCGGGCGCCGTCCACATCGAGCTGCCCCAACTGGCGTCGCGGGTCGACGAGATCGACCGCGATCGGCCGGTGATCTTCTACTGCCGCTCCGACAACCGCTCCGACATGGCGGCGGCGGCGCTCGGCGAGGCCGGCTACGACACGGCGAAGCTCGCCGAGGGCGCGACCGGCTGGGAGGAAGAGGGCCTCGAACTCGAGCCGAAAGACGGATACGTCGCCGAATCAGGCGAAGCGGCGGCAGTTTTAGAAGCCCGCAAACGCGCTTCCTGAGCCAAATTGGGCCGACCGGGAAATAAATACCCTAATCCCGGTCAGGGTTTTGCTAATTTCCTCCGTATGGAGGTCATAGTCGCCGAGAACAAGAAGCAGGAGGGCAAGGGCCGCGTCGGGACCCAGGAGAACCCTGAGACCTACGTCAACGTCCCCGGCCACATCATCCCGATCATCGAGCGCGAGTTCGACGACTTCGACAACGAAGCCGAGAAGTTCCTCGCCGATGAGCTACCCGAGAATGAGTTCATCGGGTTCCGCCTGAAACAGGGCGTTTACGGGCAGCGCCAGCCCGACGTCCAGATGGTCCGGGTCAAGCTTCCGTTCGGCGGTGTCACGCCGGACCAGATGGACGCCTTCGCCGATGTCGTCGAGCGCTGGGCGCCGCTGAACAAGGGCCACATCACGACCCGCCAGAACATCCAGATCCACCACGTGCCGCTGCGCGACATGGAGGACCTGATCAAGGTCATCTCCGAGTCCGGGCTCTCCTCGCGCGAGGGCTGCGGCAACACGGTCCGCAACGTGACCGGCGACCCCTGGGCCGGCGTCGCCTCCGACGAGATCTTCGACCCGACCGCGTACGCGATCGCCTACGTCCGGTACTTCGTCCGCCACCCGACGACGCAGCTGATGCCGCGCAAGATCAAGACCGCCTTCTCCGGCTCCGACGAGGATCGCGCGATCACCGGCATCCACGACATCGCCTTCCTCGCCCGCGAACGGGACGGGGTCAAGGGCTTCGAGGTCCGGGTCGGCGGCGGCACCTCGATCATGGCCCGCGTCGCGCCGACGATCTACGAGTTCGTCGAGGCCGACAACGGTGACTTCCTCAAAGTCGCCGAGGCCGTCTTCCGGATCTTCGACCGCCAGGACTGGCTGCGCGTCAACCGCGCCCGGGCCCGGATCAAGGTGCTGGTCGACAAGATCGGCGCCGACGCCTTCCGCGACCTGCTCGACGAGGAGCTCCGCGGCGACTGGGTCGAGGAGCGCGAATTCGGCCCCGAGCTGGTCGAGCGCCTGCGCTTCGACGACGACGAGGAGGCCCGCGCGCCGAAGGCTCACGCCGAGGCCGCGTCCCCGAACGGCGACCGTCAGGCCTTCGAGCGCTTCGTCTCCTCCAACGTGCAGAAGCAGAAGCAGCACGGCTTCTCCACGGTCGAGGTGAAGATCAACCGCGGCGACCTGACCCCGGAGCAGTTCCGCGGGCTGGGGACGATCATGCGCGAGTACAGCGGCGGCAACGCCCGCTCGACCGTGCAGCAGAACCTGGTCCTGCGTTGGGTCCGCGACGAGTCGGTCTACGACGTCTGGACCAAGCTCACCGCTCTCGGCCTCGGCGACCCCGGCGCCCGCGAGATCTCAGACGTGGTCTCCTGCCCCGGCACCGACAGCTGCAAACTCGGGATCACCTCCTCGATGGGCCTCAACCGGGCCGTCAAAGAGCGGGTCGACGGGATGGGGATCGACGACGAGCTGACCCGTCAGATCCACATCAAAATGAGCGGCTGCCCGAACGGCTGCAGCCAGCACCACGTCGCCAACATCGGCTTCTACGGCGCCTCGCTGAAAGTCGGCGGACGCCAGATGCCCGCCTACATCCCGCACATCGGCGGCAACTACGAGGGCGGCGAGGTCATCTACGGCACGCGGCTCAAATCGCGGCTACCGGCCAAACGGGTGCCGGAGGCGGTCGAGCGCTGGATCCGCCTTTACGAGGGCGAGCGGGCCGAGGGCGAGGAGTTCAACGCCTTCGCCGACCGCGCCGGCGCCGAGCGCTTCGAAAGCGAGGTCAAGGATCTGACCCTGCCGGCCGATTTCTCGCTCGAGACCATGCAGCAGTTCATCGACTGGCAGCGCGCGACTCCTTACAAAGTCGAGCGCGGCGAGGGAGAGTGCGCGATTTAACCCCTCGCGCCGCGTGACCATGAAACCACCGCCAATCACCCTTTCCGGCAACGTGCCGACAATCACCGACCTCGACCACGAGGCGATCGCCGAGGAGCTCGAGAACCTGAGCGCCTCGGAAGTCCTCGAGTGGATGTTCGACCAGTTCGGGTCGCGGCACTACATCGCCTGCTCGTTCCAGAAAACGTCCTCGGTGACGGCGCACCTGGCGTCCCAGGTCAACCCCGACGCGCGCTTCTTCTACCTCGACACCGACGTCCTCTTCCCGGAGACGTACGAGACCCGCGACCGGCTCGCCGAGACCCTCGGGATCGAGTTCGACCGGTTCCACAACCTGACGATCGAGGAGCAGGCCGAGCAGTACGGCGATGAGCTGTGGAAGCGCGAGCCGGACGCCTGCTGCGGCATCCGCAAGGTCGAGCCGATGCGTCGCGCCCTCTCATCCGTAGACTGCTGGGTCGCCGGCGTCCGCAGAGCGGATTCCAGCACCAGAGCCAAGGCCCCGAAGTTCGCCTGGGATAAGAAGTTCGGCATCTGGAAGCTGAACCCGATCGCCGACTGGTCCGAGCGAGACGTCTGGAACTACATCCATGAGCACCGCCTTCCCTACAACCCGCTCCACGATCGCGGCTATCCCTCGATCGGCTGCACCCATTGCACGCAGCCGGTGGGCCCCGGCGGCGACATGCGCGACGGCCGCTGGGCCGGCGTCGCCAAGACCGAGTGCGGAATCAACTGACGCTCCGCTGACCGCGGTGCTGGTTGGTCGACATTGTTGATGTACTTGGTGAACTATGGATGAGACGACCAAAATTCGCCCTGCGTCGCTCGAGTTGGGCGACCTCGACACGCTCGAGGCGGAGTCGATCTTCATCATCCGCGAGGTCGCGGCCGAGTTCGAGCATCCGGTGATGCTCTTCTCCGGCGGCAAGGACTCGGTGCTGATGCTGCAACTCGCGCGCAAGGCGTTCGCGCCGGCGCCGGTGCCGTTCCCGATCCTCCACGTCGACACCGGGCACAACTTTCCCGAGGTGATCGAGTTCCGCGACAAAGTCGTCGAGCAGTATGGGCTGCGGCTCGAGGTCGCCTCGGTCCAGGACCTGATCGACGACGGGATCATCAAAGTCGGCCACGAACTGGAAAGCCGCAACCGCCACCAGACGCGGGCGCTGCTCGACGCGATCAAAGGCGGCGGCTTCGACGCGGTCTTCGGCGGTGGCCGGCGCGACGAGGACAAGGCCCGCGCCAAGGAGCGGGTGCTCTCCTTCCGCGACAAATTCGGCCAGTGGGACCCGAAGAACCAGCGCCCCGAGCTGTGGCGCCTCTACAACGGCCGCCATCGCAAGGGCGAGCACATCCGCGTCTTCCCGATCTCCGACTGGACCGAGCTCGACGTCTGGCGCTACCTGGCGCGCGAAGAAATCGAGCTGCCGCCGATCTACTTCGCCCACGAGCGCGAGGTGGTCGACAACGAAGGCCTGCTGATGGCGGTCAACGAGTACTTCCCGCTGCCGGACGGCGCCGAGTCGCACGTCGAGATGGTCCGCTACCGGACCGTCGGCGACGCGACCTTGACCGGCGCCGTGGCCTCGCAGGCGACCGACTACCAAGCGGTGATCGAGGAGACCTCCGTCTCGCGGATCACCGAGCGCGGCGCGACCCGCGGCGACGACCGCTTCTCGGAAGCGGCGATGGAGGACCGGAAGCGCGAGGGGTACTTCTAATGGCGGGCGAGCTGCTGCGGATCGCCACCGCCGGGTCGGTGGACGACGGCAAGTCGACCCTGATCGGGCGGCTGCTGCACGACACCAAATCGATCTTCGAAGACCAGCTCGAGTCGATCGAGCGGACCTCGGAGAAACGCGGCGACGAGCACACCGACCTGGCGCTGCTGACCGACGGCCTGCGCGCCGAGCGCGAGCAGGGGATCACGATCGACGTCGCCTACCGCTATTTCGCGACGCCGAAACGCAAGTTCGTGATCGCCGACACGCCGGGCCACATCCAGTACACGCGCAACATGGTCACCGGGGCCTCGACCGCGAACCTGGCGCTGCTCCTGATCGACGCCCGCAAAGGCGTGCTCGAACAGACCCGCCGCCACGCGCTGCTCTCGTCGATGCTCGGCGTCCCGCACCTCGTCCTCTGCGTCAACAAAATGGACCTGGTCGAGTACGACCAGCGGATCTACGACGAGATCCGCGAAGAGTTCACGACCTTCGCCGCCAAGCTCGACATCAGCGACCTGAGCTTCGTGCCGATCTCGGCGCTGGCCGGCGACAACGTGGTCGAGCCCTCGGTCAACATGCCCTGGTTCCACGGCCAGCCGCTGCTAGGCCACCTCGAGGACGTCCACATCGCCTCCGACCGCAACCTGGTCGACAACCGCTTCCCGGTCCAGTACGTGATCCGCCCGCAGTCGGCCGAGTACCGCGACTACCGCGGCTTCGCCGGCTCGGTCGTCGGCGGCATCTTCAGCCAGGGCGACGAGGTGATGGTGATGCCGTCGCGCAAAACCTCGAAGATCGCCTCGATCGACACCCCCGAGGGCTCGGTCGAGCAGGCCTTCCCGCCGATGGCGGTGACGCTGCGGCTCGAGGACGACGTCGACGTCTCGCGCGGCGACCTGATCTGCCGCCCGTCCAACCAGCCGACGATGAACCGCCGCTTCGACGCGCGGATCTGCTGGTTCGACGACACCTCGCGCCTGCGCACCGACATTCCGTACCAGCTGAAGCACACGACGCGCTGGGTCGCGGCGGAGATCGAGCAGCTGCACTACCGGCTCGACGTCGACACCCTGCACGCCGACCGCGAGGCGGAGACGCTCGAGGTCAACGAGATCGGCCGCGTCTCGATCCAGACCGCATCACCACTCCTCTTCGACACCTACCGCTTCAACCGCACGACCGGCAGCTTCATCCTCGTCGACCCCGGTACCGACCTCACGGTCGCGGCGGGGATGATCATCGGCGCCGGCGGCGACGACGCGGTCGTCACCGAGACCGCCGAATCGACCCTGCCGGTCGCCGAGAACATCACCTTCCACCCGAGCAAGCTCTCGCGCGATGAGCGCTGGGCGGCGCTGGAGACGAAAGGCGCGACGATCTGGATGACCGGCCTGTCGGGCTCGGGCAAGTCGACGATCGCGACGGCGATCGAGCACACGCTCGTCTCCGCCGGCCAGTCCTCCTTCATGCTCGACGGCGACAACCTGCGCCACGGCCTCAACGCGAACCTCGGCTTCTCCGAGGAGGACCGCAACGAGAACGTGCGCCGGGTCGGCGAGGTGGCGAAGATCCTCGCCGAAGCGGGCTCGGTGTCGGTCGTCTCCCTGGTCAGCCCCTACCGCGCCGAGCGCGACCGCGTGCGGGCGATCCACAAGGAGGCAGGGATCCCGTTCTACGAGGTCTTCGTCGACACCCCGCTGGAGGAGTGCGAACGGCGCGACCCGAAGGGCCTCTACGCGAAGGCGCGAGCGGGGGAGATCAAAGACCTGACCGGCGTCGGCTCGCCCTACGAGGCGCCCGAGAGCCCGGACCTTGTGACCTCGCCGGACCTCGAGGAGGCCGTCCGCCAGGTCCTCGCCCTGCTGAGCTAGCCGCGTTCGCAGAAACCCGCGGATAGCGCGGGAAAGTGCGAACTCAAGGGCGCGGAGGCACCTGGGGCTCGCCGAGGCCGTAGGTCTCGTAGGCGCCGAACTTGGCGAAGGTCTTGTGGGTCGGGCCGTGGTAGTCGGAGGACGCGGTGGGGACGAGGTCCAGCTCCGCGCAGAGCTCCAGCAGGTGCTCCGTCTGCTCCTTCGAGTGCGTGGGGTAGAAGGTCTCGACGCCGTCGGCTCCGAGCGAGCGGATCAGGTCGTCGACCTCCTTCGGGTCGGAGATGTCCCAGTAGGGGTGGGCGATGACGGCGACGCCGCCCGCCTCGTGGATCAGCGCGATCGCCTGCTCGGCGTTTGGCCAGCGCCGCGGCACGAAGGCTTTCGCGCCCGGCACGAGGTACTCCTCGAAGAACGGCCCGAGGTCGCCGGTCGCTCCGGCCGCCTTGGCGATGTGGGGCCGCCCGATCGAATCGGCGCCGCCCGCTTCGCGGATCGCGTCCTCGAGCGTGAGGTCGAAGCCGAACCCCCGCAGGTTCTCGACGATCTCCCCGGCGCGGTTGCGCCGTTCGAGCTGCGCCCGCTCACAGGTCGGCTCGATCTTCTCGAGGTCGACCCAATAGCCACAGATGTGGAGATCTTCGGCGTACTCGTGCACGCAGCTCATCTCGACGGCGGGGACGATCTCGACCCCCAGCTCCCGTCCCGCCTCCTCGGCCTCGGGTACCCCGGCGACGGCATCGTGGTCGGTGAGCGCAAGGGTCGTGACGCCGGCCTTCGCCGCTTCGGCCACAACGTCGGCCGGCGCCAGCTGTCCATCGGAGTGCGTCGAATGGCTTTGAAGCTCGATTAGAGACATCCACGAAGCCTAGACAGAGGCCCTCACGCCTTCACGTCGCCGCAATAAATAGACTGCCGCCGGATGTTCACCAAGGTCCTCATCGCCAACCGCGGCGAGATCTCGATTCGCGTCGCGCGCACCCTGCGCGAGATGGGAATCGCCTCCGTCGCGGTCTACTCCGAGATCGATCGCGACGCGCCGCACGTGCGCGAGGCCGACGAGGCCTTCCTGCTCGGTCCCGCCATCCCGGCGGAGAGCTACCTGAACATCGCCAAGATCATCGAGGTCGCCAAGGAGGCCGGCGCCGAGGGGATCCACCCCGGTTACGGCTTCCTCGCCGAGAACGCGGACATGGCGCGCGCCTGCGCCGACGCCGGGATCACGTGGATCGGCCCGCCGCCGGAGGCGATCGAAATGATGGGCTCCAAGACCCGGGCCCGCGAGATCATGGAGGCGGCCGGCGTGCCGATCGTCCCCGGCTCGACCGAGGTCGCGCCCGACCTCGAGGCGGCCCGCAAGCAGGCTGACGAAGCCGGCTACCCGGTGGCCTGCAAGGCCGCGGGCGGCGGTGGCGGCAAGGGCTTCCGCGTCGCGATGACGCCTGACGATCTTCAGGAGGCCTTCGAAGGCTCGGCCCGCGAAGGCGACAAATTCTTCGGTGACCCGCGCGTCTACATCGAGCGCTACCTCGAGGACCCGCGCCACGTCGAGGTCCAGGTGCTGGCCGACTCGCACGGCAACGTGATCCACGTCGGCGAGCGCGACTGCTCGATCCAGCGCCGTCACCAGAAGGTGATCGAGGAGGCCCCCGGCCCGCACGTCGACGAGGAGATGCGGGAGCGGATCGGCAAGATCGCCACCGACGCCGCAGCCGCCGTCGGCTACCGCGGCGCGGGCACGATCGAGGGCATGCAGGTCGGTGACGAGTACTTCTTCCTCGAGATGAACACCCGCGTCCAGGTCGAGCACTGCGTGACCGAGATGATCAGCGGCCTCGACATCGTCCGCGAGCAGATCCTCGTCGCCGCCGGTGAGCCGCTGTCGATCTCCCAGGACCAGGTCGACCTGCGCGGCTGGTCGATCGAGTGCCGGATCAACGCCGAGAACGCGGCGAAGAAATTCGCCCCGGCCCCCGGTCCGATCGGGCCTTCCTACAGCGAGCCCTCGGGCCCCGGCGTGCGCGTCGACTCGGGTGTCGAGGGCGGCGGCGAAGTCAGCCCGATGTACGACCCGATGGTGGCCAAGCTCATCGTCTGGGACGTCGACCGCGAGAAGGCCACGCGCCGCATGCTGCGCGCGCTCGACGAATACGACTCGGGCGGCCTCACCACCCTCATCCCCTTCCACAAGGCCATCCTGCGCACCGAGCAGTGGGCCAAGGGCGAGACCTGCCGTGACCTGATGGAGGACACGGCGTGGCTGAAATCGACCGCCCCCGAGGCGACGTCGGCGCCGGAGCCCTCGGAGGAGGGCGCCGAGATCGTCACCCGCGACTACAAGGTCGAGGTCTCCGGGAAGCTCTTCGACGTCAAGGTGATCGGCGAGGCCGTGGCGGG
>Ga0208602_1000008_pt1 | contig 13068 bp, 11 predicted proteins | sample MicForSoSWNC24_O_FD_188000 | JGI IMG/M metagenome (GOLD analysis project Ga0208602, IMG submission 188000) | Forest soil microbial communities from Harvard Forest Long Term Ecological Research site in Petersham, Massachusetts, USA - MetaG HF007... | ecosystem: Environmental > Terrestrial > Soil...
GATCTGCTTGACGACCGAGATCACCGCCTGGATCACCTCGAGCATCCCGGTGTCGGGGAAGAGGTTGACCAGGCTGGTGTAGGTGTCAATCAGGTCGCCGAAGTGTTCGGGATCGCCGAGCAGGGTGCCGTTGTTCGGGCTTGCGACGAAGGCGACCCGGCGCACGTCGACCGAGCGGGATCCGAGAGAGATCTCCGACTGCCGCTCGGCGAGGACGCGGCTGACGAGTCCGCCGCGCGAGTGGCAGACGATGTCGAGCTCCAGCTTCGTTCCCTCGGGGATCCGTTGGATCAGCCAGTCGACGTTGGCGTACGGGTCCTGGGAGAGGGTGTAGTGGTCGAAGGCGAAGACACGGCCACCGTAACGTTGGCGCATCTGCTCAAGGAAGGTGAGAGGGAGAAGACCGAAGCAGGTGTGAGCGCGGCTGAACGTCCCGTGCACGAAGATCAGCGCGCGGCCGGCGCCGAGCTGCCCCCAGCGCTCGCCCTCGACCAGTGGAGGTTCGGCCGATTTGTAGTTCTCGGGCGAGAACTCGCGCACCCGGTAGGGCCGTTTCTTCTCCTCCCAGCGCGCTACGAAGTGGTCGCCGACCTCGCCCGCGACCTTGTCGATCAGCTTGAACGCCAGCACCTTCAGCAGCTTCTCGCCGACCACCCCGGCGAGCCCCCGCGAGGTGCCCGCCTCGAATGCCGGCGCCGGGGGCACGTGCCGGCGGACGAGGTAGGTCCGCACACCGTTTCCCCCACGCGATGCGACCCCCGTCGGGTTCTCCGACTCGGCGAAGTTCCAGGTCATCACCCCAGCCTCGTCGGTGCTCAGCAGCACCTGGCCCCAGCCGTCAGCGGGGGCGGGGGCATCGACCTGGATGGCCGCCTCCCCGGTAGAGGTGCTGCGCGACTCGGCAGCTTGGACCCCCAGGATCTCGCGGGTGTCCCTGAGGATCACAGCGTGCTGCGGTTCGAGGCCCTCGCTCGCCAGCGCCTGGTCAAACTCGTCGGTGACGAGACTCTCACCTCGCATCGCTCCCGGGTTCGTCTGCACCTGCTCGGCGACGCCGCTCAGGCCAGGGGTGCGCAGAACCAACCCGGCGACTTCGACAGCTCCTCCCCCCGGCTCAAGCGCCAGCATCGCCGCGCACCATCAGCATGTCGGGGTGACCGAAGAATTGGTAGGCCAGTTGGGTCGAGGAATTGGTCGAGCTCTCCTTCTTGAACGACCCGCGTTGGTCACGAAGGAACGCTGCGGGCGATGTGCCTTTGAAGGCCGCCTCGTAGAAAGATTTGGCAAGTGCACGGGCGCGCCTGTCGTCGACTGACCAGAGCGGCGCGACCACAGCGCAGGCGCCGGCGTGCAGGAAGGCGGACGCGAGGCCGGCGTAGTCGCCGAGGACCTCCGCTCCCGTTCCCACCTGACAGGCGTTAAGGAAGACGAAGCGAGGCGGGTCAAAGGTCACGCCATTGACCGTCGTGGGGTCGAGAACCTCGCGATCGACGAGGAGGATCCCGTCCTCGGCTTCATGCGGCCCATATCGTCCGTGGACGGCGAAGTGAAGGATGTCGGACTGGGGGTCGCCTTCCAGGCATTTGTTGACGGTGTCGATCCTCGCGTCGACCTTCTTCGCTTCGTAGGTCAGGTGCAGGTCTTCGGCCTCTTCCTCAGCTTCCTTAAGACGCTTCAGGTTCGCCGTTTCGTACGTTCCCGAGACGACGGCGATCGAGTTGGCTTCGGCGGTGCGGGGTGGCGGCGTCGGCGGTCGGCTTCGGGCGCCTAGTACCCAACGGCCCACCGTTGCCTGGGCGCCGAGAAACCTCGCTCGGTCCGCGTCCAGTGGGACCTCCATCTCGGCGAGCTCCCAGGGGACGTACGGCTCTTCCGAGAGCAGGAGAACCGACGGCGGCTCTCCGCCGTTCCGCTCGGCGACTTCGGCGAGGAGGTCCCACGTCTCGGCCGGCATCTGGTCGGCGATCCTCCGACCGAGGCCACGCAAATTGCTGTGCATGTCGGCTTTCCCCTCGTGGGCGGGCACTGCCCTGACGATGTCCGACGCGAATTTCTGCGGCTCGGAGCCGATGTCCGAGGAGATCCCGTTCTTCGGGGTTTTCACCTCCGGGTGTTTGCTCTTGAAGGTCCAGAGCAGCCCACGATCCCGGTTCGCCGGGTCTTTCAAGATCGCGATCTCAAGGTCGGTCGGTTTCCAATCCTCCGGCAGCCAGACCTCGAAGCCCGGCTCGATCGGCTCCGGCTCCGCCGCGGTCTCTTGATGGTCCCGGCAGACCGCGATCGGACGCACGGCCTGGCCGATCGTTTGGCCGTCGACCGAGTACAGGGCCTTCAGCAAGAGCGGCCGGACACCCTCCTCCGACGCTTCGGGGATCAACCGCAGGACCCCGGCCGGGTACGGGGCGCCGGCCGAGACTTTTAGCTCCACGGTCCAGTCGTCCCCATGCTCGAGTCGGAACCCGCTGGTGACCAGGTGGATCGTGAGGAGGTAGGAACCGCGGACAGAATCAGGCAAGGTCATCTTGCTGCCGCCGACCTTCGGGTCGGGGTCCGGGGAGAGGCCGAGGATCACGTCGAAGGGCTCCTCGGCATAGACGACGTCCGGCGCACCGAGGCGAGCGTAGGAGCGCCGCGGCGGTTCGTCGCTGTGGACGGGCGCGAGCCCGCCGCCATCCGTCAGGTCGAGCAGCACCGGCTCCTCGGCAAGCTCGGCGGCGCTCGGCCGCGCCCCTGGGTCGGCCGCCATCGCCCGCTCGATCATCGGCTCCCAGGAGTCGGACACCCCGGGGCGCACGGCCTGGATCGATCGGCGCGCCTCGGGCGGCTCGCCGGTCAACGCCGTGTAGGCCACCGCCCCCAGGCCCCAGACGTCGGCCGCGCGCGAGCCGCGGGCGCCGGTGACGATCTCCGGCGCCGCGTATTCGGTCTCCATCGGCTCCACCACCACGGCGCCGAGGTCGGCCAGCGCCTGCTGCAGCGGCGGCGCCAGCGAAACCTCGTCGTCCTCGCCGATGAAGAGCGTCTCGGGCGAGACCTCGGCGTGGACGACGCCGCCGTCGTGGAGAGCGGCCACCGCCGCTGCCGTCTGCTCGACGATCGCCGCGACCCGCTCCTCGGACAGCGCCCCCTCGCGATTGACGATCTCGGCGAGGGTGCGATCCGGCGCCAGATCCATGGTTACGAAGACCGAGTCACCATGGTCACCGACTTCATAGATGCGGCGCAACCCTCGGTGTTCGATCGTCGCGAGACGTTCCAGCGCATCGCGCACCCGGGCGCGGAGCTCGGCGTCTTCGCCCAGTTCGAGCAGCCCCAACTCCACCTCGCCGTCCGGCCCGGTGGCGCGGAAGTCGGTCCCGTATCGGCCCTGCCCGATCCGCTCGATCACCCTGAGATCGCCTATCGCCAAGTCCCGGCGGAGCCTCGTCATCGGCCGAACCTATACGGCGTTCGGCCGCGAGAGAAGGGGTCGTCCAAGAAACTCAGTGTTTTCCGAGCGGAGCCATCAGCGGGGCGAGGAGGCATCCGTTTCGACCCGAGCTCCGTTGCTGAGGCAGGCAGACCGAGAGGTCGACGACGGGCTTCAGGAGGGGTGACGCGGCAGTGGGTGCGAGCACAATCAAGGTGACGGACGAGGAGCTGATGGTCCGCGCCCAGGGCGATGACGCCCTCGCGTTCGCCGAGCTCTACGGACGCCACGTCGAGGATGCGCTGCGTATCGCCGAGGACATCTGCCGGGACCACGACCGGGCCGAAGAAACGGTCCAGGACGGGTTCTTCTCGATCTGGCGGAGCCGCGCGGAGTACCGGCCGGGGCTCGGCAGCTTCGGCATCTGGTCGATGCGGATCGTCCACAACCGGGCGGTCGACTCGTTCCGGGTGATGAGAGGCAGACCGCGTCTCCAGGCGGAGACCCAGGACGGGGACCCCCTCGAGGAAACCGGCGAGGACCCGACGCTCGCCGCGGCGATCGCGGCCTCCGAACGGGCACAGATGCTCGACGCCCTTCGCCACCTCCCAGACCGCCAGGCGGAGGTCATCGTCCTCTCCTTCTACGGCGATCTGACCCTCTCCGAGATCGCCCACAGACTCGAAATCCCGACCGGCACGGTGAAGGGACGGATGAGGCTGGGCCTGGAGAAGCTGCGGGGCGAGTGGGCCCTGATCGAGCGCCGAAGTGTCGGTCGAGTGATCCATTAGCGCCTTGGGGACGCATCAGATTGATCAACGTCACTTCCCCAAAGGAGCCATATGGACCCCGAAGCAACGCTTGACCAGATCGATGTCAACGGTGACATCGCCGAAACCCACCACAACGCGATCGAGTCGCTTGAGTCGGGCGACACCCGTCTCAGCTTCCTGAAGAAGGCCGGTCTGGCCGGCGGCGCGGTGATGGGCAGCGGTGCCCTGATGGCCGCTCTCACCCCGGCAGGCGCGATGGCCGCGTCCGGCAAGGGCCGTCCGCCCGCGAGCTTCGGAAAGGGCGACATCGGCATCCTCAACTACGCCCTGACGCTCGAGTACCTCGAGGCCGCGTTCTACAACGAATGCACCAAGAACAAGGTCGCCAAGGGAGCCGAGCAGTCGGCCTTCCTGAAGCGGACCACCGCCGACGAGAACGCTCACGTCGCGTTCCTGAAGAAGGCGCTCGGCTCGAAGGCCGTCGCCGCCCCGAAGGTCGCTTTCGGCGACGCGACCAGCAAGGCCAAGTGGCTCCCCACCGCGATGGTGCTGGAGAACACGGGCGTGAAGGCCTACGGCGGCCAGGCGCTGAACATCAGCTCCCCCGCCTACATCTCGGCCGCCCTGTCGATCTGGGCCGTCGAGGCGCGTCACGCGTCGGTCGCCGGCCTGCTCGTCAAGGCCGCGCCGGACGGCATCTCCCCTGAAAAGGGTGCCTTCCAGACGACCGCCACCGCGGCGGAAGTCCTCAAGGCAGTCGAAGGGACCGGCTTCCTCGTCTAGGGACCGCTCTCTCGACCGCCGCGGAGCCGGGCATCGCGCCCGGCTCCGCCGGCGGTCAACCGCACCGCATCTCCACCCCACCCGCACCAACCAATCGGAGGCACCATGCCCAACGTAGGACCAATGGAGATCATCGTCGTACTGATCATCGCCCTGATCGTCTTCGGGCCGAAAAAGCTCCCCGAGCTCGGCAAGTCGCTCGGCAAAGGCATCAACGAGTTCAAAGGCTCGATCACCGCTTCGCATGACGCGCCGGCCGAGCCCGCCGCCGTCGCCGCCCCGGCCCCGGTAGCCGCTGCCGCGCCGACCCCGGTCGCCGCCAAGCCGGTCACCGCGCACCGCATCGAAGAGCCGACGCGGGTCTGAGGGAATGATGCGGCGCGTAAAACCAATCCATCACGAAGCTCAGGTGAGCCTCGTCGATCACCTCGACGAGCTGCGTGCCCGCATCGTCGTCTCCCTCTCGGTCTTCGGCGTCGCCCTGGCGCTCTGCTTCTGGCAGAACCACCTGCTGCTCGAACTGGCCAACGGGCCCCTGCCCGCCGGCCACACCAAACTGCTCACCCTCGGGATCACCGAGCCGTTCACCACGAGCCTCACCGTCGCGGCGTACGGGGCGATCATCCTCTCGATGCCGATCCTGCTCTATGAGGCCTACGCCTACCTGCTGCCGGCCTTCAGCAAGCAACAGCAGCGGCAGATCCTCCCGCTTCTGCTGATGATCCCGGGGCTGTTCATCGCCGGCATCGCCTTCGGCTTCTTCGTCGTGCTCCCCGCGGCGACCAAGTTCCTCCTCAACTTCAACGACCACCAGTTCAACATCCAGGTCCAGGCGAACCAGTACTACGGCTTCTTCGCCCAGACGCTGCTCGCCTGCGGGATCGTCTTCCAGATCCCGGTCGGCATCCTCGCCGTCACCCGCCTCGGCATCGTCCGGGTCGACCAGCTGACCAGCAACCGTCGCTACGCCTACCTCGGCTGCGCCATCGTCGCTGCCGCCCTCCCCGGCATCGATCCGGTGTCGATGCTCCTCGAGACCGCCCCCCTCATCGCCCTCTACGAGCTCAGCATCGTCCTCGCCCGCATCTGGGGCACGCCCCGCGAAAAGACCAGCGAGCCGATCGTGCCCCCGGCCTGATCGTCGAATGCCTGGCGCCGACCCGGCGCCAGGCACCGCGTAGCAGTGGCCGGGGCTCCCGGCTAGCCGGGGCGGTCGACCTGAGGCCCGCAGGCCGGGCCAGAGGTCGACCGCGCCCGTAAGGGGATCAGCCCCCCTTGACGATGCCCGCGCGGGGCACGACCTGACTGACGGTCACCTTGGTCACAGCGATCACCTCCCCTCCCTGCTCGTGCAACTTTTTGTCTGCACAGAGGGATCAGTGACATAGGCCTGTGACCGGTGCAGGGACGATGACGCAACGTCCGTCCGAAAGTTGATTTGCTTCTAGTGAATTAACTCCAGTCGAGCAAACAGGGAGGGTTGAGAGGTGCCGGTTACCCAGGGGAAACGACGCAAATCGAGGACAGGGGCCAAGGAATCGAAGCCGACCAGGCACAACCGGCCGACGTCACCACTGGTCGGACTGGCGATGGCGGTCTCCCATCCGCTGCGCCTCAGGATCATCACGGCGATGAACTCGCCCAAACGCAACGCGTCGCCGAAGGAACTGGCGGACGAGTTCGATCTCGACGTCAAACGCGTCGCCTACCACGTGCGTGAGCTGACCGCGCTGGGCTACCTGGAGCTGGTCGAAACCGAACCGCGGCGAGGGTCGCTCGGCCACATCTACCGGCCGGTCCGCGGGCTCGAGGCCTGGGCGCAGGAGTGGACCGAACTCTCCCCCGCCTTCAGGCAGACCGTCGCCGCCAGCGCCCTCGGGCTGGGAGTCGAAGCGATCGGCGCCTCGATCGACTCGGGCAGGTTCGGCGCCCGCGAGGACTCGGTGTTCGCGCAGGACACCTTCAGGACCGATGAGCGCGGCGCCGGCGAAGCGGCGGAGGTTCTCGCCAAGGCCGTCGCGGATCTGATGGCGATCTCCGACGACGCCAAAGCGCGCCTCGCGGAGGCCGGCGAGGAGGGCTTCCTGCTCAGCTACCTGACCGCGAGCTTCGAAGGAGCCCTGCGCCCGGTCTAGCCCCACCTGGACAGACGGTCCAGTTCTTCCTGAGTTCGAGTCAAGAACGACGTCGTACTTGCCGAAAAGGGGGCAGATGACGTCCCCGACGATCGCCACCCACGAGCAGCTCGGTCTGGTCGCGCTCTCGATCGCCGTGGCGATCGTCGCGGGCTACCTCGCGCTCGATCTGGCGCAGCGCAGCGCGGGCGCCAGCGGGGTGATGCGGCGCGCCTGGATCGTCGCGGGCGGGGTGACGATCGGCCTCGGCATCTGGTCGATGCACTTCATCGGGATGCTGGCGCTGAAGATGGCGATGCCGGTCTCCTACGACCTGCCACTGGTCGCTCTCTCGATGATCGCCGCGATCGGCGGCTCGGTGATCGCCCTCGCCGTCGTCGTCCGCCGCGACGCGGGCCGGCGCGGCCTCTTCTTCGCCGCCGGCTTCCTCGGCCTCGCCGTCGCCGCGATGCACTACCTCGGCATGGCCTCGATGGAGATGGAAGCCGACATCCACTGGAACGCGCCGCTCGTCGCGCTCTCCCTGCTGATCGCCTTCGGCGCCTCCCTCGCCGCTCTCTTCCTCGTCCAGCAGCTCGGCCACAGCCGCTTCCGCATGGGCTTCGCCCGCCGCGCCGGCGCCGCCCTGCTGCTCGGCCTCGGCATCTCCGGCCTCCACTACACGGCGATGGCCGGCACCACCTTCCGCGCCGAAATGAACGCGATGACCGGCATGGCCGCCCACCAGAGCGGCCTCGGCGCCGACGGCCTGGTGGTGCTGCTGGCACTCGGCGCCGCGCTGATGCTGGCGGTGGTGATCGGTGGCGCCGCGGCGGACCAGCGGCGCGCCGCGGTCGCCGTCGACCTCGCCCTGGTCGCCCAGCTCGCCCGCGGCCTCGGCGCCGGGGACGACGCCCGCGCCCGCGCCTGCGCCGCGGTGCTCGAGCTGACCGGCGCCGACTTCGTCTGCCTGGTCGAGGCGGGCGAGGACCGCGAGCCCGAGATGGCCGCCTGCGCCGGGCTCGACCAGCCGCCCACCGCCGACGCCTTCGCCGGCGAGCGCGAGGCGCTGCGGGCGCTGAGCCTACACGGCGAACCGACCTTCGAGGCCGACCTGCCGGAGGACTCGGCGCCGGCCCGGCTCGGCGCCGCCTCCGCCCTCTACGAGCCGCTGCTGATCGACCGCCAGACAGTCGGTTACTTCGCGATCGGCTACCGCGCCCGCCGCCGCCGGGTCAGCGAGCGCACGCTCTCGCTGCTCGGCATGCTCGCCTCCGAGGCGGCGCTGACGATCGACCGCGAGGACCTCCTCGCCCAGCTCGACTTCATGGCCCGCCGGGACGAGCTCACCGGCCTGGTCAATCGCCGCGTCCTGCGCGAGACACTGGACGAAGAGCTCGCTCGGGCGGCCGAGCGCGAGAGCGCGCTCTCGCTGGCGATCCTCGACCTCGACTCGTTCAAGAAGGTCAACGACGCGCGCGGCCACCAGGCAGGCGACCGGCTGCTGCGCGCCGCCGCCGCGGCCTGGGCCGAGGCGCTCGACGTCCAGGGGACGGTCGGCCGCTACGGCGGCGACGAGTTCATGGTCATCCTCCCCGGCCTCGACCCGACCGCGGGCGCCGCGGCGACCGAGCGCCTGCGCCGCGTCGTCCCCGACGGCGCCACCTGCTCGGCCGGCATCGCCACCTGGGACGGCACCCAGACCGCGGCTCAGCTGATCGCCGCCGCCGACGCCTTCCTCTACGCCGCCAAGGCCGCGGGCCGCGATCGCACCGCGACCACCCTTGCCGACGTTCCCGCCTCGCGGCTTCAATACAGTTGAACAAGCCGCGCAGGGCGGCTTGACGGCGAAGCAGACGACGAGAAGTAGAGGAGCGAGATGAGCGCAACCGCAGGCCCCGCGACCGTGGAGTCGATCGACCCGGCGAACGGCGAGTTGGTCGAGACCTACGAGGTCTTCAGCGAGGGGCAGATCGACGCCGCGCTCGACCTCTCCCACGGCGCCTTCCGCGCCTACAGCCGCTCCCCTTGGAGCGAGCGCTCCGCGCTGATGAGCGGCGTCGCCCGCGAGATGCGCGCGATGGGCGACGAGTTCGCCAAGACGGTCAGCCGCGAGATGGGCAAGCCGCTGAAGGAAGCCGAAGCCGAAGTCGAGAAGTGCGCCTGGGCCGCCGACCACTACGCCGAGCACGGCGAGCGCTACCTGGCGCCGGAACCGGTCGACGCCGGCGAGGGCCGCCGGGTCACCGTCTACAAGCGGCCGCTTGGGCCGGTCCTCGCGATCATGCCGTGGAACTACCCGCTCTGGCAGGCGATGCGGGCGGCCACGCCGATCGTCTCGGCGGGCAACACCTTCGTGCTCAAGCACGCCTCCAACGTGACCGGCTGCGCCCTGTTGCTGGAGAAAGCCTTCGAGCGCGCCGGGGCCGCGCCGGGCGTCTTCAAGACGATCGTCGTCTCCGGCCGCAAAGCGAGCGAGCTGATCGGCGACCGGCGGATCTCCGCCGTCACCCTGACCGGCTCCGACGCCGCCGGCGTCGCGGTCGGCGAAGCGGCCGGGCGGGCGATCAAGCCGGTCGTGCTCGAGCTCGGCGGCTCCGACCCCTTCATCGTGCTCCACGACGCCAACCTCGACAAAGCGGTCGAGGTCGCGGTCACCGCGCGCTTCCAGAACACCGGCCAGAGCTGCATCGCGGCGAAGCGGTTCATCGTCGTCGAGGCGGTCGCCGACGAGTTCGAGCAGCGCTTCGCCGACGCCGCCAAGGCCCTGCGCCGTGGCGCCCCGTTCGACCCCGAGACCCAGCTCGGCCCGATGGCCCGCGAGGACCTGCGCGACGAGCTCGCCGGGATCGTCCGCGCCTCCGAGTCGGCGGGCGCCCGCATCCTCACCGGCGGCGAGGCCCCCGACGAGCCGGGCGCCTGGTACGAGCCGACGGTGGTCAGCGCGACGGCCGACTCGAACGCCTCGGTGCTGCGCGAAGAGACCTTCGGCCCGGTCGCCGCTGTGGTCCGCGTCCCCGACGAGGATGCGGCGATCGAGCTCGCCAACGACTCCGAGTTCGGCCTCGGCTCCAGCGTCTGGACCGAAGACCTCGAGCGCGCCGAGAAGCTCAGCGCCGGCATCGAGGCCGGCATGGTCTTCGTCAACGCGATGACCGCCTCCGATCCCCGAATCCCGTTCGGCGGCGTCAAGCGCAGCGGCATCGGACGGGAGCTCGGCGGCGAATTCGGCATCCGCGCCTTCGTCAACATGCAGGCGGTCGCGCTCACCGAGCTTTAGGCGGTCGACCTTCCGGGAGCGGCCCGCGTCGTTAGGCTCGGCGGGTGCGGGTCGCCACCTGGAACGTCAACTCGGTCAAGCAGCGCGAGGCGCGGCTGCTGCCGTGGCTCGACGAACGGGAGCCCGACGTCGTCTGTCTGCAGGAGACGAAGCTCGCCGACGGTGCCTTCGAGGAGCTGCTCGGGGTCGAGCTGAAGGAGCGCGGCTACGAGTTCGCGGCGCACGGCGAAGGCGCCTGGAACGGCGTCGCGATCCTCTCCCGGGTCGGCCTCGACGACGTCGTCCCCGGTCTGCCCGGCGGGCCGGGGTTTCCCGAGCAGGAGGCCCGCGCGGTCTCGGCGACCTGCGAAGGAGTCCGCGTCTGGTCGGTCTACGTCCCCAATGGCCGCGAGCCCGAATCCGACCACTACAAGTACAAGCTCAAATGGCTGGCGACCCTGCGCGACCAGGTCGAGGCCGGCCCCGACGACGTCATGGTCTGCGGCGACATGAACATCGCCCCGACCGACGCCGACGTCTTCGACCCGGCCGCCTACGTCGGCCACACCCACGTCACCCCGCCCGAGCGCAAAGCCCTCTCCGAACTCGAGGCGACCGGCCTCCGAGACGTCGTCCGCGACCGCTGGCCCACCGACCGCGTCTTCTCCTACTGGGACTACCGCGCCGGCATGTTCCACAAAGACCTCGGCATGCGGATCGACCTGATCCTCGCCTCCACCCCGGTGGCCAACCGCACCAAGGCCGCCTGGATCGACCGCAAGGCCCGCAAAGGCAAAGGCCCCAGCGACCACGCCCCCGTCCTGGTCGACCTAGACGAGGCCCCCGACGGCGACATCGGCCCCGTAGTCCCCCCGCCGTCGAGGCCGGCCGCGGCAGGCGCCACCGCCAAACTCCCCCAGTCCCGCGACTAGCCCCGCCGCTACAGGCAGAGACGCGTCGATGACTGAATACTTACTGTCCCAGGGGAACCAAAAGTGTTCAGCGAAGCCACGGCTGGACCCTTTTCGTCCCATGACAACGAAAAGTGTCCAGCGACGGGACGGGATGAACTCCCGGCGATCCGGCTAGACCGGATTGGTCTTCAAGGCGCGGCGAGCGATCTTGATCATGCGCTTCGACGCGTTCGATTCTTCGAGCTGCCTGACCCACTCCTCGGAGACGATCCGAGGACCCGTGCCGTCCGCCGACCGACGGCGAGCTTCTGCTTTCTGCTCGGGGGTGATCGCGTTGGTGGACCAGCAGGGAGGCAACAGGGACCGACGCGGCCGGCTAGACGGGGTTCGTCTTCAAGGCGCGCCGGGCGGCCTTGATGATGCTCTTCGAGGCGTGCGATTCTTCGAGATGCTTGACGTACCACTCGGGCACGATTCGAGGTCCGGTGCCTTCGGCGGACCTGCGGCGCGCTTCTGCTTTTTGCTCTGCAGTCATCGCTCTTCCTCGGTTGAAGTCCTAGGCGTTACTTTCGCATACCCCGACGACGTAAGCGAAGGCCGGATCCTCGACCGCCGTCTGAAGTTCCTGGAAATGGCCTGATTCCAGGAGATCGATCGCCACCACGCCGCAAACCGACGACCCGACTCCCGCTCGGCGGTAGAGCGGGATCCCTGAGATGGCGCGGTAATGCGGGGTCCGGCCGAACTCCTCCCAGCTCAAGCCCATGGTGTCCTCTCCACCGAGCCCCTCGTAGGCCTCGCGGGAGACAGCCTTCTCCCGGATCACGTCGATGTCGCGGGTGATCGGCCTCCCCTCCTCCCAGGTCGCGCCGACCACGCCCTTGCCCTTGATCCATACGATCCCGGAGCGCTCGCGCTCGCCCGCGAGGAGGAAGTTCCCCGACCGCCTCAGGTAGCGCGCGAAGGGCGGGCCGGCAACCGTCCAGATATGGACGCCGACGTTACGGAGCTGGACCTGGGGGCAGTGTTCATCGACGTAGGCAGCAACGAGCTGACACGCTTTTTCGCGGCCCTCGCTCCGTTGCGCCCGTCTTCCCGCGATCAGGATCGCCAGTTGGGTCAGCCCTAGGAGCACGAAGACGAGTAGCTGGGTGAGTAGCAGCAGGTGGCCCTTCGACCAGGCGTTGCCTGAGGGCCATTCGTCGGAGTGGGCCAGGGCGAGGGCGCCGGAGAGGAGGAGGAAGACGAAGGCGGCGATGTCAGCGAAGGGCATCGCCGCGGCGAAAGGTTGGGTCAGACCTCGCCACGCGCGTGCCGTTCCGTCCCATGCCGATTTCCCTGCGCTCCTCGCCTCCACCGACCAACCAGCTTTGCGCTCGAACCGGCGGATTCGGGGCGCCGGGGGCGGCACACTTTTGTCAGCTCGTCAGGACGCCTTGGAGGACGAAATCGAGGGCTCGGGAGGAGGCCTCGCCGCGGTTGACCGGGTCGGTGACCTGGTTGAGGGCGCCCTCGACCATCGAGAGGAGCAGGGGGACTTCCTCGAGGGCGAGGTCGGCGCGGACGAGGCCGTCGCGCTGGGCCGTCGCGAGGGGTTCGGCGAAGAGGTCGAGGACGCGGTCGTTGATGTCTTCGGGCTCGCCGGGGGCGAAGTCACGGCGCATCACCGAGATCACGCCGAGGCTGCGGGCCTGCTCGCGCGCCATCGCCCGCATCAGGTCGACCATCGTCGCCGGCTCCTCCTGGGCGGCGGCGAATTCCTCGACCCGGCCGACCAGCTCGTCGAGCAGCGCGACGACGATGTCCTGGCGCTCGG
>Ga0208602_1000009_pt1 | contig 13037 bp, 12 predicted proteins | sample MicForSoSWNC24_O_FD_188000 | JGI IMG/M metagenome (GOLD analysis project Ga0208602, IMG submission 188000) | Forest soil microbial communities from Harvard Forest Long Term Ecological Research site in Petersham, Massachusetts, USA - MetaG HF007... | ecosystem: Environmental > Terrestrial > Soil...
CGAAATCGAAGTCGCGCGCCTCGAGCATCGCCCGCGTGCGGTCCTCGGCGCCGGGGACGAAGTCGCACTCGACCCCGAGCCGCAGCGAGGTGGACCGGACGAACTCGCAGTAGGCGTCGAGGTCGTCGTTGGCGTTCTCGACCCAGAGCGGATGGCTCCAGAGGTCGAGCGACTGGCGGAAGCGGTAGACGTGCTCGGAGACGCCCAGCTCCTCGATCCCGGCGGCGTCGGCGGCGGCCCGGTAGCGCTCGGCGTTGGCGGCGGTGAAGTAGCGCTCGAAGGTGGTTTCGTCCTCGTCGGGGCGAAGGTGGAGGTGGTAATCGGTGAGCATGGCTGAAGCCTAGATGTCGCGCTCGGCAAGCAGCAGCTCGGCGACCCGGAGGTCGACCGGGGTCGTGACCTTGAGGTTGGGAGCGCCTGGATCGTGGAGCAGGACCTTGCCCCCGGCGGCCTCGATCAGCATCGCCTCGTCGGTCGCGGCGTCGGCCGCAGCGAGGGCAGCGCGGAGCGCGGCGGTGCGGAAGACCTGTGGCGTCTGCGCGCCCCAGAGCTCGGACCGATCGAGCGTGTCGCTGATGACGTGCGTCGAGTTTCCGTTGCCCTCCAACGGAAACTCCACACGGACCTTCTTGACCGTGTCGTGGACCGGCGCCGCGGCGATGATGCCGTCGGCTTCGGGGTCAGCGGCGAGCTCCCTGACCAGCGCTTCGAGCAGCTCCGCGGTCAGCAGCGGGCGCGCGGCGTCGTGGATCGCGACGTACTCGGTCCCCACCTCGGCGAGCGCGTTCGACACGCTCTCGGCGCGGGTCGATCCGCCGTCGACCAGGACGAGACCGTCGACGCCGTCCAGGCCGTGCTCGTGGCCGGCCGGGACGGCGACGACGATCGCCCGCACCATGCCGCAGGCGCGGCAGGCGTCGAGCGACCAGGAGACCATCGGCCGCCCTCCAAGCTGCACGAAGGCCTTCGGCCCGCCGGCTCCGAGGCGCTCCCCGGAGCCGGCTGCCGCGATGACCGCGGTCACCTCAGGCGTGATTGCCTCAGGCGGCGGCGACAGTGGCGGCGTAGCGTTCCTCCAACAGCGTGTCGAGGTATTCCTCGGCACCTTCCTCGTCTTTGTCGAGGGCGTACATGAACTCCGACGCGAGGATCTTCTTCGCCCGCGTGTACATCTGCTTCTCGCCGGTGGAGAGGCCCTTTTCCATCTCACGGATGGCAAGGTTGCGGACCACCTCGGCCAGCTCGAACACGTCGCCGGTCTTGATCTTCTCGCGGTTGTACTTGAAACGCCGGTTCCAGTTTTTCGGCATCTCGGAGACGTCGTCGGTGAGGACGGTGGTGACTTTTTTGATTTCTTCCTCGTCGATCACGCGCCGCAGACCGGCCTTGCCCGCGTTCTCCGTGGGGACCATGACGGTGAGCTCGTTGTGGAGGATTTTGATCGTGAGGTACTCACGCTCGCTGCCCATCAGCTCCCGCGTTTCTTTGGTCATGACCAAGCCGGCCCCGTGATGCGGGTAGACGACCTTGTCGCCTATCTCGAAGTCGCACACATACACGATGTCCTCTTCGAAGACCTCTTCAACGGTGGCCTCATCTAGCTCGGAAATCGGTGGCTCCTTTCGTCTGCAACGGCGCTTATCGCCGTCAACTCTGTAAGTACCTGTCCACCAGATCGACCTCCTGGAGCCTGCGCAGTCCCTCGCGGATGTCTTTGGCCCGACTGGGCCCGACACCGTCGACGGCGGCGAGATCGGCATCGGAGACCGCAAGGACCTCCTCCAACCCGCCAAGCTCGTGGGTGATCTTCTGGACGACAAGCTTTGGGATCCGCGGCACCCGGCCAAGTACCCGGTAGCCGCGCGGCGAGACCGGATAGTCGAGGGTGTTGATCTTGCGGTCGTAGCCGAGCAGCTCGGCCAGGCGCCCGAAATCGAGGACCTCCTCGTGGGGCAGCCGGGAGAGCGCCTGCTGCGTCGAGGCGAGGCCCTCCTCGGAGTCCTCGACCGCGTAGTCGCGGACGAGGGCGATCTTGTCGGCGGCGACGCCGACCATCGTCTCCTCGAGCTGCATCTCGATCAGCCGGCCCTCGGTGCCGAGCTCGACGATGTAGCGCTCGACCTCGACCGCCATCCGCGTCACCAGCTCGGCCCGCTGCAGCACCGAGAGCGCGTCGTGGAGCACGGTCCGGCCCTCGAACTCGAGCACGGTCAGCCGAGCCGACACCTCGTCGAGGCGCAGCCGGTACTTGTCGAGGGTGGCGAGGCCCTGGTTGGCCTTGGCGAGCACCGCGGGGATGTCCTGAAGGATGTACTTGGCGCCCTCGACGTAGAGCGAGACGACCTCGCGCCGCTGCGAGATCGCGATCACCAGCGCGTCGGTCTGTTTGGACACGCGCTCGGCGGTGCGGTGGCGGGTGCCGGTCTCCGAGGAGAGGATCGTCGGATCCGGCATCAGCTGCACGTTGACCCAGGCGATCTTGGTGGCCTCGGCGTTGAGGACGATCGCGCCGTCCATCTTCGCCACCTGGTAGAGCATCGCCGGCGTGTAGTCGATGTCGAGGCTGATTCCGCCCGAGAGCATGTGCGAGATCTCGTCGAGCTCACCGACCACGATCAGCCCGCCGGTATGGGCGTGAACGATGTTGTCGATCCCCTCGCGCAGGGCACCGCCCGGCGCGACCACATCCAACGCTCGTAGGAGCCGGGGATCCTGACGTTCGGAAAGCTCGTTCAGTGCATCCCCTGACAATGAGGCCATCCACCTAATTATGGCAAAAACCGCTCTGGAATGCGGTTAGGCGCACATGAAGGCTGTGATCAAGCGGTCGCGTAGGCCAGATCCCGCTCGGGATCTATGCCCCAGCGCCCGCCGACCTCGGCCAGTTCCTGGCTGAGCGGCCAACGGTCCGGCTGCTCCTCGCCCTCGAAGTCGACCGCCGCGCCCTTCAAAGCCATGCTGCCCGTGTTGTCGCCGATCGCCCGGATCGCGGCCACATCCTCGGCGGAGAGCCGAATCTCGACGGGAATCGCGGCCAGCTCGGCGCGCTCGGACTCGATCGTCCGCGCCTCCGGCCCGACCTCCTGGATCAAGGTCGGGGCGACGCACTCGACCGCCGGGTGGGCGAGGTTCCACTGGCAGGCGAGCCCCATCGGGGTCAGCTCGGCGCGCTCGGCGAACGGGCGCAGCTCGGCCAGCCTCTCCAGCCCGCGCTCGATCCAGCCCGCCGGCCGGAAGCCGCGGTGGTCGCCTTTGGCCAGCTCCATCCCGGGACGGAGGTCGTCCCAGAAGAGGCCGCCGTAATCGACCACGCGAGTGATCACCTTGACCTCGTGGCGCGCCGCCGCGTCGAGCACCAGCTCGCCCGGCCAGGGCTCCAGCGGGTTGAGAATGATCATCGCCCAATCGATCTGCGCGCCGAATTTCTCCAGGCAGGCGATCAGGTCGAGCGTGAAGCCGTTGGCGGGACCCGGCGCGACGCCGATCTTGGCGGTCAGGCCCGCGTCGCGGAGCGCCGCCATCCCGTCCCAGACCACCTTGGAGCTGTAGCCGATGCGGTCGGGGTTGTGGAGCAGAAGAAGGTCGAACTGGGAGGCGCCGACCCGCTCGAGCTGGGCCTCGGTCGCCATCCGCAGGTAGGAGGCGTAGTCGTCGGGCCCGCGGAGGGCCGGGTCGGTGAAGCGCGGGAAGCCCTTCGGCCCGTTGCGCTCGCCCTCGTAGAAGTCGTGGCCGATCGCGCCGACCAGCGAGTAGTCCTCACGGGCGACGCCCTCGAGCGCCCGGCCTAGAACCCGGTCGGCCTCGCCGGTGCCGTAGGCGTCGGCGGTGAGGACCGTGTCGATCCCCTCCCCCGGGCGCAGCAAACCGGCGAGGCGATCCTCGTCGATCGCCTCGCCGAAGTGAAGGAACCGGCCGCCGCTCCAGGTGCCGATCGCGCTGCGGCCGGGTTCCCTCATCTCAGTTGCCTTGCTCAGTGGTCGGTGTCGTCGGCGTCCGTGTCGGCCTCGTGGCCGTGGACCCCGTCGCCGGTCTCTTTGGCCCCGACGCCCACCTTCGGGCGCTCCTCCTCGCCGAGCGGATTCTTGTTGCTCGGCGGGATGATCTCGAGCCGCAGCGGCAGGTCTTCCTCGTCGCCGGAGGCGTCGCGGGTGACCATCACGGTCGAGCCGGGAGTCATCGGGCCGGCCCGCAGGACTTCGTCGGCCAGCGGGTCCTCGATGTAGCGCTGGATCGCTCGACGCAACGGACGCGCACCCATCGATGGATCCCAGCCTTTCTCGACCAGTAGATCCTTGGCCTCGTCGGTGAGCTCCAGTTGGAGTTCGTGCTCCGCCACCTGGACTCGGACGCGGGCGATCATCAGGTCGATGATCTCCTTGACCTCCTCCTTGGCGAGCTTGTGGAACACGATGACCTCGTCGATCCGGTTGAGGAACTCGGGACGGAAGACCCGTTTGAGGTCGCCCATGATCCGGTTCTTCATGTCGTCGTAGGACATCCCGGTCTCGTCGGAGACGGTGAAGCCGATCGACGTGTTCTTCGAGATCTCGGCGGCGCCGATGTTCGAGGTCATGATCACGATCGCGTTGCGGAAGTCGACCGTGCGGCCCTGGCTGTCGGTCAAGCGCCCGTCCTCGAGAATCTGCAACAGGATGTTGAAGACATCGGGGTGGGCCTTCTCGATCTCGTCCAGGAGCAGCACCGAGTACGGCTTGCGGCGCACGGCCTCGGTCAGCTGACCGCCCTCGTCGTAGCCGATGTAGCCCGGAGGCGAACCGACCAGACGGGAGACCGCGTGCTTCTCCATGTACTCGGACATGTCGATCCGGATCATCGCCTCCTCGTCGCCGAACAAGAAATCGGCGAGCGTGCGGGCGAGCTCGGTCTTACCGACCCCGGAGGGGCCGAGGAAGATGAACGAGCCGGCGGGCCGCTTCGGATCCTTGATCCCGGCACGGGAGCGACGGATCGCTTTCGAGACGGCGGTGATCGCGACCTCCTGGCCGATCACGCGCTTGTGGAGTTCCTCCTCCATGCGGATCAGCTTTTTGGTCTCGGCCTCGGTGAGTTTGAACACCGGGATACCGGTCCACATCGAGACGATGTCGGCGATCTCCTCCTCGCCGACGACCGGCCGTTCGCCGTTCTCACCCTCGGCCCACTCGTCTTCGAGCTGGCGCTTGCGGGTGGTCAGCTGACGCTCCTGATCGCGCAGGTTGGCTGCTTTTTCGAACTCCTGCGCCTCGATCGCGGCCTCCTTTTCGCGCCGCGTCGTCTCGATTTCCTCCTCCAGGTCACGGTAGACCGGAGGCGTGGACATCGACTTGATGCGCAGTCGCGAGCCCGCCTCGTCGATCAGGTCGATCGCCTTGTCGGGCAGGAAACGGTCGGAGATGTAGCGGTCGGCGAGTTCGGCGGCGGCCTTCAGCGCGTCGTCGGAGATCGTCACTTTGTGGTGCTGTTCGTAACGCTCGCGCAGGCCCTCGAGGATCCGGACGGTGTCCTCCGGCGAGGGCTGGTCGACGCGGATCTGGGCGAAACGACGCTCCAGCGCCGAGTCGCGCTCGAGGTACTTGCGGTACTCGTCGAGCGTGGTCGCCCCGATCGTCTGCAGCTCACCACGGGCCAGGGCCGGCTTCAGGATCGAGGCGGCGTCGATGGCCCCCTCGGCGGCGCCGGCGCCGACCAGGTTGTGAAGCTCGTCGATGAACAGGATGATGTCGCCCCGCTGGGTGATCTCTTTCATCACCTTCTTGAGGCGCTCCTCGAACTCACCGCGGTACTTCGAGCCGGCCACCAGGGCGGCCAGGTCGAGCGTGTAGATCTGTTTGTTCTTCAGCAGCTCGGGCACCTCGCCCGAGTTGATCTTCGCGGCGAGCCCCTCGACGACGGCGGTCTTGCCGACGCCCGGCTCGCCCAGCAGCACCGGGTTGTTCTTGGTGCGGCGGCTGAGGATCTGCATGATCCGCTCGATCTCGGTTTCGCGACCGATTACCGGGTCGAGCTTCCCCTCCTCGGCGAGCCGAGTCAGGTTGCGCCCGAACTGATCGAGCAGTTTTGAAGATTTTTTGCCCTCGGCGGAACCGCCCGAGCCGGAGCCGCCCTGACGGCGACCGCCGGGTCCGGAAAGCATCCGGATGACCTCGTTGCGGATCTTGTCGCTATCGGCGTCGAAGTCGAGCAGGATGCGCGCGGCGACGCCCTCGTTCTCGCGAACGAGGCCGAGCAGGATGTGCTCGGTGCCGATGTAGTTGTGGCCCAGGCTCAGCGCCTCGCGGAGCGCCAGCTCAAGAACCTTCTTGGCACGGGGCGTGAACGGGATCTGGCCGGAGGTGACCTCCTCGCCGGATCCGACGATGCGCACGACCTGCGAGCGCACCCGTTCAACAGTTATGTCGAGGGACTCGAGGACGCGAGCGGCGAGTCCCTCCTCCTCACGAAGGAGACCGAGAAGGATGTGCTCGGTACCGATGTAGTTGTGCTTGAGCGTCCGCGCCTCCTCCTGCGCTAGGACGACTACCTGACGAGCCCGCTCAGTGAATCGCTCGAACAAAATCCAAAACCTCTTCTTGGTCGCACCCGGGAAAATTCCCGAATTGAAGACGGCGACGCCTTGTCCTTCTTCGGATGACGCCGTTTCGTCCTCCCACTCTACCGGGCCGGGTGGTCCGGCTTCGTGCGCATCATGTGCGCTACTTGCGGGTTTCTCAGGACTTTTAGCGCGGACTCGTCACATTTCTGTCCGCTATCCGCCTATTTACGTCCGCATTGCCGGGAAAAGCAGGACTTCTCGCAGCGTCTGGGCGCCGGTGAACATCATGACCAAACGGTCAATTCCGAGCCCGACGCCGCCGGTCGGAGGCATTCCCTGTTCGAGCGCCTCGACGAAAGCCTCGTCATAAGGCTGCGCCTCGTCGTCGCCGCGGGCGATCTCGGCGGCCTGCTGCTCGAAGCGCCGGCGCTGCTCGTCGGGGTCGTTCAACTCGGAGAACGAGTTGGCGATCTCGACCCCGCCGACGAAGGCCTCCCAGCGCTCGACCAGGCCGGCCTCGGTGCGGTGGGCCTTGGCGAAAGGCGATAGCTCGACCGGGTAGTCGAGGATGAAGGTCGGCTGGATCAGACCCGGCTCGACGTCGCGCGAGAGCAGCCCGTCGACGAGCTTGCCCCAGCCCTCGTTCGGGTCGGGCTCGGTCCCCATCGCCTTGGCGAGGGCCTCGCGCGTCGGATGCTCGAGGATGTCGATGCCGGAGCGCTCGAGGATCGCCTGCCGCAGCGTGATCCGTCGCCACGGCGGCGCGAAGTCGATCTCGACGTCGCCGCGCTGAACTTTGGTCGTGCCCAGCGTGCGTTGGGCGACTTCGGCGACCATGTGCTCGAGGTCGTGCGCCGTCTTCTCGTAGTCGCCGTAGGCCTCGTACCACTCGAGCATCGTGAACTCGGGGTTGTGCTTGTGCGAGACGCCCTCGTTGCGGAAGTCCTTGCCGAGCTCGTAGACGCGGTCGATGCCGCCGACGATCAGGCGCTTGAGGTAGAGCTCGGTCGCGATCCGCAGGTAGAGGTCGCGGTCGAGGGCGTTGTGATGGGTGGTGAAGGGACGCGCCAAGGCGCCGCCGTAGAGCGGCTGCAGGACCGGCGTCTCGACCTCGATGAAGCCGCGCTCGTCGAGCCAGCGGCGCACCTCGGTGATCGTCCGGGCGCGGGTCTGGAAGATCCGCCGGCTGTCCTCGTTGGCGATCAGGTCGAGCTCGCGCCGGCGGAAGCGGGTCTCGGTGTCCTGGAGGCCGTGGACTTTGTCGGGCGGCGGGCGCAGGCTCTTGGCCAGCAGGCGCCAGTGGTCGATCGCCAGCGACAGCTCGCCCCCGCGCCGGGTCGCCATCGCCGTGCCCTCAACGCCGACGATGTCGCCGATGTCGAGGTCGATCAGGAGCGCGTAGGCCTCGGGCCCGAGCACGTCCTCGCGCGCGTGCAGCTGGATCTGGCCGCTGCCGTCGCGGATGTCGATGAAGGCGTTCTTGCCGTGGCCGCGGCGCGCCGTGATCCGCCCCGCCACCCGGTGGCGCGAGGTCGTTTCCTCGCCGGCCTGCAGCCCCTCGTGCTCGCCCCGCACCGCGACGATCTCCTCACGGTCGGAGAACTCGTGCGGGAACGGCTCGATCCCGGCGTCGCGGATCCGCCCGAGCTTGTCGCGGCGATCCTGAAGAACGTCGGAGAGCTGCGGCTCCTCCGTGGGCTCGGCACTCATCGGCGCGAGCCTAGCGGCCGGGTTACGGCTGCTCGATCTTGGTGATTTTGAATTTTTTCTTGGCCCCGCGCGGCGGCTCGACGGTGACGATGTCGTTCCGTTTTTTGCCGAGCAGGGCTTTGCCGATCGGCGACTCGTTCGAGAGTTTGTGCTCGACCGGGTTGGCCTCGGTCGACCCGACGATCTGGAATTTCTGCGAATCGCCGGATTTCTGGTCTTTCACGTGGACGATCGAGCCGAAGCCGACTTCGTCGCTGGAGATCGAGTCCTCGTCGATGACGGTCGTGCGACGCAGCCGCTCCTCAAGCTGGGCGATCCGGGTCTCGAGCAGGGCCTGTTCGTTCTTCGCGTCGTCGTATTCGGCGTTCTCGGAGATATCGCCGAATTCACGGGCCTCCTTGATGCGCGCCGCGACCTCACGCCGTTTGGTCGTCGAGAGGAACTCGATTTCCTCTTTCAGCTTCTCTAGCCCCTCTGGGGTGACGACTGCCTGGCGACTCACTCTTACAACCTCGCTTTGCGTGGAAAGAGCCCCTTTCGAAGGAGCTCCAAGACCAAATTCAAATTCCCCAAAACGTCGGAAACCACACTTCTGAAACCTCGCCTACCGGATCAGGGAGCGCGAGAGTATAGCGACAGCCCTTCAGCGGCCAAAAAGCGTGCTCAGACGACCCCGACAGGCGTCCGCGCGGCCTCGATCAGCTCCCTCGCGCGGCCCAGGTCGGCGGTCCGCTGCAGTTCGTCGCGGACCTGATTGGAGGCGCCGATCCCCTCAAAATACCAGGGGTAGAACTTGCGCAGGTAGCGCTGGGCGCGCTCCGGCCCGAGGTGCTCTTCGGCCCGATCGACCACCCAGAGCAGCTCCCCGGCCACCTCGGCTCGGCTTGGCGGCGCCTCGCGGCGCCCGGTCAGCTCCTCGAAGACCCAGGGGTTGCCGAGGCTGCCGCGGGCGATCATCACCGCGTCGGCGCCCGATTCCTCGTAGGCGCGGCGGGCCGCCTCGGCGCTGGAGAGGCCGCCGGAGACGATCACCGGGATCTCCAGGCGCTCGGTCAGCTCGCGGGTCAGCGCGTAATCCGCCTTGCCGGCGTGGCCTTTGGTCGCGGCCCGCGGGTGGAAGCCGATCGCCGACACCCCGGCCTCCTCGGCGAGGCGGATCGCCAGGTCGAAGCCGGAGCGGTCGCCGGGCGAGATCCCCGAGCGCAGCTTCACCGTCACCGGCAGGCCGCTGCCCTCGCGGGCGGCGCGGGCCAGGTCGAGCGCCAGTTCGGGATCGAGGAGGAGCTGCGCCCCCGCCCCGGTCTTCCGCACCTTCGGCACCGGGCATCCCATGTTGATGTCGATCAGGTCGGCGCCCGCGGCGGCGGCGATCTCGGCTCCCGAGCGCATCACCTCGGCGTCGTGGCCGAAGAGCTGGATCGAGACCGGGTGCTCGTCGGGGTGGAGCACGAGCAGCTCGCGCAGCGTGCGCTCGTTGCGGTAGTGGAGGGCGAAACTCGAGACCATCTCGGAGACCGCCAGGCCGGCGCCATGGCGTTTGGCCTGCAGACGCACGAACCAGTTGCCGATCCCGGCCAGCGGCGCGAGCAGCACCCGGTTGGCGATCGGCACGCCGCCGATCTCGAAGGGGTCGGTCAGCTCAGGACGCGTTGCGCTCATGGATCAGCCGCAGGCCTTTCAGCGTCAGCAGGTCGTCGACCTCGTCGATTGTCTCGGAGAAGGGGACGATCGCCGAGGCGAGGCCGCCGGTGGCGAGCAGGCGCGGTTCCGGCAGTTCGGCTTCCATCCGTTTGACGATGCCGTCGATCATCCCGGCGAAGCCGAAGATGAAGCCGGAGTTGATCGCGCCGCGGGTCGAGCGCCCGATCGCCGTCTGCGGTTCACCGAGGTTGAGGCGAGAGATGCCGGCGGCGCGGTCGATCAGCGCGGTCAGGGCGATCTCGAGGCCGGGGCCGATCGCGCCGCCGAGGTAGGCGCCGTCGGCGGAGACGGCGTCGATGTTGATCCCGGTGCCAAAGTCGACCACCACGCAGGCCTCGCCGAAGCGGTCGTAGGCAGCGATCGCGTTGACGAGGCGATCGGCGCCGACCTCGAGCGGGTTGTCGATCCGGATCGGCATCCCGCTCTTGACGCCGGGGCCGATCGTCAGGCACTCGGCCTCGAGGTAGCGCTCGGTCATCCGCTCGAACTGGCTGCCGAGCGGCGGCACCACCGAGGAGACGACGACCGCGTCGATGTCACCGAAGTGCATCTCGCTGAGGTTGAAGAACCCCGCGATCCGCTCGCCGAGCTCGTCGCCGGTCGCGCCCGAGCGGGTCTGGAAGCGCCAGTGCTCGATCAGCTCCTCGCCTTCGAAGGCGCCGAGGTGCGTCTGCGTGTTTCCGATGTCGACGGCGAGCAGCATGCGAATAGGATCGCATCATGACCAATCGTCTCTATGTCATACCGGGATCGCACCCAGCCATCACCGCGAGGTTGATGCTCGACCTCAAGGGGATCGAGTACAAGCGCACCGACCTGATGCCGGTCGTCGCCAAAGGCGCGCTCCGCGCGGTGGGCTTCCCCCGCACCACCGTTCCGGCCCTGAAGATCGGCGGCGAGAAGATCCAGGGCTCGCGCGAGATCGCCCGCGCCCTCGACCGGATCCAGCCCGATCCGCCCCTCTTCCCCGCCGACCCCGACGCCCGTGCCGCGGTCGAAGACGCCGAGCGCTTCGGCGACGAGCGACTCCAGCACCCGATCCGCCAGCTGCTCTGGTGGGGCTTCAAGCACGAAAAGGAGAACCTCCGCGGCTACTCGGAGGGCGCCCACCTCGGTGTCCCGATCGGCCTCGCGATCAAGACCGGCGGCCCCTTGGTCGCGGTCTCGGCACGCCTCAACGAAGCCTCCGATGCCAGCGCCCGCGCCGCTCTCGCGGCCCTACCCGCCCTGCTCGACCAGGTCGACGCCTACATCGCCGACGGCACGATCGGCGGCCCCGCCCGCAACGCCGCCGACCTCCAGATCGCCACCTCGATCGGCCTCGCCCTCACCCTCGACGACCTCAAGCCGCTGATCGAACCCCGCCCCGCCGCCACCCTGGCCCACGACATCGTCCCGAACTACCCCGGCCACACCCCACCGATCCTCCCCCCGGCCTGGCTGCCGGTGGCGCCGACGCCGGCCTAGGCGGGCGGGCCGCTAGGCGAGGGGGCCGTGGTTCTCGGCGCACTGCTCGTCGTCGGGCAGGGCGGCGAGGGCTTCGGCGAGGACGGTGCCGTCGGGCAGGGTCAGGTTGGGGTCCAGCTCCAGCAGCGGGGCGAGGACGAAGCGGCGGTTGCGGACCTGGGGGTGCGGCAGGGTGAGACGGTCCGTCTCGAGCTCGATCGCGTCGAGGAGGAGCAGGTCGACGTCGAGCGGGCGTGGGCTGTGACGGGGGAGGTCGAAATGGCGGCCGCGCTCGGCCTCGACCCGCTTGCAGGCGTCGAGGAGCTCCTCGGGCTCCAGCGCGGTGCGAACGCGAACGGCGGCGTTGAGGAAGTCGGGCTGGTCGAGGATCTCGCCGACCGGCTCGGTCACCCAGGTCGAGGAGACGGCGACGATCTGGACGCCCTCGGTCGGCAGCAGGTGGAGCGCCGCGCGCAGGTGGCCCTCGGAGTCGCCGACGTTCGAGCCCAACCCCAGGTAGCCGGTGCGCTCGGGCATCGCGGGGCCCTACCGGCTAGCCCTCGGAGGAATCGTCGTCGTCGACCGCCCGCTCCTGAGTGATCTCGACGGCGATCTCCTGGATCGCCAACGGCAGCGGCGGCTCGGGCTTGGCGGCGCGGACGCGCACCGACTCGCAGCCGTAGCGCTCCATCAGCCGCTCACCGACGACGTGGGCAAGCCGCTCCAGCGTGCGGTAGCTGCGCTCGGTCGCGACGAAGGCGACGATGTCGCAGACCTCGGCGTAGTCGACCGTGTCCTCGAGCCGGTCGGTGAACATCGCGTCGCAGTCGGGGACGTCGAAGGAGATGTCGAACTCCAACCGCTGCCCGACCTCCTGCTCGGCCTCGCTCACCCCGTGGTGGGTGTAGATCGAGAGGCCGCGCAGCTCGATTTCGGCGCTCGACTCGATCCCGCCGTTGGGGTTCTCAGGGTTCATCGGGCTCTCGTCGGGATACACACCAACAGAACCTACCCAAGGATCGCCGCCGCCATCTTCAGCGCCTGCTCGAGCTCACCCACGTCGTGGACGCGCAGAACCGCCGCGCCGGCCGCCGCGGCGAGGACCGACGTCGCGATCGTCCCTCCGAGGCGGGCGTCGGCGGGCGAGCCGTCGGCGCGGCCGATGAAGCTCTTGCGCGAGGTCCCGACGACCAGCGGGCGTCCGAGCGTCGCCAGCTCGGGCAGGCCGTGGAGCAGTTCGAAGTTGTGCCGGTCGGTCTTGCCGAAGCCGATCCCGGGATCGAGCCAGATCCGCTCCTCGGCGATCCCGGCGGCGACCGCGGCGGCCACCCGCCCGGCGAGGAACTCGCGCACCGCGCCGACCACGTCGCCGCCGTAGTCGGGCGGGCTGACCTGCATCGTGCGCGGCTCGCCCGCCATATGCATGAGGACGACGCCGCACCCACGCCCGGCGACCAGCGCCGCCATCTCGGGATCGCCGCGCAGGGCGGTGACGTCGTTGACGATCGTCGCCCCGGCGTCGAGCGCCGCCGCGGCGACCGCGGCCTTCGAGGTATCCACCGAGATCTCGACCCCCTCCCCCGCCAGCCCGGCGACGACCGGCTCGACCCGCCGCCGCTCCTCCTCGGCGGGCACCGGATCGGCACCC
>Ga0208602_1000010_pt1 | contig 12435 bp, 13 predicted proteins | sample MicForSoSWNC24_O_FD_188000 | JGI IMG/M metagenome (GOLD analysis project Ga0208602, IMG submission 188000) | Forest soil microbial communities from Harvard Forest Long Term Ecological Research site in Petersham, Massachusetts, USA - MetaG HF007... | ecosystem: Environmental > Terrestrial > Soil...
CCGCTTCGACCAGGTCTTCGAAGGAGGAGACGTCGCCGAGACCGGGGTCGATCGCCTCGTGGCCGCCGAGCTCCGACCCGATCGCCCAGGGGCTGCCGGGATCGTCGGGGCCGGCGACGAGCGAGTTGTTCGGGCCCTTGCGGTTGGTCACGCCGATCGGGTGGATCGGCGGCAGGTAGAGCACGTCGAAGCCGAGCTCGGCGAGCTTCGGCAGCTGCTCGCGGACGCCGTCGAAGCCGCCCCAACTGCGCGGGAAGAGCTCGTACCAGGCGCCGAAGCGGGCGCGGTCGCGCTCCGCCTCGACCGTGCGCGGGCTGCCGGTGGTGAAGTCGCGGCGATCGGGGTTGCGTTCGAGCGCCTCGAGCAGGCGTGGGGCGAGGACCGCGTCGAGCTTCGCGCTCAGGGATTTGGAGCCGTCCTCGGCGATCTCGAGCGCGGCGGTGATCCGCTGGCCATCGACGCCATCGACCCGGGGCGCGGCCTCGCGCAGGAGGAGCGCGCCTTCGGCGACCTCGCTGGAGAGGTCCTCTTCGCCGGGAGCGTTCCGCTTGCGGGTGACCTCGTCGTGCCAGGTTGCGAAGCGCTCGGTGAAGGCACCGACCTCGAAGGTCCACACACCTTCCTTGTCCGGAATGAAGGTGCCGACCCAGCGATCGCCGTCGACCTCTTTGTCGACCCAGGCCATCGGCGTCTCCTCCCACTCGCCGCCCGGTGGGCGGGTGCGGAGCAGGGCGCGGACCTGATCGTGGCCGTCGCGGAAGACTTCGGCCGAGGCGACGACCGGCTCCCCGAGAGTCCGCTTGACGTCGAAGCGCCCACCGTCGATCGAGGGCTGGACGTCGAGGATGCGGATCCTCGGCGGCGGTGCCAGCGGCGCCTCGTCGTGGGACGAGTCTGCCGCCGATGCCGAGGCGGCCGGGGTCGCCACCTGCGGCTCGCCGTCGCCGCTCGCCTTCCCGTTGCCGTTCCCTTCTCTCGCCGCCCGCGGCGCGGCCGTCTCGGGGCCGCCGTCATCCGGCACGATCGTCGAGGTCGTCGCGCCGATTCCGAAGATCCCCCCGAACAGGGTGCCGAGCGCTTGGGCGAGGCGATGGGTGAGTCGGCTGAAAACGGATACTGGCATCAGGAACTTCATCTTTCCCCACAATCGACCGACTGGTAACTCCGATAACCGATCTTTCTCATCTGCGATGACCCGTTCTTCGGGGTCGACCCCCCTGCCGCGGGCCGCCGGAGTCCAGCTGCACCCCACCTCGCTGCCCGGCGGGCGGCTCGGTGAGGAGGCCTTCGCCTTCGTCGATTGGCTCGCCGAAGCGGGCCAGAGCTGGTGGCAGATGCTGCCGCTCGGGCCGGTCGGCGAGGGTGGCTCCCCATATAAGGCGCCCTCGGCGTTCGCCGGGTCGGCGACGCTGCTGGCCGAGCCCGACGCGCCGGTGAGCGCGGCGGAGCTCGATGCCCTACGTGAGCGCGAGGCCTACTGGCTGCCCGACTGGGAGGCCTACGCGGGCGACGGCGCCGGCGAGGATCAGGTGCGCTTCGACCGCGAGTGGGGCGCGCTGCGGAAGTACGCGGCCGAGCGCGGCGTGCGGATCATCGGCGACCTGCCGATCTACGTCGCCGAGGACGGCGCCGACCACCGCGCCCATCCGGAGCTCTTCCAGACTGGCGTCCAGGCCGGCGTCCCGCCCGACCAGTTCACCGACGCGGGCCAGCTCTGGGGCAACCCGTTGTACGACTGGCCGGCGCTGCGGCGGCGCAGGTACCGCTGGTGGGTCGAGCGCCTGCGGCGCACCTCCCAGCTTGTGGACCTGTCGCGGATCGACCACTTCCGTGGCTTCATCGCCTACTGGTCGGTGCCGCTCGGCGACAAGGATGCCCGCGGCGGCCACTGGAAACGCGGCCCCGGCCGGGCGCTTTTCGACGCGATCGGCGCGCAGCTCGGCGACGTGCCGCTGATCGCCGAGAACCTCGGCGAGATCACCGAGCCGGTCGAACGCCTTCGCCGCGAACTCTCCCTCCCCGGCATGGCGGTGATGCAGTTCGCCTTCGACCCGAGCCAGCCGCGGAGCCCCTACAAACTCGAGCGCCACGAGGAGAACGACGTCGTCTACACCGGCACCCACGACGGCGACACCGCCCGCGGCTGGATCGAGACCCTCGCCGGAGCCTCCCTCGAGGAGTTCGAAAGCGAGATCGCCCGCGTCGGCGTCGAAGAGCCCGAGCCCTGGTGGTCCCTCGTCCGCCTCACTATGTCCTCCCGCTGCCGCACCTGCATGGTCCAGATGCAAGACGTCCTCGGACTCGGCAGCGAGGCCCGCATGAACACCCCCGGCACCGTCGGTCCCCAGAACTGGACCTGGCGGATGGACGAGGGCGCCCTGACGCCGGAGCTGGCGAAGCGGCTGCGCGCCGCCACGGCCGACGCGGACCGGCTACCGGCCTAGCGGCCCAGCAGGCGAATTCGCAGTGCTCGTCCTGAGACCTTGGCGTGGCGGTAGGCGTAGGTGAGGTCGCTGCGAAGACGGGTGATCTTCGTCGTCTCGTAGGTGACGAGGGGACGGGGATGACCCCCTCCCTCACGAACTGCGGGGAGGTTCGTTCGGGGGTCATCCCCGTCCCCTTGACGTAGCTGCGGGATGAAGACGGGCATGTCCTCGTGGGCCATGGCTTCGATGACTTTTTCGGCGATCGCGATCTGGCCGAGGGCCGTCGGGTGGACGTGGTCGGGCATCAGGACGCGGCGGCCGCGGAAGCCGCGGAGGTCGACGATCGTCGCTCCGACCTCAAGGGCTGCCGCTTCGATCGTGGCGTTGGCGACCTCGACCTTGGCGCCGGCGCGGGGGCGTCCCAGGTCCAAGGGGATCGTCAGGACGACGATGCGGTCGCAATGCTCGGCGAGGTAGGCAAGGACCGCGCGGAGGTCCGCCGCGAAAGCTTCGGGATCCCAGTCGGGCGCGCGGACATCGTTCACGCCGATGTGGAGCGCGCCGAGGTCATAGCGGGCGTCGGGGTGGGCGCTGCGCTCGCGCGCCGCCAGCAGCTGCGCGCTCACGACGTCCGCGACCCGCGCGCCGTCGACCGCGAAGTTCGTGAGGGCGAGGCCGAGGGCCCGGGCCGTCCACTGCGCCCACGACTGGAGGGCCACTCCCCACTGCAGCTCGCCGCCGCCGTTGGTGATCGAGTCGCCGAAGGCGAGCAGGCCGAGTCGGGGGTCCGAGTTCACCCGCGCATCTTGGCGGGTACTCGAAGGGACATGGCTCCCACCCCCACCGATATCCCCAAGAAGGTCAAGCCGCTCGCCGAAGAGCTGATTGACAACACCTACGCCCGCGAAAATCTGCAGGAAGGCGTCGAGAAGTTGCACGACGCGTACGACCGCGCCCGCAAGCGGCGGGTCAAGCCATCGCGCGACCGCAAGCTGCGCAAGCAGGTCGAGGCGGCGATCAAGGCGATCGACGAGGGCACCGCGGCGCTCGCGTCGGGCCGTCGCAAGCCGTCCCACAAAGGCCGCAACGCGGTGCTCGGCCTGCTGGTCGTCACCGCCGCCGGAACCGCCGTCGCCCTCGCGGTGAACGAGAAGCTGCGCGGCAAGGTCTTCGGCTCGGCCAAGGCGCTCGGCGACGAGATCGCCGGCAGCGACCCGGAGACCGGCCCCACCGCCTGACCTCTCGGATGGACCCCTCCCGGGCGAGTTCGCAGTTTGGTTCGCTATGCGGCCGAAACTGCGAACTCGACCCGGTGGATCCTCAGGTGAACTCGGAGAGGACGGTGTTGATGGTCGTGGCCAGGCCGCGCCCGTTGGCGCCGCTCTCGTCGTAGTCCGGGTTGTAGATCGTGATCTGGAGGCCGACCGCGAGGCCGGAGCCGATCGCCATCCCTAGCGCCGCCGCCAGTTCGCCCCAGATGAGGCCGTCGGGACTCGGGTCGTCGACCGCGGACATGACCGCTCCGTCGAGCACGTCGGCGTCGACGTGGATCCAGATGCCGTCGAGTTCCTCCTCGCCGCGGCGGCGCAGCAGCGAGAGCGCTTCCGCCATCGCCGCGTCGACCCCTAGGGAGCGGACGCGCTCGCGCGCGATGACGCCCATCTCGTCGGGGAGCGGCTGGCAGCCGCCGTCGGTGCGCTCGCCGCGGTCGCGATTGCCGAAGACGACGACGTCGCGCGGCTCGACCACCGGCGCTCGGCCCTCCAGTTCGGTGAGGACCGCGGGGCCGCGGCCGGTGGCGAAGGCGAGGTCCGACGCCGAGGCGGCGCCGTTGATGTCGTTGCGCTCCGGCTGCCAAAAGTCGGCGTGCCCGTCGATGTAGAGGAGCCCGAAGCGGCCGCGCCGGCGCAGTCCGAGCATCGTGCCGAGGAGGATCGAGCAGTCGCCGCCGAGGACGAGCGCGAAGCGTTCGGCGTCGACGATCTCCCCCACCGCGTCGGCGAGCCGCGAGGAGTATTCGACCAGGGGCTCGACGTTCATCACCTGGGTCTGCGGGTCGCGCGCCGCCGAATAGCCAGGCGCCTCGATCCGGCCCGCGGCGACGGCGCCGAGCCCCTCCGCGATGCCCTCCTCGAGCAGCCGCGCGGGCGCCTTTTCGACGCCGCGGTGTTCCGGAATGTGGCCGAGCGCCGAGGGTGCCTCGAGGATCGAGATGCCCGGCATCACGCCCGCGTCGCTCCGGTATCGATGTCGATGTCGGGGTCGGTGTCGGTGGGCACCTCCACCCCGGCGAGCCTCTCGCACTCGGCGAAGAATCGCTCGCGCTCCTCCGCGGTCTCGCGGGTATGTGGCACCCGGTACTCGGAACGGCGGCGCCGGTCATGCCAGAAGCCGCCGGTCTGGCCGAGCAGCTGCGGCGAGCCCGCGAGCCAGACGATCGTGTCGGCGCCGGCGGCAGGGTCGCGGAGCAGCGGCTTCGCCCACTTGTCGAAGCCCGGCAGGGACTCGGCGAGCCCCGGCGTCGCGACCCAGCCCGGGTGCATCGAGAAGACTTGGACGTCGGGCGCGAGCCGCCGCGCCCACTCGTCGCCGAGGACGACCTCGGCCCGCTTGGTGTGGGCGTAGAAGCGAGTGCCGTTGAAGTCGCGGCCCTCCAGCTGCGGGTCGTCGACGTCGAGCTTCGCCGCGGGCATCCCGCCCGAGGAGACGTTGACGACCCGCGCGGGCGCGGCGCCACGGAGCGCGGGCAGCAGCTTCGCGGTCAGAAGAAATGGCCCAAGCACGTTGGTCGCGAAGGTCAACTCGAAGCCTTCGTCGGTGTGGGTGCGTTCGGGTGGCAGGACGCCGGCGTTGTTGACGAGCACGTCGAGCTTCGGATGCGCCCCCAGGAACGCACTGGCGAACGACCGCACCGAGGCGAGGCTCGACAGATCGCACCGATGCAACGTCAGCAGTCCAGGATCGACCCCCGCCGCCGCCGCGACCCGCTCCCGCGCTTCCTCCCCCTTCTCAAGATTCCGCACCACGAGGTGCACCTCCGCCCCACCCCGCGCCATCCCCACACAAGCCGCTTCCCCGATCCCCGACGTGGCCCCGGTGACGATCGCCGTCTTCCCCTCAAGCTCAAGCACCTCCCGCCCCCAGATCCGCCCCCGCACCTCGTACCCGACCTTCGAATAGCCGGGGGCGACGGTCCAGTCGAGCACCCGGTCGAGCAGGTCGGCGGCCTTCGATTGCGCGGGGATCTTCATGCCGGCCGCTGTACCCGCCCCCGACCGCCGCAACCTCTTCTCAGGTGCATCGCAAACTGATCGGGAAGGACAGGCGCCTCAGCGTTCCTGGCCAAGGGAGCCAGGAGAAGGCGGTAGGGCCGATCGGCTGATGCCGGAGTCCTGCGCGGCAACCGTGACGATGACCAGCAGGACAGCGATCACGAAGACGACCGCCAGCACCGAGAAGACCGCCGTCAGGGCGAGGTTCACCTTCCGCTCAGTCATCGACGGGATGAAAGTCGCTCATCCCCGACAAGTCAAGCAGCAGCGGTGCTCGCGCTTGCTGCTCTAACGCAGCAGCGCGATCAGCTCTTCGGCCTGCTCGAGCAGCTCGTCGGCGGAGCCGGCGATGTAGGTGAAGTCGACGTGGACGCCGTCGGCTCCGCGGCGCTCGGCCTCGCGGACCTGGTCGGCGGTTTCGGCGACCGACATGCCGGCGTAGGTGTTGACCCGCGTCTCCTTGTGCAGCGCGCCCGGGTCGCGGCCGGCGCCCTCGGCGGCGTCGCAGGCCATCTGCCAGAGCGATTCCTCGAATTCCTCCGGCGCGCCGGCGATCGCGATCCATCCGGCCCCGCGACTGCCGACCCGGGTCATCGCTGCCTGCGTGAAGCCGCCGAGCAGGACCGGAGGGCCGCCAACCTGCGCCGGCCGCAAGTCGACCTTCGACGGCGGGATCTCCCAGAACTGACCGTTGTGCTCGACCTGGCTGTCGTTCCAGAGCTTGTCGAAGACGTCGAGCATCTCATCGAGCCGCGCGCCGCGCTCGCCCCACGGCACCCCGGCCGCCTCGTACTCGTCGCGCATCCAGCTGGTGCCGAGCCCGAGCTCGAGCCGCCCCTCGCTGACCGCGTCGAGGCTGGTCAGCGACCGCGCCAGCAGCAACGCGTTGTGCCAGGTCGGGATCAGCGTGCTGAACGAGAGCCGCACCCGGCTCGTCACCGCGGCTGCGGCGGTCAGCGTCACGATCGGATCCAACGCCGCCGTGAACTCCGGCGGATAAGGCACCTCCTCGGTCCCCCCGACGGGATAGAGATCCTGTGGCGTCTCCGGCGTCAACAACCGATCTCCGACCCACAAAGAGTCGTACCCCACCTCCTCCGCCCGCCGCGCAACGTCGGCGACCTTCGCGCCTTCCGCGGTCGGACCAAGCTGGGGCAGACAAAGACCAAGTTGCATCGAGGTTCCTCCTGTAGGCGTGGCGAGCGGGCCCGCGTACTCTCCCCGGTCGAGCCGACTGCCGCAACCTGGTCGAGAGGTAGTCGACTAGCGGGAGCCGCTAGGCATCGGAATCTCGAGCTGTTTACAGATCGCGCGCGCGAGACGGTGGTCGATCTAACGATGGCGAGGCACGACCGAGCGCCTTCCGGTCGGGCCGATCCAGCGAGAGTGATTTCCGCCCTCGTCGATCTTGCGCGCACCCTCGGCGACCAGGTGCTGCTCCAACTGGCGACGCTTCACGGCGGCGGTTCAGGAAACCGTGAGGTGCAAAAGCTCGCGCTCGCGCTCGTCCCCCGCCTCGACGGGCTCGGGGGAGAGCATCAGGGCCAGCGCATCGAGAACGTTCGCACGGGCCTCGGCACGATCGTGCCCCTGGCTGAAGACGCCAGGAACAGCCGGGATCGAGGCGACGATCCATCCATCGTCACCGTCCTCGTAGAGGATCGTCAGGTCCAGCGCTTGCATGCCGGTAAGGGTAGCGCCGCGATCAGGACGCGACATCCAACAGAGGGGTGGCGGACGGGGCTCGAACCCGCGACCACTGGCACCACAAGCCAGAGCTCTACCAACTGAGCTACCGCCACCGCGCGGCACCCAATCTAGCGAGACGGGCGCCGGGGCGGCGCGCTCGCGCCGCCCCGGGTGCAGACGCGGGACCGGTTAGACGTGGCCGGCGATCGGGTGGGGCTGGTAGGGCTCCTCGAGGGCGGCGATGTCCTCGTCGCTCAGCTCGAGGTCGACGGCGGCGATCGCGTCGCTCAGCTGCTGGGATTTCGTGACGCCGACGATCGGGGCGGTGACGGCCGGATTGGCGAGGACCCAGGCGAGGGCGACCTGGGCCGGGGGCGCGCCGAGGCGCTCCGCCACCTCGAGGGTGCGGGCGACGATCTGCTCGTCCTCATCGCGGTAGAGGGTCGCGCCGAATTCGTCGGTCTCGGTCCGCGCGGTCGCGGCGTCCCAGGGGCGGGTGAGGCGACCGCGGGCCAGCGGGCTCCAGGGAATCACGCCGATGTCCCGGGAGGAGCAGAAGGGGAGCATCTCGCGCTCCTCCTCGCGGTACAGGAGGTTGTAGTGGTCCTGCATCGAGACGAAGCTCGCCCAGCCATGGCGCTCACTCGTCGCCAGCGCCGTCGCGAACTGCCAGGCGAACATCGAGGACGCGCCGATGTAGCGGGCCTTCCCTGCCCGGACGACGTCGTTCAGCGCCTCGAGCGTCTCCTCGATCGGCGTTTCGTAGTCCCACCTATGTATCTGGTAGAGGTCGACGTAGTCGGTGCCGAGCCGCTTCAGCGACTTGTCGATCTCACTGAGGATCGCCTTGCGCGACAGCCCTCCCCCGTTCGGCCCCTCGTGCATCCGCCCGTGGACCTTGGTCGCGAGCACGATCTCGTCACGGTTCGCCATGTCGGCAAGCGCCCGCCCGGTGATCTCCTCGCTCGTCCCCGCCGAGTAGACGTTCGCGGTGTCGAAGAAGTTGATCCCGGCGTCGAGCGCCTGCTTGATCAGCTCGCGGCTCTCGGCCTCGGGCAGGGACCATTCGTGGTTACCGGCGGCGGGCTCGCCGAACGACATGCAGCCGAGGCAGATCACCGACACGTCCATGCCGGTCGGCCCGAACTTCGTGTACTTCATCTAGAACCTTTCTATGAGGGGTGCGACCTCGCGGCCGATCAGCTCGATCGTCTCGATATCGCGGTGCAAAAGATGCTGGGCCATGACCCGGGTGACGCCGGCCCCGTGGAGCGCGTGCAGTTGCTCGACCGCCTCCTCGACGGTGCCGACGATCCAGAAGTCCGGCGCCTCGGCGAGGAAGCGCTCGCCGTCGTCGCCCTTCCCCTGCCAGGCCGACAGCCGCGAGGCGTGGTCGACGACCCCCTCGCGCGTCTCCGCCACGATCCAGGTCGTCATCAGGGACAGGGGCAGAGACGCCGGGTCTCGGTCCCGCTTCGCGCACGCCGCGTCGAGCCGGCCGCGCAGGTCGGCGAGCTCCGCCGGGGTCCCCCGCGTCGTGTTGTACTCGGAGGCGTAGCGCGCCGCGATCCGCAGGCTGCGCGGCCCACCCGACCCGCCGATGACCAGTGGCATCGGCCGCTGCACCGGCTTCGGCCGCGCGTCGAGGTCGACGACGCTGAAGTGCTCACCGCTGAAGCTGAAGGCGCCGTCCTCCCACGAGCGCGTCGCGATCTCGAGCTGCTCTTCGAAGGCGGACATCCGCGGCCCGAGCTCCGGCAAGTCGAAGCCGTAGGCCTCGTGCTCGCGGTCCCACCAGCCGGCGCCGAGGCCGGGATCGCAGCGGCCGCCGCTGATCTGGTCGACCGTCGCCGCCAGCTTTGCGAAGACCGAGGGATGGCGGAAGGTCGCCGGCGAGACCATCGTCCCCAGCCGCAGCTTCTCGGTGACCGCGGCGAGCGCCGCCAGCGAGGCCCAGGCGTCGAGCGAGCCGCGCTCGCGCCGATCTTCGACCGAGAGGTAGTGATCGGAGCGGAACAGCGTGCCGATCCCACTGCGTTCGCAGGCCTCGGCGATCGCCACCCAGTCGTCCCAGGTGACGTCCTCCTGCCCCTCGATCATCAGCGCGATTTCCACGCGGGGCAACCTACCCAAGTGCCCTCGCGGGCATGCGCCGTTGTTGTGAATGCGGCCCGATCGGGTCGTCCTCCGGAACTCCGGGCCAGGCAGCGAGTTATCAGGGGCAGGATGAGGAGCACGATGAGACGCCTGGGAGTAGTCGCGATCGCCCTGAGCGCGCTGGTCTGCGTCGCGCCGGCGGCGGCGAGCGGACCGAGCGGGCCGGTGAAGATCGCCGGAGTCACCTCCTTTCAGAAGGCGATCCCTTACGGCACGTCAGGGATGCTGCTGCTTGGTGCCCACCCAGCCGCGGGCAAGAACGGCGTCACGCTGGTGAACCTGAACGGCCGGGTCGATCGCTCCTTCGGCGATCACGGCACCGTCCACATCGAAGCCATAGAAGCCGCGGTCGCCCCCGACGGCAAGATCGTGGTGATCGGGACCGTTCTCGCGGGCGGCAAAGCGCACGGCGTTCGCACCACGAAGGCGCGCGTCACTCGCCTGCTGCCCGACGGGCGGATCGACCGCACCTTCGGACGCGACGGCAGCACCGAGCTCCGCTTCGGGCTATACAGCCACGGCGACGCGGTGGCGCTCGCGGCCGACGGCGACGTCCTCGTCCTCGGCAACCGCCTCGACGATCCGAACAACACCTACGTGAGCGAGTTCGACCTCGGCGTGGCGCGACTGAAGCCGAACGGCGCTCCCGATCCCGCGTTCGGGCATCACGGCGTAAAGGTGATCAAGGTCGGCGATGAAATCGTGGCCTGGCACATCGCCCCCGCCCCCTCTGGCGGCATCCTCATCGAGGAAGGCAACAGCATCGAAGCCTATTTGACGAAGCTCGGTCGAAACGGGGGGATCGATCGCCACTTTGGCCACGGCGGCTACCTGTCGATCGAAGGCAGGCGCAACAAGAACGGCGCGCGCCAGCTATTGCTGGCAGAACCGGGATTCCTCGAGCTGGCCGACGGGAAGATCCTGGTGACGGCCACCGGCAGCACGTCCACGGGCGGGTTCCAGGAACTCGTCGGCAGGTATCGCGCCGACGGTCGCCCCGACACCACTTGGGGCAACGGGGGCTGGGCGGTCCTTCCCGGCGGGGTCAAGATGACCCCGGAACCGCTGGCGACGCTCCCCGGCGGCGGCGTCGCCGTCGCCACGACCTTCCGCGGCGGCAAGGCCCGCGACTCGACCGACTTCGGTGCGGTCGCATTCAACCGGCGCGGTCGACTCGACCGCGAGTTCGGCGCGGGCGGGCTCTGCCGCGCCTCGCTCGCCGCCGAACAGAAGTCGGCGGGCGTCGTCACCGTCGCCGGCCGCGTCGTCGCTCTAGGCGGCAACGACGAAAAGCAGTGGCTGCGCTCCTGCCCGCTGCGCTAGCGGTGGCGGGCCACGCGACGCGCGCTACGCCGCGACCGGCAGGCGCTCCAGCTTCGAGACGGTGTCGGTGCACGCGATCGCGACCTCGCGGCCCTTCACCTCGAAGTGCTCGGCGAAGAAGCCCTGGTGCTCGGCGTGCTCGTGGAAGTGGTGCGGGGTGAGGACGGCGGAGAAGACCGGGACGCCGGTGTCGAGCTGGACGCGCATCAGGCCGTCGATTACCGCCTCGGCGACGAAGTCGTGGCGGTAGATGCCGCCGTCGACTACCAGGCCCGCGGCGACCACGGCGCGGTAGCGGCCGCTCTCGGCGAGGCGCTTGGCGTGGAGGGGGATCTCGAAGGCGCCGGTCACCTCGAAGAGGTCGACCCCGTCGGCGGGCACGCCGCGCTCGGCTACCTCGGCGAGGAAGGCGTCGCGGGCCACGTCGACGATCTCCCGGTGCCAACAGGACTGCACGAAGGCGATCCGTCCCTGCTCTTCGAATCCGCTGCTCTCCATCACCGTCTCCTCTCGCTCGTCTGCCTGCGATGAGGGTATCGCCCTGCGCTGTGGGAAATCCGTCCTATACGCGGATTTCCCACAGCGCAAGCGCCCCGCCTCAGTCCCCGGCGTTGAACTCGGCGATCGCGATGCCGAGCATGATCATCCCCAGCGCGAAGACGGTGAAGATCTGCAGCGCGATCGGCACCTCCCAGCCGAACCAGGTGATCGGCGGGTTGAGGGCCTGGGTCGCTTCCGAGCTGAGGTGCAGGTTGGCGAAGACCAGCGTCCGCATCGGCGAGACCGCGTAGGTGATCGGGTCGAGCCGGTTCAGCACCGCGAGCCAGCCGGGTAGGTCCCCGGACGGGAAGAGCGCGCCGCTGATGAAGAACATCGGCGTGACGATCATCTGCATCACGCCCATGAAGGACTGGATCTGTTTGATCCGCGCCGCGATCATCACGCCGAACGCGGTGATGCTGAAGGCGAGCAGCAGCTGCAGGCCGAAGACGCCGAAGATCAGGCCGAGGCTGTAGGGGACGTGGACCGTCCAGGCGAGCGCCAGCAGGATCAGCCCCTGCAGCGAGGCGACGGTGGCGCCGCCGAAGACCTTGCCGATGACGATCGAGCTGCGCCGGATCGGCGCGACCATCATCTCCCGCAGGAAGCCGAACTCGCGGTCCCAGACGATCGAGGCGGCGGAGAACATGCCGGTGAACATCACCGAGATGCAGAGGACGCCCGGGTAGATGAACGTCTTCAGGTCGACGCCGTGGGTACTGGCGGCGGAGAGCTGCTGGAGGCCGGAGCCGAGGACGAAGAGGAAGAGCAGCGGCTGGACCAGCGAGGTGACGATCCGCATGCGGTCGTTGCGGAAGCGGATCAGCTCGCGGCGCCAGACGATCTTGATCGCGCGCAGCTCCGAGCGCCAGCTGCGCGGCGGGACGCGGACCTGGACGGTCGGCGGCGGCGCGGGCGCTCCGGCGGTCGCGGGGACGGCGTCGGTCGTCGCCATCGCGGTCGGGCGGGGACGATCGCCGCTCGCGCCGGGCGCGCTCATCGCCTCGCCCCTCCCATCGCCTGCAGCG
>Ga0208602_1000011_pt1 | contig 12238 bp, 12 predicted proteins | sample MicForSoSWNC24_O_FD_188000 | JGI IMG/M metagenome (GOLD analysis project Ga0208602, IMG submission 188000) | Forest soil microbial communities from Harvard Forest Long Term Ecological Research site in Petersham, Massachusetts, USA - MetaG HF007... | ecosystem: Environmental > Terrestrial > Soil...
CGACGTCGTCGGGGCCGACGACGCGGCCGATCGGCAGCGTCTCGCGGAGCTCCTGGCGGCGCGCCTCGAGATCGTCGCCGAGCAGCGACGCCGACAGCGGCGTGTCGACGAACCCGGCGGCGATCAGGTTGACCCGCAGCGGCGCGACCTCGAGCGCGAGGTTGGCCGCGAGGGCGGGCAGCGCCGCGGTTGCCGCCCCGGCCAACGCCAGGCCCGGCCCCGGTCGCCTCGCCCCGGTGCCGCCCATAAAGATCAGCGCGCCGCCGTCGCGCACCCGTCCCCGCGCGAACTTGGCGACCCCGATCATCAGCATCGGATGGGAGGCGAGGCCGCGCCGCGCGGCGGCGAAGTCGATCTCGTCGAGCGGCGCGTAGTAGGGCGCGCCCGCGGTCACCAGGACGTGGTCGATCGGCCCGTCGAGCTCGGCGAAGAAGCGCTCGAGCGCCGCGTCGTCCTCGGCGTCGAAGGCCGCGGTCGAGCGTGCGCCGACCTCCTCGGCCGCCTCGCGCAGGTGGTCGGGGTTGCGCCCCGCGAGGATCACCTCGGCGCCCTCGGCCCGCGCCCGCTTCGCCGTCGCCAGCCCGATCCCGGCGCTGCCGCCGATCAGGGCCACGGTCTGGCCCCCCAGCTGGGGAGCGCCCGGCGCGGCTGGGCCAGCGGCGCTCATCCGATCGCCTTCCGGAGCTCTTTCAGCGCTTCGACGTAGATCTCGGAGAACGTCGGGAACGGTTGGATCGTGTCGGTGAGGACGGCGAGCGGCACCTGGGCACGGATCGCGAGCGTCGCCTGCTGCAGCCACTCCCCCGCCTCCGGACCGAGGGCGTAGGCGCCGGTCAGCCGCTCGCCGTCGGAGAGCAGCGTCAGGAAGCCGTTCGAGTTTTCCCAGTCGTGGGTGTAGGTGGCGGTCTTGGCGACGTCCTTCAGCTTCGCCGTGCCGCTGAACTCCGCCTCGTCGGCGCCGACCGCGCCCGCCTGCGGGTCGGTGTAGGTGACCCGCGGAACCGCGTCGTAGTTGACCGGCCGGTCCTCGCCGAGCACGTTCGAGGCGACGACCTCGCCCTCGTACTTGCCGACGTGGGTGAGCGGCCAGGCGCCGTTGACGTCGCCGATCGCCCAGACGCCGTCGGCGACCCGGAGGTGGTCGTCGACCTTCACGCCGTGCGGGTCGGCCTCGACCCCGATCGTCTCCAGCCCGATGCCCTCGACCCGGGGGCGGCGGCCGGTGGCGACGAGGATGCGGTCGCCGCGCAGCTCGCGGCCGTCGTCGAGGGCGAGCACGTAGTCGTAGTCGTCGCGGCTCGCGCCGGTCACTTTGGCGCCGAGCACCGTCTCGATCCCTTCGCGACGCAGCACCTCGCCGAGCGCTTCGCCGAGCGGCGCCGGTTCGCGGGCGAGCAGGTGCGGGGCGCCGTCGATCACCGTCGCCGAGCCGCCGAGCCGGTTCATCACCTGCGCCAGCTCAACCCCGGCCGGCCCGCCGCCGAGCACGAGCAGGTGCCGCGGCACCGCTTTCATGCTGGTCGCCTCGCGCGTTCCCCAGACGCCATCGAGCTCCCGCAGCCCCGGCACCGGCGGGACGAACGGCGCGGCGCCGTTGGCGAGGACGATATGGCGGGCGGTGTGGCGGGTGCCGTCGACCTCGACCGCGCCCGGCCCGGCGAGCTTGCCGTCGCCGCGCAGCAGCGTGATCTCGTTGTTCTTGAGCCACTTCACTTCGCCGCTATCGGTCCAGTCGTTGACCATGTAGTCGCGATAGGCGAGCGCCGCCGCGACGTCGACCTGCGCCGGCGCCGCCGCCTGCCGCGCGCCTTCGGCCGCCTCGCCCGGCCGCAGCAGGGTCTTCGACGGGACGCACGCCCAGAAGGTGCACTCGCCGCCGACCAGCTCGCGCTCGACCACCGCGACCTTCAGGCCGCCGGCGCGGAGCGCGCCCGCGCAGTGCTCCCCCGGCGAGCCGCCGCCGAGGACGATCGCGTCGAAGTCGAACTCCCCGGGGGCGCCCTCGTCGGCCCCGCTCACTGAGGCAGCTCCGAGCCGGCCGCCTCGGCGACCATGTACTTGGCGTACCAGGCGGGCCAGTTCTCGTCGGCTTCGCCGATCCGTTTCTCGTGCTCGCCATGCGCCACGGAGGCGCGTCGCATCGCCTCCGCCAGCTCCTCGGCCGATCCGTACTCAGTTGCCATCGTCTGCTCCCTCGTCGCCGTTGTCCTCGCGCCCGTCCTACCGGTTCAGCGGCCGGGCGCCCGCTTGTTGATTTCCTGCAGCAGCCAGCCGTTGCCGTCGGGGTCGCTGAAGGAGGCGAAGGAGCCGTAGTCGGCGTTCTTGGGCGCCACGCCGATCGTCCGGTTCGCGTCGCCGATGTGGTGGAAGATGCCGCCCGAGTCGTGGAAGACCTCGGAGACCTCGATCCCGAGCCCGACCAGCTCCTCGCGCGCCGCCACGATGTCGGTGACGGTCAGCTGCAGCCCCTCATAAGAGCCCGGGTCGGCGGCGGTGATCCCTTCGCCCAGGATGATCGAGCACTCCGACCCCGGCGGCGTGAACTGCACCACCCGGAAGCCGGCCTCGTCGCCGACGTAGTCGATGTCCATCCGCCAGCCGAGCTTTTCGTAGAAAGCTTTGGCCCGATCGACATCGGACACCGGCACCAACACGACCTCGAGCTTCATCTCCATCCAGCAGCTCCTTTTCGAATCTGTGGGCTTCCGTCCCACAGTAAGTCCGAGAAGCCGGGAACCAAAGTGATTTTCTCGATCAGTGCGGTGGCCCACCCGTCGCTGGACACTTTTCGTTGTCATGGGACGAAAACCGTCCACTCGCGAGCCGGCTGCTTCGCTGCAGGGTTTTGGTCCCATAGCAACCAAAACCCTGCAGCCATCGACCCGACCTCAGCCGGGCGGTGGCGGAGCGCTGGGTGGGCCGGGCGGCGGCGCGCCCGGGGCGGCGGGTGGTGGCGCGCTAGGCGGAGCCGCGCCCTCGGCACGGGTCTTCCGCCGGCGCCGATAGAGGAAGTAGCCGAGGGCGAAGAGGACGCAGCCGACGACCAGGCCGGCGACGATCGAGCCGATGACCGAGCCGGAGTCCGAGTCGGAGTCCGATTCCGCTTCCTTCGGCACGCCGGTGGAGAAGCTTTCGCCGGTCCCACTTTCGATCGCGGGCGGGACGGTTTCGCCGGTCGAGCCGGCGCCCGCGCCGCCGAGTTTGCCGCCGGCGCTTTCGCCGTTCGCGCCGTCACCCCCACCCCCCTCACCGGGGGAAGGTGCGACGCCACCGGTTTTCGCCCCACCCCCCTGACGATGCTTCCCGCTCTGACCGCTCTTCTTCGCACCCTGGGACTTCGCGCCGTGCGCACCCTTCGCCGGGAAGACCGGCGTCGGGTTCGGCGCCGGCGCCGCGCCGCCCGTCACGGGTTCCGGCAGCGGTTCGGGGGTGGGCGCCGGGGTCGGGGTCGGCTTGGGCGTCTTCGGCTTCGGCGCGCGCGGCGTGGCTTCCAGCGGCAGGTACTTCTCCGACGCCGCCACCATCACCTGTCCCGTCACCCAGACCGGCGTCTGGTCGCTCTTCGACGAGTACCGGTAATGGCCGTCGCTCGCCTGGTTGTCTTCGAGATATTCGTAGGCCGACTTGCCGCCGCGCTTGAACTGGGCCGGGTCGGCCCCCGCCGCCAGCAGTCCCTCGACCGCCCACGCCGTCGACTGCGTGTTCAGCGCGCCGTTGCCGCCGAGCCGGAAGCCGCCGCCCGGCTGCTGCACCTGCCGCAGGTAGCCGACCGCCCGCTGCGCCGCCTTCGACGTCGGCGAGAGCGCCTGCAGCACCGCGCCGGTCCCGTCGGCATTGCTCGGCGAACCCGGGACGTCGCCCCAGCCGCCGTCTTCGTTCTGCGCTTCCCGCAGCCATTCGACCGAGTCGGCGACGTTGGCGATCCCCGCCGAGCGCAGCGCCACCACCGCGTAGGCGGTCGAGTTCGGCCAGTCTTCGTAGGACCCGTCCGGCCGGCGTTTCGCCAGCAGCGCCGCGACCAGGTTGCGACCGCCGAATTCGCGCGGTTCGACCCCGGCGCCCTCGAGCGCGAGGATCGTCCGGGCAAGGTCCCCGGGGCTCTGCACCGTCGAGATTTCTTCCTGCAGATATTGGACCGGCGAGACGCCCTTGCCGCTCGTGACGTCCTGCGGGTTGATGCCCGCGGCCTCGAATCCGAGCATCGCCCAGCCGGTCATGCTCTGCCCCGATTCGGCGCCCGGCTTTTCGCCGTAGCCGCCGTCTTCGTTCTGCGCCGAGCGCAGCCAGGTGACGGCCGCCTGCGGTCCACTTCCGGTCGCCGCCTCGGCGCGCGCCGAGGCGAAGGCGCCGAGCAGGAGCACCGCGACGAGGACCGCGGCGACGCCCCCAGTCGGCAGCGAAGCGCGACGCTGCGGACGCGTGTCGAGGCCCGCATCCGCCCCATCCGAGGGCCGCGGGTCGACCTCCGTCGCCGCCCCGCTCCGGCTCCATTCGAAGCGTTCGCGGAAGCGGATTAGCATGCGGATCATCGCTGGCCCCGCGACCAGCGCGAGCACCACGTTCCCAGTCGCGTGGGCGACTTCGAACGGGACCGCGCGTCCCTCCAGGATCCAGAATCGCTCCCAGGTCAGGCTCCCACCATAGGTCGCCATCAGCGAGAAGTTGAGGATCGCGCCGTAGCCGACCGCGGCGAGGCCGCAGACCACCGCGAGCGTCCACCGTCCCACGTTGCGGCTGACGAGCGCGAGCGCCGCGCCGAGGATTCCGCAGAGCCCCCACGCCGCCATCTGCCACGGCGTCCACGGTCCCTGCCCGAACCAGAAGTTGGAGACCAGCGCGGCGAGCGCGCCGACCGCGAAGCCCGCCGCCGGGCCGAGCGCGTATCCTGCGAAGATGACGATGTCGGTGGTCGGCTTGACGTTGGGGAAGGCGGCGAAGGCGATCCGCCCGGCGATCGCGAGCGCGGCGAGCGCGGCGACGAGGGCGACGACCTGAGCGGGCGGTCGCGAGCGCTCGTACCAGGCGAACCCGCCGAGCAGGACGCCGGCGAGGATCAGGAAGCTGACCAGCTGCCAGCTCACGCCGCGCCTCCGGCGAGGAGCGTGGCGCCGTGCTCGGGAGTGACGACGCCAGGGACGTCGAGGACGCGGGCGACCTCGGTGGCGAAGTACCAGCCGCCGGAGAGGATCTCGGCGCTCGGGCCGTCGGCGATCACGACGCCGTCGCCGAGGAGGACGACGCGGTGGGCGAACTCGGCGGCGAACTCGACGTCGTGGGTGGCGATCAGGACCGCGGCGCCCTGCGCGGCGAGGCCGTCGATGAGGGCGATGAGGTCGTCCTTGCGGCCGCGGTCCATGCCGCGGGTCGGCTCGTCGAGGGCGACGAGGCCGGGGACGCCCTCACCGTCGAGGCGGCCGGCGAGGGCGATCGCGAGGGCGAGGCGCTGGCGCTCGCCGCCGGAGAGGTCGCGCGGGTCGGCGTCGATCGCGTGCTCCATGCCGACCGCGCGCAGGGCGGCGAGGCCGGGGGCGCCGGGGAGCTCGTCGCCGACGCGCTCGCGGACGAGGTAGTCGCTCGGGTTCTGGGTGAGGAGGGCCATGCGGTCGGCGACGGCGCGGCCGGCGACGGGATCGAGGAGGCCGGCGGCGGCGCGCAGCAGGGTGCTCTTGCCGGCCCCGTTGCGGCCCATCAGCGCGACCCGCTCGCCGGGGGCGACGTTGAGGTCGATGCCGCGGAGGACGTCGCGGGAGCCCTCGCCGTCGTCGAGCTCGACCCAGAGGTTGGCCGCGGCGAGGGCGGCATTTTCGCGGCGTTTGCGGAGTGCGGCGAAGCGCGAGGGACGATCGGTGGGGAGAGTTTCGCCCGCCAGGACCTTCCCCGGGTGGGGGACAGCGGTGGCGGAGGCCTCGACCGGCCACGCTCCCCGCTCTCCCAGCACCCGCCGCGCGTCGCGCACGCCGACCGGCAGCGGCTCGATCGCGGCCAGCGAGAAGAGCCGGGCCGCGGGCGTCATCAAGGTCGGGTCCGCCTCCCGCGTCCAGGCGAGGAAGTCGCGCGGCGCCCCGTCGAAGCCGATCCGCCCGTCCTCCACCGCGACCACCCGGTCGGCCGCCGCCAGGCACCGCTCGAGCCGGTGTTCGGCCAGCACGACCGCCACCCCCCACTCCTCGTTCAGCCGCCGCAGCAGCCAGATCAGCTCGTCGCCGGAGACCGGGTCGAGCTGCGAGGTCGGCTCGTCGAGCAGCACCAGCCGCGGTCGCGTCACCAGCGCCGCCGCCAACGCCACCCGCTGCAGCTCGCCCCCCGACAGCGTGTCGACGGCGCGCCCGAGCAGGTGCGGGATCGCCAGCGCCAGCGCCACCTCCTCGACCGCCCGCGCCCGGTCGCCGGGCGCGTCGCCCCGCATCTCCAGCGGCAGCTCGATCTCCGCCGCGACCGTCGTCGACACCACCTGCGTCTCCGGGTCCTGCGCCAGATAGCCGACCGCGGCGGCGAGCTCACCCGGCCCGGCGGCGATCGCGTCCATCCCGACCACCTCGACCCGCCCGCCGACCTCGCCGCCGTGGAAGTGCGGCACCAACCCGCAGGCGGCGCGCAGCAGGGTCGACTTGCCCGAGGCCGAGCGCCCCGCGAGCAGCACGAACTCGCCCGGCGCGACCTCGAGTGAGACGTCGACCAACGCCGGCGCCGTCGCGCGCGGGTAGGCGTAGGTCAGTCCCTCGACGGCGAGCGCGGGCGCCGCGCCGCGACGGATCGCGAGCTCAGACACCCTGGGCCTCCTTCAACGACGGCGGCAACCCCGTCGCCCGCACCCGCCCCGCCGAGTTCGCACTTTCCTTCGCTATTCGGCCTTTTCTGCGAACTCGCAGCGGGGCGAGCCCGCTCACGAGAACGATCGCGCAGACCGCCAGCGTCGAGGCGCCGGTCCCGATGTGGATCCGCGGATAGGCGTGGAAGTCGTCGGCGCCGACCACCTTGCCGACGATCGCCGCCGCCAACACGACTACGGCCGCCGCGTAGAAGCGCGCGTCGTGGCGACTCGGCTCGCGACGCCGCGCCCCGCGCGGGCCGCCGAGGCTGTACCCACGCAGTTCGAGCGTCGCCGCCACGTCGACCGCCCGGTCGAGAGAGCCGGCGAGGAGCCGCCGCGCCAGCGGTCCCCGCCCGACCGGCGCCGCCGCCGGCCCGCGCAGCTGCGCCGCGTCCCTCAGCCGGCCCGCGTCCGCCGCCGCCACCGGGACGAGCCGCGACACCAGGCTCGCCGTCAGCGCCGAGCGCGCCGCCACCGGCCGCAGCGCCCGCAGCACCCGGTCGGGATCGACGCAGGCCGAGTAGACCGCGAAGGCGACCATCGTCACGGCCGCCCGCAGCCCGATCGAGACGCCGGCGACGATCGCCTCCAGCGTGATGTCGACCTGGCCGAGCAGCGGCCAGTGGCCGAGCCGCGCCAGCACCGTCTCGCCGCGGTCGACGACCAGCGCGTTGACGATGACGATCAAGAGCGCCAGCCCGAGCCCCATCCGCAGCGCCGCCCGCACCGCCGAGCGCGCCCCGGCCAGCCACCCCGCCATGCACGCGGCGAGCCCCGCGGCGACCAGAACCAGAGGGTTCGAGTAGAGGAAGGCGACGACCACCAGCGCTCCCAGATAAGAGACCGCGGCGCCGACCCGGGCCTGCTGTAGCGGCCCACGACGGGGGATGTAGGCGAAGGCAGATCTCATCTCGACCCCGAGCTGAGGGGCAGCGGCGTCACCGTGCCCGCTTCGCTCGCCACCGCGAAATGGTCGCGCAGGTCGGCGGTGTCGAGGGCCGCGGCGGCGGCCTGCACGCCCGCGTCCGTCGCCCCGGTGACGAGCCAGACCGGCGGCCCTTCGAAGCGGCGCGTCGCCGCGACCAGCCCCGCGTTCGTGCCGAACGTGCGCGCCTTGTCGCCGTCTTCGTCAAGCCCGACCAGCCGTTCACTGCCCTGGGACGATTCAAATTCGGCGTAGATGCCGCTTTCCCCGGGACCCTTGTCGACCAGCCCGACTGCCGCATCGGAGCGCACCTGGGACCACGGCCCGACCAGCACCCGGATCGCCGACTTCGAGGGCGCCGACCCGCTGCCCGCGGATCCGCCGCCGCCTTCGCCGGCACCGCCCGACGCCACCTTCACCCCTTCGCCTTCGAGCGCCTTCGTCACCGTCCCGCACGCCGCCCCACCGCCCTCGCATTCGACGACGACCACCGGCGCGTGCCCTTCCCAGCCGGTCGTGAACGGCGCCGGCCAGGAGCCGACCACCGCCGGCGCGCCCTCGCTCGCCGCCCAGTTGTGGATGTCCCACCAGATCTTCTCGCCGCCTTCGAGCGGCACTTCGGCGGCGCCGGTCGGCGAGATCACCCCGTTGACCCAGAAGAACCAGTCGTACGGATGACCGCCGCGCTCGCTTTCTTCGAGGCCGTCGATCGACTTCACGTAGCCGCCGCCGTAGCGCGTTTCGATTTCGGTTTCGCCTTCCAGAAAGCGCATGACCGTGTCGGATTCGTTCGCTTCGCCTGATGCTTCGACGAGCTTCGTCGCGCCGAAGTCGCGGGTCACGGTGAGGTCGACCGACCCCACCTTGGAACCCGGGCCCAGCCCGCAGCCGGCGGCCGCGAGCGCCACTCCCAGGAGGAGCAACGCACCCGCGACCGCCGCACCGCGGCGAGGCATCAGCTACCGACGGGGCACTGCGACCCGAGGCAGACCGGAGCGGCCGCCGACGGGATGTCATCGCCCAGCCCGGCGATCAGCGCCGTCGGTTCGGTCAGCGTGATCATGACCTTGCCGTCCTTGTCGGTCGGGCCGATCGCGCCGGTCACCGCCGCGCCCTGCACCGGCCGGTGCTTGCCCTTTTCGTTGTACGCGTACACGTGGACCGCGAACGGCACGCCGGCGGTCGCCTGCTGCGGCGCGCTGACGACCAGCTCTTCCGGATACGGGTAGCTCGGCGCGAGGTCCCAGAGGATTTCGTCGCCGGCTTTGATCTTGGCCTTGTTGCCGCTCACCGCGGCGCCCTTGTGGTTGATCTTCAGGAACCAGGACGCTTTGCCCTTGGCAACGCTCTTGCCGACGCCGCAGAGCGCCAGGCCGAAGCTGAAGTGGTCGCTGATCGAGAGCGGCGCGAGCCCTTTCATCGTCTGCGCGCCCTGCGCGAGCAGCCCGAGGGCGGTGTTGCCGGGGACGCTGACGGCCTTGCCGCTGCCGCCGGTGCCGGAGCCGAAGCAGGTCGCGCCTGCGCTGGTCTTGATGGAGGCGGTCTTGGTCTTGACGAGGCCTTCGCTCAGCACTTCGTTGCCCTTGCCGACGACGCGGAGCGTCGCCTGGAAGGCGGAAGCGTTGGCGGTGAAGGCGAGCGTCAGGCAGAGCGCCAGCGCGCACGCGATTACGGTACGAAGTCGAAACGGTCTTGGCATATGAGCCACCCTTTCCTCGAGGGTCGTCTTGGCTGGCCGGGGACAGGTCTCCTGGCTCCCGGGGTTGGGACGGCGCGCCTTCCCGGGGACGGTGGGCGTCCCCAGTGGCCGACACCCCCGCTGGCGGCGTCCGCGACCTCCTCGACCCGGTCACAGTGGCGGGACCGCGCCGGTTTCGCACCGGACTTCCCTTGACCACCGACCGTATGAAAGGCCGAGTCTATTAGGCTGCCACCGCTCGGGTAACCCTTGAGCACTGGAGGTCTCTTCGTCCATGGAGGTGTGAATTGGAGCGCTCACGTTGGCGCCGCCCCTCGCCGGCCCTGGTGGTCGCCTGCCTCGCGCTCTTCGTCGCCCTCGGCGGCACGGTCCTGGCGGCGACCAAGATCGACGGCCGCACGATCAAGGTGAAGTCGCTGCCCGGCAACCGCGTGGCCGTCGCCTCCCTGCCGGGCAACCGCCTGGCGCCGGGGACGATCCCGGGCAATCGCCTGGCGCCGAAGTCGATCAAGGGCGACCAGATCGACATCACGACCCTCGGCCAGGTCCCGAGCGCCGACCACGCCACCTCCGCCGACTCCGCCCGCCGCGCCGACACCGCGACCGCCGCCGACCACGCCGCCGACGCGACCAAGATCAACGGCCGCAGCGTGGGATGCGCGGAAGGAGAGCGAGAATTCGCGGGGGCCTGCTGGGACGTCCAGGCGGATCGGACCGCCGTCGGCCTCATGGAGGCTGCGTCTCGTTGCGCGATGGAAGGCGGCGAACTGCCACAAGCAATCGCGCTTCGAGCATTCCTGGGGCAGCCCGGGGTGCTGATTGGGGCTGCGGGCGAGTGGACCAACAGCCTGGTGGAATCGGACTTGACGCACTTCGGCGCGACTGCCCTGGAAGCGAACGGCTCGTTCCTGGCGGTCGACAGCAACTCAGCACGCCAATACCGCTGCGTGACCCCGCTGCTCCACTAGCCGGCCGACACCACTACCCTGCCGCGATGCTTCGCCGAGCGGCAGCTTCCGGGGCGGCGGTTCTCGCGCTGCTCGTCTTCGCCGGCGCGGCGCACGGCTCGGCACGGCAGGTCGAACGGTTCTGGACGCCGGCACGGATGGCGGCGGCGCGGCCGCTCGAGATGACGGTCGGGCGTCGCGGGCACGCCGACGTCCACCTCGGCCCGAGGCCGCTGGTCGCCACCGCCAGCTACTCGTTGGTGCCGACGCCGGAAACGCCGCCGTTCGCCTGGAACGGCCGGCTGTTCGTCGTCCAGAACGGCGAAGAAGGCTTCTGCTCGGCGACCGCGATCGACTCGCCGTCCCGCAGCCTCGTCCTCACCGCCGGGCACTGCGTCAACACCGGGCCGGAAGGCGGCAAGCCCGGGAAGTGGTCGACCGAGCTCGAGTTCGTCCCCGGCTTCAACCTCGGCGCGGCGCCCTACGGGACCTTCGCGCTCGAAGGCACGCCGCGCGCGCTCCCCGGCTGGACCGCCGAAGGCAACCCCGACTTCGACCTCGGCGCCTTCCTCGTTGCGCCGAACGCCGAAGGGGTCCCGCTGGCCGAAGCGGTCGGCGGCGGCGCGACGATCGTCACCGACCTCGGCCGCGCCCAACGCTTCGAAACCTTCGGCTACCCCGGCGTCACCGAACGGATGCGGCTCTGTGTCTCGGGGTCGGCGGGCCAGGACCCGGTCACCTCCGGCCTCCCCGGCCCGAGCACCGTCGGCGTCCACTGCCGCTGGGCCCCGGGCGCGAGCGGCGGCGGCTGGCTGATCGACGGCGGCGAGGAGATCGACGGCCTCAACTCCTACATCGAGGTCTCCGAAAAACACCGCACCTTCGGCCCTTACTTCTCGACGAGCACCGTCGGTCGCCTCGTCGCCGGCCTCTAGCTGTCGAGCAGGTTGCGGTAGTAGCGGTAGTCGCGACGATCCGGGCGCAGGTTCGAGGCGAGCGCCAGGTGGTGCCGGGCGCGGCGTTTCTCCCCGGTCATGCTCAGCGCGCGTCCGAGGCAGAAGTGCGCGAAATCGTTGACGGGGTGGCTCTCGACCACGGCGTCGAACTCCTGCGCCGCGAGCCTGTACCGACCCGCCCGGTAGTAGGCGCGCCCGAGGGCCTCGCGGACCGAGGTCTTCTCCGGTTCGCGGCGGGCGGCCTCGGCGAGCGGCTCGGTCGCGTGCTCGTAGTCGCCGTCCTCGAGCAGCTCCATGCCGCGGCGGTAGAGCAGGTAAGTGGGCTCCGCGGCAGGTTCAGGCATCGCCAGATTGTAAAAGCCGTGGGAAGCGGGCCTGGCGACCCTTGCCGGCGAACGCGGGCTCGCCGCCGGCGAGCGACTTGAAGGAGCGCCGATCCGGTGATCAGAGGTCGAGGCGAAAGACCCAGCGACGGCCGTCGCGGTCGTCCTCGTCGCGCTCGGGGACGCGCCGGTAGCCGAGCGATTCGTAGAGCGCGTGGGCGGCGGTCTGGTACGGGCGGCTCCAGAGCGCGACCGCCTCGGCGCCGAACTCCCGCGCCAGCTCGTCGCAACCTTCGACCAACGCCCGCGCGATTCCCTGGCGGCGCGCCCGACCGGTCACCGCGAGCCGGGCGAGCTCCGCCTCGCCGGTGCCGGCGACCGAGCGCCCCGGGGCGCCGGACGGGTAGAGCGCGGCGACCCCGACCACCTCCCCGGCGTCGTCGACCGCGACGGACTTCGAGTTCGGCCTCGACTTCATCGAGTAGTTCCGTCGACGGGCAGAAGGCGGGACTCGTGACACTCAGCGTCGCCAAGCGGACGGGCCGGGCATGACGTCGCTCGTCCAGCTTCAGAGCAA
>Ga0208602_1000012_pt1 | contig 12226 bp, 9 predicted proteins | sample MicForSoSWNC24_O_FD_188000 | JGI IMG/M metagenome (GOLD analysis project Ga0208602, IMG submission 188000) | Forest soil microbial communities from Harvard Forest Long Term Ecological Research site in Petersham, Massachusetts, USA - MetaG HF007... | ecosystem: Environmental > Terrestrial > Soil >...
GAAGGCCGCCCGCCAGACCGGCCAGGGCGCCGCCGGCGCCGAGAAGCCGACCCGCCTGGTCGCCTTCGAGCGCGGCGCCGACCCGTCCCCGACCAGGGTCTACGACGGCAACGGCCTCGCCGCCGACCAGGTCGTCCCCGGCCCCGCCGTGATCGACCTGCCGACCACCGGCATCGTCGTCCCGGCCGGCGCCAAGGTCACCCGCAGCCCCGCCGGCGATTTCATCCTTACCTTCGAGGAGGGCACATGAGCATCGACGCACCGGTCGCCCCGTCCGCCGTCCGCCCGGAGGGATTCTGGGACGGGCTCGAGCACGCCTACATCCCGCCCGCCGAGCGCAAGATCCCGCCGGGGCTGAAGCTCCACACCGACGCCGAAGTGGTCACCGACCCGATCACCTTCGAGGTCATCCGACACAACCTCTGGAACCTGAACCAGGAGCACTTCAAGACGATCGAGAACCTCTCGGTCTCGACGATCATGCTCGAATGCCGCGACTACCAGACGGCGATCTGCACCGAGGACGGTGAGCTCCTCTTCTTCGGGCTCGGGGTCCAGTACTTCGCCGGCTGGATGGATTACGTGATCGCCTACGTGATGGAAAAGCACGGCGAAGACATCGCCGAGGGCGACATGTGGATGTGCAACGACCCCTGGATCGGGACCGCCCACCAGCCCGACGTCAACCTGCTCTGCCCGGTCTTCGTCGAGGGCAAGCTGTTCTGCTGGGTTGTCAACGCCGCACACATGAACGACGTCGGCGGCACCGTCCCCGGCTCCTTCTGCCCGAACGCCCAGGACGTCTACTTCGACCCGCCCTGCTTCCCGCCGTGCCGGATGGTTCGGAACGGTGAGATCGACGCCGAGCTGGAGGGCATCTACCGCCGCCAGTCCCGCACCCCGGTGAACCTGGCGCTCGACCTGCGGGCGACGATCGCCGGCAACCACGCCGCCCGCGAGCGGATGCTGAGCCTGGTCGACAAGTACGGCGCCGCGACCGTCAAGGGCGTGATGAAGGGCCTCCTCGACTCGACCCAGGACTCGTTCAAAGACCTGCTGGCGAAGATCCCCGACGGCGAATGGAGCGACCGCCAGTACCAGGAGGTCGCGGTGACCGGCGACCGCGGGGTCTACCCGATCGAGCTCCACATGCGCAAGCAGGGCGACGTCCTCACCTTCTCCAACGAGGGCACCGCGCCGCAGGTCGGCGCGATCAACCTGCCGTTCGCGGGCTGGCGCGGCGGCGTCATGCACGTCCTCAACGTCGTCGCGATCGCCGAGAACATGGGGGTGGTCGGCGGCGCCGCGAGGCAGCTGCGCTTCGATCCCCAGCCGGGCACGATCACCTGCCCCGACTACGGCGCCGCGGTCAGCCCGGCGGGGATCTACGCGACCACCTTCGGGGTCTCGATGGTCGCCTCGGTGATCGCCAAGATGCTGATCTGCTCCGACGACGAGTTCTTGCGCCAGAAGGCGCTGACCCCGCCGAACGCCCAGTGGCAGATCCAGATCCACGCCGGCACCAACCAGCGCGGGACCTATTACGTCGGGCCGATGCTCGACGGGATGATGGGGATGACCGGCGCCACCCCTTATAAGGACGGCGACTTCGCGACCGGCTCCTTCTACGCGCCCGAGGGCCGGGCGCCGAACGTCGAGAGCTACGAGCGCGACTGGCCGATGCTCTACCTCTACCGTCGCCGCGACCTCGACTCCGGCGGCCCCGGGCGCCACCGCGGCGGCTCCGGTGGGCGGATCGGCTACATGCCCTACAACGGCGAAATGGGGCTCGGCGTCTACACCGCCGAGGGGATCCCGAAGACCGCCGGGGTGATGGGCGGCACGCCAGGGAACGCCGGCCAGACGAAGCTGCTGCGCGGGGCGGGCGCGCTCGACGCCTTCGCCGCGGGGAAGCTGCCGACCTCAGCCGAGGAGCTCGGCGGCGAGTCGGTGCAGCTGTTCGGCAAGGGCGACGCGGTGATGGTCGAGGCCGACGACGTGCTCGAGTGGAACTGGACCGGCTCCGGCGGCTACGGCGACCCGCTCTTCCGCGAGCCCGCCGCCGTCCACGCCGACGTCGTCGCCGGGATCATCTCGGCCGGCGCGGCGACCGCCGAGTACGGCGTCGTGCTGGGCGACGACGGTGCCGACCTCGATGCGACCGCGTCCCTGCGGTCCGACCGCCTCGCCGAGCGCCTGCGCAACGCCGGGTCGACCACCGAGCCCCGCGCCCGCGACTACGAGGTCCCGGCCGGCGGCACCAAGATCGGCGAGGAGCTGTGGCTCGACCGCGAGGCGGGCGAGTACCACTGCGCCGGCTGCGGCGAGGTGACCGGGACGATCGCCGAGCACGCGACCTCGCGCCTGGTCCGCCGCGAGTCCCCGATCCCCGAGATGTCGACCCTCTTCGAGGACCCCTCGATCTACGTCGACGACGCGGTCGTCGCCCGCGAGGAATTCTGCCCCGGCTGCGCCGTCCGCCTGGTCGCCGTCATCGCCCGTCCCGACGACGCCCCCCTCGCCGAAATCAACCTGGAGGCCTGACACACATGGACTTCGAGCTGCCGAGCGAAATCCAGAACCTCGTCAAGATCGCCCGCGAGTTCCGCGAAGAGCGCCTGGCGCCGCTGGAGGAGGAGTTCCTCCGCGAGGGCAACGTCGAATGGGCGCTGCGGCCGAAGCTGCAGGAGGAGGCGCGCGAGCGTGGCCTCTGGGCGATCGAAGTCCCCGCCGAGCACGGCGGCATGGGCCTCGGCCAGCTCGCCGTCTGCGCGGTGCACGAGGAGCTGAACCGCCACCCGATGATGTTCGAGGTCGGCGGCTCCCCCGAGCCCGTCCTCTACAACGCCAGCCCCGAGCAGTGGGACCCCTACGTGCGCGCGGTGATCGACGGTGAGCGCCGCAGCGCCTACGCATTCACCGAGCCGGGCACCGGGTCCGACCTGGGCGCGGTCGAGACGGTCGCGGTCCGCGACGGCGACGACTACGTGATCAACGGCCGCAAGATGTTCATCGGCCTCGCCGAGCGGGTCGAGTTCCTGATCCTCTTCGCCTCGACCGACCCCTCGAAGGGCTCGCGCGGCGTCACCGCCTTCCTGATCGAGTCCGGCACCCCCGGCTACAACATCGCCCGCCTGCTGCCGACGATGGGCGACGCCTGGATCCCGACCGAACTCGAATTCGACAACTGCCGCGTGCCCGCCACCCAGCGCCTCGGCGAAGAGGGCAAAGCGTTCTCCCTCGCCGACGAGCAGCTCGTCCACGGTCGGCTGAAGATCGCCAGCTACCAGCTCGGGATCGCCCAGCGCTGCCTCGACGACGCCGTCGCCTGGGCCAAAGAGCGCACCACCTGGGGCGAGCCGATCGGCTCCCGCCAAGGCCTCTCCTTCCCGCTCGCCGACTGCGCGGTGGAGCTCGACGTCGCCCGCCTCCTCGTCTACAAGACCGCCTGGCGCGCCGACCGCGGCGAAGACATCCGCACCGACGCCTTCAAGTCGAAGCTCTACGCCACCGAGATGGCCCAGCGCGTCACCGACCGTTGCCTCCAGGTCTTCGGCGGCCGCGGCTACCTCAAAGAGAACGCGATCCAGTCCTACTTCCGCCAGGTCCGCCTCTGGCGCATCGGCCACGGCACCGCCGAGATCCACCGCTGGATGATCGCCCGCGATTTGCTCGGAATCTCCTAGCCGAGGGGGGTGAAGCAGCAGCCCTTCGCTCCTTACCCCTTAAATGAGGGGGAAACAGCGAAGGGCAGACGTCGAGCTGAGCGAATTGGCGACTCGACAGCACGGTGTCGTCTCGACCCGGCAGCTGGAAGCACTCGGATTCTCCGACGCTGTCATCACCGCGGAGCTGCGGCTGGGACGATTGCGGCGCCTGCACCGGCGGGTTTACGCGGTCGGGCATGAGGCACTGACCTGGGAGAGTTGGTGCCTGGCGGCGGTCGCGGCGAACGCGCCTTGCGTCGCAAGTCACTGGTCGGCCGCCTGGCTCTGGGGACTGATGCGCTCTCGGCCGTCCGGGAAGTTCCACGTCACCGCGACCACCCGTCGGCATCGCAGACGGGACTTTCACGTCCACTTCGCCGAGCTAGCCGACCAGGACACCTCTTCGGTGCAGGGAGTTCCGGTCACCTCGGTCGCGCGGACGGCGCTCGATCTGGCGGCGCTCGACGCGGGCGGGACGTCCGCTCGGCTCAAGCGCCTGGAGGACGGGGAACACCGACTCGACCTGCGCGAGTTCGAGGCGCTGCTCGCGCGCTCGAAGGGACACAAAGGCTGGGCGGCACTCTCCCGGGCCGTCGACCTCTATCGGCCGGACCCGACCGTCACGCGCTCTGGGCTCGAGCGGCGCTTTCGGGCGCTCCTGCGGCGCTCCGGCCTGCCCGCGCCGTCGATGAACTTCGTCGTCGGCGGCTACGAGCTCGACTGCTACTGGCCGGAGCACCTACTGGCGGTCGAACTCGACACCTACGGCACCCACGGCTCGCGGCTCTCCTTCGAGGAGGACCGCAAGCGTCAGCGGGTGCTCGGCATGCTCGGGATCACGCTCGAACGTGTCACCGACCGCCAGCTCGACAGCGAAGCCGACGAGGTGCTGCGGGCGGTCGCGGCGCGGCTCGGCGCCGCTGGCTACTCGGCGTCGACGTAGAAGTCGGCGTGGGCGACGCGCAGTTTGTACTTGAGGACCTTGCCGCCGACCGTCTCCGGCAGCGAGTCGACCACGATCACGGCTTTCGGCGACTCGTAGCCGGCCAGCCGCTCGCGGCAGAACGCCTTCACCTCGTCGGGGTCGGGCGTCTCGCCATCGCTGGGGACGACGATCGCGGTGACCGCCTCGTCCCAGCGCTCATGGGGGAGACCGACGACCGCCGCTTTGAGGATCTGCGGATGGGAGCGGAGGATCGTCTCGACCCGCAGCGTAGAGACGTTCTCGCCGCCGGACTTGATCATGTCCTTGGAGCGGTCGACCATGATCCGCAGCCCCTCGGCGTCGTACTCGCAGACGTCGCCGGAGTGGAACCAGCCGCCGCGGAACGCCTCTTCGGTCGCTTTCTCGTCCTGGTAATAGCCGGCGGTGACGACCGGGGAGCGGTAGACCGCCTCGCCCGGCACGCCCACGGTCCCTTCCAGCGAGTTGCCCTCCTCGTCGACCAGCTTCGAGGCCAGCAGCGGGTTGGGCACGCCCACGTAGTTGGTCGCGGGCGCGTTGGCGGCGAAGGTCTCCGGCCATTTGTCGGGCCAGAAGCGGAAGCAGGAGATCGCCTCGGTCTGGCCGAGGATCTCGAGCAGGCTGACCTCCGGCGTCGTCAGCGCGCGCATCCGGTCGACCAGCTTCGGGTCGATCGCGGTCCAGCCGAAGACGATCGAGGTGACCGAGGAGGCGTCGAGCGCGCCGCCCGATTTCTCGAACCGGTCGGTCACTTCCTCGAGCATCGCCGGCGAGCCGCCCCACCACATCGTGATGTCCTCGTCGCTGATCGCCTGGGCGATCCCGTCCGGGTCGTAGCGCCGCCCGAACACCAGCGTGCCGCCGGTGAGGAAGGCGGGGAAGGAGAAGATCTGGTCCGCGATGTGGAAGATCAGCGGCAGGAAGGTGACCATCTTCAGGTCGCAGTCGAACCGCAGCCCGCGGGTCAGGCTGAGCGCGAAGGAGTACCCGGCGAGGTAGGAGTAGTTGTGGGAGATCATCACGCCCTTCGGCATGGCGGTCGTCCCCGAGGTGAAGATGATCTCCCAGATGTCGTCGCCGTGGATCTCGACGTCGGGCTCGGCGGTCGAGGCGCCCTCGACGAAGTCGGCGAACGACACCGAGCCCTCCAGCACCTTGCCGCAGACCGGGATCGTCACGCTCGGCGTCAGGCCGGTCTCGGCGAACGCCTTCTCGCATTTCGGCCAGAGCTCGTCGTCGACGAAGGAGAGCTTCGGGTCGGTGCGCTGGATCAGGTCGGCGATCACGTCCGGCGCCAGCATCGGGTTGATCGGGGTCGAGACCAGCCCCGCCTTGGCGACGGCGATCTTGGTCACGTAGGCCTCGGTCGAGTTGTCGCAGAAGAAGAGGACCCGGTCGCCGCGCCCCAGGCCGCGGGCCAGCATCGCGTTGGCGACCTTGTTGGCGAGCTCGTCGGCCTGCCGGTAGGTGAGCCGCTCGTTCTCCGGGTAGGCGAAGGCGCCCGGCCGGCCGACGATCGCCTCTTTGTCCGGGTAGCTCCAGGTGATCCGCTCCCAGAAGTCGCCGACGCTGACCCTGTCCCAGCGGTTGGTGGCACGGCGGTTGGTCAGGCTGGTGACGTCGATCGACATCCGGGGCCTCCTTTAATAGGACCGGGGGAGGCCCAGCGAGTGCTGGGCGATGTAGTTGAGGATCATCTCCCGGCTTACCGGGGCGATCCGCTGCAGTCGGACGATGAAGTAGAGGTCGGCGATGCCGTACTCGTCGGCGAGGCCGTTGCCGCCGTGGGCCTGGATCGCCTGGTCGATGGCTTTGGTGCCGGCGTCGGCGGCGAGCAGCTTGGCGATGTTCGCGGCCTCGCCCGCGGGCGCGCCGGCGTCGGCCAGGGCCGCTGCCTTCATCATCATCAGGCGCGCCGCCTCGAGGTTCGCGTGGCATTCGGCGAGCGGGTGCGACACGCCCTGGTGGGCGCCGATCGGCTGCCCCCAGACTTCGCGCTCGCGCCCATACTGCGCCGCCTTGGCGAGCGCGTAGCGCCCGACCCCGCAGCACATCGCCGCCGACATGATCCGCTCCGCGTTGAGGCCGCTGAAGACCGTCTTCATCGCCTCGCCTTCGCTGCCGATCAGCCGGTCGGCAGGGATGTCGACCTCGTCGAAGGACACCGCGAAGGTGTGCTCGGGGGCCCGCATCGCCACCGGGATCCGGTCCCGGTGCATCTTCGGGTGGTCGACCTCGACCATGAAGAGGGACAGCCGCGAGCGGCCGTCGCCGCTGGTGCCGGTGTTGGCGAGGACCAGCACCCAGTCGGAGTCCTCGAGCCCGGAGCAGTAGACCTTCGAGCCGGTGAGGACGTAGGTGTCGCCCTCGCGGCGGGCGCGGGTGGAGATCTTGTGGGTGTTGGAGCCGGCGTCGGGCTCGGTCACCGCGAGCGAGAAGCGGTCGGTCCCGGCCGCCATCCCCGGCAGCCAGCGCATCTTCTGCTCCTCTGAGCCATGCCCTTCGACGATCGCCCCGGCGACGGCGGGGGAGATCAGCAGCTTCAGCAGCGGCATCCCGGCGGCGCTCACCTCTTCCTCGACGATCGCCAGCTCGGTCAGCCCGGCGCCGCCACCGCCGTAGCGCTCGGCGATCGACGGGCCCATGAAGCCGTGCGAGCCGAGCGCCTCCCAGAGCGCCGTCGGCGGCTCGTTCTTGGCGACGACCTCGGTGAAGTACCTGTGGCCGAAGCTTTCGGCCAGGTTGCTCACCGACTCGCGGAGCAGCCGCGTCTCGTCGGAGTCGGTCAGGGGCAGGGAGGGACGCGCGTCGGCCTCGATCACAGATCGAAAGTACTCCAGGACCGTCCCTCCAACGCCTATCGTGAAAGCTAGTAGGGCGGCGGCCGATGCGGATCTATGCTGGCGCCGAATGACCGACCGGATGTCTGGGAAATCGGGGATCGTCACCGGCGGCGCGCGAGGGATCGGGCGTGAGCTGGCGGCTTCCTTCGCCGCGGCAGGAGCCCGCGTCGCGATCTGGGACACCGACGGCGACGCGGCCCGCGCGGCGGCGACCGAGGTCGGCGCGGGAGCGATAGCCGACACCGTCGACGTCACCGACGAGGCCGGCGTCGGCACCGCGGTCGAGGCCGTCCTCGGCGCCTACGGGCAGATCGACTTCCTGATCAACAACGCGGGGATCCGCCACGTGTCGCCGATCGCCGAAGAGCCGGTCGACGCCTGGCGGCGGACGATCGACGTCAACGTCAACGGCACCTTCATCTGCAGCAAAGCGGTGATCCCGGCGATGGTCGTTGCGGGCGGCGGCCACATCGTCAACCTCGCCTCGATGGCGGGACAGCTGGCGCTGCGCGAACGCGCCGCCTACAACACCTCGAAGGCGGCGATCGTCGGCCTCACCAAGTCGATCGCGGTCGAAGTCGGCGACGCCGGCGTCTACTGCAACGCGGTCGCCCCGGGCGTGATCGAGACGCCGCTCAGCGCCCCCTACTTCGAAGACGAGTCGATGGTCAAGGTCCTGCGCGAGAACTCGCCGATGGGGCGCTGGGGACAGGTCCACGAGATCTCCGGCCCGGTCCTCTTCCTCTGCTCGGAGGAGTCGAGCTTCGTCAACGGCGTCACGCTCTTCGTCGACGGCGGCTGGACCGCGGGGAAGGGCTACTGATGTTGGACTCGGGCCTCGGCGGCCGCCTCGTCCTCGTCACCGGCGCCGCCAGCGGCATCGGCCTGGCGGCGGCGAAGATCCTCGCCGGCGAGGGCGCCCGGCTGGCGCTCTGGGACGTCGACGCCGACGGCCTCGAGGCGGTCCCGACCGACGGCGCCGCCACGGTCGAGCGCTCCACCGTCGACCTCTCCGACACCGCCGCGGTCGCCGCGGCGGTCGACGCGCTCCCCGGCCCGGTCGACGCGGTCATCCACTGCGCCGGCATCTACACGACCTCGCCGCTCCCCGAGGTCGACGAGGCCTCCTGGGACCGCGTCCTCGACGTCAACCTCAAGGGCGCCTTCAACATCAGCCAGGCCGTCGCGCCGGGGATGATCGAGAACGGCGGCGGCGCGATCGTCCTCTTCGGCTCCTTCGCCGCCCGCACCGGCGGCCTCCGCGCCAGCGCCCCCTACGCCGCCTCGAAAGCCGGCGTCGCCGGGCTGACCAAGCACCTCGCGCAGTGGGGCGGCCCGAACGGGATCCGCGTCAACTGCATCCACCCGGGCTTCATCCAGACGCCGATGAACGCGATCCTCTCCGACCAGGCGAAGGCCGACGCGGTCGCCGCGACGCCGCTGCGCCGCCTCGCCGACCCGCCCGAGTGCGCGGCGATGGCGGTCGTCCTCGCGTCGCGGCTGGCGAGCTTCGTCCACGGCGTCGAGCTCGACGTCAACGGCGGGATGTACATGGCATGAGCATCGGCGAAATGGGAAATCGCAGCATCGGCGACCTGCTCGCGGAGCGGGTGGCGATCGCCCCCGAGCGCACCTTCCTCGTCTTCGAGAGCCGCGCGGGCGAGGTCAGCGAGCTGACCTACGCGGAGTTCGAAGGCCGGGTCGAGGACTGCGCCCGCGGGCTCCACGCCCTCGGCGTCGCCGCCGGCGACCGCGTCGTCGTCCACCTCCGCAACAGCCCCGAGTTCCTGATCTCGTGGTTCGCGATCACCCGCCTCGGCGCGGTGATGGTGCCGTCGAACATCGCCAACACCGCCGGTGAGCTGGAGCACGTGATCGGCTTCACCGAGGCGGGCTTCGCGATCACCGAGCCGGACTTCTGCGAGGTCGTCCAGCGCGGGATCGACGCCGCCGGGACCGACACGACGACGGTCGTCGCCCGCGGCCGCCTCGCCGGGTTCTTCGCCTTCGACGACCTGCCGGGCCTCTCCGAGGAACCGCCGCCGCGGCCGGCCGTCGGCGGCGACGACGTCGCCGAGCTGCTCTTCACCTCGGGCACGACCTCGAAGCCGAAGGCGGTGATGCTCACCCACGCCAACTGCCTGCGGGCGGGCCTCGACACCGTCCACTGCCTCTGGCTCGACGAGAACGAGCGCTGCCTCACGGCGCTGCCACTCTTCCACGTCAACGGCCAGGGGATGACGATCATGGCGGCGATGACCGTCGGCGGGACCGCGATCGTGATCGAGGAGTTCAGCGCCTCCCGCTTCTGGGAGCAGATCCGCCGCCACAAGGCTTCGCAGACGGCGATCGTCGCGATGCAGCTGCGGACGCTGATCGCCCAGCCGCCCAACGAGGAGGACAAAGACCACAGCCTGCGCAAGGTCTTCTACGCGATCAACGTCTCCGACCAGGAGAAGCAGACCTTCGAGGAGCGCTACGCGGTCGACCTGATCAACGGCTACGGGCAGAGCGAGACGATGACCCTGCTGACCGTCTCGCCGGTCGCGTCGCCGCGGCGCTGGCCCTCGATCGGCCTCCCGTCGCCGGGGCGCACGCTGCTGCTGCTCGACGAGGAAGGCAAGGAGGTGGCGACCGGCGAGGTCGGCGAGATCTGCGTCCGCGGCGAGCGCGGCCGCTCGATCATGCTCGGCTACTACAAGGACGAGCAGTCGACCGCCGAGACGATCCGCGGCGACCTCCTCCACACCGGCGACAACGCCTACGCCGACGAGCAGGGCTACCTCTACTTCTTCGACCGCAAAAAGGACATGATCAAGCGCGCCGGCGAGAACGTCTCGGCGATCGAGGTCGAGTCGGTCCTCGTCGACCACCCCCTGATCGCCGAGGCGGCGATCATCGGCATCGCCGACCCGATCCGCGACGAAGCGGTCGCCGCGGTCGTCGTCATCGCCGAGGGCGCCGACCTGACCGAGGACGACATCACGGCCTACTGCAAAGAGCGCCTCTCCCGCTTCAAGGTCCCCACCGTCGTCGCCTTCGAGACCGAGCTGCCGAAAACCTCGATCGGCAAGGTCCGCAAGGACGAGCTCCGCAAAAAGCTAGAGGGCGCCGCCTCCGCCTAGCCCCGGGCGGTCGCCCGCGTGGTTCGCGGCCGCTCCGCCTGTCCGAGGTAGGCCCCGGGCGTCTCGTGGCGGCCCGGGCAGGCTGTGGCCGCCACGAGACGCCCGGGACGTGAGGGAGTTTCAGGGAAGGTGCGGGGTTCGGCACGTTCTCCGCTCTTTCGTCACGGTTCCACAACAGGCTCGGACGCGAAGTCGACTTTAGGGCCCCTATAGGGGGGTCAAAGTCGACAACGTGATCTCGACGGGTCGGGATCGGCGAGGTTCCATGAACCTTCGTCACGAGACACGCGCAGTTCGTGGAGAAACGCACGCTCCCCGGCGCTCGTCACGAAGTCTCCTCACTCTCCCCGCACTCCTGGCCGTCTCGGCCACGGCCACAGCCTGCCCGGGCCGTGGACGAGGCGGCCGCGTCCCTTACCCCTTCGGGCGGCAGCCGCAAGCGGCCGCGAACCCGATCGCTAGCGCTGCGCGACTAGCCCGTGGAGGGCGAGGGAGGCGAAGACCTCGGCGACGTCGTCGGCGCTGCGGGGGCCGTCCTCCTGGAACCAGGTGTAGCCCCAGTTGGCCATGCCGAGGAGGGCGCGGGCGACGATCTCCGGGGGGAGGTCGACGAACTCGCCGTCGGCGCGGCCGTCGGTGACGATCTGGTTGACCATCCGCTCGTAGAAGTCGCGCTTGACGACGAGGGCCTGCCAGCGCTCGCCGGTCACCGCGTGGCGCTCGGCGAGGAAGACGGTGACGCCGTCGCGGTTGCGGGCGATGAAGCGCATCGTCACGTGGAGCAGGCGGCGCACCTTCTCGGAGGCGGTCACCGAGGAGGAGGAGACGGCCATCGTCTCGTCGATCAGCTCGTCGACCAGGGCCTCGTGGATCGCGAAGAGGAGGTCCTCCTTCTTGCGCACATGGTGGTAAAGGCTGGCCTTGCGGATGCCGACCGCGTCGGCGATGTCCGACATCGAGGCGGCGTGGTACCCGCGCTCGCTGAAGATCCGGGTGGCCGCGTCGATGATGTCGGGACGGACCCCGGAAGGGCTCGTCTCCGTCGTCTCCCCGACGGACGCAAGTTGGGTTCTGGTCGCTGCCATTCGCTCTGCCGCCCGTGGAAGCTGCCACCCCCACGCACGCTGTCCACTCTATTGAAACCGATCGGCGGAGCCAGTCAACCGAGCGGTTGTGCTAATTCGGGCGAATCCGATGAAAAGCCGCACACCGGTCGGAGATGCTGTGTTAGGGTGGCTACCGACCGGCCGGTAGGAGGCTGGCGGAGGAGGGAAAATAGCTTTGAATTCGAGCCAGAACGGCACGGCGGACGACCGTCGCGCCCGTTACCAGCTGATGCGGCTGAGCCGCCGCTTCGAGGAAACCGTCCACGAGCAGTTCCACGAGGGCAACGTGCCCGGCCCACTGCACCTGTCGATCGGCCAGGAGGCCGTCGCGGTCGGCGGCTGCTGGCCGCTGCGCGAGACCGACGTGATCGTCTCCACCCACCGCGGCCACCACCACTGCCTCGCCAAGGGCGCCCGCCCCGACCGGATGATGGCCGAGCTCCTCGGCCGCGCCGACGGCTACTCGCGCGGCCGCGGCGGG
>Ga0208602_1000013_pt1 | contig 12176 bp, 11 predicted proteins | sample MicForSoSWNC24_O_FD_188000 | JGI IMG/M metagenome (GOLD analysis project Ga0208602, IMG submission 188000) | Forest soil microbial communities from Harvard Forest Long Term Ecological Research site in Petersham, Massachusetts, USA - MetaG HF007... | ecosystem: Environmental > Terrestrial > Soil...
CGGTCGTCGGCACCGACGTCGACGGGTTTCCGGAGACGCTCGCCGACGGTCGCGGCGTGATCGTCCCCGTCGACGATCCCGTGGCGCTCGCCGCGGCGCTTGAGGGAGTCCTCGGCGGAGCGCTGCGGACGAACACGATCGAGGCCCAGGCGTGGACCCGGCGATTCGAGGTCGAGCGGGTCGCCGATGTCTACGAGCAGGCGTACGAGGAATTCGAGCTGACCGCGCCGCCCGAGCTCGTCGCGTGAGCACCGTGCCCGACCCGACCGGCGAAGCCGATCTCCACGCCTGGCAGATCCTCGCCCCGCTCCTGGCGCGGGATCCTTACCTGCCCTGGACCTCGGGCTCGATGCGGCCCGCCGCACTGGTCGCCGTCTGCAACGAGGTCGCGCACGGCGCCCGGACCCGGATCGTCGAGTGCGGCTCGGGCGTCAGCACCGTCGTGCTGGCCCGCCTCCTGCGCGAGCGGGGCGAGGGGGCCGTCGTGTCGATCGAGCACGACCGCCACTGGGCGACCCTGGTCGAGGGGCAGCTGCGGCGGGAGGACCTGGGGGCGATCGCGCGTGTCGTCTACGCGCCGTTGCGCGGCGAGCCGCCCTGGTACGACCTGGGCGACGGCGACCGCGTGCCGACCGAGGTCGATCTCCTCGTGGTCGACGGGCCTCCCGCGTTCGACCCCGGCCACGATGCCCGCCGCGAGCCGGCTCTCGCCTGGTTCGAGGACCGGCTGGTCGCCGGCGCGACCGTGATCCTCGACGACATCGATCGCCCCGGCGAGCGCGCCGTCCTCGCGGCCTGGGAGCAGGCGGGCGACTGGCGCTTCACCTTGGACGAGCACGCCGGCGTCGCCCGCGGTGCCATCCCGCGATAGTCAGCGCCACAATCCACCGATGGCCGAAAGCAGCGTCGAGATAGCGCGCCGCGGTTTCACGCCAACCTGACGACCGTCCGAGAGGGCAAGGCGATCGAGATGGTCGAACCCCGAGGACGCGTTCGCGGCTGCCGGTCTCGGCTCTTAGTCGTCGAGCCGGGGCTGTCGCCGTCCGGCGGGGCTCATTCTTCGGCGCCGAAGAAGACGCCGTGGAATTTCTTGTCCTTGCCGCAGCCGGGCGTGCCTTGAATGCAGGATTCGCCGAGCTTCGCGGTGGGCTTCGGCAGCGGCACCTTGGCGTGAAGCTGTTCTTCGGTTATCCGCCTGGCCGTTTCTTCTTCTACTTCCAAGAGCGATTCGGGTTCGGAGGGATGCTTGGATTCCGTCGCGCCTGCGGGGGATTTGGCGGATTCGTGGCCGCTCCCGCCATCTGGTTTCGGAGCGCTTTCGGCGCGGGGTTCGGAGCGGGCTTCGGGGGTCCGGCCTTCGCCGCGGCTTTCGATCGTGATCCGCTCCGGTCCGTGGTTGGCCGACGAACTGCCTTCATGGACGGCGCGGCCGACCAGAAATCCGAGGCCGACCGCGAGGATCAAGGTCGCGACGCCGACGATCAGGGCGGCGTTCGAGTTCCGTCTCCTCGAGTCCTGCCTCGGTGGAGGGGGCGGGAGAATGCGGCCCGGGCCGCCCCCGGCGTCGGCAACGTCCATTGAGGTGACCGCATCCAGGAACGGCGGCCGCGGATCCCCGCGACGATGGCCGCAGGCGAGGCAGTAGCGCTGGTCCGCCGCCATCGACGCCCCGCAGTCGGGGCACGAGTCGCGCTCCTCGAAGGCGATGATCGACTCCCCAGGGACGGGAGGAGTCGTCGGATCGGTCAGGCCCGTCACTGGACTCATGGCCGGGACAGTAGGGCCCGACCGGGCCGGTGATGTTTAGGAGTTGTGCAGTCGGCGCGGGAGGGCGGACCCGCGGTCGGGGGCGCGCACCGCACGCGCCCCCGACCGCCTTGGGTCAGTGTCGGATCAGTTCCGAGATGAACTGATCGCCGGGGGATCCGAGGCCGGTCATCGAGTCGAACCCTGGGGCCGCGGACAGCGACTCGGGGGCTTCTTCGATTCCGGTTTCGCATTCGCCGGTTTCTTCGTTCGCTTCTTCGCAGAAGAACTCGGTCGCGCCTTCCATGCCGAGGATCCTCGCCGTGGTGAGGATGCCTTCTTCCGCGTTTTCTTCGTTGAGGTAATCGTTGCGGACGACCGCCTGCTTGCCGGCCGGGAGGATGTCGTAGAACGCTCCCGAATTCTGGCCTCCGGCATCGAGGTGGTAGAGCAGCGGATTGACGAATCCGAGCGAGCCTCTGGCCGCCTGGTCGGCATCCGCCATCAGCCCGGCGAACAGCGGGGATGACAGGCTCGTTCCGCCGATGCGGTACTGGTCGTAGTAGGTGCCATCGGCGAATGCCTGCGTCTCGCCGACCAGCATCCCGGTCGAGGGATCGCCCTCCATCGAGATGTCCGGGACGACGCGGTTCAGTTCGCCCGTCCCGGCCTTCGCGGCGATTTCCGCGGGCACCACCGGCTGCTGGTACCAGGGCTCGGGGTACTGCCTGGACGTTCCGCCGCCACCGCCGTAGTCGTATTCGCCGGGGGCGGGGGGCAGCCAGTCGCCGACTTCGGAGGTTTCGCACCCGCCGAGTTCGGCGAATTCCGCCGTGCAGAGGGCGCTGATGCCGGTCGACCAACCGACCTCACCGAGGCGATTGTTCTGGGCGCCGATCTCGACGCTGGTGCCGCCGACCGCGGTCGCGTAGGGGCTCGTCGCCGGGAACGACGGCTGCTGTTCGCCGGAGACGATGAAGTTGTCCCCTTCGTCGCCGGACGAGAACTGCACGCCCACACCGGTTCCGGCTGCCATCAGCAGCACGTTGTTGAACGGTTCCCTCGCTTCCGTCGCTTCGCTTTCTTCTTCTTCTTCGGGACCGTTGGTCCAGGAGTTGGAGATGATGCTCGCCAGGTGGCCGTCGATCACTTCCTCGTCCGCGTTGTAGAGGGAGACGGTGCAGTTTTTACCGCCGACGTAGAGCACCTTCGCTCCCGGCGCCATCGCGTGCACGGCCTCGACGTCGAGGGTCTGCTCGCCCGACCAGCCGGGTGCTTCGCACTCTTCGGTCTGGGTGAACGGCCGCTGGATCATCTCCTTGAACTGACCCGGCTGCCACTGCTGCGAGCCGGCCGCGCCGTGGTATCCGTGGGACGTCGTGCCCTGGTTCTTCTGCGCGTACTCGACCGCGTCGCTCTGGAGGGTCGGCGACACGTACGCGTCGACGATCGCGACCGTCACGCCCGAGCCGTTGAGGCCCTGGGAGATCGGCCCCGACAGGTTGTAGGCGCCCTGCAGCTGCGCGGGCTTGTAGCCGCACACCGCGTAGGGCAGCGGGTTCGGGAAGCCGTCACCGAAGGCCGGCAGGGTGCTCGCGAGTTCCTGCCCGTAGTAGGCGGAGCAGGGACCCGCGTTGCGGAAGCCCGCGGGCTGTTCGATTTCTTCGACTTCTTCTTCCTGCGGCGGAGGCCAGTGACCGTGCCCTCCGTGGCCATGCCATCCCTGGCCGTGGCCGTGACCGCCCCAGCCCCACGGGCCGTGACCGTGACCGCCGTGCCCACCGAAACCGCCGCGGCCGTCAAATTCGGCGCCGGTGATGTTCGCCGGCTGCGCGCGGATCTCGTCGACCCCCCGCACGCCGGTGATCAGCGGTGCGACCGTCGTCGGGGCGCTCAGTGACGATGACGCGAGGCGCAAGGTTTCGTCGCCGACTTCGTAGTCGGCAAGCCTCGTCTGGAAATACGCTTCGATCTGTTCGGCGGTCCCTTCGGCGATGATCGTCATCCGGTCGGGAGCGACCTTCGCGACCTTGATGCCGGCGGCGCGCAGCGAGGCGACGACTTCCCTGTCTTCCTTGGCGCTCGGCGAGAAGCGGCTCTCCCACTGCTGCGGGGTCAGGTACCTGCGGTAGTTGCGGCTCGTCGGATCGGTGACTTCCTTGGCGAGCGCTTCAGCGCCGGCCGGGTCCTTCAGGTTGAGGCCGACGTCGAATTCGATCAGTTCCCCCGAGGGCGTCGGGGCGGTTTCGTTCGCGGGCACGGCCGCCGGGGCCTTGCCCTGAATTTCTTCAGAGGTCGCCGCGCCGGCGGCGACAGTTGGGATGAGCAAGAACGCAAAGCCCGCAAGAAGGGCAGCGAACCAGCCGTGGGACCACAGCTTCTTCATGGATATAACCGCCGTCATTCGTGATTTAAGAGCACTCCCGAGGCGCCGGCGCCTTCTCCAACCAGTCCGCGCCCGACCGCCGAGATCAGCCGCCAATACCCAAAACTCGTCAAAGCGAACCAGCGCCGCCTGACGGCAGCGCCCGCGCTCAGAGCAGTTTCTCGTAGGTTTCGAAATACCCGTCGGTGAGCGTGCATTTGCCGGGGCCCGCGCCCTTCGTGCGCTCGACCGCGAGGCCGAGCGTGTGGACGCCGGCCGGCACCGCCACCGACGTGTTGCCGGTGAAGCCGCCGTAGATTTCCACCCGGCCGTTCGACGCCGTACGCGCTTCGTTGTCGGTCTTGCCGTCGATCGTCACGTAGTACTCGCAGCCTTCGAGTTCAGCGGTCGGGCCGTAGAACTCGCCGCGCAGCGGCATCGAGCCTTCGAGGCCGGTGAGCTTTTCGTAGGTACCGAAGGTGATGACCGGGGTGAGCGATCCTTCGACCGCCGCGACCGGGCCACCGACGCTTTCGCCGTTGTGGTACCAGTGGTAGAAGGGGTAGTGGCCGCCCTGCAGGTTCAGCGGCACGGTGATGCTCGAGGGCTCATACAGCGAGGGGCTCGGTTCGGCGACCGCGTGGAAGAAGTAGTCGCCCACCGATTCGGCCGGGAACTGCCAGAAGCGGCCTTCTTTGCGCAGCGAGGGCTGGTAGGCGTCGAAGGCGACGTGCCATTCTTCGCGTCCGGTCACCGAGTTCAGGCGGTACTGCGCGTAGAGCGGCACGCTGGCCGAACCGGTGTTGCGGTTCAGGCTCACTTCGGGGATCAGGCAGCCGACCGGCTCGCCTTCGCAGCTGAAGGTCGGGACTCCACCCGGATCGACGCTGCCGGTGATCCGGACGCGGCCGACTTCGAAGCCGTATTCGGGCTGGATGTTGTCGGGAGCCTCGCCGACCGCCAGGTATTCGGGGGCGGTCGGTTCGATGCTGACCTGAAGGTTGGTCTGGGTCGGGTACTTGTCGAGGTAGTCGATCCGCGTCACCGTGCTCGACAGTTCGCCGTCGGTGAAGATCGCCGTGACTTCGTGCGCCCCGAGCTGTTTGACCACGGAGGTGCAGGCGCTGCCGTCGATCGCGCCGATCGCGTGGATCTCGCATTCGAGCTTGCCGTCGACGAAGAAGGCGAGTTCGCCCGACGGGAGCGGCGCCGTTTCCGTCCGCGGCACGCCTTCGACCGTCGCGGTCCGCGTCGCGGAGGCCGAGAAGCTCCAGGTCACTTCGTCGGGGACGAGTGGGTTCTGGTCGAAGCCGGTGCCGATCGCGGCGTGGACTTCAGTCGCTCCGGTCGGGCCGACCGGTTCGGTTTCCGTCGGCGGGGTCACCGTTTCCGGCGGCGTGGTCGTTTCCGGCGCGGTCACCGTCGCCGGCGGCGCGGTCGTCGGGACGGTGGGCGCGGGAGTCGTGGTGGGGCTGGGCGTGGGTTCCGCGACGGGCGCAGCCGAAGCGGTGGCGGACGGGGCGGGAGGGACCGAGGCGGACTTCGGCTTCGTCGCCTTCCGGCGGCAGCCGCGGACGACCTTCGCCTTGCCGCCGCTCCTCACGATTTTGGAGAACGATTCCGAGCCCTCCCTGCATTTCAGGACCGATCTCGGATGGCGGACGGGAGCCTTCGCGCCCGCGGTCGCCACCGCGACCATCGTGAGGAGCGCCATGGCGGCGAGGATGAGGGAAGCGCGACCCAGACGGCCGCTGTAGATCGTCTGATTGGTCACGGCGCCAATATATTGGCCGCCCCTTCCATCAAGGCCCTCGCTCCTACTTTTTTCGTCCGATTACTTCGGGGAAGTCTTCTTCAGCTCGACTTCGAAGTCGAGGTTGACGTTCGGCTCCCCGGCCGGATAGACCTTTCCGACCACCTCCGTCGGGCTCGTCCAGAAGCCCCAGATGCAGAACCGGTCGCATTCCTGGAACCAGACCATCGGGTCGTCTGGAAACTGCTGCGGATCGTCGCGGTGCACGGTGAAGACGGGTTTCGGTTTGCCCGCCGTCACACCGGTCCCGTCGGTGAAGTCGACGATCTTGTCCTTCGCGGTGAACTCGAAGCTCACCTTGAACTTGGTCTGGGCATTCGGCTTCGACACGTAGGTGCCCGGGGCCGGAACGATCACCTTGCCGACCGCCAGGGCGGATGCGGGGCCTATTGCCGCGAGGGCCGCGAGCGCGGCGAGAAGGGTGAGGACGGTTCGTTTCATCCGCCGACCTTGCCGCACGGGTCGCATGCCTGAAACGTGATCCTGGACGGATCGACAAGAAGCGCCCGGTTCCTCGGACGGATCGGTCAGTCGCGGGACGCCGCGGCTCGCACCTCTCTCGGCGTCGCCTCGTAGCGGCGGCGAAAGGCGCGGGTGAAGCGGCTGTGGTCGGGCAGGCCGACCGAGGCGGCGATCTCGGCGATCGACTGCGTGTTGGTGGGATCGCCGAGCCTGGCGCGGGCCCGGGCGAGCCGCTGACGCTGGATCTCCGCCGCGATCCCCTCGGTTCCCGGCGGGACCGACGCGTAGAGCGTGCTGCGCGAGACGAAGAGGGCTTCGGCGATCGTCGTCGGCGACAGCCCGGGGTCGGCGAGGTTGTCGCGGATGTAGGCGCGGACCTGGAGCCATCGCGCGGGCGCGGTGTCTACGCCGACCGTGTCGCTGCCGGCAAGTGACCGGGTCAGCATCGTCAGGAGCGAGATCCAGATGCTCCGCAGCTCGGGCGTGTCGCTCGCGCCGAGGGCGTCGAGGCGCCCGGCCAAGCCGAGCAAGGCAGGCCGGACGAGCGCGGCGAAGACCGGGTCCTTGCCGAGGCGCCGCTGGTCGTTGAAGAGCGCCAGCTGCGCCTCTGTGACATCGACCGAGGCGCGCGGGACGTTGACCTGGATCCCCCGCAGCCCGTGCTCGGTCTCCCACCGCCCGGGGGTCTCGCCGAGCAGGACCGCCGCCCCGCCGCGGAGCGATAGCCGGCGGCCGTGCCAGGAGCCGACGGCGCCGCCGGAAGGGGCGAGAATCACCAGGCGGAGCCGGTCCGCCGGCGCGATCCCGTCGAGGGTCCAGCTGCCGATCGCCGGGCCGAAGCGGTACTCGACCAGGTCGACGTCATCGACGGAGAGCGCCTCCGCCGAGGCGTCGAAATCGCGAGGTCCTCGCCGGCGCGGCTCGAGCCGCATCGGGACGTCGATCGCCCGCGAGTACCAGTCGCGCCAGTACTCGAACCGCTCGTCGGCGGCGAGCCCGGGGGAGGCGAACCGTTGATAGGTCCCGGCGGCCATGCTTCAGATTAGATCCCTTGTCTTTTCCTTGGCGACCGTCTAGCTTCGCCGCCGTGACCGACTTCGATCAGCTGGCGATCGCCGGCCAGATAGTGACTCCCGACGACGGCGACTGGGATCAGGCGCGCTCGGCCTGGAACCTCGCGGCCGACCAGCGCCCCGCGGCGGTCGCCCTGGTCGAGAGCGCCGACGACGTGGTGGCGACGGTCCGCTTCGCCGCCGCCAACGGCCTTCGCGTCTCGGCCCAGGGGACGGGCCACGCGGCGATGGCGCTCGGCCCGCTCGCCGACGCGATCTTGATCAAGACCGAGCGCACGCGCGGCATCGAGATCGACGCCGAGGCGCGGACCGCCCGGGTCGAGGCCGGGGTGCGGGTGCTCGAGCTGAGCGAGGCCGCTCAGGCGCACGGGCTCAGCTCGCTGCCGGGCTCCTCGGTCGACGTCGGCGTGATCGGCTACACGCTCGGCGGTGGGATGAGCTGGCTGGGGCGCCGGTTCGGGTTCGCCTGCAACCACGTGAGGGCGATCGAGCTGGTCACCGCGAGCGGCGAGACGATCACCGTCGATGCCGACCGAGGTGAGGATCTCTTCTGGGCGCTGCGCGGTGGCGGCGGGGACTACGCGATCGTCACCGCGCTGCACGTCGACCTGGTGCCGGTGGCCGACGTCTACGCGGGCGTCCTCGTGTTCCCAGCCGAGCTCGGCGTCGACGGAGTCCGCGCGTGGCGCGACTGGACCGAGACCGTCTCCGAGGACGTCACCTCGATCATCCGCTTCCTGCGGCCGCCGGACCTGCCGGACGTCCCGGAGCCGCTGCGCGGCCGGCCGCTGCTGACGATCGCCGCCGCCTGCATCGGCAGCAGGGAGGAGGGCGAAGCGGCGATCGCTCTGCTGCGGGCGCTCGGCGAGCCGATCGTCGACACCTTCGACCAGGTCTCGGCGGGCGCGCTCAGCCGGATCCACATGGAGCCCGAGCACCCGGTGCCGGGCCGCGGCCATCATCGCCCCCTTCGCGAGCTTCCAGACGAGGCGATCGAGGCTTTCGTCGGGATGGTTGGCCCGGACGCCGGATCGCCGCTCTTGGCGGTCGAGATCCGTCACCTCGGTGGTGCACTGGGTCGTCCCGACCCGAGCGGCGGCGCGCTGACCCACCTCGACGCCGAGTTCGTGACCTTCGGGATCGGCGTGCCGATGACGCCCGAGCTGGGCGTGGCGATCGAGGAGCGGCTGGACCAGCTCGACGAGGCGCTGGGTCCGTGGGCCGCCGCGGGCGGCTACTTCAACTTCGCCGAGCGCCCCTGCGACGCCGACTCGATCCTCCCGGCCGAGGTCTGCGAGAGGCTCGCCGAGGTGAAGAGCCGCCGCGATCCCGACGGGACGATCCTCGGCGCGCATCCGGTCACGGTCGAGGCCGCGGTCTGAGCGAAGCCTCGGACGCGGCCCCCGGCCCTCAGCCTTCCCCGAGGATGGTCGCCGCGACGAGCGGCGGGTCGTCCCACATCGGGATGTGCCCGCAGTCCGGCAGCGTCACGAAGCGGGTGTGAGCGGGCAGCTCGTCGCGGCGTCGGGCCTTGGCGGGCAGGAGGCGCTCTTTATCTCCCCAGGCGACCGTGACCGGCACGTCGATCCGGTGGCCGTCGCGGAAGCGGGCGCGGCGGGTCGAAGCTAGGTGCGCGTCGAACTCGGGGGTCCGCGCGAAGTCCTCGGCCAGCTCGACGGCGTCCTCGGGAGGGACCTGCCCAGGCTTGGCCATCGCTCCGCGGAGCAGCAGGGTGCGTCCGACGGGGCTCCTCATAAGGGGCGGGGTCAGGGGAGCGAAGAGGCGGCCCATCTTCTGCTGGGCCCAGAGCTGTGCGACGCATCGCCATGGATCGCGCTTCGGCCAGAGGCCCGCCGGCGCGATGGCGACGACCGACCGCGCCCGGCCGAGCTTCGCGAGCTCCAAGGCGGTCCACGCTCCGGCCGAGTTGCCGGCGCAATGGGCGCGGTCGATGCCGAGCTCGTCGAGCACCCCGGCCAGTAGCTCCGCGTATCCGATCGGGTTGTGGGGGAGCCCTTGCCGAAGGGGTGGGGATTCGCCGTGGCCCGGCAGGTCGATGAGCAGGAGCGATCGACGCCGCGCGAGCCGGTCGGCGACGGGCCGCCAGTGGTGTCGGGTTCCGCCGGTGCCGTGGATCAGCAGCAGCGGCTCCCCGTCTCCCATTCGATCGATGACGACTCCCGCGACTGTCTCCGGCACCGTGGGTCTCCTAACGGTTTCTATTAGGTATTTCGTTAGAATAGCCGGATGGAGCGCTTCGGGCCGACGAGAAGGGGAGGGCCGCTGTTCCGCTGGCTCGGGGAGCCGCTCGCGATCGACCTCGCGAACACCGTGATGGTCGTCAGGGAGGGTGAGTCCGTCGACCTCCTCGACTCCGACGAGGCGCTCGAGACCTGGCTTGAGCTGGAGCGACCACGGCTCGGTGATTGCCGCTTCGCTCTCTGGGATCGAGCCGAGCTGTTGGCGGCGCGCGAAGACGTGAGGTCCCTGTTCACGGCGCGCGCGACGGGCGGCCCGTTCGAGCGCGCCGCGGTCGAGCGACTCAACGCCGCGAGTCGCGGCGCTCCGGTCGCGCCTCAGCTGCGGCTGACCGCCGGCGGCGACTGCCAGGTAATCGCGGAGGAGCGGATCGCGGACATGCCGGCGTTGCTGGCAGCCATCGCGCGATCCGCGATCGACCTGCTCGCCGAGCACGGCCGATCGCCCCTCCGGATCTGCGGCGCGCCGAGCTGCGGGATGTTCTTCATCGGCCGCCGCCGCTGGTGCTGTGCGGCCTGCGGGAACCGCGCCCGGGCGGCCCGCCATTACGAGGGCCGGAAGGCCCGGACGGCGACCCCTGCGTCCGTCACCACGGACTGATCAGGCAGATACCTGAGGCGCGACCCTGGATTCAGGACACTCGGGGCTGGGCGCGTGTTCCACCGGTTTGTAGCGACGGCGCCACACGGCGTTCGGCTGCACCGCGCAGCGCCGGCACAGGTGCAGGCTCACGACCGGCGCCGACGTGCCGAGCTCGGTGACCTCGACCGTCTGCAGCGCTCCGCCTTTGGAGCAGTGCTCGCAGGTTCCCAACGACTTCATGGTTTTACATCGTCACCCGGGCGCGTGGCCTGAAGTGTTGGTGCCCTGTGACCGTCCGGGCTTGAGCTTCGGTCTCGCCGCTAGCCGATGGCGACCGCGACGGCCGACCGGCATTCCGCGGCGGTGGGGCCTTCGCCATTGCGCTTGATCGGCGTCACCAAGACCGAGGCGTTGTGCTCATTGTTCAGAACGGCTTCGCCGCCGGCCTTGATCGCGGCTTTCGACGTATTGATCTTGTCGATCCTGCAGGAGCCGCCGGCGACTTCGAATTCGGTGTGGGTTCCTCCCCAGCGACCGTAGATCTGCACCCTGATGATCGATTCGAGTTCGGCCGCTCCGCCGGATTCTTCGGTGCTCGCTTCGGGTTCGCTCACGACCGGCTTACCGGTCTTGACCGCGGCGTGTTCGGTAGTCGATAACCCTCCCGACGACGATCCGCAGGCGCTCAAGGCGACCGCGAGGACGATCAAGGCGACGAAGGGGATCAGGAAGTCGCGCTTAGGCGTCCTGGGTGCCCAGGGTCGATTGAGTCTCGATCTCATCCAGGGAGGGAGTGTCCGCGGACCCCGTGTTTCTTTCAGGGCCTCGGTGGCGGCGCGGCCTACGTCGTTTTCGCGTACTTCCGGGATCCGGGCCTCACGGTCTCGCGGCGCGCCGGTAGGTTGCCGGCGATGAAACCAGTCTCCGTCCTCGCTCTCATCCTCGCCCTGCTCGGAATCGCGGTCGCCGCCCCTGGGGCCACGGCGAAGCCCGCCGCCGGCAAGGTGGCCCGGCCGAACTGCAAGGTGCTGCTACCGATCGCGAAGATCGAAGAGGTGATGGGCGGCGCGGTCACCCTCCAGGAGTTCGGCAAGTCGGACTTCATCCGCAACGCCACGACGCCCGGCACCAAGGCCGGCACCGAGTGCTTGTACGGGACCACCGAAGAGACCGCCAACGACTACGGGATCGCCGGCACGGTGTCGACCGCCTTCGCCGAGACCCCCAAACAGTGGAACGCCTACCGGGCCTCGGCGAAGGAATACCCGGGCCTCGAAGCGACCTACTTCCAGCCGGTCAAGCTCGGCGGCGGCAACCAGGCCTTCGTCCTTCACACGGACAATTCGGGGACGGTGGACCCGGACGTCTTCTATCTCTACGTCTTCACCCCGCTGCACAACATGTTCAGCATCGATTTCCTCAACGGGGTGACGCTCCAGACCGAGGAAGGGCTGGCGCGCGAAATCTCCGGCCGCCTCGACCAGGATTGGCGGGGGCTGAAGTAGTCCCCGGCCGGCGTACTCCTCGTCGGTCTCGTCTCGCTTCAAATACCTGCGGTGCGACCCCGTTGCGGGCGAGCTCGGGGGTATTGAGACTCCGGCCCGTCCCAGGCCCCAGTCCTCGAAAGGATTCGCGTGCACCGCGTTCGTCGCCAGCTCACCTATTCCAACGTCGTCGCCACGACCGCCCTGTTCCTCGTCCTCGCGGGCGGTAGCGCTTTCGCCGCCACCCAGATCCTGCCGAAGAACAGCGTCGGCGCCGGGCAGATCAAGAAAGGCGCCGTCACTCCGGCGAAACTCGCCCCCGCGGCGAAGACGACGCTGACCGGGCCGAAGGGCGCCACCGGCCCGCAAGGCCCGAAGGGCGATACCGGCTC
>Ga0208602_1000014_pt1 | contig 12147 bp, 13 predicted proteins | sample MicForSoSWNC24_O_FD_188000 | JGI IMG/M metagenome (GOLD analysis project Ga0208602, IMG submission 188000) | Forest soil microbial communities from Harvard Forest Long Term Ecological Research site in Petersham, Massachusetts, USA - MetaG HF007... | ecosystem: Environmental > Terrestrial > Soil...
CCGCTGCATCCGCGAGCCGCGCTTCAAGTACGCGCGCTACTTCCACTCCGAGGGCAGCTTCCCGGCCGAGTTCGAGATGTACGACCTGGCGAACGACCCCGACGAGCTCGAGAACCTCGCCCATCCCGACCACCCGCGCTACGACGATCTGGAAGTGGTCGCCGAGCGGGAGCGCCTGGCGGCGAAGCTCGCCGACGCGGAGGCGAGGCTCGCCTTACCCGTGCCGGCCTGAGCGCGGCGGTCGGGGTCGAGCATGGTCGCGAAGATCGTCGTCCTCGCGCTGGGCGCCGCCTTCTTCCCGGCGCTGCTCGCCTGCGTCGCGATCCTCGTCTCGCGCCCCGAACCGCACCGGCTGATCCTCGCCTTCTACCTCGGTGGCCTCCTGATGAGCGTCACCGCGGGGCTGGTCGTGCTGAAGGTCTTCCAGGACGGCGGCGGGATCCTCGGCAGCGACTCCGGCGGGCCCGACGGCAACGTCTCGATCGTCGTCGGGCTGGTCGGCCTCCTCTTCGCCTGGCTCCTCGCGTCGCGGCGCGGGCGGGGACTGCTCGAAGGCTGGCGGGCGCGCCATCCGCGGCGGCGGCCCGCGAGGCGACGCGACGGGAGCCCATCCTGGGTCGAACGCCGCCTCGACGGCGCGACGATGGGAATCACCTTCGCCGTCGGCGCGGCGATCAACCTGCCCGGCCCCTTCTACCTCGTCGCCCTCGGCGACATCGCCGGCGGGCCCTCCCCGCTCGAGCAGGTCGCCCTGATCCTGCTCTTCAACGCGATCATGTTCCTGCTGCTGGAGATCCCGCTGATCGGTTACTTGATCGATCCCGGCTGGACCGAGCGCGCCGTCGCCGCCACCCGGGCCTGGCTGACCGTCAACCGCCTGCGGATCCTCGGCGCGGTCCTCGCCGCGATCTCACTCGGCCTGATCGCCCAGGGCATCCAGGCCTCGTCCTAGGCGGCGTCAAGCAGGACGCGACGCGAATCCTGGTTGCTGGAGACCCAGGATTCGCCTCGTAGATCAGTCGAACTCGACCGCGAAGAGCGGCGAGCCGGCGACCCAGGCGTCGAGGTCGCGGGAAACGTCGGTGACGTCACCGAGCATGTCGAGGAGCTCGGCGAGGATTCGGCGTCGCTCGGCCTCGTCGACGATCTGCGTGGTGTGCGCCGGAAGGTCGGCCTCGACGCCGTTCTTCAGGTGGAAGGTGAAAGCGGGCTCCGCCTCGAGGTTCGCCGCCCAGCCGCGCGGCCCGGGGGTGCCGGTCAGATAGACGGTCCCGTCGACCCGGTGAAACCAGGTCTCGATCCGGCGCGGCTCGCCCGATCGGCGACCGATGGTGGTGATGTCGACCGTGCGCTCCCGAGCGCTGGAGCCGCGGTCGATCTCAAGCGCTTTGGCGACGTTCGGATCCATCGGGTAATTCTGACAGGAGCCGCTTCGTCGACCGGCCCTACACCGGCGCGGCGGCGAGCTCCAGGTCGATCTCCAGCAAGTAAGGAGCGACCGAGCCCACGTAGTCGGCTTTGCGGTCGTCGGAGAGGTCCTTCCAGCCGGTGACGGACCCGCGGCACAAGTCGGCTCCGCAGAGGCATCCGCCCGGGAAGTACTCGATCGAGTAGTTGCGCATCGCGTAGTCGAAGGTGATCTCGTCGCCGGCGGCGATCGACTCGCGCGCGACGAAGTCGCAGGCGCCGGTCTCGTTCACCTCGCACCCGCAGTTCGGGTCGCAGGAGTGGTTGACGATCGGACCGAGGCCGGCGTGCCGGGCCCACTTGGTCCGGCTGATCTGGGTCGCGTGGGAGTCGTTGCGATCGACCTCGCCCTCGAGCTCGCCGACCATCACCGTCTCACCTACATCGAATCCGCGAGTCGCGCGAACCCCGCCGCCCCTGTTGCCCTCGGGAGTACAAAACTCATATCCGACCGGATCCAAAAGGACCGCCTCTCAATTTTCGGCACGGAGTATCCGCGCCGGACGACAGTAGTCGATTGCGCAGCGCCGCCTGAGCTTCCAGGCGAGCGCCGCGCATCGACGGTCGGCTAGGCCGGGATCCCCGGAGGGCCGGTGATCTCGATGCCGAATTCGGCGGCGGCCGCGCTCAGGGCGGCGACGTCGGGGGGCTCGGTCGCGGGGGGCGGGATCTCGAGGCGGGCGGCCGGTTCGCCGGCGGCGCGCATGAACCGCTCGAAGCCGGCGGGCTCGGTGACCAGCAGGAAACGTGCCTCCTCGGAGCTGACGATGAAGGTGTGTGGAATCCCCTTCGGGCCGAAGACGAAGCTGCCCGCCGGGGCGACGATCGTCTCGCCGTCGACCCAGATCGTCAGCTCACCCTCGATCACGTAGAACCACTCGTCCTCGCAGCTGTGGACGTGGAGCGGCGAGCCGGTGCCGCGCGGCGCCAGGTGCTCGATCACCGCGACGGCGCCGCCGGTCGTCTCGGCCGAGGCCTTGATCGTGGCGAGGACGCCGAGGAACCAAAGGGCCTCGCCCTCCCCCGGCCCGGCGACGATCGGCGTGACCTGGGTGCTGTTGCTGTTCATCTGCTCTCCTTACGAAAGGTCGGTGAAAACGCTGCCGGAAGCGTCGCGCCGGGCGGCCCGAACTCCTATCCCCCGACAGCGGGGATATTTCGCGCTCCCGGCCGGCAGGGGATACTTCTCGCCATGCGCGAGCCGGAATGGTCCGTCGATCGTCTGAAGAGCGAGATCGCCGTGCTCGGCACCCGCGGGCTCTCGCGCGAGGAGTACTTCGCCGAGCTGGCGCCGCGGTTGCGGCGGGTGGTCGACAGCGATGCCACCTGCTGGCACACGCTCGACCCGCAGACCCGGCTGCTGACGAGCGACGAACCGCGCGAGCTGGTCGAGGCGGGCATCTACACGGCGGACACCGTCGCCGCGGCGGGCGAGGTCCTGGTCCGCAGCGAGTACCAGAGCGATGACCGCAACACGTTCGCCGAGCTGGCCACCCGGCGTGTCCCGGTCGGCATCCTCGCCCAGGCGACGCGCGGCAAGCCGGAGCGGACGGCCCGCTACCGCGAGCTGCTCGAGCCTTCCGGGATCCCGCACGAGCTGCGCGCCGCGTTCGTGCGCCGCGGGCGGGTGTGGGGAGCGGTCCACGTCGCCCGGCGCGAGTCGAGCGGCGCCTTCTCCGACCGCGACGCCGAGGTGCTGGCCCAGCTCGTCCCGATGATCGCCGAGGGCATCCGCGGCTCGCTGCGCTTCGACGCCGCCCGCCGCGTCGCCGGCCCCGAAGCTCCCGGCCTGGTCGTCCTCGACGACCGCGGGGAGGTCGAGCTGGTGACTCCGCCCGCGCTGCCGATGCTCGCCGCGATCAGCGCCCCCGGCACCCGTCCCGATGAGGGCGAGCTGCCCTCGGCGGTCCATGCGCTCGCCGCCTTCGTCCGCGACCAGGGCGGCGCCGCGGAGGGCGCCAACGTCGTCACCGTGCCCGGCCGCGACGGCCTGGTCACGCTCCATGCGTCGAAGCCGGACCTGGCCGGCGACCGCATCGCGATCGTGATCGAAGCAGCCCGCGGCCCCCGCGCCGCGACGGTGCGGCTCGAGGCCGCCGGGGCAACCGCGCGCGAGCGCGAGGTGGCGACGCTGATCGCCCGCGGCCTCACCAACCCGGAGATCGCCGAGACCCTCGTCCTCTCGCCCCATACCGTCAGCGATCACGTCAAGAGCCTGTTCGAGAAGCTCGGCGTCTCCTCACGCCAGGAGCTGGTCGCCCGCGTCTTCCTCGACGAGTACCTGCCCGAGGTGATCCAAGGGACGCCGCTCACCTCCCACGGGCGCTTCGAGGTCAGCTGACGGAAGTCCCCCGGCCGAGCCTCCCTGGAAATCCGACCCCGCGTAGTCATTGGTCGAATGGCCAACGGGAAGACACAAGGGTCCGGCGGGACCGTCGGGGCGGCGGTAGCGTCGAGGCGATCGAGGTTTCCCGATGGTCGACGCCCCAGAAAGGAGTCGCTGATGTCTCATGTCGCGGTGATGGCTCGCTTCAGAGCGAAGGAGGGCCGGATGGATGAGCTGATGGAGGCGCTGCGGCCGCTGCTCGACCAGGCCGAGGCCGAGCCCGGCACCCTCGTCTACTCGATGAACCGCTCGACCAAGGAGCCGGACCTCCTCTTCTTCTACGAGCTTTATGAGGACCGGGACGCCTTCCACACCCACGCCCGCAGCGAGACGATGGCCGCCGCCGGCCCGGTCTTGGAGGGGCTCGTCGCCGAGTCGGAACTGGTCGTCGGCGAGCCGCTCAGGACTAAAGGCCTGCCGGAGTAGCAAGGGAGCGGACGAGCCGCCGCTCGGCGGTTCCCTTACTCCGTCTCGAGCTGGGCCGTCGACCCCGCGGCGATCGGGACGGCGGCGCGGATCCGCACCGGCAACACGAGAAGCCCGACTACGGCGGACGCTGCCGAGATCGCACCGATCACGACCCAGCCGTCGCGGAACGCCGAGACGGCCGCGGCGGTCGTGGCCGGGGTGCCGAGCACGGCGATGAAGACCGCGACGCCGATCGCCAGCCCGACCTGCCGCATCATGTTGACCACCCCGGAGCCGGTCGCGAACGACTGCGGCGGCAGCGAGGAGGTCGCGGTCGCCATGAAGGTCGGCAGCGTCAGGCCGACGCCGATGCCGGTCAGCAGCATGCCGCCGAGCATGTCGCCGACGTAATCCGGCGTCGCCCCGGACACGGCGGCCCGCCAGGCGATCCCGGCGCAGAAGATCGTCGAGCCGGCCGCGATCACCGCCCCGGAGCCGAACCGGGTGATCAGTCGCCCGGCGACGAAGAAGGCGAAGAACGGCACCATCAGCGGCCCGGGAGCGATCGCCAGGCCCGTCTGCAGCGCCGACCATCCCCACACTTCCTGGCACCAGAGCACGTTCGACAGCAGCATCGCGCCGAAGGCCATCGAGAAGACCAGCCCGACCGCCGAGGCGCCCGAGAAGGCGCGGACCTTGAAGAGCGCCGGGTCTACCAGCGGGTTCCGGACGCGCAGGCAACGCAGGACGAAGGCGCCGATCAGGACGACCGAGCCGGCCAGCACGGCGATCGTCCTCGTCGATCCCCAGCCCCAGGTCCCGCCCTCGACCAAGCCCAGGGTCAGCATCGCGATCCCCGCGGTGACGAGGCCTGCGCCGAACGGGTCCGGCGTCTCGACCGCGTGCCCGGGGACGCGCGGCAGGCGGCGCCAGCCGACCACGATCGCGGCGAGGCCGATCGGCACGTTGACGAAGAAGACCCAGCGCCAGCTGGCGGCGACGAGCAGCCCGCCGATCACCGGTCCCAGGGCCGCGGCGACTCCACCCACCGCCGTCCATCCCCGCACCGCGCCGTGGCGGCGCTCCGGCGAGGTGGTGGCGAGGACGAGGCCCAGCGAGGTCGGGGTCAGCAGCGCCGCGCCGACCGCCTGGACGATCCGGAAGGCGACCAGCATCCCGACGCTGGTCGCGGCGCCGCAGGCCGCCGAGGCGAGGGTGAAGATCGCCACCCCGAGCAGGAAGCCCTGCTCGCGCGGGTAGCGATCGGCGAGCCGGCCGAAGAGGACCAGCAGCGACGCGTAGACGATCGCGTAGGCGTTCAGCACCCAGGACAGTTCGCCGAGCCCGTCGGCGCCGAGGTCCTTCGCCATGTCCGGCAGGGCGACGTTGACGATGAAGAGGTCGAGGCTGGCGAGGACCACCCCGGCGCAGACGATGAACATGACCAGGGCGGGGGAAGCGTCGGCGCGACGGCCACGGCTCAGACGCTGGCTTAGGGATGACATAGCCAGCAACGTACCAGACCTGACTGATGCTGCCATAAGCCAGCTACACTCCGTCGATGGACACCATCCAGATGACGGGGCGACTCGACCCCCGCGAGTCATGGTCGGCGATCGACCGCTGCTCGATCGGCAAGGCGCTCGACGTGGTTCGCAACCGCTCGACCTTCCTGCTGATGCGGGAGGCCTTCTACGGCACCACCCGCTTCGAAGACTTCGCCGCGCGCGTCGGCCTCTCCGACCCGGTGACCGCGGCGCGCCTGCGCGAGCTGGTCGACGAGGGCCTGCTCGAGCGCGAGGACTACCGCGAGCCCGGCAAGCGGACCCGGCAGCGCTACCGGCTGACCGAGAAGGGCTCCGACCTCCTCCCCACCCTCGTCGCGCTGATGCAGTGGGGCGACCGCTGGGAGAACGACGGCGGCGGCGTCGAACTGCGCCACCAGGGCTGCGGCGCCAAGGTCGGGGTCGAGCTGCGCTGCGCCGACGGCCACGCGCTCGAGGCCGGAGACATGGAGCTCGCCGGGCGCCGCCGCGCCCGCTCCTGAGCCGGCCGCAAGCCGCCGAGAAGCGCCGCCCCGGCCCTTAAGTCGCCCGCGGCTCGATCGGCCTCGATCGAATCCCGCCGGGAAGGTCGGCGCGATCGCTTAAGGTGGCCGGGTGAGACGCAGTCCGGCGATCGGCGCGGTGCTCTTGGGATTGACCTGCGTGGCCCTCCTCGCGGGGACAGCGTCCGCCGCGACGCCGAAGGCGGCCGAAGGTCCCTACCCCCCGGGCGGCTTCAGGCTGCGGGGGAGCCACGGCTTCTCGATCTCCGTCGCCGCCTACACCGAAGAGGAAGGGTCCGGTCACGGAGAGATCACCGTGACAGCGAGTCGCCCGCACGAATTCGCCTCCTACACGGCGCCGGCGCGGGTGACCGCCGACTCGATCCGCGCCCGCCTCGGCAGTCTGGGACGGGTCGACATGGTCCTGAACCGATCGGGGCTCGACAAGACCGTCACCCCGCATTGCTTCCGCCACCCGGAAAGCTTCGAAACCGGGGCCTACGAAGGGGTCTTCGAATTCAACGGGGAGGGCGGCTTCACCGACGCGCGAGCGACCCGGGTGGCCGCCGTGCCGACGCTGGAGGTGTTCTCACGGCCGATCGACTGCAACGGCGGGGGCTCCGGCGAGGAATTCGGACCCGGCCTGCCGGGCGCGCGGATCCGCGCGGTCTCCTATGCCGACGGCCGGACCGTCAAGTTCCAGATGAACAAGAACCGACCCGGCGGCAAGACGATCTTCACCGCTTCGCTGGCCGAGCGTCGCGGCGGGATCAAGATCTTCAGGGAACTGAACGGGGTGGCTCCCGCCGGCGCCTTCCGCTACGACCCGAAGGTGCGGACCGCGACGCTCGGCCCGCCGGCACCCTTCGCCGGCACCGCTCACCTGACCCGCGGCAGGGACTCCCTGTCGCCGTTCATCCGCGGCAATCTGAAGCTGACCTTCCCGGGCCACACGGTGGGGCTGACCGGACCGAGCGTCCACGTCAGCCTCGAGCACGCCCGGGTCACGCACGGGGACCGCGGCAACATCACCGTCGGCATCTGAGCCGACGCAAAGAGGGCTTCATCCCCGGTGGTGGTTGACGACCTCGACGTTGTTGCCGTCGGGGTCGAGGACGAAGGCGCCGTAGTAACCCGGGTGGTACTCGAGGCGCTCGCCGGGGCCGCCGTTGTCCTCGTAGCCCGCCGCCAGCGCGGCGGCGTGGAACTCGCGCACGTCGGCGTCGTCGTCGGTGCCGAAGGCGATGTGGACGTGCTCGGTCGGCGGGCGCTCGTCGTCGATCAGCGAGAAGCTGAAGTCGTCGCCGCGGAACTGCACGCGACCCGGTTCGTCGTCGCCGGGACGGAGGCCGGCGTGCGGCGCGATCGTCGCGTAGAAGCGCCGCGACGCATCGAGGTCGGCGACGCGGATCCAGAGGTGGTCGATGGCGCCGGCCGCCACGCGAAGCTCGGGTTCGCCGTGGAGCGCCTCGACGCTGTTGCCGTCGGGGTCGAGCAGGAAGGCGCCGTAGTAGGACGGGTGGTAGGCCTCGCGCGGTCCAGGCTCCCCGTCGCTGCGGTAGCCGGCGTCGACCCCGGCCCGCCAGAAGGCGTCGACCGCGGCCCGGTCGGGAGCACGGAAGCCGACGTGGAGCCCGTGCGACACCGGGTGCTCGTCATCGGTCGCCTGGAGGTCCCAGTCCCTCCACTCGACGATCTGCGGGTCGACACTTACCGGCTCGGCGCCGAGCACCGCGAGCACGGTCCGGTAGAAGCGCTCCGAGGCATCCAGGTCGGAGACGGAGATCCCAACGTGGTCGAACATCGCCCGAAGCTACCCGGCCTGACCCGATTCACGCTCCTCCCCGCCCTCGGCGATCACCCGGGCGCCGCGGCCGCGGGTGAGGAAGCTGAACGACCAGCGGACGAAGACCAGCAGCCGGTTCTGGAAGCCGATCAGGTACCAGAGGTGGACGAAGAGCCAGGTCAGCCACGCCGGGAAGCCGCTGAGCCGCAGGAAGTGGAGGTCGGCGACGGCGCGGGCGCGCCCGATCGTCGCCAGGTTGCCCTTGTCGAGGTAGTGGAAGGGCGAGACCGACCGGCCCTCGAGCCGCGCGCGGACCGCCTTCGCCACGTAGCGGCCCTGCTGCATCGCCACCGGCGCGACCCCGGGGAGCACCTGCGCCTCGCCGTTTCGCCGGCGCACCCGGATCATGTCTCCGATCGCGAACACCGCGGGATTCCCGGGCACCGTCAGGTCCGGTTCGACCAGGATGCGGCCGGCTTTGTCGACCTCGCCGCCGCACTGCTCGGCGAGCGCCCCGCCGAGCGCCGAGGCGGTCACCCCGGCGGCCCAGATCACGTTATGGGCGGGGATCCGCCGCGCCGCCTCGCCACCGCCTTCGACCGTCACCGATTCGGCGTCGATCCCGACCACGGTGTGACCGAGCAACGTCGTCACCCCGAGATGCTCGAGCTGCGACTTCGCCTTGCGCGAGAGCGACGGCGGGAAGGTGGTGAGCACCCGGTCGGTCATCTCGACCAGCAGGACCCGGGCCTCGCTCGGATCGATCGTCCGGAACTCGTCGCTCAGCGTGTCGCGGGCGAGCTCGGCGATCTGGCCCGCCATCTCGACCCCGGTCGGCCCGCCGCCGACGACGACGAAGGTCAGCAGGGCGCACCGCCGCTCGGCGTCGGCCTCGAGCTCGGCGGCCTCGAAGGCGCCGAGCAGCCGCGCCCGCAGCTCGAGCGCGCTCTCCAGCGACTTCACCTCGGGCGCGAACCGCCGCCACTCCTCGTGGCCGAAGTAAGAGTAGGACGAGCCCGCGGCGACGACCAGCGTGTCGTAGTCGACCTCGAACTCCTCGCCGCCCTCGGCGCTCGGCGCCAGCCGCAGCTTGCGCTCGCCGAGGTCGACCGCCTCGACCGTCGCCATCACCACCCGCACGTTCGGCTTCCCCTTGAAGATCGCCCGCAGCGGATAACAGACCTCGGCCGGCGAGAGCGCGCCCGTCGCCACCTGGTAGCTCAGCGGCTGGAACAGGTGGAAGTTGCGGCGATCGATCAGCGTCACCTCGACCGGCGCCGCAGCGAGGTGCTTGGCGGCTTCGAGCCCGCCGAAACCGCCACCGATCACCGCGACCCTGTGCGGGGCTTCGCTCATCGTCATGTCCTACCCCGACCGGACGCGGACCGCAAGCCCCTCCGGGTCCCGCGTCGGCGTCCGGGGTCCCCGCTCAGCCGGCGCCGAGCACCAGCCGTTCGCCGGCGTAGTCGAAGACGACCGACCCGTATTCGTCGAAGGTCGTCCCGCCGATCAGCCCGTCGGCGAGGACCGACTTGATCAGCGGGGTGGCGGGCAGAGGCTGCGGTTTGAGCGGCTTGCCCGCGATCGACCATTCGCCGCTTTCGACGCCGGGGTCTTCCGACGTCGAGCAGAAGGTCCTCTGCTTGTAGTGCTTGCCGTTCTCCTTCAGGCCGAGGGCCTTGGCCCTGACCGGGTCGATGTATCCGGCGCGGGGAGCGCCGGTGTCCGGGAGGAAGGCGAGCGGCTTGCCTCTCCCGAAGCGAACCCCGACCCTCATCGTCACCGAGCCCGGCAGCGCCTGGACGAACATCGGCGCGACGATCTTCGGAGTGCCCGTGACCAGTCCCTTCGGCAAGGGGGCCTTGGCGGCTTCGACCAGGCCCCCGATCGGTTCCCCCTCCCCGCCTTCAACCGTCATTGTCTCGGCCTTGTAGGCGATGCGCACCGCGCCGAAGCGGGCGAGGACGTCGGAGCCGATCGTGCCGACGGCGCCGCTGGCCTCGTAGATCGCGGCGTCATCGACCGCGCCGACGCTCTGGCCTTCGAGCGGAATCCCGGCGACCGACCAGGCGGGCATCCGCACCGGCCGCGTAGTGAAGCTGCAGCCGACCCCACCGGCGACCTGGGCCCTGCCGACACCCCTCAGGTGGAGTTCTTCGGCGAGCGCGCCGTCGATCTCGCTCCCGGCCGAGCCGGTGTCGACGAAGAACGGGAAGGGCCCCTTCCCGTCGACACAGACGTTGGCGAAGACCGCCTTGCCTTCGTCGAAGTCGCTGACCGTGACCGGGATCGTCGTCTTCCCGCCGCTCGTCACGGCGCCCTTGCAGCCATCGCTGCTCGACGGCAGTTCGACCGCCGATGAGCTCCCGCCGCAACCGGTGAGGATCGCGGCCAGCGCGATCGGGGCAAGGACCGTGAGGAGACGACGCGAGATCGTGGGAACGATTACACCGGACCGGTCGACAGCAGCTCCTCGGAGCGTTCCCAGAGCCATTCCGCCAGCGCGTCGTCGAGCGCCTGCGGATTGGTCCGGCTCGCCGGCTTCCGCTTCTCGTAGTAAGTCCCCGACTCCCAATCCCGCCCGGGCCGACCCTCGGCCAGCCAGACCATCTGGTCGGCGCCCTTCTCGGGCGAGGTCATGAAGAGGCGGCCGATCGGGTTCGTGTACATGTGGCGCAGCCAACTGTGCGATTCGGCCGCGAAGCCGGTGGCGACGACACCGGGGTGGAACGCCGCCGACGAGATGCCCTGGTCGTGGTAGCGGCGGTGGAGCTCCTTGGTGAAGAGGATGTTCTCCAGCTTCACGGTGCCGTAGGCGACGTTGGCGTTGAAGTCCCGGTCGTGCTCGAGGTCGTCCATTTCGATCTTGCCCGTCATCCGGGCGGCGAAGCTCGAGGTCTGGATCACCGAGGCGTCAGCCGCGATGAGCTTGTCGAGGAGCAGCTGGGTCAGCAGGAACGGCGCGAGGTGGTTGACCTGGAAGGTCTTCTCGAAGCCGTCGACGGTCTTGGCGCGGTCGCCGAAGACGCCCCCGGCGTTGTTGCAGAGGACGTCGATCCTCGGACAGGCCGCGTCGAGGGCGGCCGCGAGCTCGCGGACCTGGTCGAGGACGGCGAAGTCGGCGACGAAGTGGTCGGCGCCGAGCTCCTTCGCGACCGCGGCGGTCTTCTCGGGGGAGCGACCGACGACGATGACGCGGTGGCCGCCGGCGTGGAGCTCGCGGGCGGCGGCGGCCCCGATCCCGTCGCTGGCGCCGGTGACGACGATCGTCTTCATGGCACCCACCCTAAGAGCCGCTCACCGGGGACCCCAACTTCCCCGGCGAGCGGCGGGCACTCAGCTCTTGTCGGGCATCCGCGTGATCGCGGCGCGGCCCGCGTTGAGCTTCCGTTCGAGATCGTTCAGCTGGTTCACGCGCCGGGCCTGCAGCGTGCGAACGGTCGTGTTGTAGATCTGTTTGCCGCGGGCCCGCAGGGTCACGATCGCTTCGGCGTCGTCCTGCTGGACGCTCTGGGTCGCGGACTGCTTGCCGGCACGGATCGCCGCCTTTTCGCGGGCGTAGCCGGCCTTCAGGTCGGCGACTTCTTCCTGCTGGAGCTTGCGGTTTTCGCTGCCGCGTTTGGTCCGCCGATCGATCGCTTCCTGGATCGTGACCTTGACGATGGCGCCCTTGGCGTTGGCTTTCTGCTTCCGCAGCTGGCTGACCTGCCGGCGCAACGTCGCGCTGCGGGCGTCGAAGATGTTTTCGACCCGGCCGACCGCGTTCTCGTAGACGGTGGCGGCGCGGTCCATCCGCGAGTCGTAGTCCTTGCGCAGGGCGGCGAGTTCCCCGGCCTGCGTCTGGCGGATGGTCTTCACGCCGATCGTGATCTCACGCTGCGATTCGGCCTGCGCCGCTTTCTTGCCGCGGGCGAGGAGGGCGGCCGCTTTGTCGGCCGCGGCGTCGTGCTTGTTCTGCAACTGGTCCTCGTAGGTCGCCTTCTTGGCGGCGGTGGCCGGGGTACGAGAAGTCTGGTTGAGCTTTTCGACGAAGCTCACCAGCGCTTTGTATTG
>Ga0208602_1000015_pt1 | contig 11560 bp, 13 predicted proteins | sample MicForSoSWNC24_O_FD_188000 | JGI IMG/M metagenome (GOLD analysis project Ga0208602, IMG submission 188000) | Forest soil microbial communities from Harvard Forest Long Term Ecological Research site in Petersham, Massachusetts, USA - MetaG HF007... | ecosystem: Environmental > Terrestrial > Soil...
CAACTTCGCGCTCGTCGACGGTGACATCGTCATCAGGACGAGTGCCGAGGGAAAGCTTGCGGCCGCGACTCGCGGCGCTGTCGTTGCATTCGAGGCCGACGCCGTGGAGCTAGACGGGCACGCCGGCTGGAGCGTGGCCATCGTCGGGCAGGCGCGAGCAGTATCCGACGCCGAGGAGATCGGCCGTCTGGAGCGGGTCGCGCTGACGTCATGGGTTCCGGGGTCTGGCGCCCATTTCATCCGCATCTCGCCTGCGATCGTGAACGGGCGGCGCGTGGGCAGCCAGCGGTCCACCGGAGGCGACGATGCGCATCGTCACTGAACGGCAGCTTGCGATCGTGCTCGGCCGCGGCGGACTGGATCTGGTCGATGCGCTCGCGGAAGCCGCTCAGCGGCTCGCCCCAGACCGCGTAGACGTCGGCGTGCTCGGCACCGACCCGGACCGCGTCGGCGGAGGCGCCGCCGAAGTAGATCGGGATGTGGCCACCGTCGGGAGTGACCGTCGACCAGGCGTCCTTCACTTTGTAGAACTCGCCCTCGTGGTCGAAGTGGTCGCTCGGGGTCGAGGACCACTCCTGCTTGACGATCTCGAGGAACTCGCCGCTGCGGCGGTAGCGGGAAGGTTTGTCGATCCAGTCGCCGTCGCGCGCCTGGTCGGCGTCATCGCCACCGCTGATCACGTGCATCGCGATCCGGCCGGGGTGGAAGGCGTCGATCGTCGCGTACTTGCGGGCGACCTGGGTCGGGGCGACGAAGCCGGGGCGGTGGGCGAGGAGGACGCCGAGCCGCTCGGTCGCGTTGAGGGTCTGGTCGGCGATGATGAAGCCGTCGACCATCGAAGAGGAGTGGGGGATCAGCACGCGGTCGAAGCCCGACGCCTCATGGGCCTGGGCGAGCGCCTTCAGGTAGTCGGGTTGCACGATCGGACCGCTCTGGGCGATCGTCTCGGACTGCTCGTGGGGGAAAACGTGACCGATGAACTCGACTGACATGGCGGGCCTCCTTCTGGGTGACGGCGTGCGACCGGAGGCTTCAAGATAAAGTCGATAAGCTTAATCAGGAATTGAATCGTAGATTCGCGACCCGAGCCGGGCCGCGGGGACGCGCCTAGGAGCTGAGGCCGCGGAGCTTCTCGTCCGAGGCGCGGGCGACGGCGGACTGCTCTTCCATCGCCTTCTCGACCCGTCCGCGGAGCTCGGGATCAGCGAGGGCGAGGATCCGCGCGGCGAGGATTCCCGCGTTGCGCCCGCCGTCGATCGCCACCGTCGCGACCGGGACGCCTTTGGGCATCTGCACGATCGAGAGCAGCGAGTCGAGGCCATCGAGGTTCTTGAGCGAGACCGGCACGCCGATCACCGGCAGCGTCGTGACCGCCGCCAGCATCCCGGGCAGGTGGGCCGCGCCGCCGGCGCCGGCGATGATGACCTTGAAGCCCTCGTCCGCCGCCCCGCGGCCGAAGGCGAGCATCGCGTCCGGGGTCCGATGCGCGGAGAGCACCCGCAGTTCGGAGGCGACGCCGAGCTCGGTGAGGACCTCGGCCGCCGGCCGCATCTTCTCCAGGTCGGATTCGCTGCCCATCGCGATGACTACCAGCGGCTTGCTCATGCTTTCTCCCCTTCCAAGGCGGCCAGTGCCCGCCCGGTCTTCTCCCGCGCGGTCTCGATGTCGCCCGCCAGCACCGTCACGTGGCCGAGCTTGCGGCCGGGCCGGTACTCCTTGCCGTAGAGGTGCAGATGGACGCCGGGGTCGGCGATCATCTCCGCCGCCCGGTCGCTCGGATCGACCCCGTTGTCGGGGCCGAGGATGTTGGCGGTCGCCACGGCCGGCGCGGTGATCTGGGTCGAGCCGAGGGGCCAGCCGAGGACCGCGCGCAGGTGCTGCTCGAACTGCGAGGTGATCGATCCCTCGATCGTCCAATGGCCCGAGTTGTGCGGGCGCAGCGCCAGCTCGTTGATCAGCACGCCGTCGTCGGTGAGGAAGAACTCGACCGCGACCATCCCGGTCGCGCCGATCTCCTCGACCAGGCGGCGGGTGATCTCGACGGCGAGGAAGCGGACCTCCTCCGGCAGCGTGCCGGGGACGAGGATCTCGTGGCAGATCGCGTCCACCTGGATCGTCTCGACCGCGGGGTAGAGGGCGATCTCACCGGTGACGCTGCGGGCGGCCTGGACGGCGAACTCGCGGCGGATCGCGAGCAGCGGCTCGAGGATCAGCGCGCCGGGATTCCCCGCCAGCAGGTCGACGGCCGCCGCGCGATCGTCGAGCACGAAGACGCCGCCACCGTCGTAGCCGCCGCGCGGGGTCTTGGCCACCAGCGGCCAGCCGTGCTCGTCGGCGAACGAGTCGAAGTCCTCGATCGACCCGGCGACCGCGAAGGGCGGCAGCGGGTAACCGAGGCGCGAGAGGTTCTCGCGGGCGACCAGCTTGTCCTGCGCGAAGAGGACGGCCTCTGGGGAGGGGGCCAGGTTCAACCCCTCGGCCTTCAGCTGGGACAGCATCTCCGGGTCGAAGCCCTCGTGGTCGAAGGTGAGGACCGCGGCGCCCTCGGCGAGCGCCCGCATGTTCTCGATCGAGTTGTCGCCGATCAGCGCGCGGGCGCCGGCGGCGACGGCGGGCTCGATCGACTTGCCCGCCAACACCCTCAGTTCGATCCCCAGCGAGACCGCCGCCTGCTGGCACATCTGCGCCAACTGCCCGGCGCCCGCCATCGCGACCACGGCGGTCGGGTGCTCGGACCGCGACGGACCGTTCCACTGGGCCGCGTCAGCCGCGGCGAGGTCCAAGGTCTGGTCTGACATCCACGCTCATCATAAGAGGGTGGTGCCGATCACCGGATCGGCGTCCTCCAGCCGCTCCGGCAGGCCGAACGAGGCGAACAGGTTTGGCATGAAAGGCGCGAGGAAGTTGTGGACGCCGGTGATGTTCGGCTCGCTCGCGCCGTCGCCCGGCGCCCCGAATTCGAGCAGCGTCACCGACCAGGGCAGCCAGGCGCCGGACTCGGGGTCCGGTTTGTAGCCGGCGTAGGCGGGGAGGCCGTTGGCGGAGGTGGCGATCAGCTTCGAGCCGCGGCAGGCGGAGCCCTGGCCGAGCATGAAGGTGCCGACTTCCTCGGGGCCGACGATCCAGAGCGGCAGCGGCGGCATGTCGAAGACGACGTCGTAGCGGAGCAGGGCGACGATGCGGTCGATGTCGTACTCGGCGAACGCGGCGAGGTACTGGTCGAGGAGGCGCTGCTCATCCTCGGTCGAGGGCCGGGTCGGCGCCTCGGCGTCCTCCAGGTCGAGCTCGTCGAGGGTCGCGCGCGCCCGCTGCAGCGCGCTGTTCACCGACGCCACCGAGGTCTCGAGCACGTCGGCGACCTCCTTGGCGCTCCAGCGCAGCACCTCGCGCAGGACGAGGACGACGCGCTGGCGCGCCGGCAGGTGCTGGAGCGCGGCGACGAAGGCGAGACGGAGCGTCTCGCTCTGCGCTGCCTGGTCGGCGGGATCGCCGTCGGGATCCGCGACCTGGCCGCTCGCGATCGGCAGGACCCAGGAGGTCTCCGGCAGCGGCGCGCCGACCTCCGTGATCGCGGTCCCCGGGTCGGCGAGGTCGACCGGCCGGGCGCGGCGCTTGCGCGCGTCGATCTGGTCGAGGCAGACGTTGGTCGCGATCGAGAAGAGCCAGGACTTCAGCGCCGCCCGGTCGGCCAGCGTGTCGGAGCGCCGCCAGGCGCGAAGCAGCGTCTCCTGGGTCGCGTCTTCGGCCTCGAACCCCGAGCCGAGCATCCGGTAGCAGTAGCCGGTCAGCCCCGGCCGCAGCCGCTCCATCTCGCCCTCGAGCGCGAGATCGCCACTTGACCGATTAGTTCCGGACGCGGCCACCGTCTCTCCTCTCAACGGATCCATTCACCAAGGAGAACCATATGTCCCGACTGCTCTTCCTCAACCTGCCCGTCGCCGATCTCGGCGCCAGCCGCGCCTTCTTCGCCAAGCTCGGCTTCGAGTTCAACGAGAAGTTCTGCGACGCGGGAGCCGCCTGCATGGTCGTCAGCGAGCGGGCCTTTGTGATGCTCCTGCAGCGTGACCGCTTCGCGGAGTTCGTGACGAAACCGCTGGCGAATAGCGACGAAACGACCGCCCTCACCGTCTGCGTCAGCGCCGAGAGCCGTGACGAAGTCGACTCGCTCGCCGACACCGCCGGCAACGCGGGCGCGGGCGACGCCAAGGGCCCGCAGGACTACGGCTTCATGTACCAGCGCAGCTTCTATGACCTCGACGGCCACCTCTGGGAGATCGCCTGGATGGATCCGGTCGCGGTCGAGAAGGGCCCCGCCGAGTTCGCCGCCTAGTCGCCGTCGAGGTCGCCCGGCGCCGCTCAGGCGATCGAGAAGCCGCCGTCGACCGGCAGCACCGAGCTGGTGACGAAGTCGGCCTCGAGCAGGTAGGCGATCGCTCCGGCGACGTCCTCCGGCTGACCGACCCGCTTCATCGGCACTGCGGCGGCGCCTTCCTCGTAGGCGGCGGCGCGTTGCTCCTCGGGGAAGGAGGCCCACCAGGCGGTATCGACGAAACCGGGCGAGACCGCGTTGACGCGGACCGGCGCCAGTTCGGCGGCGAGCGGCGAGACGACCCGCTCGATCGCCCCGTTGACGGCGGCGAGGGCGACGGTCCCCGGCTCCGCGGCACGGGCGCTGACGGCCGAGATCATCGTGATCGAGCCGGTGACCTTGGCCTGCGCGATCGCGTGGAGGTAGGCGAAGAGCTTGCCGCTGAAGGCCGTCTCCAGGTCCTCGGGGGTGAGGTCGCGCAGCGGCGCGAAGCCGACCGGGCCGGGGGAGAAGGCGAGCACCAGGTGGTCGAACTCGCCGATGCGGCCGAAGAAGTCGGTCACCGCGGCGCGGTCGGTGCCGTCGAGGCGTTCGGTCGCGATCGGCTCCGGCACCGCGGCGAGTCGCTCCGGGTCGCGGCCGGTCACGGTCACCTCTGTGTCGTCGCCGACCAAAAGCTTCGCGGTCGCCAGGCCGATGCCCGACGTTCCGCCCATGATCACTACGCGCATAAGTCACTCCAGTCATTTCGAGTCGTAACGTCTCGAAAAGAGTATACGAGACGGAACGTCTTGTAAGCTGGCGCCGTGACGGGAGAGCAGGCACGCGGGCGACCGCGCAGCGAGGAGGCGCGGCGGGCGATCTTGAACGCGGCGCTCGAGATCGCCGCCGAGGAGGGCTACTCGGCGCTGACTATCGAGGGGATCGCGGCGCGCGCCGGCGTCGGCAAGCAGACGATCTATCGCTGGTGGCCGACAAAGGCCGACGTCCTGCTCGACGCGGGAGCCGCCAAGGCCGAGCTGCGTGTGCCGCTCGGCGACCACGGCTCCTACGCGGCGGACCTGCGCGCCTTCCTCACCGCCAGCTACAAGATGGCGAACGACGCAGCCCTCTCCGATCTGCTGCGGGCCCTGATGGCCGAGGCGCAGCTCAATCCGGTCTTCGGCGAGCGCTTCCGGCGCGACTTCCTCGAACGCCGTCGCGACGCCCTCGGCGTCATCGTCGACCGGGCGCGGCAGCGTGGCGACCTGCCCTCGCGCCCCGCCCGCGGGGTCGTCCTCGATCTCGTCTTCGGGACCATCTGGTACCGGGTCCTCGCCACCCGGCGGCGGCTCGACAAAGCATTGGTCGACGACCTGGTCGCCGTGCTCACCGACGGCGCCTGAGGGCGGGGCAGACCTAGTTGCCGCGCTCCATCGCCGTCACGATCGGCAGCGCCTCGGTCAGTAGCCGGACCAGCTCGGCGTGGCGCTCCTCGCCGAGGGCGGCGGCGAGGTCGCGGTCGAAGGCGGTCTTGCGCTCCTTCGCCGCCTCCAGCGCCGTCTCGCCGGCCGCGGTGATGTGGAGCGCGACGCCGCGGCCGCGCTCGCCGGCGCGGCGCTCGACGAAGCCCGCCTCCTCGAGCCGCGCCGTCACCTGCGCCACCGCCTGCGGGGTGACCGGGAGCCGGCGCGAGATCTCGGCGAAGGAGGTCCCGGGGTCGGAGGCGATCGCTTCCAGCATCCCGGCGGCGCGCGGGGTCAGCGGCGTCCGCGCCAGGGCGGCTTCGCTCAGCAGGGAGACGCGGGAGCCGACCTCCCAGAGCAGGTGGCCGAGGTGTTTGCGGTCGGGAATCTCTTCGGGTGCCATGGCTCAATCGTATTGCGTGTCAAGACGTAGGCAAGTCTGTGTCAAATCCTTGCCAAGTCTTTCACAAGACCTTGTGATATGGTGCCGCGCATGAACCAGTCCGAAAAGATCACCCCGCAGGCCTGGTGGACGCTCGTCGCCGTCTCCCTGGGCACCTTCATGCTCCTGCTCGACATCACGATCGTGATCGTCGCGCTCCCCGACATCCAGAAAGCGCTCGGGGCCGGCTTCGACGACGTCCAGTGGACGGTCGACGCCTACTCGCTCTCGCTCGCCTCGTTACTGCTCGCGTCCGGCTCGATCGCCGACCTCTACGGTCGCCGCCGCGCCTTCGTCGTCGGGCTCATCATCTTCACCGGCGCCTCGCTGCTCTGCGGCCTTGCCCAGTCGCCGGCGATGCTTATCGCCTTCCGCGCCGTCCAGGGGATCGGCGGGGCGACGATCTTCGCCACCTCGCTCGCGCTGCTCGCGCAGACCTTCCAGGGCAAAGCGCGCGGCGTCGCCTTCGGCGTCTGGGGCGCGGTCGTCTCGATCAGCACCGCCGCCGGCCCGCTGCTCGGCGGCGTCCTCACCACCGGGATCGGCTGGCGCTGGATCTTCTTCGTCAACGTGCCGATCGGCATCGTCGCCGTCCTTGTCACCCTCCGCTACGTCGAGGAGTCGAAGCCGCCGCAGGCGCGCAGGGTCGACGTCCCCGGCTTCGCCGTCTTCACCGTCGGGCTGGTCAGCCTCGTCTACGGGCTGATCCGCGCCAACGAGCACGGCTGGACCAACACCGTCTCGCTGATCGCGTTCGGCCTCGCCGCGGTGCTGCTCGTCTCCTTCCCGTTCGTCGAGCGGGCGGTGAAGCAGCCGATGTTCGACTTCGCGCTGTTTCGCAAACCGACCTTCGTCGGCGGCTCGATCGCGGCGTTCGCGATGAACGGCTCGCTGTTCGCGATGCTCCTCTACTTCACCCTCTACCTGCAGGAAGTGCTCGACTACTCGGCGCTGCAGACGGGCCTGCGCCTGGCGATCATCACCGGCGCGACGCTCTTCACCGCGATCCCGGCCGGGCGGCTCTCGTCCCGCGTCCCGGTACGCTGGCTGATCGGGCCGGGGCTGCTGATGGTCGGCGGCGGGCTGCTGCTGATGCGCGGCCTCGACGCGAGCTCCGACTGGACCCACCTGATCCCGGGCTTCCTCGTCGCCGGCCTCGGCAGCGGCCTGGTCAACCCGCCGCTCGCCTCGACCGCGGTCGGCGTGGTCGAGCCCCGCTTCGCCGGCATGGCCTCGGGGATCAACAGCACCTTCCGCCAGGTCGGCATCGCGACGAGCGTCGCCGCGCTCGGCACGATCCTTGCCACCCACACCAACGGCGTCACCGGCGCGGCGACCAAGGGCGCGTTTGTCAGCGGCCTCAACGAGATCCTCCTGATCTCCGGCCTGCTGGCGATCGTCGGCGGCGTCCTCGCCTTCCCCCTGATCCGCCGCAAGGACTTCCACGTCCACGTGCCGGAGGGCGGGGCGGGGTCGAGCCCCGAGGGAGCGCCCCCGGAGAGCGCCGCCGCTGTCAGCAGCGCCGGCTGACCGAGCCCCCAGCGCGCGTTCGCAGTTTCCCGCGCTATCCGCGGATTACTGCGAACGCGCCGGGCGGCGTCGCGGCTACTCGCCGCGGAGCTCGACCAGGGCGCCGACCGTGGCGCGCACCTGGCGGATCGCGTCGGCGCCGACCTTGGCCTCGAGCTCGCGGTCGACCCGGTCGCTCGCCTCCCAGCCGACTTCGGCGGCGGCTCGGCCTCGGTCGGTCAGCTCGAGGGTGAGCTTGCGGCGGTCCTCGGGATCGACCCCGCGGCTGACGTAGCCGCGGATCACCAGGATGTCGATCAGTTTGCTCGCCGCCTGTTTGGAGATCCCGAAGTCATGGCCGACGTTGCTCGCGCTGCCGACCGTGCCGCCGTTGCGGAGGATCCCGCCGAGCAGCCGGGGCCCCAGTCTCGGGATGTCGTCGAAGCCCGCCTCCGCGTAGCCCTCGCGGATCGCTCGCCCATAGGTCAACCGTCCCTCGCCGAGCAGCACCGGCAGCGCCAGCTCCTCCCACCAGTTCGCGTCGTCATCCGCCATCGCCTGTCTCCTTCCGTCGTCTGTGTGGAGCTCACCATATCGTCAACTAGATTGACGGTCAACCTGGAGGACGGATAGGAATCCCGGTCGCGCGGGACCTCTGGCGCCTTCCCGCCCGTAACACGGGTGTGGCGGCAGTTGACTTCGCGACCCTCGGCTCCCAGGCTGGAGTGATGCTCGTTCGTGGGGAAGACGAGGATGCGGAGCCCCGCCGCGACGCCGAACTTGTCCGCGCGGCTCAGCGCGGCTCCGAGGAGGCGGTCGAGACGCTCTTCCGCCGGCACTGGCGCCGCGCCCACCGCGCCGCCTTCCTGATCGTTCGCGACGCCGCGGCAGCCGAGGACATCGCCCAGGAGGCGTTCCTCGCCGCGATGCGGGCGCTCGACCGCTTCGACCGCCGGCGCCCATTCCGCCCCTGGCTCCACCGGATCGTCGTCAACCGGGCGATCGACCACGCCCGCGCCCGGGCGCTGCGCCGCGAAGTGGGGGAGGACGCGATCGGCGAGCCGGCCGCGCCCGAGGTCGAAGCGGGCCTCGACCCGGACCTGGCGACGGCACTCGCCGCGCTCGACCCCGAGCAGCGCGCCGCGATCGTCCTCCGCTACCTGCTCGAGTACACGCCGGGAGAGATCGCGCGGATGCTCGAGCTGCCGCGCGGCACCGTCAACTCGCGGCTGCGGCGCGGCCTCGACCACCTCGCCGCCGCGCTTGAGGGGGTGCCGCGATGACGGGACACGCGCGAGGCAGGCGGCACGCATCGGCGCAGGCACGGCCGGCGTCGGTGGAGGGCTCGCGATGAGCAGCCGGGAGCAGGTGCTGCGCGACGCGCTGGACGAGGTGCGGGTCGGCGACGAGGGCGCCGCCGAAGATCGCGCCTGGCGGGTGGTCGCCGCGGCCGGTGTCGCTGGCGTCGGTCGGCCGGAGCGACGCCGCCGGCACCGTTGGCGCGCCGCCCGGGTCGCGCTCGTCGCCGCGCTGATCGCGCTCGTCGTCAGCCCGGCGGGCGCCTCGGTCCGCCACTGGGTCGCCGACCGGATCGAACCCGGCGCGCCGCACGCAGTGCCGGTGCTCTCGTCGCTCCCTGGCCACGGCTCACTGCTGGTCGACTCGGCTGAGGGACCGTGGGTCGTCCATCCCGATGGCTCCAAGCGCCTGCTCGGCGACTACGCCGAAGCGAGCTGGTCCCCGCACGGCCTGTACGCGGTCGTCACCCGCGGGCACGAACTGGCGGCGGTCGAGCCCGACGGGACGCCGCGCTGGACACTGACCCGGCCCGGCCACGTCGAGCTGGCGCGCTGGAACGGCCCCGACGGCTTCCGCATCGCCTACCTCGAAGGGCGCGCGCTGCGGGTCGTCGACGGCGACGGGACCGGTGACCGCTTCATCGCCGGCGGCGCGGCCGCGGTCGCGCCCGCGTGGCGATCCGGCCCCGGTCACGAGGTCGCCTACGCGACCGAGCGCGGCGCGGTGGTCGCCTTCTCCGCCGATTCCCGACGCCGGATCTTCGCGACGACGCCGACCTCCGGACCACTGCGCGGCGTCTCCAGGTCCGCGTCCGACGTCGGAGGACAGCGCGATGTCTCTGGGGTTGCCCCCGATGGCGGAGTCCTCTCGCTGCAGTGGACCGGCGCGCGCCTGCTGGTGACGCGCGGGGACCGGGTCGAACTGCTGAGCGGCAACGACGGCAGGCCGGTCTGGACCTGGACGCCGCCGGCCGGCTCGCGCGTCCGCTCGGCGACCGTCGCGCCGGGTGGCGATCGCGTCGCCGTCGTCACCGCCGACGGGGGCACCGGCCGCGTCCTTCTGATCGCCAAGGCGCGCCCCTCGCGTGTCCTCTTCGCCGGCCCCGGGAAGTTCGCCGCGCCGCGCTGGTCCCCGGAAGGCCGCTGGCTCCTCCTGCCCTGGACGAGCGCCGACCAGTGGCTCTTCCTCGAGCCCGGCAGCGGCACCGGCAAGCTCCACGCCGTCGCCCACCTGGCGAAGCAGTTCTCCCCCGGCGACCCGACCGCCGCGCGCTTCCCGTCGGTCGTCGGCTGGTGCTGCACCGTCCACTGATCGCGGGACCTCTCGGGCCATCGCCGTCGTATAGAGAGCGATGCCTTCGCGACGCCGCCTCACCGCTCTCGCTCTCCTGATCCCGGTCGCCCTGGCCGCCTTCCTCGCCGCCACGGCCGGCGGCTCGGGCACCACGGCGCGACACTCCGCCCGCACCGCCTACTTCGCCAAAGTCCGCGCGGCGGTGGTCCGCGGCGCCGCCCGCGACTTCGCCGCGGGCACCGGGATCGGCGGCCCCGACTTCGCCGCCTGCGTCGAGCACCAGCTGCGCGAAGCTCTCGACGCGCCGACGATCACCGACCTCGCCGCCGTCTATCGCCGCCCCGGCGGCCCCGGCTACGCCGCGCAGACGCTGAACGCGATCGCCTCGCCGCTCGCCGCCAAATGCGGCCATCGCGCCTGGGTCCCGGAGCTGGTCGAGGCCGCGCGCGGGCTCTCCTTCACCCGCCCGACCGGCGCCGCGGCGAGGCGCCTCGGCGTCACCTATGGGCCGTTTCTGGGCCTGCGCTGTAGCCACCCGGTCGCCAAGGCCGAGTGCGAACGGATCGGCATCGACGTCGTCTTCCGTCGCGCCGCGACCCGCGTCGTCGCGGTCGCCGGGGACCAGCGAATCCTCCTGCGCACGCCCGGGGAGCACGACGGCGTCCGCCGCCACGACTGGGTCGGGACCTTCACCGAATCGGGCCTCGCGCCGGGTTCCTACGACAGCGGCGTCAACGTCATCCGCGTCCCGGTCGAACTCCGCGTGACCTTCGCCGGCGGCCGCCACGCCAACGCGCTCTTCCCGAAGGCCCTTCTCGCCCCCGGCTGGGGATGACGATGCTCGGAACCCCGGCCACCGTCGACCCGATCCCGGTCGGCTGGCACGAGGTCGACCGGCCGCTGACCGCCGTCACCTACCCGACCCAGGTCTTCGCCGCCGCGACCTACCCGATCGTCCTCCGCCATCCGCCCGGCCGGTGCGGACCGCCGCCCCGCGTCCTCGCCGAGATGCCCCCGGGCGGCGCCCTCCTGCAGGTGATCGAATACGCGCCCCGCGCCCCCGACGGCCACCCGATCCGCGTTCCCCACCTGCCCCGGCGCCCCGCTCACTTCCACTGGTCCGACGGCACCTGGGCCGACTTCGAGTGCGCCGGCCCGAGTTTCAAATTCGACTACCGCCAGGAAGGCCGCGCCCTTCAGGCCCAGGTCTGGTTCCACCCCGCCACGGTCGAGCAGCGCCTGAAAGTCGGCGCTCTGCGGATC
>Ga0208602_1000016_pt1 | contig 11411 bp, 10 predicted proteins | sample MicForSoSWNC24_O_FD_188000 | JGI IMG/M metagenome (GOLD analysis project Ga0208602, IMG submission 188000) | Forest soil microbial communities from Harvard Forest Long Term Ecological Research site in Petersham, Massachusetts, USA - MetaG HF007... | ecosystem: Environmental > Terrestrial > Soil...
CCCAGCCCGGCCTCGGCCCGTTCGCGGATCTCCCCCGCTCGCGCGATCCCGAGTGCGACGACCAAGACGATCCCGATCAACACCGGCAGCGAGATTCGCGGCGAGCGCATCGGTCAGGGCTGAAGGCGTTCGCTGAGGGCTTCCATCGTCGCGGGCCCGACCCCGGAGATTTCGTCGAGCTGGTCGACCGACGACAGGCCGCCGTGTTCTTCGCGGAACTTGATGATGTCTTCCGCCGTCACCGGGCCGATGCCGTCGATCGTGTCGAGTTCGGCCGCGGTCGCCGTCGCGAGGCTGATCGGGCCGTCTTCTTCGCCGCCGGTGTCCGTCGCCGCGGGAGCACCGGGCGGCGCGCCCGGGACACGTTCGGGGACGACGACCTGCTGGCCGTCGGCCAATCGGGCGGCGAGGTTCAGCGAGTCGAGCTCCGCCTTGCCGGTCGCGCCACCCGCCCGCTTGACCGCTTCGTCGACCCGGCTTCCTTCCGGCAGTCGGTAGACGCCCGGCCTCTGAACCGCCCCGGTGACGTCGACCACGACGTCGCCGCCCGATCCCTCGACGCTGAACGTCCCTCCTTCGGCTTCGTCGCTCCCGCCAGATTCGTCGTCGTAGCCGCCCGCTTCGTCGTCGCTCGAGTAGTCCGTGTACGTCGACGCCCCTCCGGCTTCGCCACTCTCCGCCCGCACCGCCCGCGCTCCGATGAACAGCAGCGCGACGGCGATCGCGCCCCACACGACAACCTGCGTTCGACTCAGATCCGGCATCCCCGCCACGCTGGCCGGAAAAGGCGCACGCGTGGCGCGCGGAAAGTAAAAAGAGAGCTACGGAAGCGTCACCGCTTCCGAACGTCGCTTAGTAGTCGTCCTCGTCGTCGTAGCCCGCGACCTCGGCCAGCTGGTCGCTGTACAGCTCGGCCGCCGCGACCGGCGGCGACTGGATCGAGAGGCAGGCGAAATCGACGTCACCGTCGTTGCGGACCGAGTGTTCGGTCGCCGGCGGGACCAGGATCAGATCGCCCTCCGACACCGACTGCGTGTCACCGGCGACCGACATCGTGCCGGTCCCCCGCACCACCACGTAAGCCTGCTCGGCCTCTTCGTGCGAGCGCAGCGCCTGGTCGGCGCCGGCGGGCAAAACCAGCCAGGTGACGGAGAGATGGCGCGCCCCGAGTTCGCCCGCGTCCATGAGGACGTGGGTGCGGAGGCGATGCCACTCCTCGACCGGAGATTCCGAGAGGCGCCTGACGAGCACGTGGCGTTTCTACCAGAACTGGCCGACCGAGCCGTGCTCCAGTCGTAAATGCGTCTAACGGACCACGAGGTTGACGAGCTTGCCGGGGACGAAGATCTCCTTCACGATCTGCTTCCCGTCGAGGTGCCGCGCGACTTTGTCGCTGCCTTTGGCGAGGGCCAGGACGGCGTCCTCCTCGGCCGCCGCGGGGGCCGCGATCCGGTCCCTCAGTTTGCCGTTGACCTGGACGACGATCTCGACCGTATCCGAGACCAGCATCGCGTCGTCGGCGACCGGCCAGGGCCGCTCCCAGACCCGCTCGCCGGCGATCCGCTCGTAGACCTCGCTGCCGATGTGGGGCGCGAAGGGGAAGATCAGGGACGCCGCCGTGGCGGTGGCGAAACGGAGCGCCGCGTCGCCGCCCGGGTCTCCGTAGAGGCCGTCCTTCAGTCGGTAGGCGTCGTTGACCAGCTCCATCACCGCGGCGATCACGGTGTTGAACTGGAAGCCGCGTTCGAAGTCGTGGGTCGCCTTGTCGATCGACCAGTGCGCCTTGGCGACCAGCGCCCGCGCGTCGCCCTCAGTGGCGCCGAGGCGTTCGGCGCCGGCCGCGTCGCCGTCGCCCGTCCAGGCGTCCGCCGCGGTCCGCTCCACGACCTCGTCGCAGAGTCGCCACAGTCGTGACAGGAAGCGGTTGACTCCCTCCACACCCTCGTCACTCCAGTCGCCGCCCCGCTCCGGCGGTCCCATGAAGCAGACGTAGGTGCGCGAGGTGTCGGCGCCGTAGCGCTCGACGTACTCCGCCGGGCTCACCGTATTGCCACGGGACTTCGACATCTTCGCGCCGTCGCGGGTGATCATCCCCTGCGTGAAGAGGTTCGCGAACGGCTCCGGCACCTCGAGGTGGCCGAGGTCGGCGAGCGCCTTGACCACGAACCGCGCGTACATCAGATGCAGGATCGCGTGCTCGACCCCGCCGATGTACTGGTCGACCGCCATCCAGTATCCGGAGGACTCCTTGGAGAACGGCGCCTCGGTGTTGTGCGGATCGAGGTAGCGGATGTAGTACCAGGAGGAGTCGACGAAGGTGTCCATCGTGTCGGTCTCCCGCCGCGCCGCGCCGCCACACTTCGGGCACGTCGTCGTCACCCAATCGGTGGCCGCGGCGAGCGGGGACTGGCCGTGCGGCGCGTAGTCCTCGATGTCGGGGAGTTCGACCGGTAGCTGGTCCTCGGGCACCGGAACCGTGCCGCACTCGTCGCAATAGACGATCGGAATCGGCGCGCCCCAGTAACGCTGACGTGACAGAAGCCAGTCCCTCAGGCGGTAGTTCACCGCCGTCTCCCCGCGCCCGTCCTCCTTCAGCCACTCGACCATCGCGGCGTAGGCGTCACGATTGTTCTGACCGTCGAAGCGGCCGGAGTTGACCATCGGCCCGTCACCGCTGAACGGCAGGCCCTCGGCGTCGCCGGGCGCCTCGGGGTCACTCCCCTCGATCACCCGCTTGACCGGCAGGTCGAATTTCTTGGCGAAGTCGTAGTCGCGCGAATCGTGTCCGGGGACCGCCATGATCGCGCCGGTTCCGTACTCCATCAGCACGTAATCGGCGACGAACATCGGAATCTCCTCGCCGTTCACCGGGTTGACCACGCTGCGCCCGAGCGGCACACCGGTCTTCTCGCGGTCCTCGGCTCCGCGTTCCTCGACCGACTCGCGACCGACCCGGTCGACGTACTCCCGCACCGCCGCCTCGGCGGGCGTCCCGGCAACCAGCTTCTCCAGCTGCGGGTGCTCCGGTGCGAGGACGAAGAAGGTCGCGCCGAAGAGCGTGTCGGGACGCGTGGTGAAGACGGGGAAATCGAGGTCGACTTCGTCACACCGGAAGGTGACTTCGGCGCCTTCGGAGCGGCCGACCCAGTTGCGCTGCATCGTGATCACGTGCTCGGGCCAACTCTCGAGCGCCTCGAAATCTTCGAGTAGACGGTCGGCGTAGTCCGTGATCTTGAAGAACCACTGCTCGAGTTTTTTCTGGATCACCTCGGTGCCGCAGCGCTCGCAGCGCCCGTCGACGACCTGCTCGTTCGCAAGGACCGTCGCGTCTTTCGGGCACCACTGCACCGCCGCCTCGGTCCGGTAGGCGAGCCCGCGCTCGAACAGCTGCAGGAAGATCCACTGGGTCCAGCGGTAGTACTCGGGCTGGTGCGTCGCGATCTCCCGCGACCAGTCGATCGAGACCCCCCAGGAGCGGAACTGGCGGCGGAACGACTCGATCGAGCGCTCGGTCGCCACCCGCGGCGGTTCGCCGGTTTTGATCGCGTTGTTCTCGGCCGGCAGGCCGAAGGCGTCGTAGCCCATCGGGTGCACGACCTGGAAGCCCTGGCGGCGGCGAAGGTGGGCGATCGCGTCGCCGACCGCGTAACACTTGAGGTGCCCGACGTGCGGTTCCCCGGACGGGTAGGGGAGCATCTCGCAGACGTAGGCCTTCGGCTTGTCGGCGTCGAACCCGGGCTCGCCAGGATTCGGCACCTCCCAGGTGCCCTCCTCGGCCCAGACGGCCTGCCACTTGCTCTCGATCGTCTTCGGTTCGTAACCGCTGCTCATGAGCAGGCGATCTTATGAGGGCGGAGCGGCGGGGGGCGGCGCGCTACCGCACCGTCCATTCGACCAGCGAGTAGTGGTAGCCGCTGAGCGAGTGGAGGATGTGTGGCCAGACGAAGACCTCGATCGTCGCCGCGACGAGCAGCATCGGGATCGCGATGACGACGGTGACGGCGGTCGCGGCGAGCAGCTGGTTCCACTCGCCGCGGCGGCTCGCGATCAGCCAGGCGGCGAGCGGCAGGAAGAGCGCGGTGAGCTCGATCAACGCGTGCGGGAGGACGCTGAGGATCAGTTCGAGATGGGAGATGTGGAGCTGCATCGCCAGGGTCGATCCCTGGAAGCCGAGGTAGAGCGCCTGGGTGGAGAGCGAGAAGATCGTGACCGCGGCGACGAAGAGGATCGCCAGCTGGCCCGCCTTGAGGTGGATCCAGCGCGAGACGCCGGTGCGCTGCTCGGCCGCCAGCGGCATCGACGCGCCGGCGATGAAGCCCGCGACGCAGGCGGTCGCGTGCAGCGCCAGCACCAGGCCGTTGCGATAGAGGATCGGGAGCATGTCGGAGAAGTGCGCCGGTTCGGTGTAGCCAGGGAGCTTCCAGGGTGAGAGGTCCGGGGTGAGCAGCCCGGAGGTGACCCAGACCGCGGCGAGCAACGTGAGCGCGATCGCGACGCTGAGCGCGAACCAGCCGCGCAGGACGCGCCAGCGGTCGTCGCGCCAGCCCGCGAGCGTCTCCCGCGACTCGTCGAGGCCGCTGGAGAGCACGTGTGAGTTGGCGGTGCGGGCGCGCATCCCCCATTCATCGGCACCCGCCCCGGGGTCATTGAGAGCGCCCACTCGGCGAGTTCGCACTTTTGGCCGCATGGCGACCATTTCTGCGAACTCAGCCTGGCTGGGGATGCGCCCGGTAGTGACCCGGGGTGCGGCCGAGGACGGCGGCGAAGGCTTCGATGAAGCTCGTCGGGTTGGCCCAGCCGCAGCTCGCCGCGGTGTAGCTGACCGTGTGGCCGTCGGCGAGCAGGACGAGCGCGAGGTGGAGGCGGAGCTGGGTCCGCCACTGGCGAAAGCCCATGCCGAGCTCCTCGTGGAAGAGGCGGGTGAGCGTGCGCTGGCTGGCGCCGACGCGGCGCCCGAGCTCCACCAGGGTTGAGTTGTCGGCGGGGTTCGCGTGGAGGAGCTCGCTGACCTCGCGGAGGCGTTCGTCCCGAGGTTCGGGCAGGTGGAGGGGCTCGACCGGTGCCTCGACCAGGTCGTCGACGATCACGGTCCGTAGCCGCGCCTCGGCGGCGGGGAGCCGGGCGTCGCTGGTGTCCGGGGTCAATCGCAGCATCGCCTCGCGGGCGAGCGGTGAGACCGAGAAGACCGCCGGGCGCTCCGGCAGGCGGGTGGCCAGGGACGCAGGCAGGAACAGCACCCGCATGTCGGTGCTGCCGTAGGCCTGGTGGCGGTGCTCGAAGCCGGCCGGGGTCCAGGCGATCCTGGTCGACGGGGCAATCCAGGTCCCCGACTCGGTGATGATCGAGAGCACGCCGGTCGCCGGGTAGACGAGGTGGCCGCGGCGGTGCTTGTGTACGTCGACGACGCCACCGTGGACGAACGGCACCCGCATGCCGCCGCGCGCGTCGCCCCAGGTCGCCTGCGCCTCCGACGACGAGACGGTCCCCGCGATCGGCGCTTCCGAGGCTTGGCGACTTTCCGGCATAAGTAGGCAATTTAGCGGTGGCGGGACAGCGGCCGATTCGCCAACCTGACCGCCATGGACGCCTCGGTCACAGATCAGCCCCGTTCCGGCCCGCCCGAGCCGGCGCAGCACTCCGCCGCGAAGCCCGCCGCCAAGGCGGCCACTCCCCTCTTCGCCTTCCTGCTCGTCGCCGTCAACCTGCGGATCGCGGTCGTCGCCCTCTCCCCCCTCCTCGACGACATCAAGGCGACCGAGCACCTCACCGACACCGCCGCCGGCCTCCTCACCACGCTGCCGCTGGCCTGCTTCGGCGCCTTCGCCTTTCTCGTGCCGTGGCTGACGCGCCACCTCGGCGCCCGTCGCCTCCCCACGCTGTCAATGGCGATCCTCTCCGCCGGGATCCTGCTCTGGCTGATCCCCGGGCTGCTGCCGCTGTTCGGCGGCGCGCTGGTCGCCGGCGCCGGGATCGGGATCGGCAACATCGGCATGCCGGGGATGCTCAAACGCGACTTCGCCGCGCGCTCGCACCTGGCCACCGGCCTCTACACGACGATGCTCTTCATCGGCGGCACCGTCGGCGCCGGGCTGACCGTGCCGTTGCGCGACGCCCTCGGGATCGACTGGCGGCAGATGCTGGCGCTCTGGGCGATCCCCGCGATCGTCGCGCTGATCGTCTGGATGGTCTTCGCCGGCCGGGGCGAGCCGGAGCCAGAGATGGAGGTCGACCGGGATGCCGACAGCGACCCGGCCAGTACCGCCGATGCCACGCTCGTCCGCGCCGCAGCTTCCGGCCCTGTCCCTGCTGCCGCTCCCGCCCCCACCGCGGCTCCGCCGGGCCCGTCCCTTCGCGCCCTGATGCACGACCGCGTCGCCTGGGCGGTGACCTGCTTCATGGGCATCCAGTCGCTCGGCTACTACGCCTTCGTCGCCTGGCTGCCGACGCTGCTCCAGGACCACGGCATGAGCGCCGGGAAAGCGGGCTGGATGCTCTCCTTCGCGACCTTCCCGGGGATCATCGGCGCCCTCGGCACGCCGGTCCTCGATCGCCGCCTCGGCGGCGGCCCGACCCTCGTCCTGCTCGCCTCGGCCTCCGCCGCCTGCGGCTTCGTCGGCCTGATCGTCGCGCCGGTGTCGCTCGCCTACCTCTGGATGATCCTCCTGGGACTCGCTCAGGGCGCCTGCATCAGCCTCGCGATCGCCTACATCGTCGCCCGCTCGCCCGACCACGAGCACACCGGCAAGCTCTCGGCGATGGCCCAGGGCTTCGGCTACCTGCTCGCCTGCCTGGGCCCGCTGGCGCTCGGCGCGGTCCACAGCGCGACCGGAAGCTGGACGGTGCCGCTGATCGTCCTGATCGCCGTGCTCGGCGCCCAGGTCGCGGCGGGACTGCAGGCGAGTCGCCCGAGGCACGTCCTTGCGGGACGAAAGTGGAGCTGAGGGGAATCGAACCCCTGACCTCCTCGCTGCCAGCGAGGCGCTCTGCCAGCTGAGCTACAGCCCCGGGAGCGGGAGAGTGTATCGGGAGAGCGGTGAGTGCGCCCTCCGGGAAGGTCTAGGCGGCGTGGCGGCCGGACCCGTCCTCGTCGACATCGAGGATCAGGTTGTCGGGAGCGGTGTGGCGGACCTTGAAGTCAATGAAGGAGACGGCCTCGAGCTCCCGCAGGAGGTCGACCGGGCGGTCGAGCCGCATCGAGAACGTCGCCCGACCCTCGGAGAACCGTTCGACCGAGATGTCGGTGGCGCCGAGCTTGCCGACCGCGTCCTCGAAGCCGACCAGCTGGGCAAAATCGCCGAGCGGTCCGATCTCCAGCCGGACCTTGCCTTCGTAGAGGCCAGGGGTCCAGGACGTGCCGGGCTCGATCGCGTGGCCGTCCCCGTTGCCGTTGCCGTTGGTGGACGAGCCGTTCGCGCTCGGCAAGGGCGCCGCCTGCGCGGCGGCCTCCGCCGCAGCTTCGGCGTCGGCGGCGATGTCGGGCGCGGCAATGTCTGCCGAATCGTCACGGAGACCGCCACGCGGCGATCCCGCTTCGTCTTCGATGTCGTTCAGCAGCTGAGCCCGTTTGCCGACCTCGACCGCCTCGCGCAGCGCTTTCATCCGGATCCGCGTCGCCTGGCCGCGGGCCTGCGCCTGCAGTTCCTCGAGCCGCGCCGTGACTTTGTCGAGCGAGGCGATGCTGCGGTCGTGGCAGGCGTTGGCCTCCTCGAGGCGCTCGGTGAGATCGCGGATCGTCCGCTCACGCTCGATCACCATCCCCGAGAGCGAAGTGATGTCCGCCTCGTTGGAGGCGATCGCGCGGGCCTGGATCAGGCTCTGCGACTCGAGCGCGGCCTTGGCCTCGCCGAGTACGGCGGCCTGCTGCTCGAGCCCCGTGATGTGCGAGTCGCGCGCCGCCACGGCGGCGTCGACTTCGGGCTTGCGGTAGCCGAACAGCGTCCTCCTGAAGCTCGTCATGGGCGCGACCGTAGACGGGCCCCCGGACGGAACTTCAGCTGGGGCTGAGTGTCAGGCGGTCGCGGCGGAGGGTGCTTCCGGCTCGTCGAAGGCCAGCTCGAGGCGCGGCGCCTCGTGCCACAGGTCGTCGAGTTGGTATCGATCGCGCGCTTCCGCGGTGAAGACGTGCAGGACCGCGTCGAGGTAATCGACGAGCGTCCACCCTGCTTCGCCGCCACCGTCGGTGCCGCTCGGAAGCAGTGCGTACTCCTGCTTGACGCGCGTCCGCACCTCGTCGACGATGCCGCCTGCCTGGCGCTCGTTACGCACCGTGCAGATCACCAGGAAGTCGGTGTAGGCGACCAGGCCACGCATGTCGAGCACGACGATGTCTTGGCCCACTTTGGAATCGGCGAGCTCGGCGAGCCGCCGTGCCAGGTTCTCTGACTGGATTGGATTCAAGCGTAGATCCCCTTCTCCTCGATGAATCGAGCTACCGGCTCAGGAACGAGATAGCGAAGCGGCCGGCCGGCTGCGGCACGCTCGCGAACTGCTGAAGAAGACACACCGAACTGGGGCATCTCGAGCATCGTCGCCCGCCCCTCGGCACCGAGACTGCGCAACACCGTGGCCACCTCCGCGTCGGAGATGCCCGACCTGCGGGCGACCGCCAGACGCGCCAACCCGACGACCTTCTCAGGCTCGCGCCAACTCTCGAGTCCGACGGCGGCGTCAGCCCCCATCACAAATACGAGGTCGCTTTCGTCTCGTTCCTCAGCAAGCAACTGCAAAGTCTCATACGTGTAGGACGGCCCTTCGCGTTCGGTCTCCAGGGCGGAGACGGAGAAGCGGGGATCGTCGGCGGCGGCGAGCCTGGTCATCGTCACGCGCAGCTCTTTCCCCGGGTCGTCGGCGATCCGCTTGTGCGGCGCGACCCCGGTCGGGACGAGGATGACCTCCGCCAACCCGAGCTGCCAGAGGGCCTCCTGCGCGAGCGCCAGGTGACCGAGGTGCGGCGGGTTGAACGCCGAGCCGAGCACCCCGATGCCTGACCCCGGACGGTCAGCCACGCACCTGGCCGTTGCCGCGGCCGACGTACTTCGTGGTCGTCAGCTCACGCATCGCGATCGGGCCGCGCGCGTGCAGCTTCTGGGTCGAGATGCCGATCTCGGCACCCATCCCGAACTCGAATCCGTCGGTGAACCGGGTCGAGGCGTTGACGTAGACGGCGGCCGCGTCGACCCCCGCGACGAAGGCGTCGCCCGCCGCCGCGTCGCCGCTCACGATCGACTCCGAGTGCCCGCTGCCGTGGGCGTTGATGTGGTCGATCGCCTCATCGACCCCGTCGACGACGGCGACCGCCAGCTTCAGCGCCAGGTACTCGGTGTCCCAGTCTTCCGCGGTGGCCTCGCCGATCGCGACCGACTCGCCGGCCGCGGCGCGGGCGCGAGCGTCGCCGACCAGCTCGACCCCTTCGTCGGCCAGCGCGGCGAGGATCGTCGGCGCGTAGCTCGCGGCGATCCGCTCGTCGAGCAGCAAGGTCTCCGCCGCGTTACAGGCGGAGGGGCGCTGGACCTTGGCGTTGACGGCGATCCGCGTCGCCATCTCCAGGTCGGCGTCGCCGTCGACGTAGACGTGGCAGTTGCCCGCCGCCGCGTACAGCACCGGCACCGTCGCGACCGCCTTGATCGCCTCCTTCAGTCCCTCGCCGCCGCGCGGGATCAACAGGTCGACGACGCCCTCCTGGGTCGCCAGCTCGGCCAGCCCGTCGCGGTCGCCGGAGTCGAGCAGCAGCACCGAGTCCTCGGGCAGACCCGCCTCGGCGAGCGCCTCGCGGACGATCGCGGCGAGCGCCGCGTTGGAGCGTTGGGCGTAGCTCGACCCCCGCAGGACGATCGCGTTGCCGCTCTTGATCGTCAGCGCGGCGCAGTCGATGGTCACGTTCGGGCGCGCCTCGTAGATCACGCCGACGACGCCGAGCGGCACGCGGATCTTCCGCAGGTCGACGCCGCTCTCCAGCGTGCGGTGGTCGAGCTCCTCGCCGACCGGATCCTCGAGCGCGATCACGGCGCGCACGCCGGCAGCCATCCCGGCGACCCGCGCCGGGGTCAAGGTGAGTCGGTCGCGCAGCGCGTCGGTGAGCCCGACGGCGCGCTCGTCGGCTAGGTCGGCGGCGTTCGCCTCGAGGATCGCGTCGGTGCGCTCGTCGAGCAGCCTCGCGGTCGCCGCCAGCGCCGCGTCCTTGGCGGCGGTCGGCACGCTCGCGAGCGTTCGCGCCGCGCGCTTCGCCGCGACGGCGCTCTCGGCTATCGATCTGGTCGCTACTGCCATGTCAGAAGGGTAACCGGAGCCGACCCGCGCACCCCCACTTGGCACACAAGATTTGCGAAGTTGGCCCTCAAACGGCACAAATGGCGCTAAAGCAGGACGAAGCGGTCCCGATGTATGACCTCTTCGGGCGCGTCGGGGAAGTGCTCGCGCACGTAGGCGCTGCGGTGGCCGGCGGTCCGGGCCACGTCGTTGGAGGAGTACTCGGATATGCCCTTGCCGAGTGGCCGCTCGATCCCGTGCTCGACCACCCAGACGGCATCCCCGGGCGCGAAGCTGCCGTCGGCGCCGGTGACACCGACCGCGAGCAGGCTCGACCCGCTCTCGCGCAGCCGCACCGCCGCGCCCGCGTCGACGAGCACCGACCCGGTCGGCTGCTTCGCGTATTTGAGCCACAGCTTGTAAGGCGAGAGCCGGCCCTCGACCCGCGCGGTGAAGCGCGTGCCGATCTCCTCGCCGGCGGCCGCCGCGGTCAGCTCCCCCGCCCGGGTCCCGTTGCAGATCACCACCGGCACGCCCGACTCGCTGGCGATCCGCGCCGAGGCGATCTTGCTCTGCATGCCGCCGCTCCCGAGCGCCGAGGACGCGCCGATCTGGATGTCCTCGAGCGAGGAGGCATCGTCGATCCTCCCCACCAACTCGGCCCCGGGGTCGGTCCGCGGATCGGCGGTGAAGACCCCGTCGGTGTTCGTCAGCAGCACCAGCAGCCGCGCGTTCAGGAGCGCCGCGACCAGCGCCGCGAGGAAGTCGTTGTCGCCGAAGGTGATCTCATCGGTCGAGGTCGTGTCGTTCTCGTTGATCACCGGCACAAGACCCCAGGCGAGCAGCCGCTCGAGCGCCTGCCGCGCGTTCAGGTAGTGGCTTCGTTCCGAGACGTCGGACAGAGTGAGAAGGACCTGCGCCGCCTTCGTCCCGCCCGCCTCGAGTCGCTCGCGGTAGGCCTGGAAGAGGTCGCCCTGGCCGACCGCCGAGCAGGCCTGCAGCTCGTCCATCGCCCGCGGGCGCTCCGCGAGGTCGAGCAGCCGCATGCCCCGGGCGATCGCCCCCGAGGTGACCAGCACGACCTGCTCCCCCGCCTGCCGCAGCGCGACGATCTGCGCGCACACCGAGTCGAGCACGTCGGCGCGCAACGAGCCGTCGTCGGAGGC
>Ga0208602_1000017_pt1 | contig 11393 bp, 7 predicted proteins | sample MicForSoSWNC24_O_FD_188000 | JGI IMG/M metagenome (GOLD analysis project Ga0208602, IMG submission 188000) | Forest soil microbial communities from Harvard Forest Long Term Ecological Research site in Petersham, Massachusetts, USA - MetaG HF007... | ecosystem: Environmental > Terrestrial > Soil >...
CGCAGGATCAGTGCCCGACCGACGCCTCGACGCACGGACCCTGCCCAGCGCCGAAGGACGCACCCGCTCCTCCGGCCCCTACGGCTCCTACGGCCCCGATCTCGTTGAGCGCGTCGGCGGCGGCCAAGAAGGCGTTCCTTACCGTCAGCCTCACCACGACCGCGCAGGCGAGCGTCACGGTCACCGGAACGGCGACGATCGGCAAAGGCAAGACGGTGAAGCTGAGCGGCAACACGCAGACCGTCGCGCTCGGGGCGCTGGCGAAGTTCACCGTTCTCTTCCCGGCGAAGCTCAAAGCGGCGCTGAAGCAACTGCCGACGAGCAAGAAGCTGACGATCGATCTGTCGGCGAGCGCGCCGGGGGCGACGACGAAGACGCTGACGGTCAGGGTGCCCGGCCAGATGAAGCCCGAGAAGAAGCGCCACGTGAGATAACGGCCTGCGAGCGTGGGCGACGTCACGGTGCGTCGCCCGGCCGCTGGTACGGTCCTGGGATGGGCAAGGTGTTCGAGTCCATCGACGAGCATCAGCGCGAGTGGATCGCTCGTCGCGAGCTGTTCTTCGTCGGCACCGCGCCGCTCGCCGGCGACGGACGGGTGAACGTCTCGCCGAAGGGGCCGATGGGGACCTTCCGGGTGCTGGACGACCACACGGTCGCCTACCTCGACATGGTCGGCTCGGGCGCCGAGACCGTCGCCCACCTGCGGGAGAACGGGCGGATCGTGGTGATGTTCTGCGCTTTCGAGGGGCCGCCGCGGATCCTCCGCCTGCACGGTCGCGGCGAGGTGATCCCGGCCGACGACCCGCGCTTCGCCGAGCTCTACGAGCGCGCCGACTTCGACGCTCCGCACGACATCGAGGCGGCCCGGCGGGCGGTGATCCTCGTCGAGGTCGAGCGGATCGCCGATGCCTGCGGCTACGGCGTGCCGCTGATGTCCTACGAGGGCGAGCGCGAGCACGCCGAGAGGTGGGCGGAGAAGAAGCTGCGGGCCGACGGCGAGAGCGGGATCGCCGACTACATGGCGGAGAAGAACACCGCCTCGATCGACGGGCTGCCCGCATTCGACGCCGGCGAGCGCGTCGGCTGACCGCATCCGCCTCCCCGCGCCGGCGAAAAACGCCGAATACGCGGGATTCTGGTCGCCAAAGCACGCGTTCGCCCGCTGCTACCCTCCGCTGGTAGGCGATCGGTGCTGATCCGCCTGCGCTCCCGTCGTCCCTAGCCAACGAGGAAAGCGCGCTCCTTGACCAGCTTCGAGCGGTTCCCGGAAGACCGCGATGGCCCCCGCGATGAGTGCGGGGTCTTCGGTGTCTACGCCCCCGGCCACGACGTATCCCGCCTCGCCTACTTCTCGCTCTACGCGCTCCAGCATCGCGGCCAGGAGTCGGCCGGGATCGCCACCTGCGAGGGCGGCCACATCACCACGATGCGCGACGCCGGGCTGGTGTCCCAGGTCTTCGACGAGGAGAAGCTGCGGGCGCTCTACGGCGATATGGCGATCGGCCACGTGCGCTACTCGACCACCGGCGGCGGCTCCTGGGAGAACGCGCAGCCGATCTGGCGCGACGACGGCCGCGAGGTGGCGCTCGCCCACAACGGCAACCTGACCAACGCGGTCGAGCTGTGGGGTGAGCTGAAGGCGAAGGGGATCGACTTCCGCGGGACCAGCGACTCCGAGATCATGGCGGCGCTGCTGTCGTCCCACGACGGCAAGACGATCGAGGACGCGGTCGAGGAGGTGATGCCGCGGCTCGAGGGCGCGTACTCGACCGTGGTGATGACCAAGCACGCGATCGTCGCCTTCCGCGACCCGCACGGGATCCGGCCGCTCAGCCTCGGCCGGCTCGGCGACCGCTTCGTCGTCGCCTCCGAGAGCTGCGCCTTCGACATCATCGGCGCCGAACTGATGCGCGAGGTGCACCCGGGCGAGATGGTCAGCCTGACCGAGCGCGGGCTGGAGACGCGGCAGGTGGTCAAGGGCGTGCGGCGCGCGACCTGCGTCTTCGAGCACATCTACTTCTCGCGTCCCGACAGCCGCATGGACGGCGTCGTCCTGCAGCAGGCGCGCGGGCGGATGGGCGAGATCCTCTGGCGCGAGGCGCCGGTCGAGGCCGACCTGGTGATCGCCGTGCCGGACTCGGGCAACCCGGCGGCGGCGGGCTTCGCGCGCGCCTCGGGCATACCGCGCGACGACGGCCTGATCAAGAACCGCTACGTCGCCCGCACCTTCATCCAACCCGGCCAGGAGCTCCGCAAACACGGGCTGCGCCTCAAGTTCAACCCGCTGCCGGAGATCGTCGCCGGCCAACGGCTGGTCGTCGTCGACGACTCGGTGGTGCGCGGCAACACGACCCGGCAGATCGTCGGGATGCTGCGCGACGCCGGCGCGCGCGAGGTACACCTGCGGATCTCGGCGCCGCCGATCCGCAACCCGTGCCACTACGGCGTCGACATGTCGACCCGCGAGGAGATGATCGCCCACGGCCGGACGATCGACGAGATCGCCGACGAGCTCAACGCCGACTCACTCGCCTACCTCTCGATGGAGGGCGTCTACGAGGCGATCGGCGGCAGCCCCGAAGATCACTGCGACGCCTGCTTCAGCGGCCACTACCCGCTCGGCGATCCCGACGAGGCCGACGGCAAATACGCGCTCGAAGACATCGCCGTCCTCCCCTCCAGCTAGCGCTTCGCCTTCTTACCCCGGCTGCCGTGACTCTTCGGCGGCGCCTTCTTCACGCAGCGCTCCTTGCCGTGGACCTTCGCCTTCTTGAATCCCTTGTGGCAGACCAGCGGCTTCGGCTTCTTCGGCGTCTTTTTCGGCTTCAGCTTCGCCGGCGGCGCCTGGGCTGGTGGTGAGCTCGGCGTCGACGTCACGGGCGGCGCCGGCGACGTCTTTTCTTCTTCGGCAGGCGTGGCGATCGGCCCGATTTCGGCCCGGCGCTCCGGGACGAACTTCGCCGTCACCGTCGAGTCGAAGCTGACGTCGACGGTGCACGCTCCGGCACCCGAGCAACCGCCGCCGCTCCAGCCTTCGAATTCCGAGCCGGACGCCGGCTGGGCCACCAGGGTCAGCGAGGTGCCCGCGGAGATGTTGTAGTGACAGAGCGCTCCGCAGGCGATCCCGGCCGGTTCGGAGCTGACCGTCCCCGACCCTTCGCCACCGGTGCGGACGGTCAACAGGCGCAGGTTGCTCGTGGCGGGGACGAGGTGCAGTTCGGCGCGCCCGCCTTCGGCGCCCCCGACCGCGATCCGGTAGGTGGTGCCGGCGACCGCGCTGAATTCGATCGTCGTGCCGCGCGCGCATTCGCCCTCGGCGCCGACCACCGGCACCGGCGCCAGCGCCGCCGGCTCGTCGCCGGTGAAGACACCGAGCGCGGGGGCGAAGCCGACGCCGCAGGCTTCGAGGCTCACCTGGCCCGCGGCCTCCGGCGTCCATTCGAACCAGACCGAGTGCCCGGCGGGAGCCGGCTCGCCGCTCTCCGCGGTGGCGAGCGTCGTCGTCGCCAACACCCAGCCGCCGGTCGGCGGGATCGTCACCGCGTCGGCGAAATCGTCGTTGGCGGGCGCCACGTCGAGGTGGAGGTCGATCGCGCCGACCGCGCTGCCTTTGCCGTCGATCGCGATCCGGTAGACGTCGCCTTCGGTCGCGGCGAAGACGACCCGGCTGCCCGGCGAGCATTCGCCGCCCGCGTCGTCGTTGCTCGCGACCTCGGTCAGAGCGTTCACCGACGAGCCGGTGTAGACGCCGAGCAGGGTGTCGATCGCGCTGCCGCAGGTGTCGACGTCGTAGGTGCCGCTGCGCGGGGCCGTCCACTTGAACCAGATCGAGTGGCCGCCGGCGACGCCCGTGATCTCCGGCTCTCCCGGCTGCACGGTGGCGAAGCGGTTGGAGACCAGGCGGGTGTTGGTCTTGGTCGCGCCGAGCGAGGTCGGGTGTTCGAAGTCGTCGTCGGCGGGCGCGCCTTCGATTTCGAGCCCACTGGTGCCGACCGAGCCGCCCTTGCCGTCGACCGCGATCCGGTAGGTCGTCCCGGCGACCGCGTCGACCTCGACGCCGCTGTCGGTCGAGCGGCAGTGTTCGCGGGCGGGGGCGCCGTTGTCGCTGCTCGCCACCGGGGTCAGCGCACCGACCGTCGAGCCGGTGTAGACGCCGACCAAGGTGTCGATACTGCCCTGCGTGGTGCAGGTGGAGACGTAGACCGGGCCGCTTGCGGTCGGCGTCCAGTCGAACCAGACCGAGTGGCCGCCGGGGTCGCCGGCGTGGTCGGGCTCGCCGACCTGCTTGGTGGCGAAGCGGTTGTCGACGGAGCCGTAGAGCGGCAGCGCCCCTTCGAGCGTCCGCGCCGCGCTGAATTCGTCGTTGGTCGCGCCGCGTTCGAAGGCGAGCGTGAACGGGCCTTCGGCGCCCGCGGCGGCGTCGACCGCGATCCGGTACGTCGTCCCGGCGACCGCGTCGAACCGCGCCTGGGTCGCGCCGTCACGGCCTTCGAGGTCACAATTGACCGGTTCGGCCACCAGGCCGCCGCGGGCGCTCGTGACTTCGCTCAAGTCGGTCACCGATTCGCCGGTGTAGACGGCCAGCAGCGCGTCGACGCCGCCGCCCGAGCGGAAGGGTCCTTCCATCAGCCCCGGGCAGGCATCGATCCCGACCGGCCCGCTTTTCGTCGGCGTCCAGCTGAACCAGACCGAGTGGCCACCGGGGTCGCCGGCGTGGTCGGGCTCGCCCGGCTCCTTGGTGGCGAAGCGGGTCGTGCCGCTGGCGAACAGCGGTTCCCCGCTGAGGCTCTGGGCCGCGGCGAAGTTGTCGTTGAGAGGGACGCCCTGGGCCTGGAGCGAGAAGAGCCCGCCCCCGCCGCCGGTCGCGTCGACCGCGATCTTGTATTCGGTGCCGGCGCTGGCGTCGAACTCGACCTGGCTCGCTTCCGGGCCGCAGAAGGAGCCACCGCCGCCGTCGGCGGCGACCGGGGTCAGCGCGTTCACCGCGGAGCCGGTGTAGACGGCGAGCGTCGGCGCGCCGCTGAACGCGCCCGAAGGGCAGGCGCTCACCGTCACCGGCCCGCTCGCCGCCGGCGTCCAGCTGAACCAGAGCGAGTGGCCGACCGAGTCGCCCGCGTGATCGGGCTCCCCGGGTTCGGCGGTCGCGCTGCGGTTGTTGCCGCCGTTCCACCCCGAGGTGCCGGTGCCGAGCGACTGGGCGTGCGCGAAGGAGTCGTTGATCGTCGGCCCTTCGATGTCGAGCTGGAAGCTGCCTTCGCCGCCGCCCTTGCCGTCGACGGCGATCAGGTAGGTGACGCCCGCCGTCGCCTGGAACCTCGCCTGGCTGCCTTCGCCCGCGCAGGTGAGGTCCGGTTCCGCCGCCGAGGAGGCGACCGGAGTGAGGGCGTCGACGGCCGCTCCGGTGTAGACGGCGGTGACCGTTTCGAAGAGGCCTTCGGGCGACGTGGGGCAGACGTTGGCGGTGGCGGGGCCGCTTTCGGTCGGCGTCCAGCTGAACCAGACCGAGTGGTCGGCCGGCTCGCCGGCGTGGTCGGGCTCACCGGGTTCCGCGGTGGCCAGCCTGTTCGTATCCTGGCCGGTGCCCACATTGCGGCCGGCGGGGAGCACCGTCGGGGTGGCGAAGGAGTCGTTCGCCGGGCGCCCGTGGAAGCGCAGGTTGAAGCCGCCGACCGTCCCGCCGGCGCCGTCGACCGCGATCTTGTATTCGGTCCCGGCGACCGCTTCGAGGCGCACTTCGCTGTTGCCGAGCCCGCATTCGATCGAGGGGCCGGGTCGCAGCGCGTCGTCGTTGCTCGCGACCGGGGTCAGCGCGTTCAGCGAGGAGCCGGTGTAGACGGCGAGGACCGAGTCGAGCTTGCTCGACGACTCGCAGGTGGTGACGATCACCGGGCCGCTCTTCGCCGGCGTCCAGTCGAACCAGACCGAGTGATCGGCCGGTTCGCCGGCGTGGTCGGGCTCGCCCGCCTCGGCGGTCGCGCGGAGATTGGTGCCGTGGGTGAATTCGGGCGGTTCGGCGGCGATCGTCGTCGCGTCGGCGAAGTCGTCATCGAGCGGCGCGCCCCGCACTTCGAAGCTGAAGGAGCCGGTGCCGCCGTTCTTGCCGTCGATCGCGATCTTGTATTCGACCCCCGCCTGCGCGTCGAATTCGACCTGCTGAGCTTCGCTGCCCGGACCGCAGTTGACGTTGAGGCCCTGGCTCGAGGCGACCGGGGTGAGGGCGGCGACGGCGGAGCCGGTGTAGACGCCCATCAGCAGTTCGAAGCTCGACCCGAACTGGCAGGGGAGCGTCACGCCGACGTCTTCGGTGCGGGGCGCGGTCCACGAGTACCAGACCGAGTGGCCGCCGACGTTGCCGGCGTGGTCGGGCTCGCCGGGCTCCTTGGTCGCTTCGAAGTTCCACGCGTTGACCGGGGTGTCGAGCGCGATCGCCTGGGCGTCGGCGAAGTCGTCGTTGGTCGGCGCGGCGAGCGCGGTGGCAGCGAAGGCGAGGCAGACGAGTGCCGCCGCGAGCAGCGATCCGACGATGCGACCGACTCCCGACACTCCCCGACGCTTGCTCAATTCCATCCCCTGACACTGGGTTTCACAATTCGACCGGCGGCACTCTAGCCGGGCATCCCCTGATTGGGATGTGAATTTCTTGTAAGCCCTAGTTTTCGGTCGGAGCAGCGCTTTTTTCGTCGAGAGCCGCTGTGTGACGCGGTTCACGCTTGGATGCAAGCTTAGATGCAACACTGATCGGCGTGAGCTTCACGCCGCACGCATCGGTCGCTTCGGTCCTCGACGGCGACGGCCCCGCCGCGGACAAGGCGTACCGGGTCGTCCTCGACGCGATCGCCGCCGGGTCGGCGCCCGCGGGGACGCTGCTGACCGAGGGAGTGGTCGCCGAGACGACCGGGATGAGCCGCACGCCGGTGCGCGAGGCGTTCCTGCGGCTGAGCACCGAGGGGCTGCTCGAGCTGTATCCGAAGCGTGGCGCGATCGTCACCGCGCCGAGCGACGCCGAGACCGACGAGCTGCTCGAGGTCCGCGCGATGTTCGAGACCAGCGCCGTCGCCTGGATGGCGGCGCGCGGCGTCCCGGCCGACCTCGAGGCGACGCTGCGCGGCCACATCGACGCGCAGGCGGGCGCCTCGGACGCGCTCGAATTCGCCCGCTCCGACCGCGCCCTGCACGAGGCGATCGTCGCCGCCGGCGGCAACTCGATCGCGACCTCCCTCTTCGCCCAGACCGGCCCGCGCCTCCTCCGCTACTGGCACCGGCCCGCCGAACAGGCCGAAGACCGCGCCCGGATGGCGTCCGAGCATGGCGAACTGGTCGAGCTGGTGATGGCCGCCGACGCGCCCGGCTTCGCCGCGAAGCTCGACCAGCACATCGACGGGGTTCTCAAGCGATGAGCGCCGGGGCCGCGAGCGCTCCGCCCGCCACCGGCGCCCCCCGGGTCAAGCCCTGGCTGCTGGTCGCCGCGACGACCGCGATGCTCGCCTGGGGCGGCAATCACTTCACGCCGCTGCTGCTGATGTACCGGCAGGTCGACGGCTACAGCTCGGTCGAGGTCGACCTCTTCCTCGCCTTCTACATCCTCGGCCTCGTCCCCGGCTTCCTCGTCGGCGGCCCGCTCGCCGACCGCTACGGGCGCAAGCGCGTGATGACGGTCGGGATCGGCACCGGGGTCGTCGGCAGCATCGTCCTCGCCGCCGGCGCCTCCTCTCCCTACTGGCTCTGCGCCGGCCGGCTGATCATCGGCGTCAGCGTCGCGGTGGCGATGGTCGCCGGGACCTCGTGGATCGAGGAGCTCTCCCAGGAGCCCTACGAATCGGGCGCCGGGACCTCCGGCGCGCGCCGCGGCTCGCTCGCGCTGACCGCGGGCTTCGGGGTCGGCGCCGGCGTGTCCGGGGTGCTCGCGCAGTGGGCGCCCGCGCCGGAGGTCCTCCCTTACGTGGTGCAGATCGGCCTACTGCTGGCCGCGGCGGTGCCGCTCGCCTGGGCGCCGGAGACCCGCCCCGCCCTCGCCGGCGCCTCGGCCGGCTCGCTCGGCACGACGCTCCGCGGCCTCGCCGCCGACCTCCGCATCCCGGCGGAGAAACGCGCCCGCTTCCTCGGTGTCGTCGCCCCGAGCGCGCCCTGGGTCTTCGGCGCGCTGGCGATCGCCTACGTCATCACCCCCGCCCTGATCGGCCCGAAGATCGGCGGCGACGAGATCGCCTTCGCCACCTTGCTGACCGTCGTCGCCCTCGCCGCCGGCGCCCTCGTCCAGCCGATGGTGCGGCGCCTCGCGGTGCTGACCGGCGGCCGCCAGCTGGTGCTCGGCCTCGGCCTCACCTTCCTCGCCGCCGCCCTCTGCGCGGTCGAGGCGGCGGTCCTCTCCCCCGCCCTCGCCGTCGTCATCGCACTCGTCGCCGGCCTCGGCTACGGCATCTCGATCGTCTCCGGCCTGATCGAGGTGCAGCGGATGGCGGGCCCCGACGACCTCGCCGGCCTGACCGGCATCTACTGCTCGCTCACCTACGTCGGCTTCCTGATGCCCGTGGCCCTCGCGGCCCTCGCCGCCTCGACCTCCTACACGACCCTCCTGATCGTCGTCGCCCTCCTCTGCCTCGCCAGCGCGATCACCGCCGCCTGGAACCTCCGCTCCTCCCGCCGCGCCACCGAGCCCGACCCCGCCCTGGCCTGACCTAATTCGTGTCACGGTGACCCGAATCGGGTCACCACGAACCGATTCCGGTCAGTCTGCGCGAAGATCAGCGGGTGAGTGAATTTCGCATCGTCGTGCTCGCCTCGGGCAACGGCACCAACCTGCAGGCGATCCTCGACCAGCTGCACGGGCGGGACGGGATCGCGGTCGTCGGGGTCGGCTCCGACAAGCGCGAGGCGCGGGCGCTGGGGCGGGCGCGGGAGGCCGGGGTGGCCGTCGGGGTGTTCCCACGTGAAGAGTTCGCGAACCGCGAGGCGCGCGACGAGGCGATGGGCGACTGGATCGAGGGGCTCGCGGCCGACCTGATCGTCCTCGCCGGCTACATGCAGATCCTCGACGCCTCCTTCGTCCGCCGCTTCCCCGACCGCATCGTCAACGTCCACCCTGCGCTGCTGCCGGCGTTCCCCGGGCTCGACGCGATCGGCCAGGCGCTCGAGGCGGGAGTCGACGTCACCGGCGTCACCGTCCACTTCGTCGACGAGGGGGTCGACACCGGGCCGCCGATCGTCTCCCGCGAGGTCCCGGTGCCCGCGAGCCGCGACCGGACCGAGCTCGAAAACGCGCTACATGCGGTCGAGCACGACCTCTATCCGGAGGCGATACGCATGCTGGCCCGGGGCGAGGCTAGGATCGACGACGGCGACCGACCGCAAGTCGCCGACCGATGAGCGACACCACCGCCGACACCAGCAGCGACGCCGGTTCCGCCGACAGCGGCCTCGGCGCGATCCGCGTCCGCCGCGCCCTGATCTCGGTCTCCGACAAGACCGGGGTCGTCGACTTCGCCAAGACCCTCGCCGGGCTCGGGGTGGAGATCCTCTCGACCGGTGGCACCGCGACGGCGCTGCGCGAGGCGGGCCTCGAGGTCACCGATGTCTCATCGTTCACCGGCCAGGAGGAGATCCTCGACGGCCGGGTGAAGACGCTCCACCCGCGGCTGCACGCGGCGATCCTGGCGCGGCGCGACGACCCCGCCCACATGGACACGCTGGCCGCCGAGGGGATCGAGCCGATCGACCTCGTCGCGGTCAACCTCTACCCCTTCGAGCAGACCGTCGCCCGCGACGACGTCGACGAGCGCACCGCGATCGAGAACATCGACATCGGCGGGCCGACGATGATCCGCGCCGCGGCGAAGAACCACGAAGGGGTCGCGGTGGTGGTCAAGCCGGAGGCCTACGACGCGGTCTGCGCCGAGCTTGAGGTCGACGGGGCGGCGCTGCTCTCGGCGACGACCCGGCACTGGCTCGCCAACGAGGCCTTCGCCCAGACCGCGCGCTACGACGCCGCGATCAGCCGCTGGTTCGGGATGTCCTACGAGGACTTCCCGGAGCACCTGGCGATCGCCTACGAGAAGGAGCTCGACCTCTCCTACGGCGAGAACCCGCACCAGCGGGCGGCTCTCTACTCGGAGGCCGGCGCGCGCAGCCACATCCTCTCCTGCGTGCAGAAGCTGCACGGCAAGGCGCTCTCCTTCAACAACGTGCTCGACCTCGACGCGGCGCGCTCGCTCTGTGCCGACTTCGAGCCGCCTGCCTGCGTGATCGTCAAGCACAACAACCCTTGTGGGGTGGCGATCGGCGGCGACCTCGGCGAGGCGCACCGCAAGGCGCGCGCCTGCGACCCGATGTCGGCGTACGGCGGCGTGCTCGCCTTCAACCGGCCGATCGACAAGGAGATCGCCGAGGAACTGCACGCGACCTTCGTCGAGGTCGTGATCGCGCCCGGCTACAGCGACGAGGCGCTGGCGATCCTGCAGCAGAAGGAGCCGATCCGGATCCTCAACGAAGAGGAGAAGCGGGTCCGCGACCGCGGCGAACGCGACGTCAAGAAGGTGCTCGGCGGCGTGCTGATCCAGGAGCTCGACGACCAGCCCGACCTGCGCGAGTCGATGGAGGCGGTCACCCAGACCAAGCCCACCGAGCAGCAGTGGGAGGACATGCTCTTCGCCTGGACCGTCTGCCGTCGGGTCCGCTCCAACGCGATCGTGATCGCCAAGGACGGCGCCACCGTCGGCATCGGCGCCGGCCAGATGAGCCGCGTCGACTCGGTCCGCCTGGCGGTCGAGAAGTGCCGCGAGGCCTTCGGCGACGAGGCCACCGACCTGCTCGCCAACTCGGCCCTGGCCTCCGATGCCTACTTCCCCTTCGCCGACGGCCCCGAGCTCGGCATCCAGGCCGGCGTCACCTCGGTGATCCAGCCCGGCGGCTCGATCCGCGACGACGAGGTGGTCGCCGCCTGCGACGCTCTCGACGTGGCGATGGTCTTCACCCGGCACCGCCACTTCCGCCACTAGCGGGGAGCGCCCCGCCGCGATGATGCTCCTCGTCACCGGCGCGAGCGGCGTCGGCAAGTCGACCGTTCGCGCGCTGATCGCCGCAGAGCTGGCGCCGGAGGTGCGGGCGGTCGAGCTGACGCAGATCACCGGGCCGCCGACCTACGAGCGCGGCTGGCGCCAGCGGGCCGTGGAGGAGGTCGTCCAAGTGGCCCTCGCCGAACAAGAGGCGGGGCGTCACTTGCTGCTCGCCGGCGACCCGGTGCCGCCCGGCGAGGTCCTGGCGGCGCCCTCGGCCGACCGGCTCGGCGGCTTCGCCGCCTGCCTCCTCGACTGCGCGCCCGAGGAGCAGGAGCGAAGGCTGCGCGAGCGCGGCGACCCCGAGGAACTCCTCCCCCACCACCTCGCGTTCGCCGAGTGGAT
>Ga0208602_1000018_pt1 | contig 11074 bp, 6 predicted proteins | sample MicForSoSWNC24_O_FD_188000 | JGI IMG/M metagenome (GOLD analysis project Ga0208602, IMG submission 188000) | Forest soil microbial communities from Harvard Forest Long Term Ecological Research site in Petersham, Massachusetts, USA - MetaG HF007... | ecosystem: Environmental > Terrestrial > Soil >...
GGAAGGGCGGCCAAGGTGGGGGCCTTCAAACTCAGGAAAGCGCTCTGGGATGCCGAAACTTCTTCTCGGAACGTGCGCTTACACTGGTTGAAGAAGCAGATGGACGAGCGCGATCAGCGACGGCAGGCGATCGACGCGGAGACCGAGGGCACCGGACGCCTGCGGGCAGGCGTGGACGCGGCCAAAGACGGCCTGGAGCGAACCCGAGACGGTGTCGAGGACGCCGCCTGGCTCGCGCGCGAACGCGTGCTCTGGCCGGCCGAGGACAAGGTCGGGGGGCTCGACCGTCGGGCGCGGATCGGGATCTTCGGCGGAGGCGCGGTGGCGCTCGGCGCAGTCATCGCGGCGGTGATCGTGGCGACGAGTGGTGGCTCGGGCTCAGGCGGCGGGACGACCGAGGCGCTGGTGGTCAAGCAGACACCGGCGCCGGTGGTCAAGTCAGCGCCCGCGCCGAAGCCGAAGGCCAAGGTGAAGGCTCCGGCGAAGCCGGCCGGGCCGACGCTCCACGGCGCCGCGCCCGACTTTTCGCCGGCCAAGGGCGTGAAGGCCGGCGTCGGCGGCGGCGAAGCGGTCGCGAAGGACGCGAAGAAATCGGCGACTGCGACGACCGGCGATGCACCCGCCGCGCGCGGCACCTCGGGCGGCGGCGAGGCGACGAGCGGCAACTCGGGTGCGGATGCGAACGGAGCCCGCGGCGACAACGCGGCTGCCACCGCGAGCGACGCGACCGGCGCCGGGGATGCGGCGGCGTCCTCCGCCAAGATCGGGGCGACGCCACAGGCGAGCGCTTCCGCCAACGAACAAGTGCAGGCCCTTGACGCGACGGGCGCCAGCGTCGGGCTCGCCGAAAAGGGCGACGGTGGCCCGGAGGTCGTCGGGCCGGTCGCGCCGAAAGCGGCGAAGCGGACGGCGCGCCGGTTCGCCCAGGCATTCGTCGTCTACGAGGTCGGCGGCGTCGACGGCAAGGTCCGCAGCCAGTTCCGCCACACCTCGACCAGACAGCTTTCCCGCGCGCTGCTGCATCGACCGCCGCGCCAGCCCGCCGCGGTGAAGGTGCCGCGGGCGAAGGTCGTCAACGTCGTCGCCGGGCCGTCGAAGGACGGCGTCTATCCGGTCAGCGTCTCGCTACTGCGGGTCGGCGCGACCAGCGAGCTGCGGCTCGAGCTCGAACAGGGCGTCGGCAAGAAGTGGCAAGTCACCAACGTCCTCGGCTGATGCGCGACGGTCACCGCAAGCTCCGCGCCCTCGCCGCGGCCGCCACCGTCGCGGCCGCGCTCGCCCTGCCGATCGGCGTCGCCGCGGCGGCGGAATCCGGCCAGCCGGTCCGCGGCGCGACGCTGGGCGAAGCGACGTCGGCCGGTCCGCCCGCGCCGGCGACCGAAGCCGCGGGGACCGAAACGGAATCGACCGAAGCGGGCACGAACGAAGCCGCGACCGGCGAAGCGAAGCCGGACGCCGAAGGCGACGGCTCGACGTCGGCGAGCGACGACGGCGTCATCGAAAACTCGCCGCTCGCTCCGGAAGGGGAAGCGGTCCGGCATCCAAATCTGCCGCCGGCCAGCGGCGGGACGACCGCCGAAGAGATTTCGCCTGCCGAAGAAGAACTCGAAGGGGCGGAATCGGAACTGGAAGCCGATGAAGCGGCTGAAAAAGTCGCCGCCGAAGGGGGCGACAAGGCAGCGCCGGCACTGCAGATCCCGGCGCTCAGCGCCTCCGCGTGCGCGGCCGCCGCCGTGCCGCAGGAGCTCGTGCCGATCTACCAGCGCGCCTCGGCGCAGTACGGGCTCGGGCCGCAGGGCGCCGCGGTCCTCGCCGGCATCAACGCGGTCGAGACCGGCTTCGGCACCAACCTCGGCCCCTCCTCGGCCGGCGCCGAGGGCTGGATGCAGTTCATGCCCTCGACCTGGAGCGAATGGGGAGTCGACGCCAACGGCGACGGGGTCGCCGACCCGGACAATCCCGAAGACGCGATCTTCTCCGCCGCCCGCTACCTCGCCGCCGCCGGGATGCCCGCCGACACCTACGGCGCGATCTACGCCTACAACCACGCCGACTGGTACGTCTCCGAGGTCCTCGCCGACGCCGGTTGCTACGCCGCCGAAGTCGGCGACACCTCCTTCACCGCCGCCGGCCTGACGCCGCAGATCGAAGTGCTGAAGTGCCAGGCGGCGGCGGGCTGGAAGAAGCAGATCCCGGCCGAATACCTGGAAGCTTTCGAGGGGGCCGCCGCGCGCTACGAACTCGGCAAGCGCGGCGTCTGGGCGCTCGCCGCGATCGCCCGGCTCGAGTCCAACTTCGGCCGCGGGATGTCCAAGAAACAGCTCGAAGTGACCGGCCCGCTCGGCCTCGAAGCGAGCGAGTGGAAGCAGTTCCGCGTCGACGGCGACGACGACGGCCACATCCGCCACGCCGACATCTTCGACTCCGCCCTCACCCTCGCCCGCGAGATCTGGTCGAAGGGCTCGCTCGAAGCCGGCGTCTTCGCCCATAACCAGGCCGCCTGGTACGTCGAAGAGGTGATGGGCGAGGCCGAAGAAATCGAAGGCGGCTGCAAGACCTCCTGGGTCGACTGGCGCGTCTCCCCGCTCGCCGCCGAAACGACCGTCGCCGGCGCCGAAGCGGTGATCCAGCCGAACGGCCTCGCCGCCGCGCCGGCCTCCGCGCCACCCGCGGTCAAGGCAGCGATCGCCGCCGCCAACTCGATCGCCACCACCCCCTACGTCTGGGGCGGCGGCCACGCCAGCTTCTACTCCTACGGCTACGACTGCTCGGGCGCGGTCAGCTTCGCCCTCTACGGCGCCGGGCTGCTCGACACGCCGCTCACCTCAGGCGGGCTGGAGAGCTACGGCGAACCCGGCCCCGGCAAGTGGATCACGATCTACGCCAACGCCGAGCACACCTACATGGTGATCGGCGGACTGCGCTGGGACACGGTCGGCGACGCCAACGGCACCGGCCCCCGCTGGCACGCCGAACCGCCCTATCCGCAAGGGTTTGTCGTACGGCACCCGGCCGGGTACTAGTGCGCTGAGCAATCGGGCACTATCCTGGTCAAAGGAGGAGTCATGACTACCTATCTGATGCTCACCAACTTGACCGCCGAGGGGCTGCGGACCCTCAAGAACAACCCTGGTCGCGTGACCGAGGTCAACAAAGAGGTCGAGCAGATGGGCGGCAAAGTGGTCGCCCAGTACACGACGCTCGGCGAGTACGACTTCGTCACCGTGATCGAGGCGCCCGACGAGCAGACGATGGCGCGGATCTCGGTCGAGCTCGGGTCGCGCGGCACGATGACCAGTCGCACGCTGACCGCGATGCCCGCGGCGGACCTCTCGGCTTGAGGGCACTCGTAGTCGGCAGTGGCGGTCGCGAGCACGCGATCGTCCGGGCGCTGGCGCGCTCGGCGGCGGCGCCGGAGCTGCTCTGCGCGCCGGGCAACGCCGGGATCGCCGCCGACGCCGAGGTCTTCCCCGAGGTCGGAGTCGAGGACGTCGAGGCGATCGTCGCCCTGGCCACCGAGCGGAGCGTCGACCTCGCGGTGATCGGCCCCGAGGCGTCGCTGGTGGTCGGCGTCGTCGACGCGCTCGAGGCGGCCGGCGTCCCCGCCTTCGGCCCGACCCGGGCGGCGGCCGAGCTGGAGGGATCGAAGGCGTTCGCCAAGGAGCTGATGGCGGAGGCCGGGGTGCCGACCGCGTCCCACGTCCTCCTCCGGTCCCACGAGGAGGCGATCGCGGCGCTCGCCGAGACGAGCTACCCGACCGTGCTGAAGGCCGACGGCCTCGCCGCGGGCAAGGGCGTGATCCTCCCCGCCGACGAGGCCGAGGCGCGCGAGGCGCTCGACGTCTACTTCACCGAGCGCCGCTTCGGCGCGACCGCGGTGGTGATGGAGGAGTTCCTCGAGGGCGAAGAGCTTTCGCTGCTGGCGCTCTGCGACGGCGAGAACGTCGTCCCCCTCTCCCCCGCCCAGGACTACAAGAGGATCTTCGACGGCGACGAGGGGCCGAACACCGGCGGCATGGGCAGCTACTCGCCGGTGCCGGGCTTCGGCGCGGCCGAGGTCGAGGAGATCGTCGACACCGTCCACCGCCCGATCGTCGCGGCGATGGCCGCGCGCGGCACCCCCTTCCACGGGATCCTCTACGCCGGGCTGATGATCTGCGCCGACGGCCCCAAGGTGATCGAGTTCAACGTCCGCTTCGGCGACCCCGAGACGCAGGCGGTGCTGCCGCGGCTGCACTCCGACCTGGTCGACCTCTTCCGCGCCGCGCGCGAGCCGGGCGGCCTCGCCGGGATGAGCGCCGAGTTCGACGACGACTGGGCGGTGACCGTGGTGCTCGCCTCGGCCGGCTACCCGGAGAGCTCCTCGAAGGGCGACGTGATCCGCGGCCTCGCCGAGGCAGGCGAGATCGCCGAGGTCACCCACGCGGGGACCGCCGCCGCGGGCGGCGAGATCGTCACCGCCGGCGGCCGCGTCCTCGGCGTGACCGGGATCGGCCCCGACCCGGCCGCGGCCCGCGATCGCGCGTACGATGCGGCGAGCCGGATCTCCTTCGAGGGGATGCAGGTCCGCAGCGACATCGCCGCCCGCGCGGTCGCCCGAGTTTCCAGTCCCTGAGCCAACCGCCCCGAGAGGAACACCCATGAGTGACGTCGCCGACCCGAATCCTCCCGAGATCGGTACCGCCGAGCTGCCCGAGCCGGAGACCGAGGTCGATGCCGAGCTGGAGCAGATCGAGGAGAACTTCGCCGCCTCCGGCCCGCTGGTCGGGATCCTGGTGGGGTCCAGCGATGACCTGGCGCGGATGCTCCCGGCCGAGGAGTACCTCTCCGAAGGGGGCATCGACTCCGAGGTCCGGGTGATCGACGGCGCCGAGGAGGTCGGTGACTACTGCAAGGCCGCGCGCGCCAACGGGCTGAAGGTGATCATCGTCGGCGCCAGCATGAGCACGGCGCTGCCCGGCATCGCCGCCGGCCATACCGACCTGCCGGTGATCGGCGTGCCGCTGGCCGGCGAGGGACTCGACGGATCCGACGCGCTGCTGGCGACGGCGCAGGTGCCGGCCGCGACCCCGGTCGCGTGTGTTGCCATCGACGGGGCCGAAAACGCCGGCGTGCTCGCCGCGCGGATAATCAACGCATGATCCCCCGCTACACGCGCCCCGCGATCGGCGCCGTCTGGACCCAGCAGTCGAAGCTCGAGACCTGGCTCCGGGTCGAGCTCGCCGCCACCGACGCGTGGGCGGAAGAGGGCGTCGTCCCGGCCGAGGTCGCCGCGGCCGCGCGCGATCGCGCCGCCTTCACGGTCGAGGCGGTCGACGAGCGCGAGAAGGTCACCGACCACGACGTGGCGGCGTTCGTCGACGTCGTCGCCGGCTCGATCGGCCCCGAGGGCGCCCAGTGGATCCACTACGGGCTGACCTCCTCCGACGTGCTCGACACCGCGCTGGCGCTGCAGCTGCAGGCGGCGGGAGAGATCCTCGTCACCGGCGCGAAGGCTTACCGCGACGCGCTGATCGCGCGGGCGCTGGAGGAGCGCGACACGCTCTGCGTCGGCCGCACCCACGGCGTCCACGCCGAGCCGACCACCTTCGGCCTGCGCCTGGCAGGCTTCGCCTTCGAGGCGCACCGCAACCTCGAGCGCCTCGAAGCCGCCTTCGACCAGCTGCGCTTCGGCAAGCTCTCCGGCGCGGTCGGGACCTACGCGTCGGTGCCGCCGGCGGTCGAGGCGCGGGTGATGGACAAGCTCGGCCTGCGGATCGAGCCGGTCGCCACCCAGGTGATCCCGCGCGACCGCCACGCCGAGCTGACCGCGACGCTGGCGCTCGCCGGCGCCGGCCTCGAGCGCTTCGCGACCGAGGTGCGCAACCTGCAGAAAACCGAGGTGCGCGAGGTCGAGGAGCCGTTCCGCGCCGGCCAGAAGGGCTCCTCGGCGATGCCCCACAAGCGCAACCCGATCCGCACCGAGCGGATCACCGGGCTCGCCCGCGTGCTGCGCGGCTACGCCCAGACCGGCTTCGAGGACGTCGCCCTCTGGCACGAGCGCGACATCTCCCACTCCGGCGCCGAGCGGGTGATCCTGCCCGACTCGACGATCCTGCTCGACTACATGCACGGCCTCGGCGAGGGCGTCGCCCAGGGCATGACCCTGCACCGCGAGCGGATGCGCGCCAACCTCGACATCACCCACGGCGCCCTCTTCAGCCAGCGCGCGTTGACCGCCCTGGTCGAGTCGGGGATGGCCCGCGACGACGCCTACCGTGTGGTCCAGGAGAACGCCCAGAAGGCCTGGGACACCGGCACCGAATTCCGCGACCTGATCGGCGCCGCCGCGCCGGAGCTGGACCTCGACGCGGTCTTCGACTACGGCGCGTACCTGACGCACGTGCCCGAGATCCTCGCGCGCCTCGAAGCTCTACAGGACTGAGTAGAAACCACAGCGCGGTTGAGCGCTCGGGGACCTTCGTTGGACCGGGTGGTGAGCTTTCCCCTGCCCCGTCGCGCACCCGTTGTACCGGGTGTACAGGGAAATTCACTCCGCGTTCTGTGACTTTTGGAGCGGGCTGTACCGGGGGATAAAACGCCCCCTCCACACGCTGTCCAGTGGGCCTTATCCGCAGCGGCAGGGCGGACCTAGATTCCGGTGCCTTGCGGTCCGCCTTCCCTGGCGGGCCTCCTCACCTATCCACCTCGGCATCGGGAGATACATCCTTGATCCCCTCATCCTTTTTAAGGAAGTTGCTACCGCTCCTGGCGGCCTTGAGCCTGCTCGGAGCGGTGGTGCTCGCCTCCACGGCGAGTGGCGCGTCCTCCGGACCGCCCAAGTACAGCGAACTGCCTGACCCACTCGCTTACGGGCAATACACCCCGAAAGAAGTGAACCCGGCCGTCTTCGGCAAAACGACGATCCAGGAACCGAACTCCAAAGGCGGTGCCGCGACCGGCTCCAACACGGGGATCGAACTCCCCGTCCGCGGCAGTATGTGGCTGCCCGAAGGCGACCCGAACAAAGCGCCTCTGCTGCTCTTCGTCCACGGCAACCACGGCGAATGCGACCTGAGTTCCGGTGAACCGACGGGGACCCTGCCGATCTGCAAAATCTACAAGCGCAACGACGAGGGCTACGCCTACATGGCGAGAAACCTCGCCAGCTGGGGCTACACGGTCGTCTCGCTCGACCAGGACGAATTGATGAACCGCCAGGACAGCCTCGGCAAGGGCATGCACGCCCGCCGCCTGCTGATCATGGCGATGCTCGACGACCTGAAAGCGGCCGGCGAAGGCACCGTCCTGCCGGGGGCCAACCCGGAAATGGCGGCCCTGCTCGGCGGCAAGCTCGACATGACGCGGATCGGCCTGATGGGCCACTCCCGCGGTGGTGACGCCGTCGCCAGCTTCGTCCTCTACAACCAGACGCTGCCGGTCGGGGAACGCTTCCCGCTCCGCGCGGTCGTCTCGATCGCCCCGGTCGACTACGAACGCCACGCTCCATACGGCGTCCCGTACATGACCGTGTTCGGCAGCTGCGACGGTGACGTCTCGAACCTCCAGGGCGCCCGTCTCTACGAACGCAGCCAGTACACGAACAAGAACCCGTACCCCAGTTTCCAGGTGGTCCAGGTGGGCGGCAACCACGATGCCTACAACACCGTCTGGCAGGCCGACGGCGACGACTCGAGCCAGGCCGACGCGGCCTGCGGTCCCGATGCCAAAGGCTCCAAGGGGCAGGTCCCGACGGAAAGCAAAACCGAACCGGGCGTGTTCTCGCCGGAAAACGTCCTCGGCACCCTGAACACCGAAGACCCGCACAACATCCGCCTCTCCGGCGAAGCCGGCAAACATTTCGAGGCCGTCACCGGCGAAACGAAGCCGTACCGCTGGGGCAACGGTGAAAAAACCGCTGAATTCCCCGAAGGCAAAACCAAGCTGAATCCAGCAGTCAACACCCGGATGTCCGGTGACCCGGCCCTGATGGGTGACCAGGAGAAGTTGGGCCTGGCCACGGTGGCCGCGTTCTTCCGCCGCTACGTCGGCGGTGAGGGTGCGTTCGAACCGTATCTGACGGGTGAACTCGCGGCCGAAGGTGAGCCGTCGATCCCGCAGTCGGCATGCCCGACCAGTGAAGCCGGGATGCGGATCCCCTGCATCGACCGCGTCGCCGACAGCTACACGGCGCCCGCGGACGAACGCCTGGACGTCCTCCGTCCCGACACCGAACACCCGACGACGCTCGATGCGCTGGGCACGAAGATCGAAGCCTCCGGCTTCGCCAACCCGTACCCGAAGAGCGGCGGCGTCCAGCCGCGGCCGGCGACCACCGCCAACGGCATCGACTGGTGTGACCCCGACCCGAAGCAGCAGGAACCTGGCCAGCTGAAAGAAGGGGAATTCCCGACCGCCGCCAAGTCGTGCCCGCAGCCCGCTGCGCACACGCTCGGTGGACAGGGCAAGAACGAAACTCCCGGTGCGGAATCAACCGCCGAACCGCGAGAAAACGCCCCGGTCAACGGGTCCTACGGCCGCCAGCTGGCGCTGGCCTGGGAAGAAGAAGCCGACCTCGGCGTCGACATCCCGGCCAAAGACAGCAACGTCAGCGGTTACAAGGCCCTGTACATGGCGACCGCGGTCAACTTCTTCGACCCGCGCAATCCCTCGCGCGGTGAAGAAGGACTGTGGAACCCGGAGTACGCCCCGCAGAACTGGACCATCGCGGTCACCGACGCGGAAGGCAACGAAGCCACTGTCGAAGCGGACAACCCCGACTTCGGCACGGCGACCCAGCAGACCCTCGGGTCGACCTCCGACCGAGTCCACGTCATGCTCCGTGACCTGCGCGTTCCGCTTGCGGAATTCGCCGAACAGGGTGTGAACCTGAGCTCGCTGCGGAAGCTGGAACTCCGGTTCGGCGAACCGGGCATGCCGAGCTCCGGCTCGATCCAGCTCGCCGACGTGCGCTTCGAGCAGCCGGCCACCGGCTACTCGAACGTGTTCCTCGAAACGACCGAAGGCAACGGTCCGGGCACCTCTGGGATCACCAGCGGCCCGAACCCGGCCACCGAATTCGCGCAGGGCACGTACAAGCGTGCCGACGGCGGCTACGAAATCCCCAACGTGACCACCGTCCCCGGTGCGAACGTGTGGACCGTGGACGACGATGGCGTGCAGTGCCCGAACGCCGAGTTCGAACACATCCAGGAAGCAGTCGAATACGCGAGTCCGTGGGACACGATCGTCGTGTGCCCGGGCATCTACAACGAATCCTCGACGCCGGTCAACAGTGAATTGAACCCGGTGCTCGTGGAAGGCGAGAAAGACGGCCTGACGATCAACAAGCCGTTGAAGATCATCGGCGCGGGGGCCAACAAGGTCACGATCCGCCCGGCGACCTCGCTCACCACCCTCGGCGGGGCGACCGGCTCCCTGCGGGACGGCGGCGGCAACGTCGTCACGGTGTCGCGTCAGTCGCTCGGCTCGACCGAATACGACGAGAACTACGTCGATATCTCGGGCGTGAAGATCGAATCCGGCAACACCACGGCTGAAGCGGGCGTCGCCTTCTTCAACGCCTCGGGCCGGATCGCCAACAGCGAAATCGGCACGATCAAAGCCGCCAACGGAAACGGTTGGGGCGTGGTCATGACGAACTCGCAGCAGGGGACGCTCGGCACCGCCGAACGTCAGGTCACGATCGAAAACAGCAAAATCAAAGGCTACGCAACCGGCGGCGTCCTCTTCGATGACTCGAAGGGCAAAGCCGACGGTGCGGTCACCAACACCGAACGGTCCGGCATGAATCAGGTCGGATACGTGAAGAACACGTTGATCGAAGGCTCCGGTCAGAGCACCACGCTCAAACAGACCGGGATCCAGGTCGCCAGCGGTGCCATCGCCCACATCACGGGCAGCACCATCGCGAACAACCTGAACGTCCTCGAACAGCGCAAATCGGTCGGCGTCCTGCTGACCGACGCGGAAACGCTGAACGGTGGCTTCACGCTCAGCAAATCCACGATCAAAGGCAACGGCTACGGGCTGTTCAACGCCGAAGCCAAAAACGAATTGGTGCGCGAAGGCGCTCCTGCCACGGCGACCAACGACTTCTGGGGCACGGCCGGCACGCCGGTCGTAGGTCCCTCGGTCGTCGTGAAAACCGAACCCAAAACCGGCGAATTCGTCTACACCCCCACGGGTGAAGAGGGCGTCTCCGGTGCCGACGCGGCGACCAACCCGTCGGTCCTGTTCACCCCGGTGCTCGGAGCGGCCACGGCCGTCCCGGTCATCGGCACGCAGACGGACCTGGCACCCGTCGGTGACATCGTCAACCCGGATGGCGGCGAAGCCGTCGAAGCGGGCGTGGCGGTCGAACCGGTGGTTGCCGCCGAAGACGACTACGGGGTCCGCTCCGTCGTCCTCAAGGTCGATGGGGTCACGGTAGGCACCAAGGCGATCGCCCCCTACGCGTTCAGCTGGACGCCGACGGCGGCGGAGATCGGCTCGTCGGTTCAGCTCGAAGCGACGATCACCGACAGCGCCGGCCAGGTCACGACCAACGACATCACGGTCCCCGTGGTGACGTCGGCCGCGGAAACCGGTGCCAAGGCCGCGGAAGAAACCGCGACCAAGGAAGCGACCGAAAAGGCCGCCGAAAAGAAAGCCTCCGAAGACGCCGTGAAGGCGGCTGAAACGAAGGCGGAAGCGGCCCAGAAGGAAGCGAAGGAAGCCAAGGAAGAGGCCGAAGCGGCGAAGCTCGCCGCCACGCCGATCTCCACCGGCAAGGCAGTGAAGAACACCAAGAAGGGCACGGTCCGACTGACCGTCACCGTGCCGACCCCGGGTCAGCTCGTCGTCACCGGCCCGGACATCGTCAAGGTGTCCGGCCACGCGACGGCCCCCGGCAACGTCCAGGTCCTGATCAAGGCGAAGGGCTCGGCCCTGAAGACCTTGAAGAAGAAGGGCAAGGTCACGGTCCAGGTGAAGATCACGTTCACCGGGCCCGGCGGGACGAAGAAGACCACCACCGAAACGGTGACGCTGGTCAAGAAGTAAGGCGACGCGAGAGCGCCGTCCCGACGCCCCC
>Ga0208602_1000019_pt1 | contig 11019 bp, 13 predicted proteins | sample MicForSoSWNC24_O_FD_188000 | JGI IMG/M metagenome (GOLD analysis project Ga0208602, IMG submission 188000) | Forest soil microbial communities from Harvard Forest Long Term Ecological Research site in Petersham, Massachusetts, USA - MetaG HF007... | ecosystem: Environmental > Terrestrial > Soil...
GAGCCTCGCGCCCGGCGTCGATTCGGCGGAGCGCACGCCGGGGCTGACCGGCGACCCGAGCCCGGCCGAGAACGGCTACCTCCACTGCGGCCCGAGCGGCTCCGGGCACTTCGTGAAGATGGTCCACAACGGGATCGAGTACGGGATCATGGCCGCCTACGCCGAGGGCCTGAACGTGCTCGAGAACGCCGACGCCGGGAAGACCCAGCGGTTGAACGACGCCGAGACGGCGCCGCTCGACCAGCCCGAGTTCTACGAATTCGACCTCGACATCCAGGCGATCGCCGAGGTCTGGCGACGCGGCTCGGTGGTCGGCTCCTGGCTGCTCGACCTGACCGCGGCGGCGCTCGCCGAGAGCCCGGAACTGTCGGAGTACAGCGGACGGGTGTCCGACTCGGGCGAGGGTCGCTGGACCTCGATCGCGGCGATCGAGGAGGGCGTGCCGACCCCGGTCCTCACCACCGCCCTGCACGAGCGCTTCTACTCGCGTGACCTCGGCGACTTCGGCGACAAAGTCCTGTCGGCGATGCGCTATCAGTTCGGCGGCCACAAAGAGCGGGACAACTAAGACCATGCCGATCGACCTTGAGGTGCAGGAGAGCGACCGGGCGGCGGCGCGGCGGGCGGCCGAGCTGATCGCGGCGGCCGGGCAGCGGGCGGTCGCCGACCACGGCTCGTTCTCCTTCGCGATGAGCGGCGGGCGCTCGCCCTGGGCGATGCTGGCGATCCTCGGTGACCTCGAGGAGATGCCGTGGGCGGAGACCGAGCTCTTCCAGGTCGACGAGCGGATCGCTTCGCCCGGCTCCGAGGACCGCAACCTGACCCACATGGTGCTCGGCCTCTCGATGGACCACCAGTCGGCGCTGCGGCCGATGCCGGTCACCAACCGCGACCTCGACGCGGCGGCGCACGAATACGACACCTCGCTGCCCGACCGCATCGACCTCGTCCACCTCGGCCTCGGCCCCGACGGCCACACCGCCTCGCTGGTCCCCGGCGACCCGGTGCTCGAGGTCGACGACAAGCGCGTCTCGGTGACGACCAACGAGTACCAGGGCCACCGCCGGATGACGCTGACCTACCCGGCGCTCGCCGAGGCCCGCGAGATCCTCTGGCTGGTCACCGGCGAGGAAAAGCGCGACCCGTTGCGGAAGCTGCTCGCCGCCGACCCCTCGATCCCCGCCGGCCGGGTCCGCAACGACTCGATGTTCGTCGTCGCCGACTCCGCCGCCTCTCCGTCTTAGTCCGCCGCGGCGCCTTTTAAGTTGGCTTAGGGCGTTCCTTTAGGGTCCGCCGCGTGCTCAGACGACTCCTGGTTCTCCCGATGCTCCTGATCCCCCTCGGCCTCGCCGCCTGCGGCGGGAGCAGCGGCGGTGGCGGCTCGGAATCCGAACCGCCCTCGTTGGCCTCGATCGAAAAGTGCCTCGCGGCGGGCAAGGCGAAAGTCGAAAAGGGCAAGTCGAACCCCGACGAAGTCGTCGGCAAGATGCCCGACAAGGGCCTGATCATCGCCTTCACCTTCGTCCACGGACAGGAAGGCGAAGAAGCCGCCGAAGCGCTCGAAGAAAGCGCGTCGGAAGCGGCGGGCGGCGAACGCGAAGTCGAAACCTTCCACGGCGGCCGTGCCGTCATCTCGCTCTCGAACCACGCGAGCGAAGGCGACCTCGAACTAGCCCAGAGCTGCGTCGAATAGCCGCCGCCGCTTCGGCGCCGCGCTACTCGGCGGCGATGCTCTCGAGCAGGTGGGCTTCGATCTTGTCCATCCGCTCGGCGAACGCCGTGTCGACATCGACGTCGAGCCTCTCGCCGAGGACGAGTACCCACCACAGGCATTCCGACAATTTCGCCGCGAGCAGCTCGGGGACGTCGCCTTCCGGCTGCCACCGTCCTTCGGTGGCCATGACCAGCCGCCCGAGCATTCCCACGTCGTTGGTCAGTCCCAACATGTCGTCCCGCGCCGACCACCGACTCCCCTCATAACGCTCCTCGAGCTGGTGGTAGAGGTCCCGGACTCGTGCGGCGCGCTCGCCGGCTTCAGCTAGATCCATCCCGATGTTCTAACGACCACCGAGGCCGGCGTCTGTTCACTTGTCCACACCAGGGGGTGGACAACTGCACGACCGTGCAGTTGAGCCGGTCATAGGCGGCTCAAGTGAACAGACGTCGGGCGACCTCCTGAAGCTTTGTGACGCGATGGTCTCCATCGCCGGCAAGTCGGCTCACCCAGGATTCGATCTCGGCGAGGTCGAGCGGGCCGGAGGCGATGAATATCGCTTCGATGTCGAGCCAGTCCTTGGTTCGGTCGAGCATCGCCTTACGGATGACGAGGTGCTCAAGAGCGACGATCGGGATCTCGGTCCCCGCGAATGGGACGCGGCGAATCGCCCTCGGCATCTCGGCGTGGAGATCGTCATAGGAGAAGAAGAGGTGGACCGGATTGAGATCCCAGGGAAGGCGGGCCTGACGTTCCTCGGTCAATTCCTTCGGGTCGAGGCTGAGGTCGATCGGCAGTGGCTCCAGCGCCGCCTGCACCTCAGACCAGCGATCGATCGAGACGAAGACGTTGACGTCGATGTCGACCGTCGTCCGTGGCTCGCCGTAGTAGGCGTAGGCGAGCGCGCCGCCGAACGCGTGCGGGAGATCTGCCGCGGACAGCGCAAGGTCGACGGCGATGACCTTTTCCACCAGGGACGGCGACCCCTCGTAGCGACGGCCCTGAGGGAAGGCATCGGCGAGGGCGAGCAGATCCGTCAGGGCGGCGCCCCTCGCTGTCGGCGAGGCGCCGATCCATTCCTCGGCGCCTGGCTCGATAGGGCCTCGCGTCGCGGCGTGTGGATCCGGGGAAATCATGGATCGACGGTAATACGAGGGCGTTCTGAAGCGGTGCGGCGGAGCTGAAGTCGGCTGGGTCGTAGAGTCTGGGGTGCAGATGAGCACCTGGGGAACCACTACGGCCGCGCCTGCTCCGCGTGCGGGGACGGTCGAGGTGCTGGTCGGGCTGCTGGCGGAACTCGACCAGGCGACCGAATCGGGGGTGTTTTACGACCGCGTGTGTCAGGCGGTGGTGACGCTGACGTCGATGAAGCGGGCGGTGCTGATGCTGCACGACGAGACGTATCACTCGGTGATCGCGATGGGGCGGGCCGGAGTTCCGGACGACCTGATGAAGCGGGTCGGCGGCACGCTCGACGAGACGCCGATCGCTCAGATCGCGCTGGAGGAGGACCGCGTCGTCGAGGTCGGGGTCAACGGCCGCGGGGCGGATCTCGCCGAGCACGTCCCCGCGCGTTACGCCGGGCTGCCCGAGTCCGCCTACCTGATCTGCGTGCCGATCTCCGCCGCCCGCCGCTGGCTCGGCGTGATCTTCGCCGACCGCGAAGGCGAGGACTTCCCCCTCGAGGACGGCGAGCGCGAGACGATGATGACCTTGGGACGGCTGGCCGCCCTGACCGCCTCGGTCGAGCACTCGACCGAGCAGCGCGAAAGCGAGCGCCGCCTCGCCGAACGGGTCGAGCTGACCCGCGACCTGCACGAGAACGCGATCCAGCGGCTCTTCGGCGTCGCCCTCGCGCTCGGCTCCGAGGACGACCTGACGAAGAAGGAGCGCGAGCGCTGCCAGGAGGAGCTGCGCTCGGTCGTCGCCGACCTACGCCGCGCCCTGACCCGCCCGATGGAGACCCCCGAGCGCGCCAGCAAGGCCTGCCTCGGCGAGCTGCTCGAACGCCTCGACGAGCGCCGCCCCGAGCTGGCGGTCGAGTGGGGCGACGGGGTCGAGGTGCCGCTCGATTTCGAGCCGGTCGCCCAGCTGGTCCTGAACGAGGCGCTCCGCAACGTCGATCGCCACTCGCGCCCGACCGAGATCGTCGTCCGCATCGCCTCCGACGGCGAGACCTTCAGCCTCTCGATCGAGAACGACGGCGCCGGCGACGGCCGCAGCACCCGCGGCAGCGGGCTCGGCCTGCGCCTCGCCGCCCTCGAGGCCCTGCGCTACGAGGGCCTGGTCGAGTTTGGCTCCCTCGACGACGACCGCTGGCGCGTCCGCCTCGTCGTCCCGGTGGGTGATCGATGAGCCCCGAGGGGCGGGGCCTGCGGGTCCTGGTGGTCGATGACCACGACGTCGTGCAGTGGGGCTTCCGCCTGCTGTTGGAGCGCCAGAGCTGGGTCGAGCGCTGCCTCGCCGCCTCGACCGGCCCCGAGGCCGTCGCCGCCTGCCGCAAAGCCCAGCCCGAGGTCGCCCTCGTCGACATGCTGCTCGGCACCGAATCGGGCGCCGACGTCTGTGAGGAGATCCACAAGGTCAGCCCGGCGACCCGGGTGCTGCTGATCTCCGGCGCCGGTGTCGTCTCGCCCAACGTCGCCCGCACCGCCGGCGCCGCCGGCTTCATCTCCAAGGACTGGTCGGCGGTCGACGTCGTCCGCGCCGTGCGCCGCGTCTCCCAGGGCCAGGAGGTCTTCGCCGAGCGGTCGCTCGACTCGCCGCTGTCGGACCGCGAGCAGGAGGTCCTGTCGCTGATCGCGACCGGCTCGACCAACAAAGAGATCGCCGGTCAGCTGCACCTTTCCCCGCACACGGTGAAGGAGCACACCAGTGCCATCTACCGTAAGCTCGGCGTCCGTAACCGGGCCGAGGCGACCCGCCAGGCGCAACGTCTGAAGATCCTCGTCTGAGCACCCCGACCCGCGCCTGGGCCGCCCCCCATATGTCGGGACTCGGCCAGTACCCGCGTCACCGCAGCGGTCGGCCGGACCAATACTCCTTACAAGTGGCGAACCAGAGCGCAGACACGGCCCTACTCTTCCCCGGCCAGGGGAGCCAGACGAGCACGATGGCGGCGGTGGCGGCCGAGCAGCTCCCGGAGCTGGTCGCGCAGGCTGCCGACGAACTCGGCGCTGACGTCTTCGAGCAGATCGGCGAGGGCACCCAATACGCCCAGCCGGCGCTCTTCATCGCGAGCCTCGCGCACTGGAAGGCGGCGGGTGAACCGGACGCGGCGTTTTACGCGGGCCACTCGCTCGGTGAGCTCCCCGCTCTGGTCGCCGCGGGCGCCCTCGCCCCGGACGCCGGCCTGCGCCTCGCCGCGGTCCGTGGCCGGCTGATGGACGAGGCCTCCCAGGTCCGTCCCGGCGGCATGGTCGCCTCGCTCGGCGGCTCCGACGAGGTCGTCCAGAAAGTCGCGGGCGAATTCGAGCTGACGATCGCCAACGACAACGCCCCCGGCCAGGTGATCCTCTCCGGCGACGCCGAGAAGGTCGGCGAAGCGCGCAAGGCGCTGCGCGCCGAGGGCGCCAAGGCGATCCGCCTGCCGGTCGCCGGCGCCTTCCACTCGCCGCTGATGGAGCCCGCGATCCCCGGCTACAAAGCGATCCTCGACGCGACCGAGTTCGCCGACGCGCCCGGCGCCTACTCCTCGATCACCGCCGCACCCTTCGACGACATCCGCGCCGACCTGCTCGCCGCGCTGACCCAGCCGGTGCGCTGGCGCGACACGCTCACCGCCCTCGGCGACGCGGGCGCCACCGTCTTCCTCGAGACCGGCCCCGGGGACATCCTCACCGGCCTCTGCCGTCGCACCCTCGGCGAGGAGCTCGAGAGCCGCACGCTCGACGTCGCCAAGGAGGCCGCCGGTGCCTAAGGTGACCTCCGAGCCGCTCGCCGCGCCGGCCTTCGCCGCCGCCCCGCTGGTCCGCTGCGGCGCCGAGATGGTCGGCGTCGGCACAGCGCTGCCGGCCCGGATCGTCCCCAACTCGGAGCTCGACGAACGGCTCGGCATCGACGCCGAATGGATCGTCAAACGGACCGGGATCGAAGAGCGCCGCTCCGCCCAGCCCGGCGAACGGCTCTACGAGTTCGCCGCCGCGGCCGGCGCCGAGGCGCTCGCCGAGGCGGGCGTCGCCGCCGCCGACGTCGACCTGATCGTCCTCGCCACCACCTCCAATGAGGACCTGATGCCCGCCGCCGCGCCGCGCGTCGCCGCCGCCCTCGGCGCCGTCGACGCCGCCTGTTACGACGTCAACTCGGCCTGCACCGGCTTCCTCAGCGCGGTGTCGGTCGCCTGCGGCCAAATCGAATCTGGGCGCGCGGTTAACGTTCTCGTGATCGGTGCCGACCTGATGATGCCCCTGACCGATCCGGACGATCGCGCCACCGCCGCCGTCTTCGCCGACGGCGCCGGCGCCGTGGTGATGCGCGGCACCCTGGAGAGTCGCGTCGGGCCGATCGTCCTGCGCTCCGAGGGCGAGAAGGCCGACCTGATCCGGATCGACCGCAACGACCTGATCATCCGGATGCAGGGCCACGAGACCTTCCGCTACGCGGTCGACCGGATGGCCGAGTCGACGACCGAAGCGGTCGCCCTGGCGGGCCTCAAGCTCGACGACATCGACCTCTTCGTCTACCACCAGGCCAACGCCCGCATCCTGCGCGCGGTCGGCGAGCGCCTCAGCCTCGTGCCCGACCGGGTGATCAACTCGATCGCCAAGCTCGGCAACACCTCGGCGGCGACGATCCCGCTGGCGCTCGCCGAGGCGAAGCGCAGCGGCCACCTGCGCCAGGGCGCCCGCGTCCTGCTCGGTGCCTTCGGCGCCGGGATCAGCTGGGGCGCGACCGTGATCGAGTGGGGCGGGGCGGTGAGCGTCGGTGTCTGAGCGTCCCGAGGGCGTCGCCCTCGTCACCGGCTCCTCACGCGGGATCGGCGCCGCGACCGCGCTGATGCTGGCCGCCGACGGCTGGCCGGTGCGGGTCAATTACCGCGCCGACGAGGCCGGAGCCAAAGAGGTCGCCGCCCAGATCGAGGCGGCCGGCGGCACCGCGACCCTCTGGCAGGGCGACATCGCCGACGCCGACGACATCGCCCGGATGACCGAGCCCGGCGACGACGGCCCGGTGCTGGTCCTCGTCAACAACGCCGGCGTGCGGATGGACAACCTCTCGCCGCAGCTCGAAGACGACCAGTGGCAGACGGTGATCGACATCAACCTGACGGCGACCTTCCGCGCCACCCGCGCGGTGCTGCCGAAGATGATGCGCGCCCGCTTCGGCCGCGTGATCAACGTCGCCTCGGTGGCGGGCATCCGCGCCAACCCGGGGCAGGCCAATTACTCGGCCAGCAAGGCCGGGGTCATAGGCTTCACGAAGACCGTCGCCGCCGAGGTGGCGCGTCGCGGGGTGACCGTCAACGCGGTCGCGCCGGGTCTGATCGAGACCGCCTTCACCGAGGACGTGATGGAGGGCGACATGGCGAAAGCGATCCCCGCCCGCCGCGTCGGCACCCCGGAGGAGGTCGCGGCCTGCATCCGCTTCCTCGCCTCCGAACAGGCTTCTTACGTGACCGGAACGACGCTGACCGTAGACGGCGGCCTCAGCGCTTAGGAACAGGACAAAGGAGAACCAAATTGGCAACGCAGGTAAGTAACGACAACGTCGAGAAGACGATCTACGACGGTCTCGTCGAGCTCGGGACCGAGCGTGATGATCTGTCCCGCGAGGCGACCCTGGAGAGCCTCGACATCGACTCGCTCGACCTCGTCGAGCTCGCCCAGATCGTCGAGGACGAGTACGGCGTCGAGCTCAAAGGCGACGACGTCAAGGACGTGAAAACGGTCGGCGAGGTCATCGACCTGGTGGTCTCGAAGGCCTGATGACGCGACGCGTCGTGATTACGGGAGTCGGTGCCGTCACCCCATTGGGGATCGGCAGCGACCCCTTGATCGACCGCTGGACGGCGGGCGAGACCGGGATCGTCGACGGCTTCGGCCGCTGCCTCGATTTCGAGCCGAACGACTGGCTGTCGAAGAAGGAAGTGCGGCGGGCCGACCGCTTCACCCAGATGGCGATCGTCGCCGGGGACGAAGCGGTCAAGCAGGCCTTCGGTGAGGAGGTCGAGCTGCCCTACGACCCGTACAAGGTCGGCTGCGTGATCGCGACCGGGATCGGCGGACTCGTCTCGCTCGAGCGCGAGCAGGAGAAACTGATCCTGAAGGGGCCGAAATCGGTCTCGCCGCTGGCGGTGCCGCTGATGATGGGCAACGCCGCGGCCGCCGCGCTGTCGATGCGCCACGGCCTGCAGGGCCACAGCTACGCGGTCTCCTCGGCCTGCGCGGCGGGCAACAACGGGATCGGCGACGCGGTCCGGATCATCCAGCACGGCGACGCCGACGCGATGGTCACCGGCGGCGCCGAGGCTTGCATCACCGGCGTCGCGACCTCGGCCTTCGCGGCGATGGAAGCGACCTCGGCCTCCGGCATCTCGCGTCCGTTCGACGCCCGTCGCGACGGCTTCGTGATGGGCGAGGGCTCCGGCGTGCTGGTGCTCGAGGAGATGGAGTCTGCGGAAAAGCGCGGCGCGACGATCCTCGGCGAGGTCATCGGCTACGGCGTCACCTCCGACGCCTACCACCTGACCGCGCCGCAGCCCGAGGGCGAGGCGGCGGCGAAGGCGATCCAGTTCGCGCTCGCCGACGCGGGGATCTCCGCGGTCGACGTCGACTACGTCAACGCCCACGGAACCTCGACGCCGCTGAACGACGCGGCCGAGACGAAAGCGATCAAGGCGGCCCTCGGCGAGCGCGCCTCAGACATCCCGGTCAGCTCGACCAAGTCGGTGATCGGGCACCTGCTCGGCGCCGCCGGCGCGGTTGAGGCGATCGCCACGATCGAAGCCCTCAGGCGTCGCGAAGCTCCCCCGACCGTCGGGTATGGGGAGGCAGAAGAGGGTCTGGACCTTGACTACGTCGAAGGTTCGGCTAAACCGATTATCAACGGAGACGGCCCCGTCGTCGCGATCTCCAACTCGTTCGGCTTCGGCGGTCACAACGCCGTCCTCGTCCTCAGCGCCAACTAAGCGAGCTGATTCCCCCCCATGGCCACCGCCGTCAAAGCCCCGCCCTCCGCTCCCGCCGACACGCCGCTCGGGCAGTTGCAGATGCTCTGCGACCCGGGGACGTTCCGGCCCCTGCGCAGCGGCGTGTCGAGCCTCCGCCTCGGCGAGCGGGCTACCCCGGGGGACGGCGTCGCCGCGGGCGCCGGTGAAGTCGACGGCCGGCCGGTCTTCTGTTACGCCCAGGACCCGGCCTTCCTCGGCGGCAGCCTCGGCGAGGTCCACGCCGACACGATCGTCCGCACGATGCGGATGGCCGGCGACGCCGGCGCGCCGGTGGTCGGCTTCGTCCGCTCCGGCGGCGCCCGCCTGCAGGAGGGCCACGCCGCCCTCGCCGGCTACGGCCGCATCTTTCGCGCCAGCGTCGAGCTCTCGCGCAAGGTGCCGCAGATCTCGATCCTCTCCGGCATCTCGGCCGGCGGCGGCGCCTACTCGCCCGCGCTGACCGACTTCGTCGTGATGACCAAGGACTCGCGGATGTTCCTCACCGGCCCGAAGGTCGTCGCCGAGGCGATGGGCGAAGAGATCTCGATGGAGGAGCTCGGCGGTCCCAAGGTCCACGGCAAGAACGGCGTCGCCCACCTGATCGCCGAGGACGCCGCCGACGCGGTCCTGCAGACCCGCCACCTGCTCAACCTGCTGCCGCAGAAGATCGGCGGCAACTCGCATCCGCACCTGGTCATCGATCCCGATGGGACCGACCCCGGCTCGGTCGTGCCGCTCGAACCGCGCAAGGTCTACGACGTCCGCGACGTCGCCAACGCGGTGCTCGACGGCGGCAGCCTGCTGGAGATCTGGGCCAAGTGGGCACCGAACATGGTCACCGCCTTCGCCCGCCTCGAGGGCCGCCCGGTCGGCCTGATCGCCAACCAGCCGCGCCAGCTCGGCGGCGTGATCGACGCCGCCGCCTCGGAGAAGGCGGCGCTCTTCGTCGAAGACTGCAACCGCTTCGGCCTGCCGCTGGTCGTCTTCGTCGACACCCCCGGCTTCATGCCCGGCAAGCGCCAGGAGGAGGCCGCGGTGATCCGCCACGGCGCCGCCCTGCTGCACGCCTTCGCCGGCGCCTCGGTGCCGAAGGTGACCCTGGTCCTGCGCAAGGCGTTCGGCGGCGCGGCGATCACGATGAACTCCAAAGACCTCGGCGCCGACGTCGTCTTCTCCTGGCCGAACGCGCAGATCGGCATCATGGCCGCGCGCCAGGCGGTCGGCATCGTCCACGGCCGGCGGATGCGCGAAGACGAGACGCTCTCGCGCGACGACCTCGCCGACGCGTACGCAGCCGAGCACCTGACCGCGCCCGCCGCGGCGGCGAGTGGCTGGGTCGACGAGGTCATCGAGCCCGAGGCGAGCCGCGAGAGCCTCGCCTGGGCCCTGCGCTCCCTGAGGGGCCGTTGAGCGGTCGCGTCGTCCGTGCCTACGCGGCGCTAGGGGACAGCTTCACGGCGGGCCGCGACACGATCGACGGCGACCGCTGGGCCGATCTCCTCGCCGCCGGTCTGCAGCGGTCGAACCCGGAGATGAGGTACGAGAACCTCGCCGTCGACGGCGCCACCAGCGGCGAAGTGCTGGCTCAGCAGGTCGGCCCGGCGCTGGCGCTGGAGCCGGATCTCGTCACCGTCATCTGCGGCGCCAACGACGTGCTGCTGGCGACCCGGCCGGACGTCCCGACCTACGCGAAGAACTTCGACGAGATCCTGCGGCAGCTGCGCGAGGGTGCGCCGGAGGCGATGCTGGTCACCGCGACCGCGCCCGAGGGCTGGCAGTTCATGGAGCTGCGGCCGCGCACCGAAGCGCGGCTGATCGAGGCGACCAAGGAGCTGAACGCGGTGACGCGGGCGGCGGCGGAGCGCTACGGCGTCGAGTGCCTGCCGGTGGCGGGGCATCCGGCGCTCCGCGATCCGGCTACGTTCTCGTCTGACGGGCTGCACCCGTCGGCCACCGGCCACCGGACCGTCGCGCGCGAATCGGCCTTGTTCCTGAGCGCGCTCCTGGGGATCGACTTCAATCTGGGAGAGGGAGAGAATTCGTGATTCTTGAGGGAAAGAAGATCCTGGTCACCGGGGTCGTCAACCGTCACAGCATCGGCTTCGCGATCGCCGAGCGGGCGCAGGCGCAGGGGGCCGAGGTGCTGCTCACCAGCTTC
>Ga0208602_1000020_pt1 | contig 10700 bp, 10 predicted proteins | sample MicForSoSWNC24_O_FD_188000 | JGI IMG/M metagenome (GOLD analysis project Ga0208602, IMG submission 188000) | Forest soil microbial communities from Harvard Forest Long Term Ecological Research site in Petersham, Massachusetts, USA - MetaG HF007... | ecosystem: Environmental > Terrestrial > Soil...
CGGCGGGCCCGGCGAGCACCCGGCGCCAGCCGAGCGCGTCGATGACGAGCGGGGCGCGGACGATGCCGCGATCGGTCTCGACCGCGATCTCGTCGGAGCCGTTCTAGGCGCCGGCGGCGAGCCCCTCGACCTTGGCGGTCTCGAAGCGGGCGTCGGAGCCCTCCCAGAGCAGCGCGCAGAGCTCCCGGTAGTCGAAGGTGGAGAAGGTCCAGGGGAGGGGAAAGCGCGAATCGCCGTGCGGGGTATGCACGACGAGGGTGTCGAAGCGCTGGCGCTCCGAGCCCATCAGGTCGAGCTCTTCCAGCCACCTGGTGGGGATCCCGCAGGCGGAGGTCTGGCGCTCGCCGATCTCGTAGCGGTCGACGATCAGCACGTCGGCGCCGGAGCCGGCCAGCTGCCGCGCGACCATCAGGCCGGCGAAGCTCGCACCACAGATCAGTACGTCATATGAGCCTTCGAGCGAAGTACGCTCGTCGCCTCGTTTGGTCGCTCGGGTAGGCATCGCTCGGCAGGGTATCGGCGGGGCGCGGTCGACGCGTCGTTTCTGCCACAATGCCCAACCCAATGGCTGCGACCGAGACCCTGACCCCTGCGCCCAGCGCCACGCCCGTAGAGGGCTCTGGCGGACTCCTTCTGAACATCGATGGAAAGATCGTCCCGAATTACGCGGCGACGATGGTTTCCTTCGATGAGGGAGATGTCGTAAACGGCAAAGTAGTCCGTATCGACAAAGACGAGGTGCTGGTCGACATCGGCTACAAGGCCGAGGGTGTCATCCCCAGCAACGAGCTCTCGATCCGCAAGTCGGTCAACCCGGCGGAAGAGGTCGAGCTCGGCGAGGAGGTCGACGCGCTGGTCCTCACCAAGGAGGACGCCGAGGGTCGCCTGATCCTCTCCAAGAAGCGCGCCCGCTTCGAGAAAGCCTGGCGCCGTATCGAGGTCGCCGCCGACTCGGGCGAACCGGTCGAAGGCAGCGTCATCGAGGTCGTCAAGGGCGGCCTCATCCTCGACCTCGGGGTGCGCGGCTTCCTGCCCGCCTCACTCGTCGACATCCGTCGCGTCCACAATCTTGATGAGTTCATGGGCCAGACGCTCGAGTGCAAAGTCATCGAGCTGAACCGGTCCCGCAACAACGTCGTCCTCTCGCGCCGCGCGGTCCTCGAGGAGGAGCGCAAGGAGGTCCGCGAGCAGATCCTCGGTCGCCTCGAGCCGGGCCAGGTCGTCGAAGGCAAGATCTCCAACATCGTCGACTTCGGCGCGTTCGTCGACCTCGACGGGATCGACGGCCTCATCCACATCTCCGAGCTTTCCTGGAGCCACGTCAACCACCCGAGCGAAGTGGTGTCGATCGGCGACACGGTGAAGATCAAAGTGCTCGATATAGACCGCGACCGCCAGCGGATCTCCCTTGGTCTGAAGCAGACCCAGGAGGACCCGTGGCAGCGGGTCATCTCGACCCACCGTCCCGGCGACGTGCTCGAGGGCACGGTCACCAAGGTCGTCGCCTTCGGCGCCTTCGTCGAAATACTGCCGGGCGTCGAGGGTCTGGTCCACATCTCCGAGCTTGCCGACCACCACGTAGAGAACCCCTCCGAAGTGGTCGAGCCGGGCTCCAAACTGAACGTCAAGATCCTCGAGATCGACGAAGACCGGCGTCGCCTGTCGCTCTCGATCAAGCGGGTCGAGAACCAGAACATGCCGATGCTGGACCTCAGCGCGCAGATCGCCGCCGCCAACGCGGCCGCCAATCCTGACGCCGAGGCCGCTGTCATCGACGGTGACGCCGAAGAGGCAGCGATCGACCTCGCCGAGGATTCCGCGGTCGAGGGCCAGGAAGTCGAGTCGCCCGCGGTGGAGACCGAGACGGTCGCCGCCGAGGTGCCCGAGGGCTCCACGGCTGAGGCCGCGGTCGAGGAGGCTTCGGCCGCCGAGGCCGAGGCACCCGCCGATGAGGCTCCGGCCGATGAGGCTGGTGCCGCCGCTCCCGCCGAGGAGGTCCCCGCCGCCGAGGCCGAGGCACCTGTCGCCGAGTCGAACGACTCCGAGTCGGGTTCTGAGGGCGATGGCGACGAGGGCGAGTCTCAAGAGGGCGAATCGGTCGCCGACCGCCCCGACTCTCCGGACACGGCCGACGAGGCCGCTTCCGGCGACACCGACAGCAGCGAGTCTTCCGAGAGCTGATCGGCGGGGCCGTGTGGCGCCGCTGACGATCGGACTCACCGGCGGCATCGCCGCTGGCAAGTCCGAGGCATTGGCCGCCTTCGGCCGACTGGGCGCGGCGACGCTCTCCAGCGACGCGGTCGTCCACGACCTGCTCGAAAGCGAGTCGCTGCGGGCGAAGCTCGCCGAGCGCTGGGGACCCGAGGTCGCGCCCGAGGGCGCGCCGACCGACCGTGGCCGGATCGGCGGCATCGTCTTCGCCGACCCCGAGCAGCTGAAATGGCTGGAGTCGACGCTCCATCCGCTCGTCGGCGCCGAGACGGCCGGCTGGATCGCCGGGCTCCCTGAGGACACGGAGGTCGCCGTCGTCGAGGTGCCGCTGCTCTTCGAGGGCGGCCGCTCCAACGTCTTCGACACAACCGTCTCGATCGTCGCCGGTGAAGAGGTCCGCCGCGAGCGCGCCGCTTCCCGAGGCCACGCCCTGGTCGACGCCCGCGAGGCGCGCCAGCTGACCCAGGAGGAGAAGGCCGAGCGCGCCGACCACGTCGTCGTCAACGATGGCTCCGTGGAGGATCTCGAGGCGGCCCTGTCCGCGCTGCTCGCGAAGCTGTCGGGATGAGTACGAGGGCCAGGCGCCGCCGACGCCGCTGGTTTGAAACTGGCCCCATCAAGGTCCTCGGCGTCCTGGTCGCCCTCGGCGTCGTCGCCGTCGTCCTCGTCGTCGCCTTCAACGGCACCGTCCACAAGGCGCTGAACGAACTCACGCTGCCGCTCGAACACGAAGACATCATCCGCCAGCAGGCGAAGGAAAAGGGCGTCGACGCGGCCCTGATCGCCGCTGTGATCGACACCGAGTCGAAGTTCATCGCCGAGGCCGAATCGGGCGCCGGGGCCCGCGGCCTGATGCAGGTCACGCCGGAAGCGGCGAAGGACATCGCCCGTCACTCCGGCGCGACGACCTTCCATACCTCCGACCTCTCCAATCCCGAAATCAACATCAAATACGGGACCTTCCTGCTCGCCGAACGGATCGCCTCCTACGACGGCAACGTGGCGGCGGCGCTCGCCTCCTACAACGCCGGCCCGGGACCGGTCGAAAAGTGGGGCGGCGACAACCTGAAGGTCGAAAACATCACCTATCCGGAAACGCGCGCCTACGTCGAACTCGTGCTCGAACGCCAGAAGGAGTACCGGGCGAAGTACGGTTCGGAGCTGGGCTATGGGGGAGGCTAGACCGAATCCGCGGGTATGGGCGCTGGCGCTTGCCGTCGGGGTCGTCCTCGCCGATTCCTCGATCGTCGTCCTCGCCCTCCCGGACATCTACCGGGACCTCGACACGACGGTCTTCGGCGTCACCTGGGTGCTGGTCTCGTTCAACCTGGTGATGGCGCTGGCGGCGGTGCCTGCGGCGATGGTCGCGCGGCGGGTCGGGCCGGGGCGGGCGGCCGCGGTCGGGCTCGCGATCTTCGCCGGCGCCGGACTCGCCTGCGGGCTCTCCGACAACCTCGAGGCGCTGATCGTCGCCCGCTCGATCCAGGCGATCGGCGGCGCCCTCGCGGTCACCGCCTCGCTCGAGCTGTTGCCGATCGCGGTCGGCTCGGAGCGTCGCGCCAGCGTCGTCTGGGCGAGCGCCGGGGCGACCGGCGCCGCGCTCGGCCCGGCGCTCGGCGGCATCCTCACCCAGCTCGTCTCCTGGCAGTCGATCTTCCTGATCCAGGTGCCGGTCGCGCTGATCGCCGCGGCGCCGATCCTCGCGATCGCCCGCGACGAGATGTCGACGCGGGTGCTCGAGCGGGAGGTCAGCCGCCCGACCGGCAGGCCACACCTGTGGGCGAACGTGGCGCTGGCGATGGTCTCGGCGGCGATCGCGGCGGCGCTCTTCCTCCTCGTCCTGCTGCTGATCGAAGGCTGGCTGCTCAGCCCGATCGGCGCCGCCCTGGTCGTCTCGGTGATGCCGCTGGCGGCGCTGGTCGGCTCGCGGATCGGCGGCTGGGTCGCCGACGCCCGCGCCCGCGCGGCGGCCGGCGCGCTCCTCCTGGCGGGCGGCCTCGGCGGCCTGGCGCTGCTGCCGAAGGCGACCGTCTGGCTGACCGTCCCGCCGCAGATCCTGATCGGGATCGGCCTCTCGCTGGTCCTCTCGGCACTCACCGAGACCGCGCTGGCCGGGCGCTCCCCGCAGGCGATCCACGGCGGCTGGACGATCTCCTCGCGCCACGCCGGCGTCGTCATCGGCCTGCTCGCGCTGACCCCCGTCTTCACCCACGACATCGCCGTGCAGCAGAAGAACGCGATCAACTCGGGCACCTCGGTGATCCTCGACTCGCCGGTCCGGCCGCTGGTCAAGATCGGGCTGGCGGAGAAGATCTCCGAACACCTTGAAGCCCAGGACGGCAAAGTGCCGAACCTCGGCCACGTCTTCGACCCGCTCCCCGAAGACGAAGGCGAACGCGCCGAAGTGGTCGAGATGCGCGAAGAACTGCAGGACCAGCTGAACGCCGGGGCGACGCACGCCTTCAGCCCCTCGTTCGCGATCGCCGCCCTGATCGCCCTGCTCGCGCTGCTGCCGATCGGCCTGGCGCGGAGGATCGAGCTGTGAGCGCGGCGCGTGGGGAAGATCGTCGATGACCCGCGGCCGGATCCTCGTCGTCGCCGCGCTGATCGCGGCCGTCGCGCTGGTCGGGATCTACGCCGCCGCGGGCGGCGCCTCCTACGAACCGGTCAAGGTCCAGAACCCCTGCAAGCCACGGCCGCCGGCGGAAACCAGCGGCGGCCTCGAAGGCGTGGCCGAGGAAATCACGCTCTCGGCGCTCGACGGCGCCGCCTGCCGGCTCGGGGTCACCCGTGAGCGGCTCGCCCGCGCGCTCGCCTCGACCTCGGCCCGCGAAAAGTTCGCCAAGGAATTCCACATCGACGACGAACGGCTCGCCAAGGCGATCCGGGCGGGGCTGGTGCGGGCGGTCACCGACGCCGAAGAACGCGGCAAGATCCCCGGGGTCTTCGCCGGCCCGCTGCGTTCGCTGGTCGAAGACATCCCGCTCGAAGAGGGCATCAAGCTGATCCAGGGCGGCAAGGACCTGTTCTCCAGCGCCGAAAGCTTCCTCGGCCCGCTGGGCGATCTGCTGAACGAATTCCTCCCCTGATCTCCCCCGACCTCCCCTGATCCGGGGCTCCCGGGACTCAAGAAATCGGTAGGCACGTCGATACCTGACCCATGCCAGCAGCCAAATTGCAGGTCCCGGTCGTCGTCGGCACCCGCCCCGAGGCGATCAAGCTCGTCTCGCTGATCCTCGCCCTGCGCGAGAGCGAGAACTACAACCCGATCGTCGTCTCGACCGGCCAGCACAACCGTCTGGTCGAGTACATCTTCGAGCTCGCGGACATCAAGCCCGACGTGACGCTCTGGGCCGGCTCGCGCCGCGCGGCGCTGAACGAGCGCGTCGCCTCGGTGATGCAGCGCTTCGAAGACTTCTGCGTCGAGCGCTTCGACATCGACCCCGACGTGCTGCCGACCCGCGAGGACGTGCTCGAGGGGCGTCACCCGGCCCTGGTCCTCGTCCACGGCGACACCAGCTCGGCGATGGCGGCGGCGCTCTCGGCATTCCACCTGCGGATCCCGGTGATGCACGTCGAGGCCGGCCTGCGGACCGGCGGCAGCAACCTCACCCCGTTTCCGGAGGAGCTGAACCGCCAGGTGATCTCGACGATCGCCGCGATGCACTTCGCCCCGACCTCGGAGAACCTCGGCAACCTGGTGCGCGAGAACATCCCGGTCGAGCAGGTCTTCGTCACCGGCAACACCGGGATCGACGCGCTGCAGTGGTCCTCGGCGATGGAGGTCCGGTTCGCCAACCAGGAGCTGCAGGCGCTCTGCGACTCCGACCGCCGCGTCGTCGTCGTCACCGCCCACCGCCGTGAGAACTGGGGCGACGGGCTGCGCGGGATCGCCGAGGGGGTCGCGCGGCTCGCCGACCGCCATCCCGACGCCGGCTTCGTGCTGCCGGTCCACCCGAACCCGCGCGTGCGCGAGGTGCTGACCGAGCGCCTTCAGGGTCTCGACAACGTGCTGCTCACCGAGCCGCTCGGCTACGCCACCTTCGCCCGCCTGCTCGGCCGTGCCCACGTCGTGATCACCGACTCCGGCGGGATCCAGGAAGAGGCGCCGTCGCTCGGCAAGCCGGTTCTGGTGACCCGCGAGACGACCGAGCGCACCGAGGGGCTCGCCGCCGGCACGCTGCGGTTGGTCGGCACCGACCCCGAGGTGATCTTCCGCGAGGGCAACCGCCTGCTCGAGTCCGAGGAGGCGTACCGCGAGATGGCCGACGCCGAGAACCCATATGGGGACGGCCACGCCGCCGAGCGGATCGTCGCCTGCCTCGAGCACCTGCTGCTCGGGACGCACCCGCCGACCCAGTTCGGCACCGGCTACAGCCGCGCCGCGGTGGCCGTCGTCGCCGGGATGCGCTCCGGCCGCCAGGTCGGGGTGGAGGCGCTGCGGGCCGCCGTCGACGAAGCGGCGCTCGCCGAGCCGACCGCCGACCTCGACGAGGGCGAACTCGAGCAGGAGCTGTCGGAGCTGAACCAGGCCTCGGCGGGGGCCGCTCCTATCGGCGAGGGGTAGTCCCGTGTCCGGCCTGCTGCTCGCGATGGCCGACCCGCGCTGGCCCTTCGAAGGCCTCGCCTGGCCGTGGGTCGTCCTCTTCACCGTCTGCCTCGTCGTCGTCGCCGGGATGTTCTGCTGGACGGTGCTGCTCTTCATCCGCGGCCACGGCGCGATCGTCCACCCGCCCGAGCCATCGGCGGCGGGCGCCGACGCCTTCACCTGGGTCTTCCTGGTCCCGGCGATGAACGAGGAGGTGGTGATCGCCGACTCGATCGCGCGGCTGATCGAGGTGCCGGTGGCGCGCAAGCGGATCGTCGTCATCGACGACGCCTCCGACGACCGCACGCCGGAGATCCTCGCGGCGATCGACCATCCCGACCTCTTCGTCCTGCGCCGCGACAAGCCCAACGCGCAGAAAGGCAAGGCGGCGGGGCTGAACTACGCCTACCGGGCGCTCCGCGACCACCACGACCGCGAGCGCACGATCGTCGTCATCGTCGACGCCGACGGCCGCCTCGACCCCGAGGCGCCGCACTTCGCCTCCGGCCACTTCGACGACCCCGAGGTCGGCGGCGTCCAGGCGCTGGTCCGGATGTACAACCGGGAGACGCCGCTGGTCTACATGCAGGACGTCGAGTTCGGCGTCTACGGGCACCTCTTCCAGGCCGGGCGCAACCACTGGGGGACGGCCGGGATGGGCGGCAACGGGCAGTTCAACCGGCTGAGCGCGCTCGACTCGGTGGCCGCGGGCGAGGGTCCGTGGCGGGACAAACTGACCGAGGACCAGGACCTCGGCCTGCGGCTGATCGCGGCGGGCTGGGAGGGGCGGCAGGACCTGCGCGCGATCGTCACCCAGCAGGGGCTCTCGAAGCCGCGGCCGCTGTTTCGCCAGCGCACCCGCTGGTCCCAGGGCAACCTCCAGGCGGTCGGCCTGTGGCGCCAAGTGCTGGGGACGAAGAGCCTCGGGATCGGCCCTCGACTCGAGCAGGCGGCCTACCTCTTCATGCCCTTCTGGCAGGGGATCATCCTGCTCGGGCTGATCGGCGCGGTGCTGCTCGCGATCCTCGGCGTCGCCCCGTTCTGGGGCTCCGGCCCGACCTACCAGCTGGTCTTCTTCTACCTACTCGCCTTCGGCGGCACCTCGCTCGGCTGCATCGCCGCGCGCGCCGAGCAGGGCCCGATCGGCTGGCTCCTCGGCTTCCTGATCGGGCAGGTCTACACGATCTACAGCTGGTTCCTCTGGCCGGTGCTGGTGCGCTCGACCGTGCGGCAGCTGAGCGGGCAGGGGAGTTGGGCGAAGACCGAACGCGAGGCGATCACCGACGGCGAGCCGAATTCGGCCGCCGACCGGGGTGGGGTCGCGGCAGACGCGGCGCGTGCCCCGGAACGGGCGCTCAGCGCTCGGTAGCGCGCCAGACCCAGAGCATCGCCAGCGGCTGAAGCGGCAGGCGGGCCCAGAGCGCCCAGCGCGGGATCTTGTGCGCGCCCGGGATCTTGTGCGGGCTGACCGCCATCCAGACGTTGGCCGGGAAGACGGCGAGCAGCAGCGCGATCAGTCCCCAGCGACTGGCAGGGCGGGTGGCGGGGTGGAGGACGGCGAGGCCGCCGACCAGCTCGGCGACCCCGGAGATCGCCACCGACTCCTTTTTCGGGAACGGCGGCGGGACGATCGCTTCGTAGGGCCGTGGCCGCACGAAGTGCAGGATCCCGGCGGCGGAGAAGAAGGCGGCGAGGGCGGTACGCGAGAGTCTCATTGTCGCGAGAGTCTGCCACGCCCGCTACGTCCCGGCGCCCTCGCCCGGCGCGTTCGCACTTTCCCGCGCTATTCGCGGGTTCCTGCGAACGCATGTTCGCCTTTCCCGCTTCCCGGCTCGCTAACCTGAATCTGTGCCCGATTTCAACTTGAACGCTGCGTATATCCCGACCGCCGACCAGCCGAAGGCGATCGCCGGGCTCGCCGAGGGCCTCCGCAAAGGCGAACGCTTCCAGACCCTGCTCGGCGCGACCGGCACCGGCAAGACCTTTACGATGGCGGCGACGATCGCCGAGGTCCAGCGTCCCGCGCTCGTCATCGCCCACAACAAGACGCTCGCCGCGCAGCTCTGCAACGAGTTCCGCGAGTTCTTCCCGGAAAACGAGGTCAACTACTTCGTCTCCTACTACGACTACTACCAGCCCGAGGCCTACGTCCCGGCGCAGGATCTCTACATCGAGAAGGACAGCTCGGTCAACGACGAGATCGACCGCCTGCGCCACGCCGCGACGGCCTCGCTGTTCGCCCGCCGCGACGTGATCATCGTCGCCTCGGTCTCCTGCATCTACGGGATCGGCTCGCCGCAGATCTACAACGAAAAAATGCAGCTCTTCCAGGTCGGCAACTCGATCGACCGTGACGAAGTGCTGCGCAAGCTGGTCAAGATGCAGTACCAGCGCAACGACGCGGTGCTCGGCCGCGGCTCCTTCCGGGTCCGCGGCGAGGTGCTGGAGATCATGCCGTCCTACGCCGAGACGGCGTACCGGATCTCGCTCTTCGGCGACGAGATCGAGGGCGTCCAGCACTTCGACCCGCTGACCGGCGAAATCATCGACGAGATCGACCACGTCTCGGTCTGGCCGGCGTCCCATTACGTGACCAAAGACGAGACGGTCGAGCGCGCGGTTCAAGAGATCCGCGCCGAATTGGAATCGAGGACGGCCGAACTCGAGGAGGAAGGCAAACAGCTGGAGGCGCACCGGCTGCGCCAGCGGACCTCCTACGACCTCGAGATGATCAAAGAGCTCGGCTTCACCTCGGGGATCGAGAACTACTCGCGGATCCTCGACGGGCGCGAACCGGGGACGCCCCCGCACACGCTGATCGACTACTTCCCCGACGACTTCATCTGCTTCGTCGACGAGAGCCACCAGACGATCCCGCAGATCGGCGGCATGTACGAAGGGGACCGCTCGCGCAAGCAGACGCTGATCGACTTCGGCTTCCGGCTGCCCTCGGCGATCGACAACCGGCCGCTCAAATTCGACGAGTTCCTCGAGCGGGTGCAGAGCCTGGTGATGGTCTCGGCGACGCCGGGGCTGTTCGAGAAAGCGGAAGCGTCGCGGACCGTCGAGCAGATCGTGCGGCCGACCGGGATCATCGACCCGTACATCGAGGTGCGCCCGACCCGCAACCAGATCGACGACCTGATGAACGAGGCGCGCAAGGTGTCGGACACCGGCGAGCGGATCCTGGTCACGACGCTGACCAAGAAGATGGCGGAGGACCTGACCGCCTACCTGCTCGAGTACGGGGTCAAGGTCCGCTACCTGCATTCCGAGATCGACACGCTCGAACGGATCCAGATCATCCGCGACCTGCGGCTCGGCGAGTACGACGTGCTGGTCGGGGTGAACCTGCTGCGCGAGGGGCTCGACCTGCCCGAGGTGTCGCTGGTGGCGATCCTCGACGCCGACAAGGAGGGCTTCCTGCGCGGCGAGACGAGCCTGGTGCAGACGATCGGGCGCGCGGCGCGCAACGTCAACGGGCGGGTGCTGATGTACGCCGACAAGGAGACCGACGCGATGAGGGCGGCGATGAGCGAGACCGACCGCCGCCGGGCGATCCAGATCGCCTACAACGAGGAGCACGGGATCACCCCAGAGACGGTAAAAAAAGGAATCTCGGAGATGTCGGAGCTGCTGGCGATGGAAGACCGGGCGCCGTCCAAACGGCGGCGCAAGCGGACCGAACGCTGGGACAGCCCCGAGGAGCTGGAGAAGACGATCATCTCGCTCGAGGAGGAGATGCTCGCCGCCGCCGACGACCTCCGCTTCGAGGAGGCAAGCCGGATCCGCGACGAGCTGAAGGAGCTCCGCCGCGACCTCGACGGCATGACCGCCGGCGCCTGAGTCCCCACCGGGTGAGTTCGCACTTTCGGCCGCTATCCGACCTTTTCTGCGAACT
>Ga0208602_1000021_pt1 | contig 10583 bp, 11 predicted proteins | sample MicForSoSWNC24_O_FD_188000 | JGI IMG/M metagenome (GOLD analysis project Ga0208602, IMG submission 188000) | Forest soil microbial communities from Harvard Forest Long Term Ecological Research site in Petersham, Massachusetts, USA - MetaG HF007... | ecosystem: Environmental > Terrestrial > Soil...
CCCCGAAACGGCTGCTGTTGACGGTCACCGGCAAAGTCCTTCCTCGTCGCTTAGCTTAGGAAATCCATCAGCGACGGTTGGATTATCTGCGCCGCCGAGCGCAAAGCCGTTTCGTAAGCGGTCTGCTGAGTGGAGAATTCGACGATCGCCTGCGGCATGTCGGTGTCGCGCACCGCCGACAGCTGGGCGAGGCTCGCTTCTTCGAGCTGTTCGAGGCGCGTGCCCGCGGTCGTGAGCCGGTTCGTGGTCGCGCCGACGACCGCCCGCACCCGGGTCAGTTCGTCGAGGTTGTCGCTCAGCCTGGAGAGGTCGGTGCCGCGCAGGTTTTCGGCGTTTTCTTCGGTGCCGCCGCGCAGGTCGGTGACGATGTCGCGCATCACGTCGAGCAGTTTGTTGTCCCCGGCGGCGTTGCCTTCGCCGAGCAGTTCCTTGATGTTGACGTTGATCGGCAGTTCGACCCCGGTGCCGATCACCCGTTTGATCGACCCTTCGTTGCCGGCGTATTCGTCGTTGGCGCCGAGTTCGTAGGGGCGCGTTTCGGTTTCGGTGCCGGCGAAGATGAAGCGGCCGTCGTAGGTGACGTTCGCTTCCTGCTTGACCGCTTCGGTCAGCGCTTCGATCTCCGCCGCGATCCCTTCGCGGGCGACCTGCCCGTTGGAGTCGTTGCCGCCCTGGACCAGGAGTTCGCGGGCCCGCTGCAGCGTTTCGGTGATGTGGCTGAGCGACGCTTCCGTCGCGGTCACCCAGCCGGTGCCGTCGTCGACGTTCGACTTGAACTGTTTGTAGCCTTCGAGCTCGCTGCTCAGCTGCAGCGTGCGCCCGGTCCCGAACGGGTCGTCGGACGGTTTCGAGATCCGTTTCGTCGAGGAGATTTCGCGCTGGATCGTCCCCAGCCGCGAGCGCGAGTTGTCGAGGTCCTGGAGGATCGACCGCGAGGTCATTCCCTGGGTCACCCGCATCGTCATCAGAGTCCCACCCTTCCGGTGCGATTGATCAGGACGTTGAGCGCTTCGTCGAGCGCCGACATCGCGCGGGCCGATGCTTCGTAGCCGCGCTGGAAGCTGGTCAGGTTGGTCATTTCTTCGTCGAGCGAGACGCCGGAGACCGATTCGCGCCGTTCCTCGACCGTGTTCAAGAGCGCCTGGGCGTTGGTTTCGCCGTTGCGCGCTTCGACCATTTCGGTGCCGACCCGGGTGACGAAGGAGGCGTAGGCGCGGTCGGCGGCGCCGCCGCGCAGGGCGCCGATCGCGGTGGCGATGTCGTTGCCGCCGACGCTGCCGTCTTTGGCGGTCTGCACTTCTTCGGCGTCGACCGCGACGGCGAGCGTCGCCGCCCCTTCGCCGGCGACGAAGGTGAAGAAGGCCGGGCCGCCGGCTTCGGTGTGGATCGCGTTGACCGAGTTGGCGAGGGTTTCGGCGAAGGCGTTCAGTTCGGTGCGGAAGGATTCGATCGTGCCGCCGGCGCGGGTCAGTTCGAGCAGCGCGCCGAGCTTGCCTTTCGGTTCGACGACTTCCTGCGGCCAGTTCACTTCGGTGCCTTCGACCAGCGGCGTGGCGGCGTCGCCGAAGCCGACCTCGATCGTCCCGTCGGCGTTTTCGGTGACCGACACCTGGCCCATTTCGGAGAGTTCGTCGAGCAGCAGGTCGCGGCGGTCGAGCAGGTCGTTGGGCTCCGAGCCGGAGGTCGTCGCGCTGCGGATCGAGCCGTTCAGGAGGGCGATTTCTTTCGCCATCTGTTCGACTTCGCCGCCTTCGCCGGCGATCGCCTGGAACTGCGCTTCGGCGACTTCGGCGGCCTCGGTGAGCTGGCCGTTCAGTTCTCCCAGGCTGGTCGCGAGCGCCTTCCCCGCTTCGACGACGGCCTGCCGGGAAGCGGGGTCTTCGGGGTTGTTGGCGAGCCCTTCCCAGGCCGACCAGTAGGTCTGCAGCTCCTGCGAGATCCCGGTTTCGCTGGGCTCGGCGAGCGCCCCTTCGATCGTTTCCATGCCCTGCACGCGGGTCGCGAGGCCACCGAGGCGCATCGCTTGGGTGCGGTACTGGAGGTCAAGGAATTTGTCGCGCGCGCGGGCGAAGCCGTTGACGTCGACGCCGGTGCCGAGCTGCGCGTTCTGCGAGCCGCCCTCGGTCGAGCCGGTGACGATCGACAGCGCCCGGCTCGCGCTCAGCAGCACTTCCTGGCGCGAGTAGCCCTTGGTGCTGGCGTTGGCGATGTTGTGGGAGGTGGTGTCGAGCGCCTCCTGCTGGGCGATCAGCCCGCGCAGCGAGGTCTGCAGCCCGGTGAAGGTCGAGACCGGCATCCGCTAGGCCTCCACGTCCATCAGCCGCCGGCCGCCCGGTTCGGATTCCTCCCCGGAGACCCGCAGGAGGTGGTCGAGGAAGGTCAGTTCCTGGCGCATCAGGGCACGGTTGATGCCATGCTCGCGGGCGATCTCGGCGAGCAGGCCGCGGAGTTCGGCGGAGCGCGTGAGGAGGCGCTCCTGCTCGGCCGGAGCGGCGAGCCCGGCGAGCGCCGGCAGGCCGACGTCGATCGGCTCGACCCCGAGCCGCACGGCGGCGCGGCGGATCAGCTCGGTCCGTTCGCGCTCGAGCGATTCGCGGGCGGCCATCTCGACCTGGATGTCGCCGAGCCGGGCGAGGACCGCCTCGACGTCGCGCTCGCGGATCGCCGAGCCCTGGCGCAGGACGAGGTCCAGCAGCCGCTGGGCGGAGGCGATCTGCAGCTCGAGGTGGCGGGCCACCGCGGCGGGCAGGACGTGATCCTGGACTAGGACCTCGGCGTTCATTTCATCCCTCCTTGGGTCGCGGTGCCGCCCTCGAAGGACGTGTACATCTGCTTGGCGAGGCCGAGGCCGCCGGCGCCGACCACCGATTCGGCGACCGTTTCGGGCAGCGTCGTCATCGTCGGATCGGCGGTCATCGCGCCCCCTTCTTCGCCTTCTTCTTCACCCATGAGGCCGCCGCCGTTCGGCGATTCCGGCAGCGCCTCGGTCAGCATCTGCTTCAAGAGCATCGATTCGAACTGCAGCGCGGCCCGGTAGCCCTTCACCGCGCCCGCCCCTTCGGAGCGCACGTCGGTCGGAATCGCCGCGTGCATGATCGAGGCGGGGACGCCGGAGACTTCGCTCATCGGATCAACCCGTTGGCGACGGCGAGGACTTCGTCCTGCGTGGTGATCGCCTTGCCCGCCATCTCGTAGCCCTGCTGGGCTTCGCTCATCTGCGTCATCACGTCGGCGAGGTCGACGTTGGAGGCCTCGAGCGTGCCCTGCTGGACGCGGGCGCCTTTCGCCGCGGTGACCGGGCCGCTGGCCGCGGTCGGCAGCCAGGTCCCTTCGCCGTCGGGCTGCAGGCCGTTGGGGTTGGTCACTTCGACCAGCGAGATCTGTCCCAGTTTGCGTTTGCCGGAGCTGACGGTGCCGTCGGGGGAGATCGAGAGTTTTTCCTGGTCGACGTTGGCCGGGATCCGCACCGGCGGGTCGAGCGCGTCGCCCTGGGCGGTGCGCAGCTGGCCGTCGGCGGCGACCTGGAGGTTGCCGTCCCGGGTCAGCGCGACGGCGCCGCCGGGGGTGGTGACGCGGATGAAGCCCGGGGTCGTCAGGGCGACGTCGAGCGAGCGCCCGGTCTGTTCCAGCGACCCCTGTTCGAAGTTCTCGCCGATAATTTCGGCGGCCGAGCCCGCGCCGGTGACCGCGCCTTCGCCGGCCCCGCGGCCGGGCGCCTGGTACATCAGGCTGCGGAAGCCGACCTGCTGGCTCTTGTAGCCGGTGGTGCTGACGTTGGCGATGTCGTTGGACAGCGCGTCCATCATGTTCTGCTGCGCTTCCATCCCCGCCGCGGCGGTCGTCAGTGCGCCGACCATCAGGAGATCGACCCCACCGAGCCGGCCGACTCGCTCAGCGTTTCATCGATCGTCTGGATCGATTTCTGGTCCGCTTCGAGCGAGCGGAACGAGGAGATCATCTGGGTCATCATCCGCGCCGCGTTGACGCCCGATTCCTCGAGGAACCCGCCCCGCACCCGGCCCGAGCCGGCGCCCGCGGCGTTCCCCATATAAAGGTTTTCGCCCGCTTGTTTGACCCCGGTCAAGTTGTAGACGCCGAGCTGGGAAGCGTTGACGGTCCCGTCCGCGTTCAGCCGCACCGCCTGCCCGTTGGCCCCGAGCACCTGGTTGCCCTGCGCGTCGGTGAGGATCCCTTCGGCGTTCGAGGTGAACTGCCCGTTGCGCGTGTACCGCGTGCCCTGGGCCGTGTTGACTCCGAAGAAGCCTTCCCCTTCGATCCCGAAGTCAAGGGGTTCCCCGGTTTCGTGCAGCGGATTCGGAGTCAGATCAAGCGGCGTTTCCGAGATCTCCGCGCCAAGGCTGAGAGACCCGACCTGCGCCCCAGTCTTGGTGTTCTGCAGAAGGAGTTCACCGAATCCTTCCTGCACGTTCCCTTCCGACTTGAACCCCGGCGTATTCACGTTCGCCAACTGGTTCGAGATCTGTTCCTGCCGAACCATCTCCGAGAGCATTCCCGACGCAGCTATGTAGAGGCCACTGTCCATCTACGCCGGTTGATCGACCGCCACCCGCCGGACTTGAGCCAAGTCCGCGAACTTGCCGGTGTCGCCCGAGGAAAAAGAAACCAGCGGACGAGCTGTGACGTTCCCGGCGTCTCCGTCACGTTCCCCATTACTCAGCCCTTTGCTGTGGAGAGAAACTCTCTCTATGCGCGAGTAAAGCTCCACAGCGACATAAGTGGAACGAACCCCTCACGTCCCGGGCGTCTCGTGGCGGCCACAGCCTGCCCGGGCCGCCACGAGACGCCCGGGACGCAACTCGGACGGCCGCAGCCGGAGGGCGGCGCGGCGGTCGCTCAGGCGGAGACGGTGAACAGCTCGGCGTCGCGGCGGAGGCTGGACTTCAGGCGTTTTTTCAGTTCGCCGTGGATCTGGCAGACGCGGGACTCGGAGACGCCGATGACCTCGCCGATCTCGGAAAGGGTGCGGCCCTGGGTGTAGAGCATCACCGCGACCTTGCGCTCGCGTTCGGAGAGGTGGGAGAAGGCACGGCGGAAGCGCTCGCGGGCGAGGGTGCGGGTCGCCTCGACCTCCGGGTTGGCGCGTTCGTCGCGGTCGGCGATCGTCTGCACGAGGGGGACGCCGTCGTCTTCTTCGGAGGAGGTGACGCCGTCGAGGGAGGTAAGCTCGGCGGTCGTGAGGTCGCGCAGGCGGGCCGACAGCTCGGACTCGTCGATGCCCATCTTCGCGGCCAGCTCGGAGTTGTTCGGGCGGCGGCCGTGCTCGCGGAAGAAGGCATCGCCGGCGCGCTCGGCGTCGCGCTCCCAACGGCGCAGGCTGCGCGGCGCCCAGTCGAGTCGGCGCAGGCTGTCGAGGACGGAGCCCTGGATCCGGGTCCAGACGAACTGTTCGAGGCTCGCGCCCTTGGCCGGGTCGTAGCGGTCGAGCGCCCCGATCAGGCCCTCGACGCCGGCCGAGACGAGGTCGTCGACCTCGCACCAGGCGGGCAGCTCGCGCACCTTGCGGTAGGCGAGGTGGCGGACGAGGGGCACGTAGGTGAGGACGAGCTGATCGCGCGCCGAGCGGTCACCCGTCTCGTGGTAACGCTCCCAAATCTTGTCGGTGTCTTCTTGGCGGCGAGCGGCCTGGGTTCCCATCGGGGGGGCTCCTTCTTCCCTGAAAATTCGCGGACTGGAATCGCGTATGCAGGGCCTGTTCTCGGCCGTCCGCGGGCTCGACTAGATCGCCGGATTGAGGTAATTCGCCGCCGATAAACCGGACAGATGTCCAATTCCTACGTATTAGTTGGGACCTGCCGATGACCCGGGCATGGCAATCCGACTCAACGACACCGACTCCGACCCCGCCGCGCCCTCCGTCGCCGCGACCGTCGTCCCCCTGCCCGTCAGCGAATCGCCGGCCGACCGGCGCGAGGCTCCTTACCGGGCCCGCCGCGCCGCGATCGAGGCGCGCCTCGCGGCCGCCGCGACGGCGCCGCCGCGCGAGCTCCCCGGCCTCTACCTGGCGGTCGCCCGCGAGGCGCTCGACTCCCTCGCCTCCGAGCCCCGCGAGCCCGTGCTCCTCAACTACGCCGGCCTCGGCCTGCACGAGCTCGGCGCCCGCGAGACCGCGGCCGAGCTCTTCGAGGCGGCGCTGCGCCTCGACCCCCAGCTCGCCTTCGCCGCCCGCAACCTCGGCCAGTCGCGCGCCCGCAAGGGCCCGCGCCCGACCCTTCCCCCCGCCGTCCTCGCCCAGCTGCGCGCCCTCGAAGAGACGGGACGCCAGGTCGCCTCCCAGGCCCGCCCGGCGACCGGCCTGACGCTCAGCCTCTGCATGATCGTCCGCGACGAGGAGGCGATGCTCCCCCGCTCGCTAACCGCCGCGCGCGACGCGGTCGACGAGATCGTCATCGTCGACACCGGCTCGCGCGACCGCACCGTCGAGATCGCCCGCTCCTTCGGCGCCAAGGTGATCGAGCGCGAGTGGACCGGCTCCTTCGCCGACGCCCGCAACGCCGGCTTTGACGCCGCGAGCGGCGACTGGCTGCTCTTCCTCGACGCCGACGAGGTCCTCGACCCGGCCGACGCGCCGCTCCTGCGCGAGCTGACCGGCCGGGTCTGGCGCGAGGCCTTCTACCTGGTCGAGACCAACCACACCGGGGAGCTCGGCGACGGCACCGCGGTCACCCACAACGCCCTGCGTGTCTTCCGCAACCGGCCCGAGTACCGCTTCGAGGGCCGCGTCCACGAGCAGATCGCCCACCGGCTGCCGACCGGGCTGCCGGAGCGGATCGAGCCGACCGCGGTCCGCGTCGACCACTACGGCTACCTCGGCGTCGTCCGCGACGCGAAGGAGAAGTCGCGCCGCAACATCGAGCTGCTGCGCGCCCAGCTCGAGGAGGCCGGCGGCAGCACCTTCCTCCACTTCAACCTCGGCTCGGAGTACGCCGCGGCGGGCGACGCGCGCAGCGCCTGCGAGGAGTTCGAGCGCGCCTGGGCGCTGCTCGCCGACGACCCGGGCCGGCGCGAGCGCCCCTTCGTCCCCTCGCTGACCGTGCGCTCGACCAAGGCACTGCGCTTCTGCGGCCGGCTCGGCGAGGCCGAGGCGCGGGCGCTCGAGGGGCTGGCGATGTTCTCCGACCTCACCGACCTCGTCTTCGAGCGGGCGCTCGTCGCCGCCGCCCAGGGAGAACCGGACCGCGCCGCCTCGCTGTTCGAAGACTGCCTCGCGCGCGGCGACGCGCCGAGCCGCCTCTCCCCCACGGTCGGCTGCGGCGGCTTCCTGGCGCTGGTGCGACTGGCGGAGCTCGAGGCCGCGCGCGGCGACGTCGAGCGGGCCGAGGGCCTGCTGCGCCGCTGCCTGCGCGAACACCCCGCCTACCTCGGCACGGTGCTGCCGCTGGCGGCGGCGATGCTGCGGCGCGGCGAGGAGCCCGCCGAGGTCGTCGCCCAGATCGAGGGCGGCGTCGCCGACCTCACCCCGTCGGTCCGCTTCATGCTCGCCACCGCGCTGTACGAGGCGGGCGAGGCGGAGGCCGCCGAACCGCTCTACGCGGCGGTCGTCGACGCCCAGCCGAGCAACGGCGGCGCCCGCCTGGCGCTGGCCGAGACGCTGCTCTCGACCCGTCGCTACGAAGAGGCCGCGGCGGCCGCGGCCGAGGTCACCGACGAGGACGCCTTCGCCGACCTCGCCGCGCGCTCGGAGCTCTTCGCCCGGGTGCTCGCCGGGATGCCGACCGAGGAGGCGCGGAGGCGGGCGGCCCAACGCGGACTCGCCGCGGCGGAGCTCGAGCTTTTCACCGCCTGGGCGGCGTCGGCCCCCTACCCCTCGCTCGACCCGGCGCTCGCCGAATCGCTCGCGACGATGCTCGAGGCGCTGCTGCGGGTGCAGGAGTTCGAGGCCTTCGAAGCGCTCCTCCCCGCCCTCACCGCGACCGGCCTGCCCGGCCGCCGCCGCCACGACCTGCTCGCCGAGATCTACCTGCGGCGCGGCTTCCTCGACTCGGCGGCGGACGAGTGGATCGCCGCGGTCGAGGAGGACGGTCCCGACCCCGCGTCGCTCGGCGGCCTCGCCCGCGTCGCCGCCGCCCGCGGCCTCACCGAGGACGCCGAGATGTTCGAGCGGAGCGCCAAAGAACTTGCCTCAAGTTCGGTCTGACGCGGACGATTACCCGAAATGAATGACGATCAGCTTCTCAAGAGTCGAGAGCTTCGGGCACCTGCGAGCCGTGCCTGACCCGAAGCCGGACAACGCCCCGAAGCAAGGGGGGAAGATCCCCAGCTTCGCCGCCGAGATGGCCTCGGCCGCGGGCGCCGTGGCCTCACCGCCGCCGGAGGTGAGCGCCGAGGTCCGCGACGCCGCCCGCGCCGCCACCCGCCTGCACGAACTGGGCCGCGAACTGCGCTTCGACCACGGCGACGACGGCCGCATCAAGGTCGAGCTCCACGACTCCGTCAGCGGTGAGTCCCTCCGCTCCGTGCCGACCGCCGAAATCTTCGACTTCGCCGAAGGGAAAGTGACCAGCTGATGTCGCCGATCACCGTCAACGGGCTCGGTTCGAGCCTCAACATCGAACAGATCATCGAAGAGACGATGGCGGTCGAAAGCCAGTCGAAAACGCGACTGGAACTTCGCACCGGCGAGGTGAAGGCGCGCGAAACGGCGCTGCAGGCGGTCAAGACGAAACTGGAAGCGGTCGAAAGCGCGACCTTCGCCCTGAAATCGCCGGGCCTCTGGGAAGACCAGCAGACGGTCGCCTCCTCCTCGACCGCGATCGGCGTCGAACTGAACGGCGCCGCCGGCACCGGCGGCTACCAGGTCGAAGTCAGCCAGCTGGCCCGCGCCGCGCAGCAGACCTACAAATTCACCGAAAGCGCCGAACCGACGACGCTGACGATCGGCGGCCAGACGATCGAACTCGGCGCGAACGCGAAACTCGCCGACGTCGTCGCGGCGATCAACTCCAACCACGCGACCGGCGTCTCCGCGGTCGCCGTCGGCGAAGGTGAAAACGCCAGGCTGGTCCTCTCCTCGCGGACCACCGGCGCCGAAGCGACGATCACGGCATCGGGCTCCTCGATCGTCGAAGAAGCCTCCAAAGCGAAGGCCGGGCTGAACGCGAAATACGTCGTCGATGGGACCGCGGGCGAATCGAAGACCAACGTCCTCACCGAAGCGATCCCCGGCGCGACGCTGACCCTCGCCTCGGTGACCACCGGGCCGGCGACGGTCACCGTCGGCGAACCGGCGCCGAGCACCAAAGCGATCGCCGAAGCGGTGAAGACCTTCGTCAACGCCTACAACGCGGCGGTCGAATTCATCGAGGCAAAGACCTCCGAACAACCGGTCAAAGAACCGAAAACCCAGGAAGAAGCGAACAAGGGCATCCTCTTCGGCGACAGCGGGCTGACCAGCCTGCTGAGCCAGATGCGCGAAACGCTCTCCGAATCGGGCATGGGCGCGCTCGGCGTCTCGACCGGCGCCCCGAGCGCCACCGTCACCGCCGAATCGAGCTCGGTCAAGGGCCTCCTCGTCTTCGAAGAATCGAAGCTGACGGCGCTGCTGAAAACGAGCCCGACCGAAGCGCGCGAAGCGATCTCCGGCGCCAACGGCCTCGTCACCCGCCTCGAACCGATCGTCAACCAGGCGGTCAAACCGGGCGGCGGGATCGCCGAACGGATCAGCGCCGCGACCGCCGAAGCGACGTCGATGCGCGAACAGATGACGGCGCTGGAAGAACGGCTGGTACTGAAAGAAGAACGCCTGCACGCCCAGTACTCGGCGATGGAAACGGCGCTCGCCAAGGCGAAGTCCGAATCGGAATGGCTGGCCGGGCAGCTGGCCGGTCTCTCCAGCAACTAGCCGACCCTCCAGCCCCGAGAGCGAGCCGACCGTGACCAATCCCTACGCCAAAGTGAGCCAGGCCTACGCCCACGACAGCGTCCTGACGGCGTCGCCGGAGAAGCTCGTGGTGATGCTCTACGACGGCCTCGCCCGCTTCCTCGCCCGCGGCGCCGCGGCGATCCGCGCCGAGGACATCGGCGCCGCCGGGACCGCGCTGCAGCGGGCCGGGGCGATCCTCGAGCGGGTCGGTCTAGGACGGCGCTTGAGCCATCGTCCCCACCAGTTGTCCGGGGGCGAGCGTCAGCGTGCCGCGGTGGCGCGCGCGCTGGTCACCCAGCCGGCCGTGGTGCTGGCGGATGAACCGACGGGCAATCTGGATGGGGTAAACGCCGAGCAGGTGTTCGCGTTGATGCTTGAACTGAACCGCGAGCGCCAGACGAGCCTGGTCGTCGTGACGCATGACACACGGCTCGCGGCGCGCATGGATCGGATCCTGACGATCGAACGCGGCGTACTGCACGAAACGCCTTAGCGAATCGCCATTCCCCAGGGATTGAGGATCGCCGGATCGGTCTGCGCGACGCAGCTGCCCAAGCTGGCATCGCTGTTGAGCGTGCACCTGAAGAGCCCGCTGGGGCCGCCGTCGGTCGCCAAATACGCATAGCCGCCGCTGATCAGCAGGGTGTCGCTCGGCGCCGCGAGCGCGGTGGGTTGGCAGCCTGAGGGCAGGGAGCCGGCGCCG
>Ga0208602_1000022_pt1 | contig 10557 bp, 8 predicted proteins | sample MicForSoSWNC24_O_FD_188000 | JGI IMG/M metagenome (GOLD analysis project Ga0208602, IMG submission 188000) | Forest soil microbial communities from Harvard Forest Long Term Ecological Research site in Petersham, Massachusetts, USA - MetaG HF007... | ecosystem: Environmental > Terrestrial > Soil >...
CGAGGCCGAAGATCACGCGGCCGCCCAGCCCCGCCAGCCCCTCGACGCTGTAGATCGTGACGGCGGCCAGCGGCGCGAGACCGCAGGCAATGGCGTAGCTGACCGTGTGGAAGATCGGGCCCGAGTGCATGGCGCAGCAGGCGAAGAAGGTCGCCGACATGCAGAGGATCGCCACGCAGGAGGCGGCGAAGTCGCGGTTGGCGATGATCGCGGCCGGGATCAGGGCGTGGCGGCCGGCGCGGCGCTCGAGCGGCACGAAGCCGACCACGCCGATCACCGCGATGACGAAGAGCCCGATCACCCGCGGGTCGCCCCAGCCCCAGTCGTCGACCTGATCGAGGGCGACCAGCAGGCTGACGAGCCCGATCGAGATCGCCGCGATCCCCGGATAGTCGATCGCGTGATCGGCGTCCTCGGGTTCGTCGAGGTGGACGCTCCACCAGATCACCCCGACGGCGAACGCCGCGATCGGCACGTTGAGGAAGAAGATCCAGCGCCAGGTGAGGAGGTCGGTGAAGACGCCGCCGATCAGCGGCCCGATCGCGTTGCCGAGCCCCGCCGCGCCCATGATCACGCCGCCCGCCAGCCCCGCCTTCTCTTCCGGCAGGATCGCGTAGGTCATGCCGATGATCGCCGGCAGCATCAGCGCCGCCCCGACCCCCATCAGGGCCCGGGTGATGATCAGGAAGGTCTCCGTCGGCGCCACGCCGCCCGCGACGGAGAAGAGGGCGAAGATCGCCGCGCCGAGGAAGAAGGCGTTGCGCCGCCCGAACATGTCGGCGAGCCGCCCGCCGGTCACGATCATCACCCCGAAGGTCAGCGCGTAGGCGTTGACGACCCACTGGATCGTGTTGATGTTGGTATGGAAGTCGCTCTCCATCGTCGGCAGCGCGACGTTGATCGCGGAGAAGTCGTTGGCGATCGTCACCGTCGCGATCCCGATCGCGAACAGGGCCAGCCAGTTGATCGGTTTCCCCTGCGCCACCTGCGCGGCAGGCTAGAACACCGGCCGGCGGATGCGCTACCCTCAGCCGTGGAAATGGCCTTCCCGCGCAACACCCTCGCGCTTCTCCTTCTCCTCCCCCCTCGGGGGGAATAGCGCTGGGCGGCGCGATAGCCGCGAGAGACAAAAGGCAATTCCAGAGTTAGAGAGAAGGAGGGTCCCATGGGACCGAACGACACCGAAGTAGCCGCCTCGCCCGACGCCAACCGCGTCCACATCTTCGACACCACCCTGCGCGACGGGGAGCAGTCGCCGGGGATCTCGCTGAACGCGGTCGAGAAGCTGGAGATCGCCCAGCAGCTCGCGCGCCTCGGCGTCGACGTGATCGAGGCCGGCTTCCCGATCGCCTCGCCGGGGGACTTCGAGGCGGTCAAGGGGATCGCGCAGACGGTCGAAGGGCCGATCATCTGCGGCCTGGCCCGCACTCACAAGGGGGACATCGACGCCGCCTGGGGCGCCGTCAAATTCGCCGAACGCCCGCGGATCCACACCTTCATCTCGACCTCCGACATCCACATCAAGTACCAGATGGACACCGACCGCGAGGACGTCAAGGGACAGGCCAAGGCGGCGGTGACGATGGCGAAGGCCTACTGCGAGGACGTCGAGTTCTCGCCGATGGACGCCAGCCGCTCGGACTTCGAGTACACCGCCGAAGTGCTGCAGATCGCGCTCGACGCCGGGGCGACCGTGATCAACGTCCCCGACACGGTCGGCTACGCGACGCCGGAGGAGTACGCGGCGATGTGGAAGACCTTCTACGAGCTGGTGCCGGACCTGCATAAGGTCACCACCTCGGTCCACTGTCACGACGACCTCGGGCTGGCCGTCGCCAACTCCTACGCGGGCGTCATCGCCGGCTGCCGCCAGGTCGAGTGCGCGGTCAACGGGCTCGGCGAGCGCGCCGGCAACTGCTCGCTGGAGGAGATCGCGATGCTGATCAAGGTCCGCGAGGACGTCCACGGGTTCACCACCGGCATCAACACTCGCGAGATCGCCCGCACCAGCCGCCTGGTCAGCCGCATGACCGGCTATCCGGTGCAGCCGAACAAGGCGATCGTCGGCCGCAACGCCTTCGCCCACGAGTCCGGGATCCACCAGGACGGGGTGCTGAAGGAGCGCTCGACCTTCGAGATCATGGACGCGACCGAGGTCGGCTTCGAGTCGAACTCGATCGTGCTCGGCAAGCTGTCCGGCCGCCACGCGCTGAAAGACGCGCTGGAACAGCTGGGCTACAAGGTCGAGGGCGCCGCCCTCAACTCGGCCTTCAAAGCGTTCAAGGAACTCGCCGACCGCAAGAAGCAGGTGACCTCTCTGGACCTGGAAGCGATCGTCTCCGACGAAATGCGCGACCGCGCCGACGCCCACGAGCTGGCCTCCTTCGAGGTCACCGCCTCGAGCGAGAAGGAGCCGATGGCGAAGGTCGGCGTCACTCTGCCCTCGGGCGAGCTGGTCCTCGGCGAGTCGACCGGCGACGGCCCGATCGACGCCGTCTTCCGCGCGATCAAAGCGGCCACCGGAGTCGACAGCGAGCTCGCCAAATACACGGTCGAGGCGGTCTCCGGCGGCGACGACGCCCTCGGCGAGGTCACCTGCCAGGTCCGCACCAACGGCACCCTGGCCTCCGGCTCCGGCGTCGCCACCGACATCATCGAGGCCAGCGCCCGCGCCTACCTGCGAGCGCTGTCCAACTCCCTCGAAGGCGCCGCGACCCGCGAGGCCGAGGCCGCAACCGCCGAAGCCGCCATCGAGCGCACCGGCCCGTAACAAAGATTCCCCAAACCGCGCACCACGCGTGCGCATTTCCCCGTCAGCCTCGGTCCCATGCCCGGACCGTCTGCATTTCAGGCCGCTATTCGGCCCCAAACGCAGACGCTCGATGTCGCCGTCGCGGAGTTGGCCCGGGGACAGCACGGGATCGTGGAGCGGGGGCAGTTGATCGCCCTCGGCTTTGAGCCGGGGGCGATCAAACGACGGATTCAGGCCGGGAGACTCCATGTCATTCACCGAGGGGTGTACGCGGTGGGGCATACGGCGATCACGAGGCAGGGGCGGTGGATGGGGGCGGTGCTGGCTTCAGGGCCGGGGACCGTTCTCAGTCATCAATCCGCGGCGGGGCTTTGGGGGATCTGGGGATCGGGAGCGGGGGAGACGCACGTGACGGTGCCGCGGAAGACGCGCTCGCAACGCTCCATCCACCGCCACTTCTCGGTGCTTCCCGACGACGAGCGAACGGTCCTCGCCGGCATCCCGACGACCTCCGCGGCCCGAGCAATCCTCGACCTCGCCGCGGCTAAAGGCCCCGCACCGGCGGAGAGCGCCCTCCGCGAGATGGAATACCTCGGGATCTACGGCCCGATCTCGCTCCCGGCCCTCCTCGAACGCCACCCACACCACAAAGGCACGCCGATCGTCCGAACCTGTCTCGAAAGGTTGGCCGAAGACCCCGGCGGGCGCATCCGCAGCGACCTTGAGGAAGCCTTCCTGCCCTTCCTCGATGCCCATCGGATCCCTCGGCCACGCCTGAACGCCTGGATCTCGCTCGACGACGACCGCTTCCAGGTCGATTGCCTCTGGCCCGAGCCGAAGCTCATCGGGGAGCTCGACGGCTTCAAGTCCCACGGCACGAAGCGAGCCTTCCGCAAGGACCGCAGGAGGGATCGGAGGCTCGGAGCGCGTGGATTTCAAGTGGTTCGAATCACCGAAGATCAGCTGTTGGGGGAAGCGGATGAAGTGGCGGCCGACCTCAGAGCGCTGATTTACAATCGTCCGTGATAACTTACGAGCCATGGCGACGATGACCGCTCCATCAGTTCCGCCCGTAGGCCCTCGCATCCGCGCGCTGCGCGAGGCGATGTCGCTGTCGCTGCGCGACCTGGCGGACCGCTCGAAGGTCTCGGCGCAGATGCTCTCGCAGGTCGAGCGGGGGGAGACCTCGCCGACGCTCGCGGTCGCGGCGAAGATCGCCTCCGGCCTCGAACTGACGCTGTCCCAGCTTCTGCGCCTCGACGAGGGCCAGCACGTGGCGATCTCCCGCGCCGCCGAGCGCCGCAGCTCGCGCCACGGCGGGCACCTGATCGAGGAGCTCACTCCGCCGCTGCCCGGCCAGCGCGCCGACGTCTCCCTGCACGTGCTCGACCCCGGCGCCACCACCGGCGGCGCCTCCGACCCGCCGATGCACGAGCCGGGCAGCCGCGAGACCGCGATCGTCCTCGCCGGCGAGCTGGCGCTGGTCCTCGAGGGCCGCCGCACCGAGCTTCAAGAGGGCGACAGCGTCACCTTCGACGCCGACCTCCCGCACCACTTCGAGAACGAAGGAACCGACCCGGCCCGCTTCATCGCGGTGATAGCCGCTGGACTGAGGAGGAGCTAGCAGTGCCCAAGAACATGTTCGAAAAGATCTGGGAGCAGCATGAGGTCAGCGAGGGGCTGATCTACATCGACCTGCACCTGGTCCACGAGGTCACCTCGCCGCAGGCCTTCGACGGCCTCCGCCTGGCCGGCCGCACGGTCCGCCGCGTCGACAAGACGCTCGCGACCGCCGACCACAACACGCCGACCGACGGCACGATGGCCGCCCGGCTGATCGCCGACCAGCTCTCGCGCGTCCAGGTCGAGACCCTGGAACGCAACTGCGAGGAGTTCGGGATCAAGCTGTACAGCCTCGGCTCCGACCGCCAGGGGATCGTCCACGTGATCGGGCCGGAGCTCGGCGTCACCCAGCCCGGCATGACGATCGTCTGCGGCGACAGCCACACGGCGACCCACGGCGCGTTCGGCGCGCTGGCCTTCGGCATCGGCACCTCCGAGGTCGAGCACGTCCTCGCGACCCAGTGCATGGTCCAGAAAAAGCCGCGCACGATGCGGATCAACTACGCGGGCGAGCTGAGCACCGGCGTCACTCCCAAGGACCTGATCCTGGCGACGATCGGCAAGCTCGGCACCGGCGGCATGACCGGCTTCGCGGTCGAGTTCGCGGGCCCCGCGGTCGAGGCGCTCTCGATGCCGGGCCGGATGACGATCTGCAACATGACGATCGAGGGCGGCGGCCGGGCGGGCATGATCGCCCCCGACCAGACGACCTTCGACTACGTCCAGGGACGTCCCGGCGCGCCGGAGGACTTCGACGCCGCCGTCGCCCGCTGGAAGGAGCTGCCGACCGAGGACGGCGCCAGCTTCGACCAGGAGATCGACGTCGACGCCGCGGCGATCTCGCCGATGGTCACCTGGGGAACCAACCCGGGCATGGTCGTCCAGGTCACCGACTCGGTGCCCGACCCGGCCGCGATGGAGACCGCCGCCGACCGCGACGCGGCCGAACGCGCCCTCGCCTACATGGGCCTCGAGGCGAACACGCCGATGACCGAGATCGCTCCCGAACGGGTCTTCATCGGCTCCTGCACCAACAGCCGCATCGAGGACCTGCGCGAGGCCGCCGAGGTGGTCGACGGCCGCAAGGTCGCGAGCACGGTCCGGGCGATGGTCGTCCCCGGCTCCCAGCAGGTGAAAGCCGCCGCCGAAGCGGAGGGCCTCCACGAGGTCTTCCGCAGCGCCGGCTTCGAATGGCGCGAGGCGGGCTGCTCGATGTGCCTGGGTATGAACGAGGACACGCTCGCCGAAGGTGAGCGCTGCGCCTCGACCTCGAATCGCAACTTCGAGGGGCGCCAGGGCAAGGGCGGCCGCACCCACCTGGTCAGCCCGCGGATGGCCGCCGCCGCCGCGGTCGAGGGCCACTTCGTCGACATCCGAGATTGGAGCTAGAACATGCGCGCGATTGACGTAATCGAGGGCAAGGTGTCGGTGCTCGACCGCAACGACGTCGACACCGACCAGATCATCCCCAAGCAGTTCCTCAAACGGGTCGAGCGGACCGGCTTCGGCGAGTTCCTCTTCTACGACTGGATCCGCGACGGCGAGATCAAGCTGGAGAAGAACCCGATCCTCGTCACCGGCCGCAACTTCGGCTGCGGGAGCTCGCGCGAGCACGCTCCGTGGGCGTTGGAGGACTTCGGCTTCGAGGCCATCGTGGCCCCGTCGTTCGCCGACATCTTCTACTCCAACTGCACGAAGGTCGGGCTGCTGCCGGCGATCGTCGACGAGGCCCACTGCAAGCTGATCGCCGAGGCCGGCGAGGCGCGGATCGACGTCGACGACGAGACGATCGACTGCGGCACCACCGGCGTGTTCCCGTTCGAGGTGCACCCGGAGGTCAAGCACCGGCTGCTGAACGGGCTCGACGACATCGGCATCACGCTGCAGAACGCCGGCGCGATCGACGCCTACGAGGGCTCGGGCCGCATGCACGGCCCGGTCACGACGAGCATCTAGGACCCAGGTCCGGGACGCACACCAAGGAGGAGCACGAGATGGCCGAGTCGACGACCCGCGATTGGGACGCCGCGACCTACAAACGCGTCGCCCTGCCCCACGAGGAGTGGGCGCGGGCCGTCCTCGACCGGCTCGGCCTGGAGGGCGGCGAGACCGTCCTCGACGCCGGCTGCGGCTCCGGCCGCACCACCGCGATCGTGATCGAACGGCTCCCCGAGGGCCGCGTGATCGCGGTCGACGGCTCGCCCTCGATGGTCGAGGAGGTGCGGTCGGTGCTCCGTCCCCAGGACACGGCGCTGGTCTCCGACCTGACCAAGCTGGAGCTCGGGCGTAGGGTCGACGCGGTCTTCTCGACCGCCGTCTTCCACTGGATTATGGATCACGACGCGCTCTTCGCCCGCATGCGGGCCGCGGTCAAGGACGGCGGCCGCTTCGCCGCCCAGTGCGGGGGAGAGGGCAACATCGACGCCTTCCGCCGCGCCGGCGAGGAGGTCGCCACCCGTGAGCCCTACGCGACCCACCTCGGCGAGTTCCCAGAGCTCTGGAACTACGCCGGGCCGGAGGAGACCGAAGGGCGGCTGCGGGGCGCGGGCTTCACCGACGTCAAATGCTGGCTCGAGCCCTGGCCGGTCAACCCGCCGGAGCCGACCGCGTTCGCGAAGACGGTCTGCCTCGGCCCCTACGTCGCCGAGCTTCCGGGCGATCTCGGGGACCGGTTCGTCGCCGACGTCCTCGCCACCCAGGAGGACCCGCTGCGGCTCGACTACGTGCGGCTGAACATCGAAGCCACGGCGGCCTGAGTAGAGTCGCGCAATGCCTGAGACCCCCAACATCGTCGTCCTGCCCGGTGACGGGATCGGCCCCGAAATCGTCGGCGCCGCCCGCCAAGTCCTCGACTCGCTGGGCGAGTTCAACTACGACGAGCGCCTCATGGGGGGCTGCTCGATCGACGCCGATGGCGTCGCCCTGACCGACGAGGTCCTCGACGCTTGCAAGGCGGCCGACGCCGTCCTTCTCGGCGCGGTCGGCGGTCCCAAATGGGACACGACCAACCCCGACGACCCGCGCCCCGAGCAGGGCCTCCTCGGCCTCCGCAAAGGCATGGGCCTCTACGCCAACCTGCGTCCCGTCCGCCCGAGCCCGGCGCTGATGGGCGCCAGCCCGCTGCGCGAAGAGATCATCTCCGGCACCGACCTGCTGGTCGTCCGCGAGCTCACCGGCGGCATCTACTTCGGCAAGTCCGGCCGCGACGGCGACGCCGCCTTCGACACCTGCGAGTACGACGCCTCCGAAATCGAGCGCATCGCCCGCGCCGCCTTCGAGGCCGCCCGCCGCCGCGCCGAGGGCTCCGGCGCGAAGCCGAAGGTCACCTCGATCGACAAGGCCAACGTGATGGAGACGTCGCGGCTCTGGCGCGAAGTCGTCACCCGCGTCGCGCCCGACTACCCGGACGTCACGCTCGACCACCTACTGGTCGACAACGCGGCGATGCAGCTCGTCTCGCGCCCGGCCGACTTCGACGTGATCGTCGCCGAGAACCTCTTCGGCGACATCCTCAGCGACGAGGCGGCGATGCTGACCGGCAGCCTCGGGATGCTCCCGTCCGCCAGCCTCGGCGCCGACGGCGACCCGGGCCTGTTCGAGCCGGTCCACGGCTCGGCGCCGGACATCGCCGGCAAAGGGATCGCCAACCCGCTCGCGACCTTCCTCTCGGCGGCGATGATGCTGCGCCACGGCCTCGGCAGACCCGACGACGCGGCGCGGATCGAGGCGGCGGTCGACCAGGTCCTCGAAGACGGCCTGCGCACCCCCGACCTCGCCGGCGGGCCCGCCGCACCACCGCCGATGGTGGACGTGCCCGCCGAGGTCGAGGTCGGCACCGCGGAGATGACCGACGCGGTGCTCGAGTCGCTACGCGCCAACCCGGCTTAGGGAGCGGTCACCGCCCAGATGCCGGAGGCGACGAAGTTGCCTTCAGTCGCTTTGGCGCCTTTCGCCGTCAGGTTGACGCCGAGGCGGCTGCTCGATTCCACGGCCAGCGCGGCCGGGGCGGCTTCGAGGCCGACTTCGTTGGTCAGGTAGAGGCAGACGACGCCTGCCGCCGCTTCCGGCGTCGTTCCGCCACCACCGAGGCCGGGGCAGGACGGCGCCGCCGTCGCGCCTTTCGGGACGACCACGACCGACAGCGGGTTGGCCGCCAGCATCTGCTGGAAGCTGACCGTGCCGAAGGCGCTCGCGTCGACTTCTTTGGCCTTCGTGCCGCCGAGGCTGAACGTGCCGCGCTCGGTCTGGCCCGTCTTCAGCGTTTCGACGTTGCCGATCGCGCCTTTGGCGAGCTTTTCGGCGGTGATCGTTTCTTTGGCGATCTTCGCGCCGGTCACCGCGCCTTCGGCGAGGTTGTTGGTGCCGACCGCGCTCGCGGCCAGTTTCTGCGTCGTCACCGCGGCGTTATTGAGCTTGTTGGTGGTGACGATGTTGTTCTTGATCTTTTCCGCGGTCACCGCCGAGGCGGCGATCTTGTCGGTCGAGATGATCCCGGGGCCGAGGTTCCCGGGCAGCACCGCGTTCGGGCCGAGCTTGCCCGCGGTCACCGCCTTGGGCGCGATCTTGCCGCTGGTCACGGCCTGCTTACGGATTTTCCCTGCGGTCACCGCGCCCTGCTTGATCTGGTTCGGGCCGACGCTGTTCTTGGCCAGTCCGGCAGCCACCGCGGAGCCGCCCAGGGCGACGAATAAGGCCAACGACGCGATCACGTTCGCGTAGGTCAGCCGGGGACGAAATCGCTTCATCCTGCTTCCTCCTTTTGGGGTTTCAAAGTCCATTCCAGGCACTTGCTTTCAACCCCTTCGATCCATCGGGCATAATCCCCCCAACATGGAAGCTTGCGATTTGATTTGGAAGAACGGCGAATTCATCGCCTGGGACGACGCCAAGGTGCACGTGCTGACGCACGGCCTGCACTACGGAACCGGGGTCTTCGAGGGCATCCGCGCCTACGACACCGACGAGCGCGGCCCGGCGATATTCAGGTCCCAGGAGCACTACGACCGGCTGGTCAAGTCGGCCTCGCTCTACTACATGGAGCTGCCGTACTCGGCCGAGGAACTGCGCCTGGCGACGCACGAGCTGATGGCCCGCAACGGGCAGCGCTCCTGCTACATCCGCCCGCTGGCCTTCCGCGGCTACGGCGAGATGGGCCTCTACGCCAGCTCGGCGCCGGTCGACGTGATCATCGCGACCTGGCCCTGGGGCGCCTACCTCGGCGACGAGAGCGCCGGCAAAGGCATCCGCGCCAAGGTCTCGAGCTGGCGGCGAAACAGCCCCGGCGGCGCGATCCCGCACGCCAAGGCGTCGGGCTCCTACCTCAACTCGATCCTCGCCAAGACCGAGTCGGCCAACGCCGGCTACGACGAGGCGATCCTGCTCGACGAGCGCGGCTTCGTCTCCGAGGGCTCGGGCGAGAACATCTTCGTGGTCCGCGACGGCGAGGTCCTGACCCCGCCGCACACCGCCTCGATCCTCGACGGGATCAACCGCAAGTCGGTGATCCAGATCGCCCGTGACCTCGGCTACACCGTGATCGAGCGCGACATCGCCCGCGCCGAGCTCTACCTCGCCGAGGAGGTCTTCCTGACCGGCACCGCGGCCGAGATGGTTCCGGTGCGGGAGATCGACGATCACGCGATCGGCGGCCCCGGTGAGATCACCCGCCACGTGCAGTCGAAATTCATGGACGCCCTGCACGGGCGCGCCGAGGAGTACCTCGAGTGGCTCGACTTCGTCGACGTCCCGGCCGACGTGGCCGAAGGGCTGCCGCGCCGGACCTGGAGCCAGCGCCAATGCGTCGAGTACATTCGCCGCCGGTATCCCGAGCTCGCGGGCCGCGCCCTCGACCCCGAGATCACCCGAGCCGCAGCCGACGGCATGACCTGGCTCGACGCCACCGCATCGCGCTGGAATCATGACCCTGGCCTGCCGCCGGTGCTCGGTCAGGCCGACGGCAACCTGGCCAACTTCCTCTGGGATGGAACACGGATCGGCATCGTCGACTTCGAAGAATCGGGCCGCAGCGACATCCCATTCGAACTCGCCGAACTCGTCGAACACGTCGGGAGCTGGGTGGACACCGACTTCGAGACCGACGCGTTCCTGGCGCACTTCCCGCTGGAAACCGGCGAGCTCGCGCGCCTGACCGAATGCCGCCGCCTGCTCGCCCTGCTCTGGCT
>Ga0208602_1000023_pt1 | contig 10546 bp, 10 predicted proteins | sample MicForSoSWNC24_O_FD_188000 | JGI IMG/M metagenome (GOLD analysis project Ga0208602, IMG submission 188000) | Forest soil microbial communities from Harvard Forest Long Term Ecological Research site in Petersham, Massachusetts, USA - MetaG HF007... | ecosystem: Environmental > Terrestrial > Soil...
GGGCTCGCGCGAACCGAGGTCGATCATCTCCTGCCAACTGGTCGCCATCGCCCGCGGAGGCTACCGGCGGGGCCGTCGCGGCGGCGCACTCGACCAACTCGGCGACCGCGACCTCGAGGTGCGCCGCGATCCTCTCGACCCCGGGGACCGAGTCGGGGTCGGCGAGCAGGCCGAAGCTGACGCGGCCGTTGTAGGAGAGGATCGCGATCGCGAGGCCGTGGCGGCGGGCGAGGAAGCCGACCGGGTGGATCGCGACCAGCTCCCTGCCTCGGCAGTAGAAGGGGATCTGCGGGCCGGGGAAGTTGGTGACCAGCAGGTTGAAGAGGCGGGTCGAGAAATTGATCGCCGCGGTCGGGGCGAGGAGGACCGGCGGGGCGAAGTCGCGGAACCAGTCGTTGAGGCCCCAGATCGCTTCGGCGCCGAGCGGTTGCTTGGAGGCCTTGAGGTCGTCCATCGCGGCGGAGATCACGGCGAGGCGCTCGGCCGGGTCGTCGATGCCGACCGGCAGCGGCCCCCGCATCGCGGTCAGTTTGTTCCCGAGCTCCCCGTGCTCGTCGACGGTGCGGATCGAGACCGGCACGAGCGCCTTCAGCTCAACCCTCTTCCTTTTGTCGCCCACAGGGCTACTAAAGGACGAGGGTTGCTCGTCGGAGCCGAGTTCGGCGAGGTAGGCGCGAAGGGCGCCGGTGGCGACGGCGAGCGAGACGTCATTGACGGTGCCACCGAGGGCGTTCTTGACCTGCTTGAACTCGGCGAGGTCGAAGGTGGCCCAGGCGATCTCGCGGTCCGGGCCGATCCGGGCAGGGTTGATCGGGACCTTCGGCGCGGCGCGGGCGAGGTTCCAGGTGACCTCCCAGAGCCCGGCGATCCCGTCGCCGGCGCGGCGCGAGGCGTCGGCGGGGTCGCGGGCGGCGCGGGACATCCAGCGGCCGGAGCGGCGTGCGGTATCGACGACGCCGGTCGCGGCGCGACGGGCTAGCGCGGCGTTGGAAGGCGTGGGACGCGGGCGCCACGGCTCGGCCGGAGGCGGCGGCGGGGCGTCGCGGTCGGCGTCGAAGAGCAGCATCCCGATGTCGAGCGCGGAGATGCCGTCGGCCATCGCGTGATGGGTCTTCCAGACGATCGCGAAGCGCTCGTCGGCGAGCCCGTCGACCAAGGTCAGTTCCCAGAGCGGCCGGGCGCGGTCGAACGGCGGCGCGAGCAGATCCCCCGCGAGCGCCCGCAACTCCTCCTCGGTGCCCGGCGCCGGGAGCGTGACGTGGCCGAGGTGGCGGCGCACGTCGAAGGTCTCGTCGTCGACCCAGAACGACGTGCCGAGCCCGAGCGGCGGCGTCAGCAGCCGCTGGCGCAGGCGCGGCAACAGGTGCAGGCGCGAGCGGATCTGCGCGAGGAACTCGTCCTCCGTCGGCGCCGAGCCGTCGAAGACCAACACGGCCCCGATCGCCATGTGCGCGTTACCTCTCTCATTGGCCAGGAACGACGCGTCGAAAGACGACATCCGATCCATATGGCGCTGCGCCATTTCCCCCTCCTCGGGGAAACCCTACCCCCTGGCGTTCGCGGAAACCCGCGGATACCGCGGGAAAGTGCGAACGCACTCAGGCGACTGCGGTCAACGTCTCCGGGCCCTCGGACTCGTCGGCTTCGTCGTCCGTGCGTTCGCGGGGGAGTTTGCGGCTGACGACTTTGGTCACGCCGTCACCGCCCATGGTCACCCCGTAGAGGACGTCGGCGGCGTCCATCGTGCGTTTCTGGTGGGTGACGATGACGAACTGGGCGCGGTCGGAGAAGCGGCGGATCAGCTGCAGGAAGCGGTCGATGTTGGCGTCGTCGAGGGCGGCCTCGACCTCGTCGAGGATGTAGAAGGGGCACGGCCGCGCGAGGAAGACGGCGAAGACGAAGGCGAGCGCGACCAGCGACTTCTCGCCGCCCGACATCAACGACAGTTTGCGGGTCGACTTGCCCGCCGGGTTGACCTCGATCTCGACCCCGAACTCATCGCGTTCTTCGCGCTCCTCCTCGTCGGGATCGGGCTCCTCGGGCTCGGCGCCCTCCTCTCCCTCGGCGGCCGGCGGCTGCTCCTCCTGGACCGCCCGCAGGCTTACCCGACGCAGTCGGCCGCGCCCACCGGGGAAGAGGTGTTCGACCATCTCCTCGAAGTTCGTCGCCGTCGCCTCGAAGGTCTCCTCGAAGGCGCGCTCGATCTCGTCGTCGATTTCGCGGATCAGCGACTCCAGCTCGCGCATCGCCCGCTCGGTGTCCTCGCGCTGGGCCTGTAGCTGTTCGACGTGATCGGAGGCCTCTTCGTATTCGCGCTCGGCGAGCGGGTTGACCGGGCCGATCTGGGCGCGCCGGCGGTCGAGCCGCTCGAGCTTGCGGTCGATCTCGCCGCGCTCCTCCTCGGTCATCGCCGACTCGGCGGGCGGCACCTCCTCGCCCAGTTTCTCGACGATCGCCCGCATTTCCCGTTCGGCCTCGGCGCGGCGGTCGCCGAGGTGGGCGGCCTCGACCTCGGCCTGGGTCAGCGCTTCGCTCACCGACCGCATCTGGCCCTGCAACTCCATCTCCAGCTTGGTGCAGGAACGCAGCTCCTCGGCGATCTCGTCGCTGTCGCCGTCGTTGCCGACCACCGTCGATTCGGTCCGCTCGACCCGGGCGCGGATCGCGTTGCCGACCCGCTCGACCGCGACCAGCGCGTCGCGTACGTCCTCGAGCAGCTCCTGCCCGCCGGCCAGCCGCAGCCGCATTTTCTCCCGGTGGCGCTCGCCGAGCAGGCCCTCGGCGCGGCGCGCGTGGCGGATCGCCCGTTCAGAACCGGCCCGGACCTCGCCGAGCGCGTGCTCGCGGGCGGTCTCCGAAGCGTCGTCGGAGCGCGCCGTGCCCAAGCCACTGATCGCGGCCTGCAACCCCGCGTCGATCTCGCCCAGCTCCTCCTCCAGCTGCCGCGCCCGCTGGGTCGGCGCTTCGCCGCCGCTTACATCCAGGGACAGCGGGCCGAGCTCGGCCCGCAGCGCCTCCAGGCGCGCCTCGACCTCGCTCTCTGACCTCGACAGCCCGGCGACCCGGACCGCGACCCGCTCGGACTCGGCCCGCAGTTTGGTCAGGACGCCCCAGGCCTGGGTCCGCGCCCGGTCGCGCTCGGCGAAGCGCTCCTCGGCGGCCGAGCGCCGTTTGCTGACCTCGGTCAGCGACGCCTCGAGTTTCGTCCGCGTCTCCCGCGCCGCGGCCGCCGCTTTCGCCGCCGCCGCCGCGCGGTCGGCCCCGAAGCGCAGCTCCTCGGAGAGGATCCGACCCTTCAGCTCGTTTTCCTCGCGGTCGATGCGGGCGCCGATCTCGGCCGCCTGCGCCTGCCGTTTCAGCGGTCGCAGCCGCGCCCGCGCCTCGCGCTCGACGTCGAGCGCGCGGTCGAGGTTGTCGCGCGTCCCGCGCAGCTTCAGTTCGGCCCGCCGACGGCGTTTGCGGTGCTTGCCGAGGCCCGCCGCCTCCTCGATCAGGAGGCGCCGCTCGCGCGGTTTGGAGTGGATGATCGTCTCGACCCGGCCCTGGCTGATCACCGAGTGCATCTCGCGGCCAAGGTTGGTGTCGGAGAGCACCTCGATCACGTCGGCGAGCCGCGCCCGGGCGCCGTTCAGCCGGTAGCCGCCGTCGCCGTCGCGATCGAGCCGCCGCTCCACCGCGATCTCCGAGAACTCGGTCTGCGCGCGGCCGTCGGAGTTGTCGATCACGACCTCGACCTGGGCCTCGCGGCGCTGGCCGGTGTTTTTGCCGCCAGCCGAGATCACGTCCTGCATCGAGGCGCCGCGGATCGCGCCGGGGCTCTGCTCACCCAGCGCCCACAACACCGCGTCGGTGATGTTGCTCTTGCCCGAGCCGTTCGGCCCGACGATCACGCTGACGCCGGGCGAGAACTCAAGGCTCACCCGCTCGGGGAAGGACTTGAAGCCCTTCATCGTGATCGATCTCAGATACATGCCATTGATCCTTCTGGAATCTCCAGGGTCGCGCCTCGCTCGGACGGCTTTGAAATGCCAGAAAAGCCGTATTTGCGGCTTACTTAGCCGCCGAGCGCGCGCAATGCCTGCTCGGCGGCCACCTGCTCGGCCGCCTTCTTGCTGCGCCCCTCGCCCTGCCCGACCTGCTCGGAGTCGACGAACGCCGCGACCGCGAACGTGCGCCGGTGCGGCGGGCCAGTGGCCGCCGTCACCTCATAGGCGACGCGCGCGCCGCGCCGCGCGAGCAGCTCCTGCAGGGCGCTCTTGAAGTCGATCCGCGTCTCCGAGGCGAGTTCGATCCGCGGCTCGAACGCCGCCGCCACCGCGCCCGCCACGCGTTCGAAGCCGAAGGCTGTGTGGCAGGCCCCGATCAGCGCCTCGGTCGCCTCCGGCAGCGGCCGCTCGCCGTCGAGCAGCACCTCCGCCGGGATCGCCGCGGTGACGTCGTCGGGCTCGTTCGCGCGCAGCATCTCGGGGACGCCGAGCAGCCGACCGACCGCCGCGCACGAGACCCCGGAGACCGCCTGGTTGTGGATCTTCGTCAGCCCGCCGGCGGCGACGTCGGGGAAGCGCGCGTAGAGCGCGCTGGCGACCGAGAGCCCGAGCACGCTGTCGCCGAGGAAGGCGAGGCGCTCGTAGGAATCAACCCGGCGCTCGGTCCAGGAGGAGTGCGTCAGCGCCTGGCGGCGGAGCTCCTCCGGCAGGTCGGAGATCAACGCGGCGAGGGCGGCGACGGCCTCGCGGCCGGCGAGATCCTCCACACCCGTGCCGTCGGGCTCAGGCAGGAGCCCGCTCCAGCACGAAGGCGACGGCGTCGCCGACGGTCAGGATGCGCGTCGCCTCCTCCTCGGAGACCTTGATCCCGTAGCGGTCTTCGAGCTCCATCACCAGCTCGTAGAGGTCGAGCGAATCGGCCTCGAGATCCTCGCGGAAGCGGGTGCTCTCCTCGATCTTCCCGGGGTCGACCTCGAGCTCCTCGGCGAGGTGCCCGCGGACCAGCTCGATGACTTCGTCGCGCTCCATCATCGGATTATTCCGCAGCCCCGGCATCGGCCTCGTCGTCGGCCAGCGCGCCGCGCCCGGCGTGGCCCTCGCGCAGCAGCGCGGCGGTGCGCCCGACGGCGTCGACTTTGACGCTGCGGGCGGCGAGCCGGACCGCGTTGGCGACGCCTTCGGCGCCGGAGGAGCCGTGGCCGACGATCGCCACCGCGCGCAGCCCGAGCAGGATCGCGCCGCCGGTCGTGTCGGGGTCGAACTCTTCGCGCAGCTGCCCCATCGACGGTTTCAGCAGCAGCCCGCCCGCCGCCGCCATCGGGTTCTTGTGGGCGAGGTCGGAGATCGCTTTCGCCAGCATCCGCGCCGAGCCCTCCATCACCTTCAGCGAGACGTTGCCGGTGAAGCCGTCGGTGACGACGATGTCGACCTTCGCTTCCGGCAGGTCGGCGCCCTCGACGTTGCCGCCGAAGTTGATCCCCGGCGCCGCGGCGAGGATCCGGTGCGCCTCGACGATCTCGCTGCGCCCCTTCCCGGCCTCCTCGCCGACGGTCAGCAGGCCGACTGTCGGGTCGTGGACGTCGAGCACGGCGGCGCTGAAGGCGGCGCCGAGGAAGGCGAACTGGACGAGGTGCTGGGGGCGGACCTCGACGTTGGCGCCGACGTCGAGGACGAGCACCGGTTTGATCGGCGAGGGGATGCGGACCGCGAGCGCGGGCCGCTGCACGCCTTTCAGCCGGCGCAGGCCGAAGGTCGCCGCCGCCATCGTCGCCCCGGTCGAGCCGAGGCTGACCATCGCCGCCGCGTTGCCCTCGGCGACGTCACGCGCGGCGCGGACGACCGAGGCCTCTTTGCGGTCGCGCACCGACTGCACGGCGTCGTCTTCGTTGCCGATCCATTCGGTGGTCGGGACCACCTCGATCCCGTCGACCCCGTCGAGGCCGAGTGCATCTGGGGGCCCGAAGACCCGCACGCCGATGCCGTCGGCCGCCGCGCGGCGGGCACCCTCGGCGAGCACGTCGAAACCCTGCTCCGCCCCGTAACCATCCAGGGCGATCGTCACCGGGCGGCTTTGCGCCACTGGTGACCTAGGAATCGGCGGTGGTTACCGTCGGGTCGGTGACTTTGTGGGAGACGACCTCACGGCCGGCGTAGGTTCCACAGGTCGGGCAAACCCGATGGGGCATATGCGGGCTGTGGCAGCGCGGGCAGCGCGCCAGAGCAGCTTTGCCGGCTTTGTGATTGGCGCGGCGCTTGTCGCGGCGGGCGCTGGAAGTTCGCTTCTTAGGGACGGCCATGAGTCGCGGAATCCTAGCGGGTCAGTACGTCGCGCGCACCACGGCCAGATCGTCGGCGGTCCAGGTGACCTCGCCGCCGCACCAATCGGCCAGATCCGAAGCGGCCTCGGGGTAGTCGTAGCCGTCGTCGACGGGGGTGACCCGGACATCCGCCCTGACCACGTCGCCGATCACCAGGGCGCGTGACTGTTCGCGCACGCGGCGGAAGAGTTCGCGCTTCTGGTCGGCGTCCAGGTGGTGGATCGAGAGCACCCCGATCACCAGGTCCCACGGGCCGTCGGGCAGCGGGTCTTCCATCCGCGCCAGCTGCACGTCGTCGTAGTTCTCGCGGGCGCGGTAGACCATGTCCGGGGACGAATCGAGGCCGATCACCCAGGCCTCCGGGTAGGCCTCGAGCAGCCGGCGGGTCGTCTCCCCCGTCCCCATCCCCAGCTCCAGCACCCGCGACGGCGCGAACGGGATCGCGGCGATCGCCTGCTCCTGCAGTTCGTCGTAGCGCGGCACCTCCTCGCGGATCAACTCGAGGTAGCCATCTGGTTTCCAGGCGAAATCCGACATTCCCTAATCTCGGAGGATATGCCGAGCGCACCTGAAACCGTCGTCGACCTCTCCCGCCTCAACCTCCAGCCCGGGGCCGGCAAGCGAATCGAGCTGCCGGTAGAGCTCGCCCCGTTCGAACTGGGCGGCCAGACCTACGTCGCCGACCCGGCGGCGCCGCGGATGCGCCTCGAGGCCTCGCGCCACTCCAGCGGCTTCGCCTTCAAGCTCAACTTCGAGATCCACGTCGAGGGTCCGTGCATGCGCTGCCTCGAGCACGCGAGCCTCGACCTCGACGTCGAGGCCCGCGAGGTCGACGCCCGCGACACCGAGGACGCCGAGCTGCGCAGCCCCTACATCGACCTCGACGAGCTCGACATCGGCCGCTGGGCCCACGACGCCGTGATGCTCGCCCTCCCCACCCAGATCCTCTGCCGCCCCGACTGCCTTGGCCTCTGCCCCGGCTGCGGCGAGCCCCTGAACGACGCCGATCCGAAAGATCACGAACACGAGAAGCCGATCGACGAGCGGTGGTCGGCGCTCAAAGACCTGAAGCTGGAGTAGCTCGAAGATTCGGGAGGTCCGTCCGGCGGCGATCCTGACCCCCCTCCTCGCTCAAACTCGGGCTGGATCGTGCTCCGCCCGTCCGAGATCCCGCCCCGCGCCCTCGTTACAAGCCGCTCCGGAGAGGGCCAGGAGCGCCGCCTCGGAGCACTCTCCGGGGGTTCGGCCCGCTCAGGGTTCGGCGCGCTTGGACAGGTTCCGCGGACCGAGGTGCGGCAGCTTCTCTAAGGCCGCAGTGAGAGCAGGCTCCCAACCCTGGGCCCCGTGGGAGGCGACTTCGGTCTCCCTCCGGAGCGGCTTGTAACGAGGGCGTGCCGCGGACCTTGCTCGTCGGGAGCTCGTCCCAGCCCGAGTTTGAGCGAGGAGGGAGACCGAAAGCGCCTCCCTTCCGAGCCGAACCCTTAAGGAGCCTGATCTAGCTCGGGCGCCGGTTCTTCCTCGCGCCCAGCCAGACGATCGCGGCCGCGCTGGACGGCCGCGAGGAACTTCTGAAGGTTGACTTCGAGGGTGTTGAGGATCTCGTCGGCGTAGTCCTCGGCGCCGAGGCGGATTTCGCGCTCGCGGTTGCGGGCGTCCTCGACGATCTCGTCGGCGGCGCGCTCGGCCTGTTTGGTGACCTCCTCGTCGGAGATCAGGCGCGCCTGCTGCTCACGTGCCTCACGGACGATCCGCTCGGCCTCGCGTTTGGCCTCCGCCAGCATCTCCTGGCGCTCCTTGACGATCCACCGCGCCTGCTTGATCTCCTCCGGGATCGTGGCACGCATCTGATCGAGGAGATCGTAAATCTCCTCGCGATCGACACGCACCTGATCGGTCAGAGGGACCGGGCGGGCGTTGTGAACAACGTCGTCGAGTTTGTCTATGAGGACCAGGACGTCCATGAACGGTGCGTAAGCCTACGTGTATGCGGGGGTTTTAGCCAAAAGAAGAGTGACCCTGGGCGGATTTGCAAGAGGATGCCCAGGAGGGGACGAGCGAACACAACCCTACCTTGCGGGTCGGCCCTACCTTCGCAGGTAGCGAAAATCAGCGGCCCGACAGGCGCTCGGCGAGGGCTCCGGCGACCGGCGCGGGCACCAGGTCGGAGACGTCGCCACCGAACGTCGCCATTTCCTTGACCCCGGTCGAGGACAGGAACGAGTAGTGCGGCGAGGCGATCACGTAGATGCTCTCGATGCCCGGATCGAGCTTGCGGTTCAGCTGCGCCATCTCGAACTCGTACTCGAAGTCGGAGATCGCGCGCATGCCCTTGACGATCGCGTGGGCGCCGTTTTCGCGCGCGAACTCGACCAGCAGGGTGGAGAAGATCTTCACCTCGACGTTGGCGAGATCCGCCACCGCGACCTCGATGAAGCCTTTGCGCTCCTCCGCCGTGAACAGCGTTTTGTTCTTCCGCAGCGGGTTGTTGACGACGCCGACGACGACCTTGTCGAAGACGTTCGAGGTCCGCGTGATGATGTCGAGGTGCCCGAGGGTGACCGGGTCATAGGTCCCCGGACAGACGACGGTTCCGTTGCGTTCGCTCACTCACCCTCCAGTGCGTAGATCGATACGTCGGCGGCCCCGTAGCGGCGCTGCCGCAGCCGCTGCAGCGCTTTGACCGTCAGCGGGCGCCGCGCGCCGCTCTCGATCACCGCGCGCCCGCCGGGTGCAAGCACCCCGGGCAGGTGCGTGTCCAGTTCCGCCGCCAAATCGGGCGCCACTCTATAGGGGGCGTCGACGAAGACGATGTCAAAGCGCTCCGCCTGGTTGGAGACACTCGCAAGCCAGCTTCCCGCGTCGGCGCGGACGAGCCGCGTGCGGTCGCCGAGCCCGAGCCGCTCGACGTTGCCGAGCGCCGGACGCGTGTCGCGGTCGACCAGCGTCGCGCGGGCGGCGCCGCGGGAGAGCGCCTCGATCGCCAGCGCTCCGGTGCCGCAGTAGAGGTCGAGGACGACGGCGCCCTCGACCCGTTCGCCGAGGGTCGAGAAGACCGCCTCGCGGACGCGCTCGGAGGTCGGCCGCACTTTCCACCCCTGCGGGGCGACCAGCTTCTGGCCTTTCAGCTCTCCGGCTACGACGCGCATCGCGTCACTCTCACCCTGGTCATCGACATGACCACATCAAAGCGGTATCGGGTCGGCGGCACCGGCGCCGAAGCGGCGGCGGGCGGCCTCGAGCAGCGGACCGAGCTCGGGCGCCTCGAGCGAGCCGTGCTCGCGGAACAGCGCCATGACTTCCTCGCGGGCTTCGACCAGGAGCTTCTCGTCGTCGGGCAATTTGGCGACGCGGAAGCGGGCCATGCCGCTCTGGCGGGTGCCGAGGATCTCGCCCTCGCCGCGCAGCAGCAGGTCGACCTCGGCCAGCTCGAAGCCGTCGCGGGTCCTCTCCACCGCGCTGAGCCGGCGCCGCGCCATCTCCCCCGCTTCGGTCGCGAACAGCAGGCACTGCGAGGGGTGCTCGCCGCGCCCGACCCGCCCGCGCAGCTGGTGGAGCTGGGAGACGCCGAAGCGCTCGGCCCCCTCGATCAGCATCACCGTCGCGTTCGGCACGTCGATCCCGACCTCGATCACCGTCGTCGCCACCAACACGTCGGTCTCCCCTGCCGAGAACGCCGCCATCGCCGCCGCCTTCTCGGTCGAGTGCATCTGCCCGTGGATCAGCCCGACGCGGAAGTCGCGCAGCTCGCCGCGGCGCAGCCGCTCGGCCTCCTCCCCGGCCGCCTTACCCGGCATTTTCTCGGAGACCTCGACCAGAGGGCAGACGACGAACGCCTGCCGGCCTTCGCGCAGCCGCTCGCGGACGAACCCGTAGACGTCCTCGCGATCGGCCTCGCCGACGACTTTCGTCGTCACCGGCTTGCGCCCCGCGGGCAGGTTGTGGAGCGCGGTCGTGTCGAGGTCGCCGTACTCGGTCAGGGACAGGGTCCGCGGGATCGGCGTCGCGGTCATGTGGAGGACGTGCGGCCACATCCCGGCGACCCCCTTGGCGTCGAGCGCCTGCCGCTGCGCGACCCCGAAGCGGTGCTGCTCGTCGATCACGACGAGGCCGAGGCGGGCGAAGTTCACCGTCGGCTCGATCAACGCGTGCGTCCCGACGATCAGCCCGAGCTCGCCCGAGGCGAGCTGGTTCAGCGCCTGCCGGCGGACCGCCGCGGTCGTCGCCCCGGTGAGCAGCGCGAAG
>Ga0208602_1000024_pt1 | contig 10374 bp, 5 predicted proteins | sample MicForSoSWNC24_O_FD_188000 | JGI IMG/M metagenome (GOLD analysis project Ga0208602, IMG submission 188000) | Forest soil microbial communities from Harvard Forest Long Term Ecological Research site in Petersham, Massachusetts, USA - MetaG HF007... | ecosystem: Environmental > Terrestrial > Soil >...
GGGACGACGTAGGTGCGGTAGATCGGGAGGGAAGCCAGGGATTGCTCGAGGTCGGGGACGTCTTCGACGCGGCGGAGGCGTTCGACCTCAGGCTTGAAGGTGCCGGTCGCCTGCTCGAGCTTCGCTTCGTCGGCGAGCTCGTGGAACGGGCGGCTCTCTCCGGTCAGATCCTGGTAGAGCGCCGTCATCGACGCCTCGCCGGCGGGGTCGACGAAGAGCGCCTGGGCGTCGTTCAGGAACTCGTAGCCGACCGTGCCGGAGACCGGCCAGTCGCGGAGCTGCTCGTTCGCCTCGAGGATCTTCTCGACCCAGACCCGCTCCGCCCCGCCGTCGCGGAGGCGCTGGAGGTAGCCGGCGGGGTCCGCCAGTCCGTCGGGATGGTCCACGCGGAGGCCGCCGACCACGCCTTCCTTCACCAACCGCAACGCCAGCTTGTGGGTCTCCTCGAACACCTCAGGATCCTCCTGCCGCACCCCCGCGAGTTCGTCGATGTCGAAGAAGCGGCGCCAGCGGCCACTCACCGGATCGAGGTCGAAGTACTTCTTCCGCAGCTCCTCGTCGGCCCAGTAATGGTTTTCATCGACCGCCGCCATGTGGTTCGGGACGATGTCGAGGATCACGCCGAGGCCCGCCTCGCTCAGCGCCCGCAGGCCCTGCTCCCCACCGAGCGCCTCCGACACACTGGTCGGGTCGATCACGTCGTAACCGTGGGTCGACCCCGGCCGCGCCTGGAACGACGGCGACAAGTACACGTGACTGACACCCAGCTCCTTGAGGTAAGGAACCAGTTTCCTGACGTGCTCGAAGGTGAGGTTCGGGCCCAGCTGAAGTCGGTAGGTGGCCCGGAGCTCGCTCACCGCGCCACCCGACGCAGCACCACCGTCGACCACCCCGCCACGCTGACGGCAGACCGCGGCGCCACCCGTTCGCCCTCCGGCAGCCGCTCCGGTTCCGCGGTCGTCAACTCGACCACCCACATCGCGCCGAAGCGCCGCGTCGGCAGGCGGAAGTCGATCGGGTCGTTGCCGGCGTTGAAGAGGATGAGGAAGCTGTCGTCGGTGATCCGCTCGCCGTCGTCGTCGGTGCCGGGGATCTCCATCCCGTTGAGGAAGAGCCCGAGGGCGCGCGCCTCGCCGTCCTGCCAGTTGCGCCGCGTCATCCGCAGGCCGTCGGGCCGGAACCACCAGGCGTCCGGCAGCCCCGAGCCGAGTGGTTCGTCCCCGGTCAGGAACGCCGCCCGCCGCAGCACCGGGTGTTTCGAGCGCAGCGCGATCAGCCGGCGGGTGAAGTCGACGAGGTCGTCCTCGCTCTCGGCCTGGTCCCAGTCGTACCAACTCTGCGCGGTGTCGAGGCACCAGGTGTTGTTGTTGCCGTCCTGGGTGCGCGACATCTCGTCGCCGCCGAGCAGCATCGGCACGCCCTGGGACAGCAGCAGCGTCGCCAACATCGAGCGCTGCCGCCGCCCGCGCAGGTCCTCGACCGCCGGATCCTCGCTCGGCCCCTCCGCTCCCGAGTTCCACGAGCGGTTGTCGTCGGTCCCGCCATCGTTGCCTTCGTAGTTGGCGTCGTTGTGCTTGCCGTCGTAGGAGACGAGGTCACGCAGCGTGAAGCCGTCGTGCGCGGTGACGAAGTTGATCGAGGAGTGCGGCGGCCGGCCTTCGGGCTGGTAAAGGTCACTCGAGCCGGTGAAGCGCCCGGCGAAGTCCCCGAGCGACCCCTGGCCACGCCAGAAGTCTCGGATCGAATCGCGGTAGATCCCGTTCCACTCCGCCCACAGCACCGGGAAGTTGCCCACCTGGTAGCCGCCCGGCCCGACGTCCCAGGGCTCGGCGATCAGCTTCACCTGAGACAGGATCGGGTCCTGGTGGATCACGTCGAAGAACGCCGAGAGCTTGTCGACGTCGTGCAGCTCGCGCGCCAGCGCGCTCGCCAGGTCGAAGCGGAAGCCGTCGACGTGGCAGTCGATCACCCAGTAACGCAGGCTGTCCATGATCAGCCTCAACACACTCGGCTGCACCGGGTTCAGCGAGTTGCCGGTGCCGGTGAAGTCCATGTAGAAGCGCGGGTCGTCGGGGACGAGCCGGTAGTACGACGCGTTGTCGACGCCGCGGAAGGAGAGCATCGGCCCGAGGTGGTTGCCCTCCGCGGTGTGGTTGTAGACGACATCGAGGATCACCTCGATGCCCGCACGGTGAAGCGCCTTCACCATCCCCTTGAACTCACGCACCTGCTCGCCGCGGGTACCGGTCGCCGCGTAGTCGGAGTGCGGCGCGAAGTACCCGATCGTCGAGTACCCCCAGTAGTTGGTGAAGCCGCGGTCGTGGAGGAAGCTCTCGCTGACGATGTGGTGGACCGGCATCAGCTCGACCGCCGTCACCCCGAGGCTGAGCAGGTGCTCGATCGCCCCCTCCGACGCCAGGCCAGCGTAGGTCCCGCGCAAGTCCTCGCGCACCCCCGGGTGGGTCTGGGTGAAGCCTTTGACGTGGGTCTCGTAGATGACGGTCTCGGCCCAGCGCGTGTTCGGCGGCTCGACCCCCTCCCAGTCGAAGGCCGGGTCGGCGACGACCGAGCGCGGCATCGCTTCGACGTCGTCTTCGTCGTCGGGTTCGAGGTCGGCGTCCTCCGAGCCGTCGGGGCTGTAGGGCAGGACGTTGGCGCGGTCCCAGTCGACCGGCCCGTCGATCGACTTGGCGTAGGGATCGAGCAGCAGCTTGCGCGGGTTGAAGCGGTGGCCGGACGCCGGGTCGTAGGGTCCGTGGACGCGGAAGCCGTAGCGCTGCCCCGGCCCGACCTCGGGCAGGTAGCAGTGCCAGTTGTGGGCTTCGCCGCGGTTCAGGTCGATCTGCGTTTCGCCCCGCTCCTCGTCGAAGAGGCAGAGGCAGACGCGCTCGGCGTGCTCGGAGAAGATCGAGAAGTTGGTCCCCTGCCCGTCCCAGATCGCGCCGAGCGGGAACGGTTCCCCCGGGCGCACCTGGTACTCGCGCTCCTCCTCCGGCTCCTGCTGTTCGCTCATCGGAGCACGGCTCCCGCCAGCGCGGGCAGGCGCACGGCGGTGCCGTCGGCGTCGGCCTCGTGCGTGGCGAGGACGACGTCGCGGGCGGTGCAGGGAACCTGCCGCGGCTCCTGGGCGAAGTTGCAGACGATCTCGTGGCCGCCGCGGGTCACGCGCAGCCAGCGGGCGTCCTCGTCGAAGGCGATTTTCTCGACCGGCGTCTCCCCCGGCCGCGGCGCCAGCTCCCGCCGCAGCTCGAACAGGCGCGCGTAGAGCGATTCGATCGCCGGGTTGCCGACCCGGGTCAGCTTCGAGCGCTCGAAGGTAGCGACATCCTGCGGGTCGGGCACTTCGCCGGCGAACTCGACGAAGTCTTCGAACTCCTTTCGGCGCCCTTTGCGGGTCGCTTCGGCGATCTTCTTCTCGATGTGATCGGTGAAGAACTGGAAGGGCGCTTCCTCGCCGTACTCCTCGCCCATGAAGAGCATCGGCGTGAACGGCGCGAGCAGCGTGCAGAGCGCGGCGAGCGGGCGCGCCGCGGGCGGCATCCGGTCACCGAGCGCGCGGTTGCCGACCTGGTCGTGGTTCTGGGAGCAGACGACGAACTGGGCCGGGGCGCGGTCCTCGGCGGGCGCGCCGACCATGTGCTCGCGCGACGCCGAGTAGCGGCCGTCGTAGACGAACGGCCGGTGGAAGGCCTTGGCCAGGTCGGCGACGGTGCCGAAGTCGGCGTAGTACCCCTGCCGCTCCTCGGTGAGGAGCGTCCGCAGCGAGTGGTGGAAGTCGTCTGCCCACTGCGCGTCGACGCCCCAACCACCGTCTGCCGCGGGCCGGATCGTCGCCGGATCGTTGGCGTTGCTCTCGGCGATCACCAGGGCATCCTCTCGGATGGCATGCACCCGTGCGGTCAGCTCGGCCACCAGATGGGTGGGGCTCTCGTCGAGGATCGCGTGCACCGCGTCGAGCCGCAGGCCGTCGATCCGGTAGTCCCGCACCCACATCTCGGCGTTCTGGATCGCCCATTCGCGGACCGGATCGGACTGCGCTCCGTCGTAGTTCAGCCCCTTCCCCCAGCCGGTCTGATGGCCGTCGGCGAAGTAGGGGCCGAAGTCGGTCATCGCTTTGTTGCCGGAGACGCCGAGGTGGTTGTAGACGCAGTCGAGGATCACCGCGAGGCCCGCCGCGTGGGCGGCGTCGACGAAGCGCGCGAGCCCGGCCGGGCCGCCGTAGGGATCGAACGGCGCGTAGACGTAGACCCCGTCGTAGCCCCAGCCGCGCTGCCCGGGGAAGGCGGCGACCGGCATCACCTCGACCGCGGTGACGCCGAGCTCGCGCAGCCCGCGCAGGTGCTCGTGGGCGGCGTCGAAGGTCCCCGCGTCGGTGAAGCAGCCGACGTGCATCTCGTAGACGACTAGCTCCTCGGGCGCGATGACCGGGGACTCGGCGCTCCACTCGAAGCCGGCGGTGTCGACGATCCGCGATGGGCCGCGCAGACCTTTCGGCTGGTGCCGCGAGGCGGGGTCGGGACGACGGCGACCGTCGAGCAGCACGTAGTAGTCGTCGCCCGGGGCCGCCTCGATGACGTCGGCGTAGAAGCCGTAGCCCTCCGGCTCGAGCACCTGCTCGCCCTGGCCGGCCAGCCGGATCGCGACCGACTCCTCGGCCTTCGGCGCCCAGACGCGGAACTCGACCCGACCGTCGGGCTGAGGGACAGCGCCGAGCGGACGCTGCCAGGGGAAGTCGACCGCGGGAGTCAGCTCCGGGGGCCCTGCTCTGCGGGGCGCAGATAGATGACGCCGAGCGGCGGCAGGGTCAGCTCGGCCGAGAAGGGCTGGTCGTGCCAGCCGATCGGCTCGGCCTCGACGCTGCCGCCGTTACCGACGTCGCCGCCGCCGTAGAGGCGCGAATCGGTGTTCAGGACCTCGTCCCAGCGTCCCGACCGCGGCAGCCCGACCCGGTAGCCCTCCTGCGGGATCGGCGAGAGGTTGGCGACGCAGACCAGAGTCCGCTCGCCGTCCTTGGAGAGCCGGGCGAAGGCGACGACGTTGCGCGCCGCGTCGTTGGCCTCGAGCCAGGCGAAGCCGTCGCCGTCGAAGTCGCGCTCGTACAGCGCCGGCTCCTCGCGCAGCACCCCGTTGAGGTCCCGCACCAGGCTCTGGATCCCGGCGTGCTCGGCTCGCTCCAGCAGGTGCCAGTCGAGCGAGCGCTCGAAGTTCCACTCCGCCTCCTGGGCGATCTCGTTGCCCATGAAGAGCAGCTTCTTGCCCGGGTGCGCCCACATGTAGGCGTAGAGCGCCCGCAGGTTCGCCAGCTTCTGCCAGCGGTCGCCGGCCATCTTCTCCAGCATCGAGCCCTTGCCGTGGACGACCTCGTCGTGGGACAGCGGCAGGATGAAGTTCTCCGAGAAGGCGTAGACGAGGCTGAAGGTCAGCTCGTGGTGGTGGTAGGCGCGGTAGATCGGGTCGTAGCCGAAGTACCCGAGCGTGTCGTGCATCCAGCCCATGTTCCACTTGAAGCCGAAGCCGAGCCCACCCAGGTAGGTCGGCCGCGAGACGCCCGGCCAGGCGGTCGACTCCTCGGCGGCGGAGACGATCCCCGGCTCGCGCCGGTAGAGCGTCTCGTTCATGCCCTTGAGGAACTCGACCGCCTCGAGGTCCTCGTTGCCGCCGAACTCGTTCGGCACCCAGGCGCCCTCGGGGCGCGAGTAGTCGAGGTAGAGCATCGAGGCGACGGCGTCGACGCGGATCCCGTCGGCGTGGTACTCCCGCGGCCAGAACAGCGCGCTCGCGGTGAGGAAGTTCCGCACCTCGTGGCGGCCGTAGTTGTAGATCAGCGTCCCCCACTCCGGGTGGGCGCCGCGGCGCGGGTCGGAGTGCTCGTAGAGCGCGGTGCCGTCGAAGCGGGCGAGCGCCCAGTCGTCGCGCGGGAAGTGGGCCGGGACCCAGTCGAGCAGCACGCCGATCCCCGCCGCGTGCATCTTGTCGACGAAGTACCGGAAGTCGTCGGGGGTGCCGTAGCGCGAGGTCGGCGCGAACTGGCTGGTCACCTGGTACCCCCAGGAGCCGCCGAACGGGTGCTCCATCACCGGCATCAGCTCGACGTGGGTGAAGCCCATGTCGGTGACGTAGGTGGCGAGCTCGTCGGCCAGCTCGCGGTAGGTGAGCGGGCGCTCCTCGCCGCCCTCGATGACGCGGCGCCAGGAGCCGAGGTGGACCTCATATATGGAGACCGGCCCGGCGCTCGGCTCGGTCTCGCGGCGGCGCTCCATCCACTCGTCATCGTCCCACTCGTGGTGGGAGCGGTGGACGACCGAGTCGGTCTGCGGCGGCAGCGTCGTCGCGAAGGCGACCGGGTCGGCCTTCTGGCGCATCTCCCCCGAGGGGGTGAGGATCTCGAACTTGTACGGGGTGTCCTCGGCGACCGCGGGGATGAAGATCTCCCAGACGCCGGAGCCGCCGAGCGAGCGCATCTGGTCGAGGTCCCCGCGCCAGTCGTTGAAGGTGCCGACGACCGAGACCGAGCGCGCCGCGGGCGCCCAGACGGCGAAGGAGGTCCCCTCGACCCCGCCGACCTTGGTGACGTGGGCGCCGAGCTTGCCGTAGAGCTCCTCGTGGCGGCCCTCCCCGATCAGGTGCAGGTCGACGTCGCCGAGGGTCGGCGGGAACGAGTACGGGTCGCGGATCGTGAAGGTGCCGCCGTCGGCGTAGGTGATCTCGAGCTCGTAGCCGGGCACCTCCCCCGCGCCCTCGAAGGTCCCTTCGAAGAGGCCGGCCGGGTGGATCTTCTCCAGCTCGACCGTCTCCCCCGAGTCGGTGCGGGCGACGATCGCCTCGGCACTCGGCCGGTAGGCCCGGACGACGGTGCCGTCCTTGCCCGCGTGGGCGCCGAGCAGGCTGTGGGGGTCGTGGTGCTCGCGGTGGACGAGGCGTTCGACATCGCGCTGCAGCTCCGGGTCGACGGCGGTCTTCACGCGACCTCCACCTCGAGCAGCCGGGTGATCCCGGCGACCGGGATCTCGACCCAGTCGGGGCGGTTGTTCAGCTCGTAGTTCAACTCGTAGACGGCTTTCTCCAACTCGTAGATCGCCAGCAGCTGGTCGACTTCGCGGCGCGTCGCCGGCAGCAGCGACGGGTCGATCGAGTCCAGGTACCCGTCGAGGAAGCGCTCGCGGGCGCGCGCCTCCCAGTCGGCGGGCGGGGTCGCGCTGCGCTGCAGCCGGGCGGCGAGCGGCGCGTAGGCGACCGAGCGCAGCAGCCCGGCGACGTCGCGCAGCGGCGAGTTCTTGGCGCGGCGCTCGGGCAGCGGCCGGGCGGGCTCGCCCTCGAAGTCGATGATCGTCCAGCCGCGGTCGGTCAGCAGCGTCTGGCCGAGGTGGAGGTCGGCGTGGACGCGGATCGCCATGCCGATGCCGCCGATCCGCGCCAGCCCGCGCAGCTGGTCGCGCAGCTCCTCGCCGCGGTGGAGGATCGGGCCGAGCCGCTCGTCGTCGGGGAGGTCGAGGAAGACGCGTTCGATCTGCTCGTCGAGCGAGGCGACGTAGAGCGCCAGCGACTCGTGGCCGCGTTCTTCGGGGGCGAAGACCGGATCGGTCGGGTCGCTCGCCAGCGCCGTGTGCATCTCGCCGACGGTGGCGCCGAGCGCGTGCAGCGGCTCGAGCAGCGAGTCGGGATCGCCGGCCAGCCCGTCGAGCGTCCAGACCCAGCCGTCGCGGCCGTCGGCGATGAACTCCTGGACGACGCCGAGCGTCGCGTCGGCGGGCCGCCCTTCGTACTCGTACCAACCGAGCAGCTTCGGGACCTGGCGGAACCCGCGGAGGTTGAGGAAGCGCAGCATCTCGAGCTCCGGGTTCACCCCCGCCTCGACCCGGCGGTAGATCTTCAGGATCGCGTTCTCGCCGAAGACGACCGAGCTGTTGGACTGCTCGGAGGAGATCGGGCGGACCTCGGCCTCCGGCGGCGGCGGCGGGTCGGCGTCGGCCCAGGCGAAGACGACGCGGCCCTCGGCCGAGGCGGCCTGGCCGCCGGCGGCGATCATCTTCAGGAGGCGCGGCGGGTCGCGGCGCTCGGCGAGCAGGTCGTAGGCGACCGCGTCGTCGCCGAGCGAGGCGATCCGCGCCTCCTGCGGCAGCGAGTCGCCGTCGATCACGATCGGCAGCTGGTAGATCTCGTGGGAGCCGGTGCCGAAGGTCACCTCGACCAGCGCGATCCGCAGCGGCGGCGTGCTCGGGTCGAGCAGCGGCATGTCGATGACGCCGACCTGGGTCAGCTCACGGGTCTTCGAGCCGAACCAGCGGCGCTCGACCAGCCATTCGGCCAGCTCCTCGAGGTCGATCTCCCCGGTGTCAGGAGGCGTCGCGCTCATTCTCCTCCTCACTAACCAGACGGAACCAGAAGAAACCACGCGGGGCGAGGGTCAAGAGGTAGGGCAGCGAGCCGATCCGCGGGAAGCGGCTGCGACCGAACATCTCTTCCGGGTAGCGGCCCTCGTAGTCGGACAGGTCGAGTTCGACCGCCTGGGCGGAACGCGCGAGGTTGTGGACGCAGAGCACCACGTCCTCCTCGTATCGGCGCACGTGGGAGAAAATTCGACTGTTGGACGCCGGCAGCGGCTTGTACTCGCCGAGGCCGAAGACCGGATGCTCCTTGCGGAGGGCGATGAAGCGGCGCATCCAACGCAGCTGCGAGGTCGGCGTGCGCAGCTGCGCCTCGACGTTGACCGCCTGGTAGCCGTACACCGGGTCCATCGAGGGCGGCGCGTACATCTGCGCGAAGTCACCGGTCGAGAAGCCGCCGTTGCGGTCACCGGTCCACTGCATCGGCGTGCGCACCCCGTCGCGGTCACCGAGGTAGACGTTGTCGCCCATCCCGATCTCGTCGCCGTAATAGATGATCGGGCTGCCGGGGAGACTGAACAGGACCGCGGTCATCAGCTCGATCTCGTCGCGACCGTTGTCGAGCAGCGGCGCCAGCCGGCGGCGGATACCGATGTTCAGTTTGGCCCGCGGGTCCATCGCGTACTCGGCGTACATGTATTCGCGCTCCTCCTCGGTGACCATCTCGAGCGTCAGCTCGTCGTGGTTGCGCAGGAACAGCCCCCACTGGCAGGAGTCGGGGATCTCGGGCGTCTGCTCGAGGATCTCCACGATAGGCGTCGCGTCTTCGCGGCGCAGCGCCATGAACAGCCGCGGCATCACCGGGAAGTGGAACGCCATGTGGCACTCGTCGCCGTCGCCGAAGTAGTCGACGACGTCGGCCGGCCACTGGTTCGCCTCGGCGAGCAGCACCCGGTCGGGGTAGTTGCGGTCGATCTCCTCGCGCACCTTTTTCAGGTAGGCGTGCGTCTCCGGCAGGTTTTCGCAGTTGGTCCCTTCCCTCTCGATCAGGTAGGGAACCGCGTCGAGGCGGAAGCCGTCGAGCCCGCGCTCGAGCCAGAAGCGCAGCGTGTCGAGCATCGCCTCCTGCACTTCGGGGTTGTCGTAGTTGAGGTCGGGCTGGTGGTCGAAGAAGCGGTGCCAGTAGTACTGGCCGGCCTTCGCGTCATACGTCCAGTTCGATTTCTCGGTGTCGACGAAGATGATCCGCACCTCGTCGTACTTCTCCGGATCGTCGGACCACACGTACCAGTCGCGTTTCGGCGAGTTCGGGTCCGAGCGCGCCTCCTGGAACCAGGGGTGGTCGCTCGAGGTGTGGTTCATCACCAGGTCGGCGATCACCCGGATGCCGCGCTGGTGGGCCTCGCTGATGAACCGTTCGAACTCCGGCAGCGAGCCGTAGTCGGGGTGGATCCCGTCGAAGCCGGAGATGTCGTAGCCACCGTCTTTGAGCGGCGACGGGTACATCGGCAGCAGCCAGACGCAGTCGACGCCGAGCCACTGCAGGTAGTCGAGCTTCTCGATCAGGCCGCGGAAGTCGCCCATCCCGTCGCCGTTGCCGTCGAAGAAGCCGCGGACGTAGATCTCGTAGAAGACCGCGGTCTTGAACCAGGTCGGTTCGGACTCGAACCAGTGCTCGGGGCCCGCCTCGAGACCGGCGTTCGGGGTGCCGGGAGCACCGGGCGCGGCGGCGCGCAGCCCGCCGGGGCGCAGCGATCCGACCGCCGCGTGGACGTCGGTGGTGTAGCGGCTCAAAGTTCGTTCCTCATCGCGAGATTCCTAACTCCCCGGTTTCGACCCCAGGTAACGCGGATGTCAACTCTTTCGCAAGTTTGATCGCCCGAATGTCTGGGTTTGAGTGCGGGGCCCGGCCGATCAACGGGCCTGCGTCCGGGAAACCAGCTCGGTCGCCGCGGCGTAGAAGCGGCCGAATTCCTCCGCCGTGCGCTCGCGCCGGCCGCCGTCGAGGGTGTTCAGGATCAGCGAGCGGCCGTCGGCGCCGACCTGCATC